>Ga0208271_100021_pt1 | contig 166993 bp, 148 predicted proteins | sample LakWasM111_LOW13_2_FD_183927 | JGI IMG/M metagenome (GOLD analysis project Ga0208271, IMG submission 183927) | Freshwater sediment methanotrophic microbial communities from Lake Washington under simulated oxygen tension - Sediment Metagenome... | ecosystem: Environmental > Aquatic > Freshwater...
TTAAAAGACACCTTGGAAAAACTCCCTATCTGGCCCAACAGCCGCATCGACGAATTGCTGCCTTTCGGTGGTCTGGATTAAATCATAATCTGCAACGCCTAACGATGTGGAACGGCTGGGCGCTTACGATACTTATGCATATATGACGGGCTCACGCATGATCTGACAAAATAAAACTAAATCATTAGCCATAAAAAAAGGCAGCTTAAGCTGCCTTTTTTTATTTCACGTAAATCAGCTTGATTAAAGTTTTTCTTTAATACGAGCCGCTTTACCAGTCAGGTCACGCAAGTAATACAACTTGGCACGACGCACATCGCCGCGACGCTTAACGTTGATCTCGCTAATAATAGGACTGTGAGTTTGAAAAACACGCTCAACGCCGGTACCGTGAGAAATTTTTCTTACTGTGAAAGCTGAGTTTAATCCGCGATTACGTTTTGCAATTACGATACCTTCAAAAGCCTGAATTCTTTCACGCTCGCCTTCTTTTACCTTAACTTGTACAACAACTGTGTCACCTGGACCAAAGTCAGGAATCTGTTTCAGTTGTTCCGCTTCCAATTCATCAATAATATTGCTCATTACCACACCTTAATTTAAACCAACTCCACAATAAATTCTCTAAGCAAATTTTCCTGCTCTGTACTCAAATTCTTTTTTTCCAACAAATCCGGTCGTCTCTGCCAAGTTCTTCCCAAAGCCTGCTTCATTCGCCAGCGGTCTATATCCGCATGATTACCGCCTAATAAAACCTCCGGCACCGAATGACCTTCAATCTGTTCAGGCCTGGTAAAGTGAGGGCAATCCAGCAAACCATCGCTGTGAGAGTCCTGCCGGGCTGAATCCTCATCACCAAGTACACCCGGCAGCAACCGGGTCACAGCATCAATGACGACCAATGCTGCAAGCTCGCCGCCACTGATAACATAGTCACCGATAGACCATTCATCATCGCAATCCAACTCTACAAAGCGCTCATCAATGCCCTCGTAACGCCCCGCAACTAAAATAAATTGCGATACTTTACAAGCTTCGGCTAACAAAACCTGTGTAATCGGTTTGCCTTGCGGACTCAAATAAACCACCTTGCTAGTCCCAGCGCCTGCCTTCTTGGCATCACTAACCGCATCATGCAACGGCTGATACTTCATAACCATGCCTGGGCCACCGCCATAAGGACGATCGTCAACAGTCCGATGTCTGTCGAGGCTATAGTCCCGGGGGTTCCATACCGACAAACTGACTATCTTGCGTTCGATTGCTCTTCCCGTTACACCGTAACTCGCAGCCGCGGCTACCATTTCCGGAAATAATGTTACAACGTCAAAACGCATGCTGTTAATTAAAACTCAGGATCCCAATCGACAACAATTTTACCGGCATCCAGATCAACATTAATTATCGTTTGTCCCTGTAAAAACGGAATGACCCGCTCTCGCTCGCCCTGAACAATGATCACATCATTAGCGCCTGTTTCCAGAAGGCTATCAACCACGCCTAACTGAACACCATCAATGGTTTCAACACTCAAACCGATCAAATCGGACCAGTAATACTCACCTTTAGCCGCTTTGGGCAACTGCTCTTGGGTTATAAAAACATCCCAACCCATCAGGCTTGCTGCTTGATCCCTATCATTAACGTCGGTCAGCTGAGCGACTATCGTCTTACCCTGTAGCTGCCCATCAACAATATTAACTGTTTTTGTCTCGTCGCCTTTTTTTAACAACCAAGGAGAATAGGTTAAAATATTTTCCCTTGGATCAGTAAAGGAAAATACCTTAACCCATCCTTTTACACCAAAAACGCCGGAAATCTTTCCAACGCTTATATGCTGTTGCTCTGACAACTCAGTTTATGCCGCCGCTTTGCGTGCGTCTTTAATCAATTTCGCAACGCGATCAGAAGGCTGTGCGCCATTGGCTTTCCAATGATCAACGCGGTCACAATCTAAACGCAATTTTTCTTCGTTGCCGCGCGCCAACGGGTTAAAAAAACCAAGACGTTCAATATAACGACCATCACGGCCGCTTCTGCTATCGGTTACAACAACGTGATAGAAAGGACGATTTTTCGCGCCGCCTCTAGAAAGACGAATAGTTACCATCTAAGTTCCTCAAAAAACATTTAGTCAAAATTTAATCGACTTATTCTACTCGATTTTATCTATAAGTAAAGAACAACGCACATCTCATCAAGTTCATTTACTTTAGTTATCGAATACGCCGTCATTAACGCAACAATAATTACCTTCTCATACCGCCCATGCCGCGCACATTATTTTTTATGCCACGCATCATATTCGTCATATTGCCCGCTTTGAAGCGTTTCATCATCTTCTGCATCATCAGAAACTGCTTCAAGATGCGATTAACATCCGATAACTGCTGCCCGCAACCGTCTGCAATACGCTTCTTCCGGTTACCTTTAATCAAATCAGGATAACGCCTTTCTTTCATAGTCATGGAATTAATCACCGCAATCTGACGCGATAATTCTTTATCATTAACCTTATCTTTCATTTCCTGGGGGATGCTGCTCATACCGGGCAATTTATCCAGCATAGAGCCGACTCCGCCCATATTTTGCATTTGCTGCAATTGCTCACGAAAATCTTCCAGATCAAAAGCCTTGCCTTTTTGCAATTTCTTGACGAGCTTCTCGGCCTTTTCCTTGTCAACTCTCTGCTCAATCTCTTCAATCAAGCCCAGCACATCGCCCATACCCAAAATACGGGACGCGATACGGTCGGGATAGAAGGGTTCCAAGGCATCGGTTTTCTCACCCATCCCGATAAACTTGATCGGTTTGCCTGTAATGTGACGTATAGACAACGCCGCACCGCCTCGCGCATCGCCATCCGCCTTGGTCAGGATAATCCCGGTCAACGGCAAGGCATCATTAAAAGCTTTTGCAGTAATCGCGGCATCCTGCCCGGTCATGCTGTCAACAACAAACAAGGTCTCGACAGGATTGATTGCCGCATGCAATGCTTTAATCTCGCCCATCATTTCATCATCAACATGAAGACGACCGGCGGTATCGATAATAATTACATCAAGAAATTTTTTCTTCGCCGCTTCAATAGCATTTTTAGCAATATCAACCGGTTTTTGTGAAATATCACTTTCAAAAAACTCTAAAGAAACCTCATCCGCAAGCATCTGCAACTGCTTAATAGCCGCAGGACGATAAACGTCGGCACTGACTACGCCGACTTTTTTCTTTTGATTTTCTTTCAGCCAGCGACCTAATTTGGCCACCGTCGTGGTTTTACCTGCCCCCTGCAAGCCGGCCATTAAGATGATCGCCGGCGGAACAGCATTAAGATTCAGCTTTTCGTTTGCCTCGCCCATTACGGCAACCAGCTCAGCCTGAACCAGTTTAATCAGTGATTGACCGGGCGAAAGACTGGACTGAACCTCCTGTCCTAACGCGCCTATTTTGATACGCTCAATAAAATCGGTAACCACCGGCAAAGCGACATCAGCCTCAAGTAAGGCCATGCGCACTTCGCGCAGGGTGTCCTTGATATTGTCTTCAGTCAAGCGCCCCTGACCTTTAATTTTTTTAAGCGTGCTACTTAATCGATCGGTTAAATTATCAAACATATCAGTGTCTTTATTAAATCTGAAGGAAACCATTCACTAACACAAATGCGTTAGGACTATTTAACGGGATATATTAACATAGCCATCAAGGCCTTTGCATTAAACTCAAGGGAATTTGTGGCGCGCCGAGCAAGCGACTTATCACCCTCATGCGAAAGCTGACGCTACCTACCCTCATCCATGCAGGCAATAAGTCCGCACGTTATCTACTGATCACAAACCGATAAAACGCCCTAATGAACACCACCCTCGCTACCTTTTCAATTTGTACTTATCTTGCAAGCACACTACTTATTGCTCGAGACACTCATCAGAACAAGAGACAGCACACACCGCTTTATTTGGCATGGACAGCGGCATGCATACACCTTTTATATACCGCTATCGCTTTCCAACAAAACAACAGCTTCAACTTTAGCTTTATCAGCACCGCATCCCTGGTTTCGCTGATTGTCGCCCTGCTACTGCTCATGGCGACACTAACTAAACCTGTCGCAAAACTAGGCATCGTCATTTTTCCCATTTCCGCCATAATGCTGACGCTGGAACTGAATCTACCCGAGAAACCGCATCTACTACATACCCACAATTGGCAAATGAGCGTCCATATATTAACCTCGATAATCGCCTTCAGTCTGCTGAACATTGCCGCTCTGCAAGCCGTGTTGCTCGCCATTCAAGACCAGCAACTTAAAAGCCATCCGCCCAAACGCTTGATCCAGTCATTGCCTTCCTTGCAAACCATGGAATCTTTGTTATTTCAAATGCTTGGCACAGGGCTTTTCTTCCTGACCATTTCATTAGTCAGCGGCTTTATTTTTATTGAAGATTTATTTGCGCAGCATTTAGTACACAAGACTGTGTTGTCGATTATCGCCTGGATTATTTTTTCCGGTTTATTGATAGGTCGATTACGTTACGGATGGCGAGGAAAAACCGCAGTCCGCTGGACCTTGACGGGATTTATTTTATTGCTGCTGGCTTATTTTGGCAGCAAGCTGGTACTTGAATTAATCTTAAAGAAGACCTGACAAAAAGCGCGACTCCGGCCTATTTCTTAATTTTACCAACTTAATCATTCCACAAACTTTCTAATTCAAATTTATCATTATTATGCTTACAAACAAATTCGCTCCGAGCGTGCCACGCTAACCCCCTTTACTTTACGTACTTGATAATTACAACAACCTCGTTTACGCACGCACATCAATTCGCCCCAAACCAACCCGCAGCACCGGAAGCCGAAGCAATTAGCGTTAAGGCCGACTCCCCTGAGTCTTTTCAATATCCTGAGCCACCTTAATGACAGCCACATCCACATTTTGCTTTACTGACACTTCTTTCACAAAGGCCACAGCCAATCCAGGCTTGCCTGTAGCAACGACTGAACCCACCATAAAAACCTCCAAAAACTAGACTACAAAAAACTATCGGCCTTTAGTCAAAAAAACCTCACCCAGCAGGAAAAAAACTGCCGCTTATTAAAACACCTCCCGTCAAAAAACCGACTACCCCATACAATATAAAATTAATCCCTTAATTTTCAATAAACTACAAGAATCATTACTCTTGGCACAAAAATAGCTTATTAATTTTCGACAACTATTTTATTTTTAACCAGGAGATAACCATGTCCAGCATAATTAACACAAATATTGCCGCACTCACCGCACAGCGCAACTTAAACAAAACCAGTGTAGATCTATCAACTTCAATGGAGCGTTTATCATCAGGTTTGAGAGTCAACTCAGCAAAAGACGATGCGGCAGGACTGGCAATTAGCAATAAAATGACCTCACAGATACGCGGTATGACTGTTGCTACCAGAAATGCAAATGATGGTATTTCCTTGGCGCAAACGGCTGAATCCGCAATGGGCACCATGACCGACACCATGCAACGGATGCGTGATTTAGCCGTACAATCGGCTAACGATGCCGGCGTAACATCAAAGGATAGGGAAAAAATCCAAACCGAATTCAAGCAGCTTAACGATGAGTTAGCTAGAATTATTTCCAACACCGAATTTAACGGCAAAAAAATCATCAACGGCTCTTTGTCAGGAGGCCTAGTTATCCAAGTCGGCGCTAACACCACTGCGGACAACCATATATCCATCGATATTCCCAATTTATCAATCACCATCTCTAACGTTACTGTTGCCAGCATAGGCAGTAATGCCGGGGTAGGCGGCGCTTCGGCAGCGATTGATGCCTTGGATGCGGCAATTGCCTCTATTGATACATCAAGGGCCGGATTGGGTGCGGTGCAAAATCGATTCACAACCACCATCGGTAACTTGCAGTCTTCTATCGAAAACCAGTCTGCCGCCCGCTCCCGAATCACCGATACTGATTTTGCGATGGAAACCGCCGCGTTAAGCCGCAGCCAGATTTTACAGCAAGCGGGAACCGCAATGTTAGCGCAGGCTAACCAATCCACCCAGTCTGTTTTGAAATTACTACAATAACGCCTATACTATAAAGCTTACGCACAATTAGATATAACCTATTGAAATAAATAATTTTTTGTTATATACCAAATATGCACCCAGTGGAGCCTGAAACAATCCTTGATGTAAGTTTCGAGGCAGCCCACATATTTCATGAGCCGCATAGGGATTACGTGCTACAACACACTCAGTGCTTATTGAGCATAAACTCTTATGAATAACACAGACACTGCTTAGCGCATCAATGCATAGGCAGTGTGTATTTGGCAACTTTATACTGATTATCATGACCACAGCCATTTTTACGCAAACATCTGTCGCAGGCTCACTGAAAACCAATGCCTTCGGCGACCGATATTTGTACAACCTCTGTCGTAGTAACTTTGACCAGGTTGGCGCACAAGCTATATTCGATTCTGAGTTTGGTAAATCACTACTGCTGGAGGACACACTCAACATCGTCATCGGTAGCGATTCCGGTTTGTTAGCAAAATATGTCCAACAACAAGGCATACCGATTGGCTCGCGGTTTATTTTTATTGAGCCTGACTCTGTTCTGGAGGAATTGCAACAACACCAATTGCTAGACGACCTCCAACCGGAAATTGTTTTTACCACTGCCGAATTTTGGGAAAAACATGCAAATACATTCAAAATAAAAGAATACTCATACATTAACGGCATTAAATCATTTAACGCCATCTGTGCTCAACAAGGAGTCATTGATGATTATGCCGAGCTAAGCTGGACTATCAACGAAACCCTGAACATACTACATAATCGCCACAACGTGGTGATTGGCTGCCAGTTATTCATCGTCCGCCAACTCGAAAATATTGCCGAAAACATCTTGCCCGTGACTTTACTGGCCAATGCTTATCAAGGCAAGACCGTCATCATTCTGGCCGGAGGGCCATCATTAACCACGGTATTTCCCTGGCTACAGGACAATCGTCACAAATTAGTAGTTTTTGCTATTTCACGTATTTCCAGACAACTTATTACCGCCGGCATTAAGCCGGATTTTGTGTTTTCTGTAGACCCGCAAGACGGAAACATAGATGTCAGCAGAGAAATGTTTTTATTCAGTGATGAGACGATTTTTATACATTCTTACCACGTACAACCCGCGTTACTCAATCAATGGCAAGGACAAAGCCTTTACATGGGATCCAGAATACCGTGGAAATCCGATCTCAATATTGACAACGTGATTGGCGCAGGCCCGACGGTTACCAACTCGGCGTTATCAATGGCGCATTATTTTGGCTTTAATAAAATATTATTAGCTGGTTTTGATGTTTGTTATACGAAAGAAGGAATTACCCATGCAATCGGCAGTGATGAACAACTGACCGGGCCAAAGTACGACTTTATCCCCTTACAGGTTGAAACCTATTGCGGTGAATTCAGGCCTACCAGCCATGCCTACTCATTAATATTATCAATACTAGAGCAACAGGCCAGGATCATTACCGCTGATAACCGAACAATCATCAACCTCGCACCCACCGCGGCAAAAATTGAAAATATCACCCATACTCCGCCTTCAGAAATGCTGCTGCCTGAATCACAAGCCAATGATATAAGCAGTATAAAACAGCTCATTCCCCCGCTAAGCCATGAGGTGCTGGATAAGCATTACCAAGCGGTGATTAACGAATTAGAGAAAGCCGCTTTTCAAATGCAAGCCATTGCCAAATTAGCTAAAAAGGCATTAGAGATCAATAATCGCATGTATAGCTCGGAGGGTAGAATTGAAAATTACAAGGACAAACGCGAGCTAGACGGCATTGAAAAACAGCTCAAGAGAAAATACCGGCACCACAGTCAACTGGTAAAAAAGTTTGCAGTACGACATTTTATAAAAATAACCTCACCGCATGACACCGATGAGTGCAACGCGGAAAAAGCCCAAAAACTAGGCAGCATCTATTATAAAGCCTACCTATCCGGTGCCAACAACTTATCAACCCTGATTAATGCCGCCATAGTCCGCACTAAAACCAGGCAAGAAGAACTAAAAGAAGCACCGGATTTTGCTTTGTTACTTGAGCAATGGGAGAAAGACAAAAGCTATCGCAGAGCAAAATCATGGCTAAAAGAACACCCCTCTACGCACTACCCGGAACAAACCACCATGGCGTTACAAACCATGCAAGACCAGTTCGATCAAGTGCTGACCAACCAAAATACCGTGTTCAAGGCCAATATTGCCAAACATTCCACCTTGTCACTATTAAAAAGCAAAATAAAACTATTATTTAAACACAAAAAAACCGACGAATTAATAAACCTGAAAACCGGCTTTATCAACGACCCTAGCCACGACAACAAAGAACCTTTTCTGTTATTGATTGATGCTTATCTTGCTGAACTAGAAGATAATGTAGAAACAGCCCTAATCAATTACGACAACATCATCAACTTAGGGCAATCACCGGTACTTGAAGAAACATTACTTCGGATAACCTCGATCAGCCTTGAGCAACAAGATCAACAAAATGCCTTCCTGGCACTGGATTGCCTTGCCAATCTATCTCCTACTTACCTACCTTACAAGGCAGAACTAGCCCGAATTATCGGCAACTATATGTTGGCTATTGATAGCTACAATGCCTACATCGCTTTGTTTCCTGAAGATACATTAAGCAAACTAAAATTAACCGCTCTCTACATCGATATCAAGGCTTATGAGGCGGCGGAATTAATGCTGGAGCATATTTTACAATCAATTCCTGACCTGGAATCGGCAATCACTTTGAAAAATCAACTTGCCAATATAAAAAACCGGCTCTCGAGCAACGCGAAAAACAGCACTCCCCAAAACATAATTTAATGACGCCCTACCTCGCAGCAGGGGCAAATAAACACAGCTCATCCGCCCAATCTCCGTAACCCCTCATCCCCCCGCCCGAATCAAATCGTATAACGGTGAAACATTACTTTCCCTCGATTCCCCATACCTTCAATCACTTCTGGCATATCTACATAATATACGCACTCACCCACCAATTTCAGACAAGCGAAATAATATTCACTCAAGTCCAATATGAGTACCTGCATTTGGTTAATAGCAAGCACATGAAGCCACAAGGAACGTGCTTAAAATAACTTAGCAACGCCTGAAATTGCAGCTTCAGGAATGTCCTCATACTTCCATTACCCAGATGATTATTAAATACAACTCACCTGACACCTTTAAATCACTCTACAGCTTTTCTGCCTGATTCATAATCCCTGTTAAAAAGACCTCATCACTTACCACATTACTTTTATTAGGGTAGGCATATTTAAATTTCACCTTAAATATTGATGCGTACAGTAAAAAACATTCATACCCATAACAGAAAACAGCATTAAATGTGTAGCACTACCGTTTTCAAGGTATTGCCTACGACTAATGAAAAGCCACTTTAAATCACACTAATATACTGAATTAAAAGTAAAATAGTAAAAATTTATATACAAGCGAGCGCCCTAAAAGCATTCCCCAAAAAAATTGCAATAATAATGACTTTTCGAATTAAAGTTTTCTAAATTCGTGCCGCTATCATGTCAAGATTTATAAACACTGCAAGCCCTGCTGTGTTTGTTTGGAGCTGAGCGGTACGACAGCTTATATATCATCGTGTGTTGAACAATATTCTTTGATGCCACTCTCAGAATATTGTTCAACACATAAATATTACAAAATACTTAAAGGACACTCACATGACTATTATAAGTTCTATGGCGGCATCAGGCATTTCTCTTGCCACGTTATCCACTAGCCAGGTGAGCAAACTTACCTCTGATCAACTAGATGAAATGACATCGACTCAAGTTGCTCAGTTGACTAGCGCCCAGGTCAATGTTATTTCACCTGCGGCCATTGTCACTCTGAGTTCAGAGCAGCTTAGCTCCTTTACTTATAGCTTTTCACCAAATCAAGAAAAACTGTTTACTCCAGCTCAAATTGCCTCACTGACCACCTATCAGATCACTCTGTTTGAACCCGAGGACATTGCCGTATTGACCAGCGCCCAAGTTGCCCAACTAGCATCAGACGGGGTAAGCGCATGGAATACCACTCAAGTGTCTACCCTCAAGGCATCTCAGATACAAGGACTGGCGACAGAAGCCTTAGCGGCGCTTGGCAGTACCGGCTTTAATGCCTTGAGCGCTACCGTTGTCGCCGCCCTAAGCACAACTCAACTTGGCGCACTGACCAGCACTCAGGTCGCAGCTCTGGAAACCGCCGACATCGCCGCCTTGACCAGCGCTCAAATCAGCAAACTGGCCACCGACGGGATCAGCGCTTGGTCCGCCGGTCAAGTGGGCAGCCTGAAGGCCACTCAGGTACAAGGACTGGCCACCGACGCCTTAGCGGGGCTAAGCAGCACCAGCCTGAACGCCTTGAGCGCTACCGCGGTCGCCGCGCTGAGCACGACCCAGTTTGGCGCATTGACCAGCGACCAAGTCTCAGCCCTGGAAACCGCCGACATCGCCGCCTTGAGCAGCGCTCAAATCAGCAAACTGGCCACCGACGGGGTCAGCGCCTGGTCCGCCGGTCAAGTGGGCGGCCTGAAGGCCAACCAGGTACAAGGGCTGGCCACCGACGCCTTAGCGGCGCTGAGCAGCACCAGCCTGAACGCCCTGAGCGCTACCGCGGTCGCCGGACTGAGCACGACCCAGTTTGGCGCACTGACCAGCACCCAGGTCTCAGCCCTGGAAACCGCCGATATCGCCGCCTTGAGCAGCGATCAAATCAGCAAACTGGTCACCGACGGAATCAGTGGATGGTCCGCCAGCCAAGTGGGCAGCCTGAAGGCCACCCAGGTACAAGGACTGGCCTCCGACGCCTTAGCGGCGCTGAGCAGCACCAGCCTGAACGCCCTGAGCGTTACCGCGGTCGCCGGACTGAGCACGACTCAGCTTGGCGCACTGACCAGCACCCAGGTCTCAGCCCTGGAAACCGCCGATATCGCCGCCTTGAGCAGCGCTCAAATCAGCAAACTGGCCACCGACGGGGTCAGCGCTTGGTCCGCCAGCCAAGTGGGCAGCCTGAAGGCTACCCAGGTACAAGGACTGGCCACCGACGCCTTAGCGGCGCTGAGCAGCACTAGCCTGAACGCCCTGAGCGCTACCGCGGTCGCCGCGCTGACCAGCACCCAGCTTGGCGCACTGACCAGCACCCAGGTCTCAGCCCTGGAAACCGCCGACATCGCCGCCTTGAGCAGCGCTCAAATCAGCAAACTGGCCACCGACGGGATCAGCGCCTGGTCCGCCAGCCAAGTGGGCAGCCTGAAGGCCACCCAGATAGAAGGACTGGCCACCGACGCCTTAGCGGCGCTGAGCAGCACCAGCCTGAACGCCTTGAGCGCTACCGCGGTCGCCGCGCTGAGCACGACTCAGCTTGGCGCGCTGACCAGCGACCAGGTCTCAGCCCTGGAAACCGCCGATATCGCCGCCTTGAGCAGCGCTCAAATCAGCAAACTGGCCACCGACGGAATCAGCGCCTGGTCCGCCGGTCAAGTGGGCAGCCTGAAGGCCACCCAGGTACAAGGACTGACCACCGACGCCTTAGCGGGGCTGAGCAGCACCAGCCTGAACGCCCTGAGCGCTACCGCGGTCGCCGCCCTGAGCACGACCCAGCTTGGCGCGCTGACCAGCGACCAGGTCTCAGCCCTGGAAACCGCCGACATCGCCGCCTTGAGCAGCGCTCAAATCAGCAAACTGGCCACCGACGGAATCAGCGCCTGGTCCGCCGGTCAAGTGGGCAGCCTGAAGGCCAACCAGGTACAAGGACTGGCCACCGACGCCTTAGCGGCGCTGAGCAGCACCAGCCTGAACGCCCTGAGCGCTACCGCGGTCGCCGCCCTGAGCACGACTCAGCTTGGCGCACTGACCAGCACCCAGGTCTCAGCCCTGGAAACCGCCGACATCGCCGCCTTGAGCAGCGCTCAAATCAGCAAACTGGCTACCGACGGAGTCAGCGCCTGGTCCGCCGGCCAAGTGGGCAGCCTGAAGGCCAACCAGGTACAAGGACTGGCCACCGACGCCTTAGCGGCGCTGAGCAGCACCAGCCTGAACGCCCTGAGCGCTACCGCGGTCGCCGCCCTGAGCAGCACCCAGCTTGGCGCATTGACCAGCGACCAAGCCTCAGCCCTGGAAACCGCCGACATCGCCGCCTTGAGCAGCGCTCAAATCAGCAAACTGGCCACCGACGGAATCAGCGCCTGGTCCTCTAGTCAAGTGGGCAGCCTGAAGGCCAACCAGGTACAAGGACTGACCACCGACGCCTTAGCGGCGCTGAGCAGCACCAGCCTGAACGCCCTGAGCGCTACCGCGGTCGCCGCGCTGAGCACGACCCAGCTTGGCGCGCTGACCAGCACCCAGGTCTCAGCCCTGGAAACCGCCGACATCGCCGCCTTGAGCAGTGCTCAAATCAGCAAACTGGCCACCGACGGAATCAGCGCCTGGTCCGCCGGTCAAGTGGGCAGCCTGAAGGCCACCCAGGTACAAGGACTGGCCACCGACGCCTTAGCAGCACTGAGCAGCACCAGCCTGAACGCCCTGAGCGCTACCGCGGTCGCCGCGCTGAGCACGACTCAGCTTGGCGCACTGACCAGCACCCAGGTCTCAGCCCTGGAAACCGCCGACATCGCCGCCTTGACCAGCGCTCAAATCAGCAAACTGGCTACCGACGGAGTCAGCGCATGGTCCGCCGGCCAAGTGGGCAGCCTGAAGGCCAACCAGGTACAAGGACTGGCCACCGACGCCTTAGCGGCGCTGAGCAGCACCAGCCTGAACGCCCTGAGCGCTACCGCGGTCGCCGCCCTAAGCAGCACCCAGCTTGGCGCATTGACCAGCGACCAAGCCTCAGCCCTGGAAACCGCCGACATCGCCGCCTTGAGCAGCGCTCAAATCAGCAAACTGGCCACCGACGGAATCAGCGCCTGGTCCTCTAGTCAAGTGGGCAGCTTGAAGGCCAACCAGGTACAAGGACTGGCCACCGACGCCTTAGCGGCGCTGAGCAGCACCAGCCTGAACGCCCTGAGCGCTACCGCGGTCGCCGCCCTGAGCAGCACCCAGCTTGGCGCATTGACCAGCACCCAGGTCTCAGCCCTGGAAACCGCCGATATCGCCGCCTTGAGCAGCGCTCAAATCAGCAAACTGGCCACCGACGGAGTCAGCGCCTGGTCCGCCAGTCAAGTGGGTAGCCTGAAGGCCACCCAGGTACAAGGACTGGCCACCGACGCCTTAGCGGGGCTAAGCAGCACCAGCCTGAACGCCCTGAGCGCTACCGCGGTCGCCGCGCTGAGCACGACCCAGCTTGGCGCTCTGACCAGCACCCAGGTCTCAGCCCTGGAAACCGCCGATATCGCCGCCTTGAGCAGCGCTCAAATCAGCAAACTGGCTACCGACGGAATCAGCGCCTGGTCCGCCGGCCAAGTGGGCAGCCTGAAGGCCAACCAGGTACAAGGACTGGCCACCGACGCCTTAGCGGCGCTGAGCAGCACCAGCCTGAACGCCTTGAGCGCTACCGCGGTCGCCGCGCTGAGCACGACTCAGCTTGGCGCGCTGACCAGCGACCAAGCCTCAGCCCTGGAAACCGCCGACATCGCCGCCTTGAGCAGCGCTCAAATCAGCAAACTGGCCACCGACGGAGTCAGCGCTTGGTCCTCTAGTCAAGTGGGCAGCCTGAAGGCCAACCAGGTACAAGGACTGGCCACCGACGCCTTAGCGGCGCTGAGCAGCACCAGCCTGAACGCCTTGAGCGCTACCGCGGTCGCCGCGCTGAGCACGACTCAGCTTGGCGCGCTGACCAGCGACCAAGCCTCAGCCCTGGAAACCGCCGACATCGCCGCCTTGAGCAGCGCTCAAATCAGCAAACTGGCCACCGACGGAGTCAGCGCTTGGTCCTCTAGTCAAGTGGGCAGCCTGAAGGCCAACCAGGTACAAGGACTGGCCACCGACGCCTTAGCGGCGCTGAGCAGCACCAGCCTGAACGCCTTGAGCGCTACCGCGGTCGCCGCGCTGAGCACGACTCAGCTTGGCGCACTGACCAGCACCCAGGTCTCAGCCCTGGAAACCGCCGACATCGCCGCCTTGAGCAGCGCTCAAATCAGCAAACTGGCCACCGACGGAATCAGCGCCTGGTCCGCCGGCCAAGTAGGCAGCCTGAAGGCCAACCAGGTACAAGGACTGGCCACCGACGCCTTAGCGGCGCTGAGCAGCACCAGCCTGAACGCCTTGAGCGCTACCGCGGTCGCCGCGCTGAGCACGACTCAGCTTGGCGCACTGACCAGCACCCAGGTCTCAGCCCTGGAAACCGCCGACATCGCCGCCTTGAGCAGCGCTCAAATCAGCAAACTAGCCACCGACGGAGTCAGCGCTTGGTCCGCTGGCCAAGTGGGCAGCCTGAAGGCCAACCAGGTACAAGGACTGGCCACCGACGCCTTAGCGGCGCTGAGCAGCACCAGCCTGAACGCCCTGAGCGCTACCGCGGTCGCAGGACTAAACAGCACCCAGCTTGGCGCACTGACCAGCACCCAGGTCTCAACCCTGGAAACCGCCGACATCGCCGCCTTGAGCAGCGCTCAAATCAACAAACTGGTAACTGACGGGGTCAGCGGATGGGATGCTAGCCAAGTAGGAACTCTCAATGCGTCTCAGGTACAAGGACTCGCCACCGATGCCTTAGCAGCACTGAGCAGCACCAGCCTGAACGCCCTGAGCGCTACCACTATCTCCGGACTAAACAGTTCGCAAATTGCCGCACTGACCAGCACCCAGGTCTCAACCCTGGAAACCGCCGACATCGCCGCCTTGAGCACTACTCAAATCAGCAAACTGGCCACCGACGGGGTCAGCGCATGGTCCGCCAGCCAAGTGGGCAGCCTGAAGGCCACCCAGGTACAAGGACTGGCCACCGATGCCTTAGCAGCACTGAGCAGCACCAGCCTGAACGCCTTGAGCGCTACCGCGGTCGCCGCACTGAGCACGACTCAGCTTGGCGCATTGACCAGCACCCAGGTCTCAGCCCTGGAAACCGCCGACATCGCCGCCTTGAGCAGCGCTCAAATCAGCAAACTGGCTACCGACGGAATCAGCGCATGGTCCGCCAGTCAAGTGAGCAGCCTGAAGGCCACCCAGGTACAAGGACTGGCCTCCGACGCCTTAGCGGCGCTGAGCAGCACCAGCCTGAATGCCCTGAGCGCTACCGCGGTCGCCGCACTGAGCACGACTCAGCTTGGCGCGCTGACCAGCGACCAGGTCTCAGCCCTGGAAACCGCCGACATCGCCGCCTTGACCAGCGCTCAAATCAGCAAACTGGCGACCGACGGGGTCAGCGGATGGAATGCTAGCCAAGTAGGATCTCTCAAGGCATCTCAAGTACAAGGACTAGCCACAGAATCCTTAGCGGCGCTTGGCAGTACCAGCCTGAATGCCCTAAGTGCTACCGCGGTCGCCGCACTGAGCACGACTCAGCTTGGCGCGCTGACCAGCGACCAAGTCTCAGCCCTGGAAACCGCCGACATCGCCGCCTTGACCAGCGCTCAAATCAGCAAACTGGCGACCGACGGGATAGGCGGATGGAATGCTAGCCAAGTAGGAACTCTCAATGCGTCTCAGGTACGAGGACTGGCCACAGAATCCTTAGCAGCGCTTGGCAGTACCAGCCTGAATGCCCTGAGCGCTACCGCTGTCGCCGCACTAAGCACGACTCAGCTTGGCGCACTGACCAGCACTCAGGTTTCAGCACTGGAAACCGCCGACATCGCCGCCTTGACCAGCGTTCAAATCAGCAAACTGGCCACCGACGGGGTAGGCGGATGGAATGCTAGCCAAGTAGGATCTCTCAAGGCATCTCAAATACAAGGGCTAGCTACAGACGCCTTAGCGGCGCTGAGCAGCACAAGCCTTAATGCCCTGAGTGCTACCATTGTTGCCGGACTGACTACTACTCAGGTTAGCGCGCTGACCTCTGCTCAGGTTTCGACTATGGAAACTGCCGACATCTCAGCATTGACTACTGCTCAGACTAACGCACTGACCTCGGATCAGTTGGCAGCATTGGCTAATGCCGGAAACTTCCAATACCTACATTTCTAATAGACTTATATCCGAAGAAATCTTCGCGTAGCGCCCGAATCGGTTCCACAATGACCGACGGGCGCTACGATACTCGGATTCGAAATCAGGTATCTCTGATTCAGTCGCATTAATTACAAGGTAGTGGATTTTGTTATATACTTTAAAGAGTTATTTAATAAATGGCTTGAGTCTATAAATTCGCATCATGTTCTTTACGTTCAATAGTTTGACTACATGGAATCGATTAAAACCAATCTGTACTTTGGGAAAGGATTCGGCAATACCCGTTATAAACAATGGTCAAATCCATATTAATTTGTCCCGCCTACTCCTTCTCAAAGCCTTCATTTTGGATGCTCGTTAAGTTGCTTCGGTGGCAGGAATTACCCAAGAAACTCTACATCGATCCCCTCCGTGACATAACTAGGGTCTTTTTTAGTTGGTATTTCATCAACACCAATTCGGTCAATACACTAGAATTATCGGTTGGCATCGAACTCCAATGCAGATGAGACGAAAAGGCGAAATGATAAGATCCCAATAAAACAGGCAGAGACAACCTGAGCAAAAATAGTAATAGGCATTAATTCTACCTCGGGCCATTCTTTGTGTAACAATGCCGCAATTATAACGATGTCATAAAGAATAATGCCGAACTCCACCATTTACCCCCCGAAACCACCAGTTAACCTGCTTCAGGCAACGGAACAGGCTTTCACGCTGGCGAGCCAAGGTCTATTATCGGTTACCGATTTGTTCACCGTGGCGCAGCAAATCACTGACATTGAGCAACCTGACATTGCGATACAACTGTACAAAACATGGCTTGAACACACGGCCTCCCAAATTGCGTATGCAGTGCAGTTCAACCTAGGTGTGACGCTGTCCAATAACAATGACGATACCGGTGCAGAGGAGGCGTACCGCGCAGCAATAGCACAAAAACCGAACTTTATCGAAGGCCTCTTCAATTTAGGCATCTTACTTGAACGCACCAACCGCTTCGAAGAAGCACTCGATATGTGGCGTACTGCACTCACCTTGACCAATCCAGCCGACTACGCACTCTACGCGCAGGCATTAAGCAACCTAAGTCGTCTTCTGGAAATTTGCAAAGAACTGCCGGAGGCGGAAGTTGTGCTCACGCAGAGCCTTCTGGAGGAGGTATTCTCACAAGTTGCCAGCAAGGATTTAGATTCTCAAGCGGCTGCACAAATTAATGTGAGCGCATCGCCTCTCAGCGATCAGGTCTCGACAATCATCCGACTAAATAATAAGGACATATCCTTAAAAAACGTGTTAGTCGTCTATACCGTGTTACTGGGGGATAAAGAACCCCTGGGAGATCCGTTAATTAATTTACCCCCCGGATCAAGCACGGATATAAACATTGATTTTATCTGTTTCACAGATAACCGTTCGCTTAAATCAAACACATGGAAGTTTGAATATCTTGACAGTATCCATCTACCCGCCGATAAACTATCCAGACGTCCCAAGACATTGCCCCATGAATATCTCCCCCAATACGACACCAGTCTATACATCGATAATATCGTAACATTTAAGCGCTTACCGAATAGTCATGATCTTATAACTAGCAATTCGTATCTTTTTCGCGTTTTTTTACATGGAAATCGTGAGAGCCTTTTTCATGAAGCCGATGCAATTGCTCTCCTTGGATATGAAAATATCGATGTAATATGCACGCAACTGGATTTTTATACGCAAATATGTGCCATTGACACCATTACCCCAATAAGCACATGCACCATCATTCTGCGAACCCATCATCACCCCAAACTTGTTGAGTTTGGTAGCTCCTGGTGGGAGCAAATCCTGAATTTTTCTAAGCGCGACCAATTATCTTTTGATTTTACTGTGTTACAAACGGGCTGTCGCATTGATTATTTGAATGGCCTTATGAGTGACAACGATTTAGTCCATAGCACACCGAACATGAGTGATCGCCGAATCAAGGCTAGCTTCGATTCGGTAAAGTATGCATGGGTCAACCGACATGATCCGGAGGCAAAACGTAATCCCAAAGCGCATTTTTTGGCAAACGATTCTGCATCCAGCTCTGATTACACGAAGCGCTCTGCCTTATTCGACTACATTTGTCATAAGACAGGCAGTAGCCTTGGCAGCCATATAGCGCCTCGCCGTGCAGTTGCCGGCACATTGAACGAAATTATGCTCCCCTATCGCAAATCTAGCGGGAATATGCTTCTAGTCCAAATACAGGGCGATAAATCATCATTAAGTTTCCTTGAAGAAGAATTTCATCCTGCTGAATCCGCATTCAACTTTATGTTAAATAATTATTCCGCCAGCAGGGTAAATCTTGCTTCCGATTTACCTGACTTATCTTTTATGAGTGCGGAACTTAAATATGATGTACTGGTGCTTTTCGGATTACCGCCGGATTGTTGTTATAGCTTTATCGAAAAATGTGTCAGTGTCCTCAACGGTTCCAGAGGCCTGATTGTTGTCCTAATGACTGGCGAAGGCGATCTTGCTCTTATAAAAAACACCCAAAATCTGATATGCTCTCGTTTTGCGACAGAATGTAAGGCATCGGTAAGTCACTCTAGTCACGATGATTTTAATAGCTTAATATCGAACAGCCTGATTTGCTTTGAATGGAAAACACTATTGGCAACTGAATAAGCGATTTCCCAAGGCCTTTTTAGGTGATAACTGCACCGAAGCTGACAAAAACCATGAGTAACTTAGAATGACAAGAGCCAAGAAAACTTATGTCAGAGTAATTTCCACACCAGTAGATTTAGCTAACGGCAAAAATTGCGATGCATCGAAACTTACCGTTGTTTTTTCGAGTCTAAATAATGGCTGCTAGCTTAAACCAAGATACCTTGTTGTTTTGGTAAATTAACCAAATGGCGACATTTTTAATATTCTTAGACTCACAAGCCAGAAGTCGTAACATTATCAATATAATCCGATTTTAGTTAATCAATAGGGCAAGGTATTTATACACTATACAGAGAATTTTATTCAGAACCGGGCATCGACTGGATAGACTTTACATTCAAATTTTTTACTATTAGTAACGCTTATTTATGTGTGGTATTGCAGGAATTTATTTTAAACACGACGTGTCGCATGAAACATTAACCCACTTAGGCGATTATTTTTCATCCTCACTTAAGCATCGAGGCCCGGATAATTTCGGAGTCCATGTAGGAACTCGCTTTATTTTCGCCAACTTACGCTTGGCTATCGTTGATCGAAGCAGTGGCAACCAACCGATTTACTCACCAAACGGAAGGCAAGGCATTGTTTTTAACGGTGAAATTTACAACTGGGAGGCGTTGCGCAAGCCACTTGAGAACAATGACTATCCCTTCAAAACCCATTCCGACACGGAAAGTATCTTAGCCGCTTATCTTGTCAATGGTGAATCGATCTTTGAGCAACTAAACGGCATGTTTGCTGCTTGCATCTGGAATGAAGATACTAACAGTTTTGTTCTCGTTCGAGATAGATTTGGTAGCAAGCCCCTATACATCTATGAAGACTCTAACTTTTTTGCTTTTGCCTCCGAAATCAAAACGTTATTGGGTCTCCCCAATATCGACGCCACTCTCAATCCGTTTGCTTTTCAAGACTACCTGACTTATCGGTATGTCTTAGCACCCAATACCTTTTTCCAACGTATTGAAAAATTATCCTCTGGATGTGTGCTTCATTTTGACGGCAATCAACAACGCAAAAGTTATTTTACCGAAATATCCATGCAGGAACCGGAAGATAAGCTTACGCCAGATGCTTATATTGAAGAACTCGATAGTATTTTAGAAAAAGCAGTACGTTCTCAATTAATGGGAGAGGTTCCGATTGGACTACTCCTAAGCGGCGGACTCGATTCAAGCAGCATCGCCTATTATATGCAAAACACCGGGGTTAACCTTAAAGCCTATAGCATCGGTTTTCCGGAAATCAACGAGTTTGCTTTTTCACGGGACATTGCGCGGCAATTTGGTTTTGAGTACATGGAAGTTAGCATGACTCAAGAGGAGCTTTTTGCCGGAATGGATGCCAATATTTTGCGCTTGGATGAACCTATGGCCGATCCTGCATGCTTTGCACTTTCGCGGCTATGTCAGGACATCCGTAAAGATGTGACAGTGGTACTGTCCGGGGAGGGTGGTGATGAAATGTTTGCCGGATATAATCAATATCTTAATGCCCTAAACCCGGAGCTTAATCGAGAGCAGTGCTTTGCCCACTATTTTTATCAAAGTTCGAATTATGATGACGCTAACGCTTGGTTAAAAAACAAAAATCTTCCTCCGCAGTTTCTTCGTTTTAAATCGAATGCTTACGACAGTGCCGACACGGCATTAAATGGCATGCTGACTTTCGATTTGCAAACATGGATGCCTGAGAATTTGATGATGAAGGCGGACAAAATTCTCATGGCCCATTCGCTAGAGGGCCGCTACCCATTTTTGGATCTGGAGCTATACCGTTTTGCTTCCCGACTCCCACAGGATATGAAACTGGCCCCGGACCAATCTCGGAAACATATCCTCGTGAAATTGATGGAAAATAAATTACCAAAATCCATCATAGAACGACCCAAGATGGGCTTTTCTGTACCCCCCATCTTTTTCTTGCAACATTTACAGGCTCGATTCCTCACCACACTGGAATCGCTCCGCAGCCAGCCGGTTGCCGACATTTTGGACTTAGATGCCATTAGCACACTGGTCAAGGATTTTTATAGCGGCAAACCCATACCGGTCTTTAAGGTTTGGAATATATTTGTGTTGGTCGACTGGTTTGCCCGGGTATACCCTCTTTATATAAACAGTTATAACCCTGAACCAAAAAATGCAGACATTAACTGCGGCGCAATCCCCATACCAACCTCTCAACTGACCGCCCCCCGCCCGAGCGAGAACCAAGCGGTCCCCCAATCTGAAAACTATCGGGAAAAACACATAATGCAAACAGATGATACAGCCACCACTTCAGAACAGCCTGTCGCCTTCGACTTTAATAAAGTCGATGAAGAGGAACATCTTATCCCCAGACCCTACGGCACGTTGCAAACGCTCAATCTTGACCATTTGCACCGCTATGCCTTCGCTAAAAGTTTCTGTTTTAACGCCAATGTTTTGGATGCCGCCATGGGTTGCGGTTATGCCTCGCTGATACTTAATTGCAAACATTACACCGGGATCGATATTGACCCGAACATGGTCGCATTTGCCAATCAGCAATACAGTCCTATCATCCAAAATGCCACTTATATGCAGGGCAGCGTACTCGACCTGCCGATTACTAGCGGCAGTATCGATACCTTTATCTCTTTTGAAACCATCGAACACATCCAACTCGAGGAATTAAGCCTTTACCTTGCCGAAGCGAAGCGCGTACTTCGTCCGGGCGGAACTTTTCTTTGTTCGACACCGATATACAGAGGCGAAGCTTACGGTGTACTCGCCAAATATCACCCGTATGAATTTCAATACAATCATTTTTGTAGCGTCCTGATAAATAATGGTTTTCAGTTGCATGAAACCTGGTATCAATGGCCGCCTTACTACACCATTCAAAGCATCGTGCCCAGGTTTGAGCAAACTCAACAAATGGCACCCTTTATTGTTGTTGGCGTATTTAAAATACCTACCTGAGATTAGTTTTCCAGGTACTTCTTTACCACTTTATGGACAGGAAAATGAAAATTGTTCTTTGCGACGGAGGACTATGCAATCGCTTAAACGGCCTGATTTTCGCCCTAATTTTGAGAAAAACCTTTGGCCATGCTTGGCGGATTTCCTGGCCGACAAACAATTGGTGTGGGGCTGATTTTGCTACGCTTTTTGAATCCGACCTTCCTGTCGATGGCTATCCCATCAACCACTATAAGAAGGACGAACTCAATTACAAAATGCTGTTCCACGAAAATCAATGTCAATTCTCGGAAAGCCAGATCACCTACCATTCAAGCTTGAGCGATTATGCCGGGTATGGAAACATCTTGGATGCCAATGAAAATATTCTATACTTCAACAACCTGATTCCCGGATTCGTAACCATTCAGGATATTCAGGCGAGCATCAAAGATCTCATAATTGTGCCGTCGATACTAGCGTTAGCAACCGATTTTTGTGCAGAAAATCATGTTGATGACTCGATGCTGGGCCTGCACATCAGAAAAACCGATTTCGGAAATAAAGTCGATGATAATGCCTTGTTTGAATTGGCAAAAGCTAATACCCACAGATTTTTCGTTTGCTCCGATGATGCCGATGTTAACGACCGATTTGGGCAACTTGAAAATTGCGTCGTGTTCAAAAAAACCAGCTTTCCCGAAAAACTGATCGACGAGGTAAATTGGCAGTCTTGGATGACGGATAATGCAGGGCGAAACTTTCCCTACAACATCACACGTCCTGAACAAGCAATCGCCGAAGCGCTGATAGACCTGTTAATTCTGTCAAGGACTACACTGATCAATACCTCCAATTCAACATTTCTTAACATGGCAGGTATATTTAAAAATACGCATTTCTTTTAACACGACGCCCTATAGGAAACATCCTTTTAGGATAAAACCAATGCTAAATGGGATTGCCCGCAACTTTTCTTAACTCATTGCGTATACCCTCCCCGTTTTGATGACACGAGAATTATTATGACCGACAGTACAATTAGTCTAGCCGAGCAACATGACAAAATAGCCTTGCTTAAGGAGCTGCTGACCCCGCGAGTTGTCGGACTCACCAAGTGCAAGATCGGCGCACTGGCCGACGGCGGCTATATTCTTGCCCAGGAGTTAATTCCAGAGCACCGCGTCGTCTATTCGTTGGGCATCGGTGACGATGTCTCGTTCGATCTGGAAATTGCCAAGACCTGTGATCGCATACTACAATTTGACGGTACGATTCCCGATCTACCGCACAACAACCCCAAGTTTGTATTCACTAACGCCAATATCGATTCGGCGGCAATGAATGACAATATGCGTAGCATTCCCGAGCATGAACACCAAAATAACATCCTGCTTAAAATGGACATAGAGGGTGCAGAGTACGAACTATTAGCCGGGCTGGAAATGGACAACCTATTGAAAATTTCGCAGATCTGCATGGAGTTGCACTTTCCCATCATGGCTTCTTCGTCATGTATCGACCTACTAATGTTTCTGACATCTGAATTTGAACTTTTCCACTTGCATGTCAATAATGCCGCACTAACCATATCAGGCCCCGGCTACAAGGTTATGGTCGATGACCTGCCTAATCTGTTAGAACTAACTTTCATCCGTAAGGACAAGTGCCTATTTAGCAAGCGCGAAACTCGGGCATTCCCGCTCGAGGGTTTTGACTACCCCAACCTACCAAATTTACCGGATATCCCCGCCAACTGGTGGCTCCAGTTATAACTATTGTCAGCTGTTTCCATAAGATCAACAATTCACTGGAAAAAATTCATGACCGATCCAAACCAAAATATTGTAATTGCCTGTCTGGCCCGCGGCTATACTGATTACCGTCGATACTCCAGGCTAATTGTCCGTAACCAATCGATCTACGAAGCAATTAATTTCAAACGTAAGGAAGCCGGGCTTAAGGAATTACCGCTGGTTATTTTCCATGCAGGCAATATAGACGAAGCCGCTCAAAAACATATTTTACGCAACGAGAAAAATGCCAGTGTCGTTTTTGCCGACGCGACACCTGCTTTTTTACTCAACGCACAGTACGATGGCAACATTGACTATCATCTAACCTGCCGGTTTTACGCCTACTGGATCTGGGAATACTGTCGCAATTTCGACTTCATTATTCGCATCGATGAAGATATTTATCTACGTCGTTTTCCACATGCAATTACCCATCTACCGAATAATATCGTAGCGATGAAATCGACCGGATATCGTGAGTCGCATGAACCGACTAATTCGACTTTGCCGCAAGCCATCGAAACGCTTACCGGCATGAACAGTGTTCTTTTCTATCGGGATAATTTCCCTTACACCAATGTTTTTATATCGTCGGTACCATTTTGGCGTTCCAGCCCTTTAAACTCAGTGCTTGAACAAATTTGCTTGTCTGATAACCAGATAGCCTACCGCTGGGGCGATTTACCGATTCTGGGCTCGCTGCTTAATATTTATGCCCCAACTCAAGTGGCGACTATTCCCGATCTGGACTATTTCAACCTTTCTCACGATTGCACACGCATCTGCAACGGCCGATCGTCACGCGGATAAGAGAATCGATATAATAACCTGCCCTGTTCCTTCGCATTTCTCCCCTATTTTGGCGATACGAGAAATCAAATGATCGGCAACAAAGAAAACGGTATGCCTTTCGTTGCGTTTTTTCAACGCTGAGCCTACTGTTAACGATCTACCATTCAACTAATCAATACCTATGAGAACTCCATTCGAAATTATTGCGTCGCTCGGCCTTGCTAAACCTCAGGGAATACTCCAGGTGGGTGCCAACACCGGTCAAGAAATCGACTATTTCCTTCAGAACGGCATAGCCCACGCCGTTTTGATTGAACCATTAGAAGCCCCCTTTCAAGTACTCTCGGCGCGGACTGCCGCTATTCCTGGATATATGCCGGTCAACGTACTATGCGGCAGTCAGGACGGACAAGAAGTGGACTTCCATATTGCCACAAATAACGGCGAAAGTAGCAGTATGCTCAAGCCTGCTCGTCATCTTGCGGATTATCCTTGGGTTCAATTTCCAGAAACGGTGCGTATTACCGGTTTCACGTTAGATCGCGTTGTCGCAACAGTCAAAAGTATGCATCCAGAAATTGCGCAGTCGCTGGATTTACTTTTTATGGATGTGCAGGGTGCCGAACTACAGGTACTTAAAGGCGCCAGCGCCACACTACATCAAATTAGCTACATATACACCGAAGTTGGATTAGGAGGGGGCTACGAAGGCGATACCGATCTTCTTGATCTCATGCATTATTTGAAAGCCTGGGGCTTTAGCCTCTACGAACTTGAAATAATTGAAACAGGCTGGGGGAACGCCTTGTTTATCAAGCACCTACCAGGATCATTAAATCGTAACATATAAGCCTATTTCCAAGAGTAATATGCCGCCGAAGTGCAGGCTCGGCGGCAATCAGCCTTGAAATCACTGTAGTTCGATTCAACCTAGTCAGGTTGAACACCAGCGCTTTTATAATCCGGCAACCAATTGTTTAAAACTGTTTTCCAAATTACGCACAAATCTTGGCGTATCAAATAATACCCCATTCTCTCGCTCTTCATTCAAGTGTTCATGCAAGCGACGGCACTCTTCCGGATTATTTGCCAACCATACCGCCTTTTCCTCGTAATCGTGTAGATTATAGGTAATCAGTTCATCAAGCTTCACTGCTGTCAATAAAGCCCCGGCCATGCGTGAAGCAAATGCTCGGCCGGAATAAGTTAATACGGGGACTCCCATCCACAAAACTTCATTAGCCGTCGCCCCCGCATTGAATGGAAATGTATCTAAGTACAGATCCGCACAGGCAAAACGAGCTCGGTAACTCTCCGGCAATACCATGCCTGCAAAAATAAGCCTAGTCCTATCAATACCTCGCGCCTCGGCTTCACGGCACAGGTTTGCCTCCGCCCACTGATTGTACGAAAGCAACCAGAGCACACTTCCTGGGGTGCGGCGCAGGATATTCATCCAAACCTCAAACATCTCCGGCGTATATTTGTAATTATTATTCGAGGCACAAAAAACAAAACCATCGACAGGCAAGCCACAGCTTTCACGGCTTGGTATTGGATGAACCGGTCGCTTTCGATCACTAACCTGATAGACATCAGGCATGTACAAGGGTTTTTCTGAATAATAGGGGATCTCTTCTTCAGGGATCAAAAAGCGATCTGCAATGACATAGTCAATAGAGGGTAAAGCTGTCGTTGCCGGTAAGCCAAGATAGGTAATCTGGATAGGCGCAGGTCGATAGGCCAAAAGATTTGCCCTTGCGCCCGAAGTTTGCCCTTGCAGGTCAATGAGAATATCAATTTCATGTTCCCTAATCAATTGAGCCGCCGCCTCATCCGACATTTGGTGAATACGAATCAAATGATCCATCGCGCTAACCACGCGCTGGCGCATACTCGAACCATCCTCCGAACTCCAGCAATACCCATAGACCTCGAAATGTTCGCGGTCATGCAACTCAAACAGTTCGGCGGTGAGCATTGATACAGCGTGCAAAGAAAAATCGGAGGAAAGATAGGCTATCTTCAATTTTGTGTGGTTGTATCCCTTTGGATTTGCCAAAGATGGAACATTGGACACAACCTTTTGCTCAACATAGCGGCGTGCCGTTTCGAGTTGCACAGCCGAATCATCGGTGATATTTAGTATGGCGAATATCGATGGCGATTTCTTCATTTGCTCAAGGCTAACCCCAGGAATCGGCACATAGGTAGGCCAAATGCACAGTTTCTGACGCAGATGCACCCAGTGATGCAAGACATCAGACTGGTTTGGCTCAATAGCCAAGCTCTTGTTCAATAGAGACAGCGCATCATAAAACTGCCTATGGGCCTCCATTACCCGCGCCAAGTGGTTGATTGCCAACAAAACCATTTGCCTGTTTTCTGGATATGTAGGAGAAATATTTTGATCGGCCCAACTATTTTGCTCGATCAATCGCCACTCGGCAATTGCCTTGTCGATTTGCCCCATTCTTTCATAGAGCGACCCCAGATTCAGTCGTGGCTGAAGAAATGTCGGCGATAATTTGATTGCTTGCTGATAGGCAGCTTCCGCTTCAGCCAGATCGTCCTCATTTGTTAATATTACCCCCAGATTAAAATAAACAATGGCAGCACTAGGCGATTGGTTACGTTTAAGCCACGTTTGGTAAAGCACTGCGGCCAAAGGCCGGAGCTTTATCGTTTCGAGTTGATCTGCGCAATTAACCAACTGCAAAAGGTCAAGATCGCCATTCCATGCACGTAAAAGATTTTCTTCAATAGTCATTGTAAACAGCCAAATAAATTTAATGTTAACAAAAAAATAGTCGAATGTCCGCAAGAAGAAGCACTAGTCAGCATGATTAAAAAAACCGCAAGATAAGATATTTTAAAGCGCTTATCCTGCCCATCTATCCGTCAATACTCACTTTGCATTCAAAAAAACGTCTAAGTTTCAGATCTGTTAAATTTGGCTTAATGCCTTGAGAAAAAAAACTTTGAGTGACTTAAAAAGAAAACGATTTCTCAAGCAGACGGGAATAGTTATGACGCACGGAATGCCAACTATATATAAAAGGGTGCGATTATAATTCAGATCGGGTGTAAATACATTCTACAGGGCGTTTACCTATAGCATTACCGATTAGAGGAAGAGAAATTGAATAAATCCGATTAGGTTTGATAAGCCTGAATGACTTTTCTGTCATGTGCAAGCGAGAACGCTTGCTTTTGTAGCGCATCTTTTTGGCTTTGTACCACCGCCTCAAATTGCCTGTCTGTCGCTTGCATCTGAACCATCATAGCTACAACTGCCTTACGTTCAAAAGGCGACAGCGGTAATGCACATAGCTGTTCCAATGCCGCCCTCCTGTCAACCAGTAAGCTATTCAAGCCCTCCCAATCCTCTGACTCAATAGCAGTATCAATAAGCTGGACAAAATCCTCAAGCTGCACCACTAATTCAGAAGCAACAACCATAAGACTATTACCGGTAAGCCTCAGGAATAGCATTCCAGGCTTGCTGAATTTCCCGCATCAGTAACTGTACCTCATCCAATATTTCAATACTGTTTTGAGCACTGGCATCAAACAACCTAGCATCAATATACTCATACAGGCTCAATAAGTTTCTCGCTATATCGCCGCCTTTTTCAGTATCAATTCCATCTATCAGACCACCTACGATAGAAGATGCCTTAGATATATGTATGCTTTTTTCCTGAAAATCGCCCTGCTCTATACCGCCTTTTGCCGCATTGACCCGCATTATAAAGCCATTCATCAGCATCTGTATCAATTTATGCGGCGAGGCATCATCCATCACCGATTCGGTGTGAACAGCCGCATATTTATTCACATTTTTTCTATACGCCACGGATGTCATCTATCGTGTCTCCCTACATTTTTGAAAGTTGATTAGTCAAAAACGAGCCTGTTATTTGAAACTGGCCCACAGCCTTATCCATAGCAACAAACTGCTTTAGTAAAACTGACTGCATATTATCCAAACGGAGCTGAACACGATCATGTTGATCACTATAGCCTTTTAACTGCTTATTCAATGAGGTTTGACGCGTATCCAAAGGACCGCCAGATTGCAAATACGTCCCCACCTTAGCATTCAACCGACTAGCCACCCCATTAGTGGATAAAAATAAATCACTTACCGCTGATAAATTGCTAGACAAGGCGGCATCAAGCTTGGTGCTATCCATCGTCATCACACCATTTTTATCTATATCAATACCGATGGTTTTCAAGGTATTAAAGCTACTACTTACTGAACTTACAGGGCTGCTGGTCAACTGGCGCAAATCATGTCGTATGAGACGCAATGTCGAATCGCCTAATAGCGCACCGTTCTTCCCACCATCAGTACCGGCAAACTTGCCTAGGCTATCAGTCGCGCTAGCCATCGTATTATAAGCTGATACAAAATCGCCAATAGTTTTCTTAATCGCCTCATTATCCAACTTAATATCCAGTTTTACATCCGTGCCCACCGCTGCCGATTGTAAATTCAGAGTCACGCCCGGCAGCACGTCAGTAATAACATTACTGCTACGGGTGGCGTTCTGCCCATCAATCAATATATTGGCATCTATTGCCGCCACCCCTGAGTAGTTTGCGGACGTAGAAGTATCGAGCCGACTCAATCCTGCATCACCGACCACTCCCACGGTAAACCCATTAGCCAACCCTGTGTCTTTGGCAGTCAATACCAATTTCGATACCGTGCCGGTATTGGTTGAATTGTTCACGCTGATAATACTAGCGACTACGCCATTATTGTCTGCCGAACCGTTAATAGCATCCCGAATACCGGCCAAGGTGTTATTGGTAGCATCAATACCTACTGAAAAAGGCGCTTTAGCACCCACCGAAAACGTCATAGTACCGGCACCTACAACCTCAGTAGCTCCGGAAAACTCAGCTGCCGCTATAGATCTTTGAGTCGTAGCCAAGTTCGTCACTTGCAGTGTATGCGAACCCGCAACCGAACCAGTGCCCGCGGTGACTTTTAAAACAGCTTCATTGCTGGATGTAGCCGCATAAGTTTGAAACAGGTTTACATCATTAATTTTTCGCACAGCAGTCTGAAAACTTGACAATGCACTCTTGAGACTACCCAGGCCACTCAACTGGGCATTCGCCGTAGTTTGTTGCCGCGAAATCGAATTAAACTGCGCTTGGCCTTCAGCAGTAACCAACTGCTTAACAATGCCGTTGATATCCATACCACTGCCAATTCCGGTCGACGATGTAATGGCCATGACCTTCCCCTATCCTTTAATTGCTCAACGCATTACGCCCTATCCTGAAGCATGGCTCCCTGCCCACCATCAAGCTCTTGCATCCTTTTGATGTATGTCAACATATCCTCAGTAGGAATTTGCTGCACCACATCACCGCTCTTGCTATCAATAATCTTTACTACGACTTTTTTAGTCGAATCGTCAACATGGAACTCCAAGTCACGATTAGTCTCCTGAAAAATTGCATTCCCCTTCGCCGCCGCTTCTTTTACCGATGCCAAAGACGCCTCTTGGGCTTGGGCATCGGGTTTTGAATCAGCAGTTGGCTCTTTTAAACCATCTTTAGAAACCCCTACCGGCTGTTGCGCCGTAGCGATAGAAGACGCTTTTGAGTCACTTTGCTTATTACTAAGAACGGTCAAGGGAGCAAGCTTAGATACATTAGTAATTTCACTGTTCATGACACCAACCTACTCTATGTGCTGTATGCTCAAAAGGGAGGCAAAGCCTCCCCTGTTCTGTCTAAAAAGGCTATCTAAGTAAACTAAGTACCGATTGCCCTGACTGATTGGCCTGCGCCAACATTGCTGTACCCGCTTGTTGCAATATCTGGTTACGACTCAAACTGGCTGTTTCTTGGGCAAAATCAGTATCGGTAATCCGTGAACGGGCAGCCGATTGGTTTTCGATAGAAGATGACAAGTTACCAATAGTAGTAGTAAACCGATTTTGCACCGCGCCCAATGATGCTCTTGCGGTATCGATAGCGGCAATAGCCGTATCCAAAGCATCAATCGCTGCCGAAGCACCGCCCACCGCCGCATTACTACCTATACTGGCGCCAGTAACGCCGGAGATAGTCGCAGATGCATTGGCAATATCAACAGATATATGGTTGTCGGCGGCAGTACCGGCACCTACCTGAATAACTAAACCACCTGATAATGATCCGTTGATAATCTTTTTACCGTTAAACTCGGTATTCTTAACAATCCGCGTCAACTCATCGTTTAATTGTTTAAATTCGGTCTGGAGCTTTTCCCTATCTTTTGCTGTTACACCGGCATCGTTAGCCGATTGCACCGCTAAATCGCGCATCCGCTGCATAGTATCGGTCATAGTTCCCAGAGCCGAATCGGCCGTTTGCGCCAAGGAAATACCGTCATTCGCATTTCTCGTCGCAACCGTCATACCACGTATTTGCGAAGTCATTTTGTTAGCAATCGCCATCCCTGCTGCATCGTCTTTTGACGAATTAATCCGTAAACCGGATGATAAACGCTCCATAGAAGTCGCCAAAGCCCCGCTGGTTTTTTGCAGATTGCCTTGAGCGCTAAGTGCGCCTACGTTTGTGTTAATTGTCATAGCCATGATCTTATCCTCTTAAAATATCCAACAATGCAGCTCGAAAAAACTGCTTTTGTAAACTCGTAATAGTTATCGACATGTTGATAAATTACTTTAATTTATTTTTCAGCACCGTCGGATCTACTTGCCAGGTTCTATTTTTTCATAGCTAACATGTCCTGAAGACTGGTTATCTCAGAATGCGGCAGAACACAGGACCTACCTCCAGGTGGAATACAACTGATTACGTTCTTACCGGCGCACAAGCCGACCACCATCGCCATAGATTCACAACCAACCACAACATCGCTGCCGACAATTTCTTCTAGCAGCGTATCTACCCCGCCCATTGCAATAGGCCACGCAAACTCACGCTGAACCCAGCTATATTTTTCCGCCCGCTCCGAGGGATGAGGCCGAATCAAAATACGCTTAATCGGTTTACCTAAAACCGAACAGTTCGAAAGAAAATAACGTAACGCCTCATCCTCCACATAACCAAAAAAATGCGCATTTCCATGTTGCAACAGCGCATGCTCACTAACGGGCTCGCAGACATAAAGAATAACAATCGAATCCTGTTGATGCGAATTGCGCGTTTCGATTGCCGCCATTTCCCGCCGAATATCCTGTAAATATGGGTTATCCACCCATGTAACCGGAAGCTCCGGAAAAACCTCTTTTGCCATTGACTCGGCTATCCGATCCCCAACCCAGATTTCATCCGGTAACAAGGTTATGCCTGATCGGGTAAATCGCTCGCGGTAGTTAACCCAATGATCAAGGAATGCAATAGAATGCTTGCCCAGTGATCGCGCCAATTTTATCGCATTAATCTCAATATCTGACTGCCAGCTGGTACCGCAAAGAATCGATGTCGACTGACGAACCGCTTCACTGAGAGATGTTGTTTCAATGGAACCCAACTTACGCTCAAAGATCTTGCGTGCCGGGCCTTCCAATACATAGAGACACGCCAGACCTGCCCCCCGTACATAGCTACTAAGAACCTCAGCTCCCCCCGCATCGTGACAAACCACCGCAATCACGAGTTCATATCCTTTTAAATTCAGCCCGTAAAATACCGTATTCAAGCATATCAACCCTGCAACCTTCAAGAAAAAAATGTTGGCGTCGAGTACCTTCAAGAATCATGCCCATCGCTTTGGCAAGCTTTTTCATTCCGTCATTGGTTGCCGCTGTTCCGCAATATATGCGTTCCAGGTTCAGCTTATTAAACCCGTGTTCTAACAATCTTCTGCCCGCCAGCAATCCGACCCCTTTGCTCCAATGCCGCTTATCGCCTAATAATATTGCAAATTCCGCAGTTCGGTTAATTGTCGAGATGTCTTGCAAACTTATATTGCCGATATGGCCGTCATCAACATGGCAAATCGCCCAAACGACGCGATCATCCCGATTTAATGCATCCACATACCCTTTAAAGTAGCTTCTCGTCTTAAAAAACTTCCCATGAGAGTTATATCGACAAACCTCTTGATCTTCAAACCAACCGGGGTAAGCGCCATCCAGATCAGCTTCCGTAAGAGACCGAACGAAATAATCTTTGCTAAGTTCATAAATCATTTTAGGCTACCCATTTGATCCCACACCTTCCGAAACGCTTGCCCAATTAAATCCACATCGCCATCCGCCAACTCATGCATACACATGGCAAAGCCCAAATAGGTAAACTCGTGCAGCCTCTCTGCCACCGGACAAATACCTTTATGATAACTCACGTCACGCCGGCAAATATCAGACGTCCAGGGAAATCCTTTTGAGCCATACGCTATTTTTTGCTGATACATGGGCAACAGATGAATATTGGTATAACCGCCAGCCAAGCCTTTTACCCCCTCAGCCTCAAGAGCTTCAATAATGCGGGCGCGCGATACATCAAGCTGCTCAACATCCAATACCATCGGATAAACGTAATAGGCATGCGTACATCCCTCTTTAACAATTGGCGTGCGCAGACCGGGCAACTCGCGCAGCTCTTGACTGAGGCGTTCGGCTGCGCGTTGGCGACTGGCAACAAAACCGTCCAACTTGTTCAGCTGTTCGATACCTATAGCGCACTCGATTTCCCCGAGCCTAAAATTATGACCCACCATATTACATAAGTCCGTATTCCCCTTGTTGCCCACAACCGCTTCTGCATGGTTACGAATCAAGCGTAGCCGATCGGCATACTCATCGTCATTGGTAACGAGAATCCCCCCCTCGCCGGTATGAATATGTTTGTGATAATTCAGACTGTAACCCCCCACATCGGCCAGCGTGCCGGTCACCTTGCCCTTGTAATAAGTGCCAGGAGCTTGAGCCGAATCGGTTATGACCTTGAGTCCGTGACGCTCAGCAATCGCCATCAATGCATCCATGTCAGCAGAATGACCAAAAATATCTACTGCCATGATCGCCTTAGTATAGGGCGTAATGTTAGCCTCCACTGAGGCCGGATCAAGATTAAACATATCCGGCTCAATGTCGGCGAACACCGGAATGGCGTTCCAGTGCAAAATAGCCGTTGCGCTGGCGCACATCGTCCAAGGCGTGACAATAACCTCATCGCCGGGCTCTATGCCAATCGCACCGACAGCCGCAATCAAACCCGAAGTCCAAGAATTGACTGTGACTGCGTGTTTGACGCCAAAGTAAGCTTCGCACCGGCGCTCGAACTCTTGCACCTTGGGACCGCCATAGAAATCCGGACTCCAGCACCCCAGGAACTGGGATAACACTCCGCTTTCGATGACTTGTTTAGCCGCTTCAACTTCCTCAGCACCGATTGGGTTGTAACGTTTGAAAGTGGTTTGGATGGTTTTAGGCCCTCCAAACAACGCGAGCTTCGGATTACTCATTTGGGCCGTCCTTTTCTGTTATAGCTCTGATACATCTTGTCTGGCGCTCCGTTTGATTTGCTCGCAAACACATTGCGCGGCCAGTGCCGATTCCCCCGTGCCGGCCAGCGGATCGCCGTGTTTAACGGCACGGTAAATATTGTCGACCGCGTTGAGCATAGCGCCTGGATATTGCCCATCTCGGCGAACGCCCGCGTCAAGCGTGCGATAACCTTTGAATGTGTCGCTATCGGCGGCACGGCGTTCGCGCCAGAATAGCCCCCCCCCCTCCATGATCAACACCCCCTCTGAAAAAACCAGCTGAAGCTCAAAGATGGCATAATCCCCAGCGTGGCCGCAGGCAAGCTGCGCCGACACGCCTTGAGGCCCCTCCAGCCAAACCGGCACGGTTGGGTCATCGGCAAAAAAATCATTGATGGGCTTGCCGACCTTAACAATATCCACAGGGCCAACAAGCAAGTGCAAAAGATCCACCATATGCGAGCCGTTGTTTAAAATACCCTTATTGTAACAACCAACGACTGACCGCAACTTTCCCCATCGGCCCGCTTGCATATCCGCTTGAAGCTTTAAAATTTCGGCATCCCAGCGGCGCGTATAATTGACCGCCAGCAGAATATTCATTTTGGCGCATTCCGCGACCAGCCTTTGGGTTTCTGCGACCGATGTTGTCAGCGGTTTTTCGCAGAAAATAAGTTTGGGCCGAAAACGCAAAGCCGTTTCCAGATCATGGGCATGGCAATCCGTCGGCGAACAGATACTGATCACATCAAACTGATTGCCGGAGCCTAATGCCTCCTCAATCGAGCGAAAACCGGCAGGCACATCCCAAGCGGCCATGAATTCGCTGCGTCGCTTATCGTCAGGTTCAACGCAGGCGAGCAAATCAAACCGTCCATCTCGGCTGTATGCGCCCGCATGGGTATACGGCAAATATCCCGCCTGTCGTCCCAAATCAAAGCCGCCGGCGATGTTGCCACAGCCTACGATCAGGACCCGCAAAGACGTTGAATCTGCGCTTGCCGCAGTCATTTAATCAGCTCCCATCCCAGCGCCGTTCCCTTTTTTACAGCGAGCTTCACGGATTTGCCGAGCAGTTGTTCCAGGTACTTGGTCGGCAAGCCCAAGCCCGGCCGGATTGCGCGCACATTGTCGCGCGTCAACCTATCGCCGGCCTTCAAGTCTTGCACAATATAGAGTGAGCGGCGGAACTGGAGAGACTTCCGCTCGGCCTCAGTCGGGCCGTAACTCACTTGCCCCAGCGCCTGCCAGGCGCGTTCGGTTTCCAACACCAACTGCGCCATCTCATCGGGCTCCATCGAAAAAGTACTATCCACGCCGCCCTCGGCACGGTTGAGGGTAAAGTGTTTTTCAATGACGGTCGCGCCCACCGCGACACTAGCCACCGACACGCCAATCCCCATCGTGTGATCGGAAAGCCCCACTTCGCAGCCAAACAGCTCACGCATATGGGGAATAGTCAAGACATTGGTGTTTTCCGGCGTAGCAGGATAAGTGCTGGTGCATTTGAGCAAGACCAAGTCCTTGCAGCCGGCGCCTCGTGCCGCACGCACCGTTTCATCGAGCTCGGCGACGGTCGCCATGCCGGTTGAAATGATCAGCGGCTTTCCGGTAGCCGCCACGCGGCGGATCAACGGCAGATCGGTATTTTCGAAAGACGCGATTTTGTAGCACGGTGCCTCCAGGCTTTCGAGAAAAGCCACAGCCGTGTCGTCGAACGGCGTACTGAACGCAATAATGCCCCGCTCACGCGCCCTGTCGAAAATGGGCTTATGCCACTCCCACGGCGTGTAAGCTTCACCGTAAAGTTTGTATAGAGACGTCCCTGCCCACAGACTCTTGGCATCGTTGATATAAAACTCGCGCTCGTCCAGGTCCAGCGTCATCGTATCCGGCGTGTAGGTCTGGATTTTCAGCGCATGCGCGCCGGTTTGGGCGGCCGCGTCCACTATCTCCAGCGCCCGTTCAAGCGACTGGTTATGGTTGCCCGACATCTCGGCGATGATAAAGGGAGCATGGCCCCGCCCGATTGGTCTCCCTGCAATCTTGACTACATTATTCATGCTATTGAAACTTCTTAAAATAGGAAGTGGACTCAACCTCATACCCAGAGGATAGGAACAGTTGATGTGATCGTTCGTTTCCGCCAAGCACGTCGGCACGGAGGACGTTTATTTCCCGGCGATTTTGAGCAAACCATATCTCCGCACTGCACAACAGGTCGCGTCCGCAACCGGTGATGCCGGGCACCAGATAAATGGAGACCGCCGCCTGATGGTTCTGAATATCGAAGCGCACAACGCCAATCGGAACGCCGTCACGCTGACCGATCAGCAGCACCCTGTTCGGATCGTTCAACAGCGATGCAAACCAGCGGCTGTGATCTTCCCAATTGATGAAATCGGAATTCCGTGAAACCGCCCTGATCGCCGGATCGTTGCGCCAAGCAAACAAGCGCTCCGAATCGTCCGCCATTGCAGTCCGCATCACAATCCCGCCACGGCCCATACCGGCAACGACACGCAACACGCCCCGACCATCCACGGCCTGCATAGCATTGCGGGAGATCAGTTGCCTCAAGCAACTATTTTCAATCAGGGCGCGAATATGGTTCCCGATTACCGAATCAAACTCATGTTTTAAATCAGGAGCATACACCAATCCTTCTGCCGCGGCATCGGCAACCTGCCGACGCTGGTTTTCAGCCGTTCCGATGGCTATCGTCGGCAAGCCGAGGCAGCAGCGCTCCCAGGTTGCACCGCCGCCTGCGCCAATCGACAAGTCGGCTGCCGCCATCAACTCAGCCATCCGGTTCGTTTGTACATGGCACGTAAAATGATCGCGAAGACATGCCGCCTCGATTGCTTCGCGGCATGGATGCTGTGCGCCGATGACTACATCCACATGCATATCCGCAACGCCCCTATCAGTCAGCGCCTGGATGGCTCGGCCGGTATAGTTATCCGCATCCACACCGCCGAAAAAGACCAGGATGCGGTGAACCGGACCTTTGCGGGACTCGACCTGTTCGCGGAGCTGCCGGAACTCCTCGCGTAGCAATGCGTAGCGTGGGCCAAGCAATAGACGGCAATGATCGGGGACTTTACCTGCATACCGCGTGTTCATATCCGCATAGAAGTTCTGGTCGAGCAGTATGTCACAGTCATGCTGACGATCGGCAATGTCGTCAATCGCCAGGATTTTCCGGGCGGATTGCCGAAGCCTGGACTCCCAGCGGGAATCCAGGGCATAGTGATCTACGATAAGCCAATCCCAGACGCTATCGGATAAAGCGTTAATAGCATCCTTCGCATCCTCGGCCTGGCTGCAACCCAGCCAGTGCGCATGCGTCAGCTCATCTAAGTCCGCATCATTTTCAGCGCTGTCTAGCCGAGCCAACTCATAGCCCTTTGCTTCCAACAGATTAGCCAAATATTCCGGCAAATGACGACTGACAAAACGAATCTGCGCGTTGCGCTGGGTTAATTCATCCGCCAACGTCAGGCAGCGCATGACGTGTCCGGTACCGATCTGAACGGAAGCATCGACACGGAAGGCAATCTTCATGCTTATCTAAGCCTTTTGCAGCAAGAACCAAGTGCCATCATCCCCAACAAAAGCCGGATCGCGGCGGTAGCAAAAGCCGTAATCCACCAGCTTCAAATCAGGGTATTTATCCAGCATTTCACCGGCAAAATCCCTTTTGAACAAACGATCTGCATGCCCCCGATAGGGAATAGCTACCGGTATCGGGTTGTAATATTCAGCTATCAAAATCAGCCGATTAGACGCCTGGTACAGTTTTTCGTAAACGCTATCCAACATGTCCGGATTGATATGGATCAGCACGCCTTTGATCAAGGCGAGATCAACTTTCCCGACTACCGGATATTCGAAGATGGAGCCTTCGAATACATGGCTTTCCCCAACCAGATTCTTAAGCTGCGTTGCCGCATCGTGGTTGATTTCGACCGCTTGCAGTTGGATGTCCGGGTAAAGCAGTTGCAGCGCCTTCAGGTTCATGCCTATGTTCGCGCCAAACTCAAGACAGGATGCGACCGGACCCGCCTGTTTAAGCGCCTTCGAGAAAAAATTCAGTTTGGATGCCAAAAGATGCGGGCTGCTGTTTCGACCGATATAGTCGGCGCCGAACTCACCCGCCCAGAATTCCTCTTGCGGTGTTTTAAATTTTTCAGCCATCTTTAATCTCCGGCAATTAGTTTCGTATAAGGTCTTTAGGCAGCGCGATTCGCGCCATTGAACGCCGCAACCATCAATTCGGCCCGCTGCCAATCCTCTTCGTTATCAATATCCACGACGCGCCAACCGGGAATCGCCAGCCCCATGCCGTGCTGATGAATATTTTTCCCCTCAAGCCACGCCTGTACTCGCCCCCAATAAAATTGTCCGGCATCGTAATAAGCCGGTTCAAGGTCTTGGGTTCGAGTCGAGGCGTATTGGCTATAAAACGGTTCCATCCGCCCGTTCGGCAATTGCCGTAGCGCGCGCTGGATCGCAGAAGGATAGCCGGCGACAGGAAAGACATAATCCGCATCGTTCTCCTCCAGCATCTGCAATGCGGACACCAGATCGCCACATTGCATAAACGGCACGGCGGGATAAATACAACAGACTTGATCGACTTGCCAGCCCAGCGCTTGGCAAGCGCCAATAGCATGGGCAACGACGGGCACGGTAGGCGTGTAATCGTCCGCCAGTTCTGCCGGCCGTACAAAAGGAACTTCCGCTCCCCACGCCTTTGCCAGCTCTGAAATTTCAACATCATCGGTGGTCACGACAATATGCTCGAACAGCCCTGACGCCTTAGCAACCTCAATGGCCCCGGCAATCATCGGCTTTCCGCAGAAATCCTTGATATTCTTGCGGGGGATGCGTTTGCTGCCGCCTCTGGCAGGAATAATGGCAATATTCATAAGCTAATCGCTCTCCTCAAGGCATTAACCACCTGGTCTTGCTCAGTTGCCGTCAATGCCGGAAACATCGGCAAGCTGATAATTTCCGCATAATACCGCTCGGCTTCCGGGCAATAGCCTGGTTTGAAACCCAGTCGTTGGTAATAGGGCTGAAGATAGATCGGGATGTAATGCAAATTAACGCCTATCCCCGCCGACCTGAGCGCATCAAAAACATCCCGATGCGTCTTACCGATTTGTTCAAATTTTAAACGAATGATGTACAGGTGAAAGGCGGAATAACAGTCCGGATGTTGAAACGGAATCGCCATCGGCAAATCGCTGAACACTTCATCATATCGCCGGGCGATTGCATGGCGAAGAGCGACGAATTCATCGAGCCGCCGCATTTGGCTAAGCCCCAATGCGGCGTGTATGTCAGTCATGCGGTAGTTAAAACCAATATCAATCTGCTGGTAGAACCAAAGCTGTTCAGATGGACGGGAAATCATGTCCGCCGCATCACTGGTAATGCCATGGCTGCGCAGCAATTTCATGCGCTTGGCCAAGCATGCATCATTGGTCAGCGCCATGCCGCCTTCGCCGGCAGTGATGATCTTGACCGGGTGAAAGCTGAACACAGTTATATCGCTGTACCGACCATTGCCGATGGTTTCCCCTCGATATTTGCCGCCGATGGCATGCGAGGCATCCTCAATAATTTTAAAGCCGTATTGCTTGCTTAATCGATAAATAGCTTCCATATCGCAGGATTGACCGCATAAATGCACCGGAATCACAACTTTCGGAAGACAACCGTTGATTTCCGCCCGTGCCAATTTATCGGTTAAGCATTCCACGCTCATATTGTAAGTCTGCGGATCGATGTCGACAAAATCGATCTGCGCGCCGCAATACAAGGCGCAATTGGCGCTGGCTACAAAGGTAATGGGGCTGGTCCAGACACGGTCGCCCTTACCCAAACCCAGCGCCAGACAGGCGATATGCAATGCCGAGGTGGCGCTATTTACAGCAAGCGCGTATTGCGCGCCGCAATAATTAGCCACCGAACTTTCAAAACCGGGCACCGCCGGGCCTTGCGTCAAAAAATCCGAACGCAACACATCCACCACGGCCTGGATGTCGGCCTCGCTAATGGTTTGGCGTCCGTAAGGAATCATAAGCCGCCCGTTTAACTTAAGTGAGTCCGCACTAAAGCGCGCAAGTCATCCACCGTCAAAAACTGCCCGTTACTGCCGCTGTTGTAGCAAAAGCCCGGAGCCACTGCCTGCGCGCCGGTTTTTACGCAATACTCTTCGATGGAATAACGCCCTCCTGCCGGCAAAATCGCATAATACCGGCCCATGTCCACCGTATTAACGCTATCGCTGGAGGTAATCATTTCCTCGTGAATTTTCTCGCCGGGACGCAGGCCGATGATTTTCTGCTCGCAGTCCGCATCAATCGCCGAAGCGACATCGGTAATATGATAAGAAGGAATTTTCGGCACCAACACTTCCCCGCCCCAGGCATGCTCAATTGCCCACAACACCATGTCCACGCCTTCCTGCAAGCTGATGTTAAAGCGCGTCATGGCCGGATCGGTAATCGGCAACACGCCGGTCTTGCGCTGTTCCAGAAAAAACGGTATCACCGAACCGCGGCTGCCCATCACATTACCGTATCGCACCACGCTAAAACGAATGTCCCGCTCGCCTTTGATATTGTTGGCCGCCACAAACAACTTGTCCGAACAAAGCTTGGTCGCGCCATACAGGTTGATCGGCGCCGCCGCTTTGTCTGTAGACAGCGCCACGACACATTTGACTTGACTATCCAGGCAGGCTTCAATGAGATTTTGCGCGCCCAGCACGTTGGTTTTAATGCATTCAAAGGGATTGTACTCAGCAGCGGGCACTTGTTTCAGCGCCGCCGCATGCACCACGATGTCCACCCCTTCAAGAGCCCTGCGCAAGCGGGCCTGGTCGCGAATATCGCCGATAAAATAGCGCATGCAGGGTTTATCGAACTGCTGTTGCATTTCAAATTGCTTAAGTTCGTCACGCGAATAAATAATCAGTTTTTGCGGTTTGTAATTTTCAAGGATTGTCTTAGTGCAATGCTTGCCGAAGGAACCCGTCCCGCCCGTGATCAAAATAGATTTGTTATCAAACATTATTCTTCCTTTACTTGAATATATATCCCAACAACTTGAATATGAACGCACATATTTACCAAAATGTAGAACCCCGGCTTTTTCGCATAACAGTTTAGCACCTAAAATCAACTGCGTTTATCAGCCGAATCTATTTCTTCGCGCTTACCGCTTTTTTCGCAAAATCATGGGCCAGGCGTTAATCGCTGCTCGAAACTAATTTTCAACAACCCGCACCCGTTGGGTCACGCCGCACACCAACGTATAGGGTATGGTATCGGCCCATAGCGCAATTTCTTCAACCGGCAAGCCTTCCCCCCACAAGGTCACCGGATCGCCGGGTTTGGCATCGGCCCCAGCCTCCAGGTCAACGGTAATCATATCCATTGAAACCCGGCCGATCAGAGGGACCCGTCGACCATTGACCAGGACCGGCGTTCCGACCTTGGCATAACGGGGATAACCGTCGCCATAACCTATCGCGACAACGCCCAGTGTTGTAGGTTTTTCAGCTGTCCAGCTGCCGCCATAGCCGACCGTCTCCCCGGCGTCTATCCGCTTGACCGCGATCAACCGCGAATGCAGCTCCATAACCGGCCTTAGCCCATGCTGCAAGCCTGTCGAACCGGGAAAAGGGGAAATGCCGTACAACATAACGCCGGGACGAACCCAATCGCTCAATGATTGCTTCCAACCCAATATCCCCGCGGAATTGGCCAAGCTACGCTGACCGCAGAAACCGGCAACCGTCTCATTAAACAGGCTGATTTGCGTTAGCGTTTTAGCATCATTAACCTCATCGGCACTGGCAAAATGCGTCATCAGATTAATCGGCTGCTTGACCGCGGCACACTCGGTTAAGCGCCGATAGGCCGAACCGAACTCTTTTGCCTTAAACCCTAAGCGGTTCATGCCGGTATCGAGTTTTAACCAGACCGCACAAACCCCCGCTACGGCATGGGTTTCAAAAATCTCCAGCTGAGCCGGGGAATGTACCACCGCATCCAATTGATAAAGCAATAATTCAGCCAATTCTTCGCAGCAGGTGAAGCCTTCTAAAACGGCAATCCTGTTTTTGAATCCGGCCTTACGCAAGCGTATGCCTTCATCAACCCGGGCGACGGCAAAAGCATCGGCCTGCTGCAAGACTTCGGCAATGCGCAGCATGCCATGGCCGTAACCATTAGCCTTGATGACCGCCATAACCTTAGCGTTCGGCGCGTAGCGGCGCACCATGGATAAGTTATGTCGAACTGAATCCAGATTAAGCACCGCATAGGCTGCCGGGGTCATTCATAATCCTCGCCGTGATAGGTTCCCGCAAAATTTTCAAAACGGGTAAATTGCCCCAAAAAGGTGAGCCTGACGGTTCCGAGCGGGCCGTTACGCTGCTTGCCGATGATGACCTCGGCGATGCCTTTGTCCGGGCTGTCTTCGTTATACACTTCGTCCCGGTACACGAACACGATCAAATCGGCATCCTGCTCGATAGCGCCCGACTCGCGCAAATCGGACATCATCGGACGCTTATTGGGTCGTTGTTCAAGATTTCGGTTGAGCTGGGATAAGGCCACCACCGGGACGTTCAACTCCTTGGCCAAGGCCTTTAAGCCCCTGGAAATATCGGAAATCTGCTGCACCCGGTTATCGCCACTGGAAGGCGACTGCATCAGCTGTAAATAATCCAATACAATCAAGCCCAGCTGGCCGTGTTCGCGCGCCAAGCGCCGGGCTCTTGAGCGCACTTCGGTCGGCGTTAACGCCGGAGTATCGTCGATGAATAATTTGGTTTCAGCCAATAAATTGATCGCCGAAGTCAAGCGCGGCCACTCATCATCCTCCAGCTTGCCGGTCCTGATTCTATGCTGGTCGATACGGCCCAGCGACGACATCATCCGCATCGCCAGCGAGTCGCCCGGCATTTCCATACTGAATACCGCGACCGGCTTATCGCCTTTAATCGCAATATTCTCGGCCATATTCATCGCGATAGTGGTTTTACCCATCGAAGGCCGCCCGGCCACGATAATCAAATCGGCGGGCTGTAAGCCGGAGGTTAATTCGTCAAAATCGGTAAACCCTGTCGCCGCGCCGGTGATATTGCCTTCCTGCTCGAACAGCGTTTCAATCTTATCGACGGCGCGCGCCAGCAGCGACTTAATGGTTGAAAAGCCGCCCTGTCCCCGCTGCCGTTGTTCGGCGATTTTGAATACCTCGCGCTCAGCGTTTTCAAGCAGGTCGGCGGTCTCGCGGCCTTCGGTATTGAATGCGGAATCCGAAATCTCGGTGCCGACATGTATCAACTGACGCAACACCGACCGGTCTCTGACGATATTGGCGTAAGTGACAATATTCGCGGCGCTGGGCGTGTCTTTGGCCAGCATGCCTAAATAAGACAGCCCCCCGGAATTTTCCAGCTCGCCTATCGCTTCCAGCGCTTCCGATATGGTAATCACATCGAAAGGAATCTGCTTTTCGGCGAGTTGTTCAATGGTCTTGAAAATAAGCCGGTGATCCCGTCGATAAAAATCGCTTTCGACCACCTTGTCCGACACGGAATCCCAGGTTTGATTATCCAGCATCAATCCGCCCAAAACCGATTGTTCGGCCTGAATGGAGTTGGGAGGAATTTTTAAAGAATCCAGCGAATAATCACGATCAAACGAATAATTTTCAGACATAACTCACAGAGATAAAAACATTAATCATAAAAAACAGGGGGGATACAACGCAAGGGGAGCAACGTGAGGAACAGTGTTTAGCATCCGTATTGGCCACAATCCGCATGCAAACGAATTATTACAGTTTAATCAATATGCTATGAACATTTTCCGAGCAACCTTAACGCCGTTACATACCAAGTGGAGCACCGGGTAAGATTATAAACTAACTTATGCCCTCTCATCTCTATACTCTATCAACAAAGCAATAATTCCAGATAAATCAATATCCTTTACCCCCCGCACCGATCAACCTGTAAGAACCGCAACTGACCGCCCCTATGACCATTGGACCGGTCGCTCTATTCAAGAATCTCCAGCGATAGTAGAATCAAACCCCGCCCGATTGAAAGTGGAATACGGACTTTTCTGTCTCGCGTTATTACCCTTTAGCTACTAACCGGCTGATTTCCCATGCCATACGCTTTAAATCCGGAATTAAAATGAATATTTTTTTATATCGCCATGCAGCCAGATTAGTACGACAGTTTTTTTTAATGTCTACAATCAGCTTGTTTTGTTACTCAGGCCATGCGCAGGCCCAGCCAACTGAAGTTCAAGAATTGAAGTTGGAAATTGAAGCCCTTACAAAACGGGTGCAAGAATTACAATCAACCAACTGCGTCAAAGCCCCCGGCCCAAAAAAAAGAAAAGTCACCGGTAATCCATGGCGTGCCTTAGAAGTCAATCTATCGAAAGCCGAGGTCATTTCACTGCTCGGAAAACCCGGTAAAATTGATAAGTGGAAAACAGGCGAAGCATGGTACTTCCCGAATTCTAAAGGCGGCGAAGTTGATTTCGACGCAAACGATAAAGTAACCGGCTGGCTGGCGCCATAAAGCTGTAGCCCCCTGACGTGCAAATTCGACACGAGGAACCGCTTTGCCGTTTTATGTCGATGCCAGAAAACCTTTGCCGGGACCTTCCGTCCGCCCTGATTTACCCACTGTCAGGCCTTCCGCGCTGGAGGGCGTTATTTGAATCGCGGCATATTTACGCGCTTGCAGGAAAAAGTCAAAAACTCCAAACGCAACGGCTTTCCTTTTTCGATTCTTTTTATCAGCCTAAAGGGCTTTAAAGCCAGGAATAATAATTTACCTAAACATGAAATGGACGCCATATTACGCGGCGTGGCCGATTGTTTTAAAGAAGACATCAGGGCGGGCGTTGATATTGCGGCAAGAATGGGCGAGCAGGATTTTCTTATTGCGATGCCGGGTTCCCCATTAAAAAAAGCCGGGCAAATCGCGGCGCAGATTAAAAATGACATTTCAGAACGTGTTAAAGCGCCGGGCGTAGTTGTTGACGCTGCAGTAGGGGTTGCTGAATATTCAACGCCCTCTGAAGAATCTGCTGCTTCGACGAATGAAGAGGATGAATTGATCAGTGAGCATGATCTGGTTTTTTTTTCGAAAAGCGCACAATGAAAGACCTGACCCCAATGGCTCTCTATCATCGGCTTGCTTAAAGGCAATGACGAAGCTATCTCTATATTTAAGCGGCATCAGTCTGGCTGCTTGCGGGTTTAGCGCCATCACTCGGATGAAGAGCAGACCATCAACCGTCTATTGGATCGGATGGCGCATTTAGCTCATAGGGTGATTTTGCGATAGCAAACCGTCACACACGCACAACGCCGACATCAGCCTTCCGAAGTTGCGGCGGATGCCTTACGGCGAATCCACCCTCCAGTTCTGCAGACTAAAAAATGGCTTTAAATTGACACATATCGACTGAAATGCTAATTTTTGTCTATAATTTAACAAAAACAACCAAAATAATATACCAATTATGATCGCCAACTTTACGGTTAGCAATTTTCGTTCTATTAAAGACGAACAAACTTTTAGCTTCTATGCTGAAACTCCTGGCACTCATTTGGTAGAAAATGTCACCTACCCTGCGGACGATAAAATCGGTGTTTTGAAATCGGTTGGTTTGTATGGTGCGAATGCATCGGGAAAATCCAATTTGCTGCTTGCATTTGAAGCGTTGCGTTACATCATCATGAATTCTGGCGATCTGAAAGAAGGAGATGTTATTTCCTGTTATGAGCCTTACTTATTATCAAAAGACACTAAATCTTCACCGATTCGTTTTGAAGTCGAGTTTTTCGTGCCAAATGAAGAAAGCTCACCAAGTAAAGCTTTGCGTTACCGTTATTGTGTTGCGTTTTTTGAACGTAAAATAGTTGAAGAAAGCCTGTTTTTTTATCCTTCAAGTCAACAAGCAATGTTATTTAATAGAGGTGTTGAAGATTCCTGGCAAACGGTCACTTTTGGCAGTTTGTACAAAGGTGGAAAAAAACGCCTGCCTTTTTTTGCTAACAATGCTTATTTATCTAAAGCGGGGGATAGCGCCGATACGCCCCAAATGATTCGGGATGTTTACAATTACTTTAGAAAAGAATTTATCCACATAGGTGCTAATGAACATAAGCATAAACTCAATTGGCTTAAAGATGATGAGCTGGTCAAAAAAGTCGCTAAACTTTTGTCGTTTGTGGACACTGGAATTTCCAATATTCGTGTTCAAGAAAGAACTGATGCAGAAGATGAATTAAAATTTTTGTACGGCATTCTTCCCGATGGTTTTCCTGAAAACATCAAACAACAATTCATGGAAGACAGAAAATATAAATCTTTATTTTTGCATTTGACAGATACAGGTGATAACGAATTATTTGAAGAAAAAGAAGAATCGGCGGGAACCCGAAAGCTGTTTAACTTAGCACCGCTTATTATCGAAACCTTATCAAAAGGCGGTGTATTGATCATGGATGAGCTGGACAACAGCATGCACCCGTTTATGGCCGAACTTATCATCAAGCTTTTCAATGATACTCACATCAACAAAGGCAATGCCCAGCTTATTTTTTCAACGCATAACATTAATTTAATGTCATCTGAATTATTAAGGCGTGATCAAATTTGGTTTACCGAAAAGCAACAAAGTGCAACTAGGTTTTACTCGCTGGATGATTTCGATAAAAAGAAAGTCAAGCCGCAAAGTCCTTTTAATCAGTGGTATGCAGAAGGGCGTTTTGGCGCTATTCCAGCGATTAACTATCAAGGTATTGTTGAATTGTTTAATGCAGCCGGAATGGACAATGCCCAAAAAGAAAAATAGACCTATCCAATATTTAAAACCGGTTTTTCACATTTACTGTGAAGGTGCAAAAACGGAACCCAACTATCTTAATGGCTATATTGATAAACATTTTCCCACCAATCAACGCTTAAAAGTCATAAAAATTGAGCCTACTAAAAAGAATACGCCTGTGCAATTAGTTGAAGCAGCTGTAGGTGATAAGCAGAAATATCCTGATGGGGATGTTTTTTGGGTGGTTTATGATCGTGAATCCGAACAAAAATATGCTGACAAACATCATGCAACTGCCTATAACAAAGCCCAAAGATATTCCATTAATCTTGCTATGTCTAATGTCTGCTTTGAAGTATGGTTGTTGTTACATTTCCAGGAAAATACTGCTCCATTTTGCAGTTACGACGATTTAAAAAAGAACAGCATATTGCGCACTGAGTGTAAAAAAAGAGGTTTTCTGGATTATGACAAGGCCGATCAGTCCATATTCAGTGTTTTTACAGAGGAAGAAATAAACAAAGCCCGAGATCGCGCAAAAAAAATGAACGAGCTAACTGAGCAAAGCGTCGACTCATCTCGCACTAGACCTTATCATTGGAACCCTTATACCGATGTCTACAAGCTGCTTAATGCCATAGATAAGTTTGCCAAAAAACAAAAGTAAACAAAATCGGCTCCTGATTGTATCCCTTGCACCAAAGAGTTCAGGTCTTGCATTGCGTAGCTCTGTTTGACATGCTGTTCATGCCCAACATTTTCATGCTCCAATATGATTATGGGGTTGGGTCTTATTCATCGCCACGGCATCATCGAACACACGGATGTCGGACAACGAAAAACTGTTGCCGGGGCTTACCCGGCTTAACGTTTAAATCTACGGCTGAATCTTAAAAGTTTCAGTATAAGTATTGCCTTTAGTGCAAACATCCCTCTTGGTTGGCGTTTCGCAAGTGGTATCGGTTACGTCGACTTTTAACTCACCGGCTTTGTCCGGCACGAAATAGAACCTGAAATTAGGATCGGTGCTAATGGCAATATCGGTTTTCGCGGTTAAAACCGGTTTGCCGTTAAACGACACGTTAACGTCCTTAACAAAATGCGCTTTTTTAATAAAGCGCGTGACTTGATCCATTTGCATGCCGGTAATGTTGGGATGGCTGACCATTAGCTGCACCGAGGTTGGCTCGCCGACTTTGACATCGCCCTCCAACCTGAACTTCATTTTGCCTAATCGGGCCATCGCTTCATCCAGATTGGCGCCGACCGGAGCGGAACAGCCGCCGCTGGCTTTGACGAATTTTTTAGTCATGGTCAATTTGCCGTCATTCATTTGCGCAATCGCGCGAATATTGCTGTTGCTGTTAACGCGTATCCGCATCGCAATGTCGGCTTTGCCGCTGTCCGGGGTGAACTCAAAATCGCCGACAAAGGGATAAGGGTTGTTGTCGACTAACATCAGGATTCTTTTGATGTAGTGATCTTTGGTTTGCTTGATTTTGCTGATGACTTTGAGCGGCACTAAAGCCGGGTCTTCGGCGCGTACCGGCGCTTCCAACTCAATAATGTTATCGGATTCTTCAATCGCTTGCCCGGCAAAGTATTCAGGCTTTAAAACGTTATTCCAAATCTTTTCATCTTCAGCGGCGATAGCGGCAATCGGTAATAATGTCGTTATGAAGATTGCCAATAGTCGTTTTGAGTATTTCATGGTCTTTTCCTGTTCTGTTTTAGCTTTGCGGGGTGTTAACAATTACTGGTAGAGCAAGAGAGGTTTTTGCTTGTTTAATTCCCCCTCTCCCCTATCCATCAGGCGAGGGGCATTTGCAGATTTTCCGGCTCACTGCATAGTGGTCATTTTATAGCAGCCGGTTAATCTTCCCATTCCAATTCGGCAAATGCGGTGGTGACGTTTTTGCGGTGATAGTCATCGAACAAGGCCCAATTATTCTTCTCGGAATAACCGACGGTCTGCACGGCGTCTTCCAAATGCCGGCCTTTCTTAATCGCAGCGCGAATTTCAGTTAGCAACAAGGTTAAATAATGCTTTTGCGGCTGCATACTTTGCGGCCAATCCGTCACCAATTCGCCATGTCCGGGAATCACATAACGGAAAGACTGTTTTTCCAGTTTGTCGATTTCCGAAAGCCAGCCTTTCAAGCTGCCGTCCAACGTCGGCAGGTGCTCGGTAAACAATAGATCCGCCAGCCATATTGTATTGGTTTTTTCGTCATACACGCTCAAATCGTTATCGGTATGCGCGGCAGGATGGGCTTTTAAGGTTAAAGTTCGTCCGCCTAAATCCAGCCTCAAACTGTCCTTAACTTCTAAATCGGGGGGAATTAAATCGGCAGCGCTCATTTTGACGCCTAATTGTTCAGCGGCTTTGCCCAAATAATAAGAGCCGCGCACGGCCATGGCTCGGGCTAATTTATGATGGCCGACGAATTTAACCCCAACCGCTTTAAAAGCACTGTTGCCGTTGATATGGTCGGGATGAACATGGGTGTTGATCACATAACAGATCGGTGTTTGCGTGGTTTCGGTAATGGCTTGTTTTAATGCTAAACCCTGCTCAGGATTACCGCCGCTATCGATGACCGCGACGCATTTTTGGCCGACGATAAAACCGAGATTGGCGATTTCGCCGTGATTTTTGCTGTCTGGAAATTGATGTTTGCCAAAATGCGCATACACGCCATTGGCAATTTCTTTAACCGGCAACGGGGTGGCTGTGGTTTGTGCAGAGATTATAAATAAAGCAAACAGCAATAAAATTCTCATTAGTTTTCCTTTTTTCCGAATAGGTTTTGAATTTACGAATAAGGCGAAAGATCCCGTTAAGGATTTCGCAAAACATAGCCGCCGGAAAGGAAGCGGGTATGACGCGTTACTTGGATACTTGTGTATAACGACGAGCGCAGAGCGTGGATGCCATAAGAGGACGTTATTATTGATGGAGTCCTTAGCAAAAAATTCTTGCTCATGCGTCTTTTCCTGTTTTTTCCGCAATCAACTGCTTCAATAAGTAATAGAGCTAAAGTTTTCGGGTATTTTGAGTGCAAGCTCTGCTTGCAAAGCAGGCAAAGCCTGCACTCCGGCTTTAAACAAGAGCTGGAAACTTATATTCAGGCACTTAACACTTTGGCAGTCATGGTTTAAAAAATAGGTCTATATGATATTTCATTTCGGCTTTCCCGGAGGATCATTAGCACTTTTTAAAGCGGCGAATAAATGGAAGTTGTTGACTGTTGGAGTGCAAGCGCGTTTCCGACCGGTTCGATTTCGGTAATGATGAACAATTTTGAGCGCGCGATGAGTATAATGCCGAGATACTGTTTACCTTATGAACATTAATGTTATGCCATTTTCTCTAAATTTTCATTGCCATGCGTTGATCCGCGTATTCAGTTTAGTCATATTTTGCTTAGCTCCGCCGCTCTATGCCGATGAAACCTCATCATGGCTGGATGCCGTCACCGTTTCAGGGTATGCCAAACTGGTGGCCAGTTCGCCTAATCGCGCTCCCACGGCCGTTGAATTGGATGATTTAAGCTTGTTCGTCTCAGGTAAATTTAATCGCTGGCTCAATCCCTTTTTGGAGGCTGAGGCTTTCAAAATCCCGCTGTGGGAAGAGAGTAAAGGCGCGCAATTCAACAGCGCGCAACTGGTCATTGAACGGCTGTATAACGATATTCACATCACCGACGACGACACCTTACGCGCCGGTAAGTTTTTAGCGCCGATCAATCATTGGAATATCATACATGCCGCACCGTTGGTATGGACGACCAACCGCCCGGTCACCTCATCCTATTCCCGCGCCAACTATGTTACAGGCATTAACCTGCGCCACGATTTCGATGCGTTAGCCGGCCATGCGCTCGAAGTCTATTGGCAACCGGTCGAAGAATTTAATCCTAAACCGCTAACAGAACATGAGCGCCATTATCAAACCGTCGCCGGCGCGCGGTGGATTGCTCACGAAGATTTGGATTATTACTTGGGCGTTTCTTTTCAACATGCCGACGTTGCGCATATTAATGAGACTCGCAATTCGATTAGCATCGATGGTAACTGGCAGCACAAGTGGTTTGAGCTGGAAAGCGAATTACTGTTCACTCAAGTCGACACCGATCAACGCCATTATCGGCATCATGACTGGGGCGGCTATGTGCAAATGGCGGTGCCGTTGGTAAACCATTTCAGCCTGATCGGACGCTACGAACATTTTGAATTCGCCAACAAACCGGCAGCGACCGATACCGCATTAGGCGGCATTGTCTATCGCCCCGTGCCGCGCTTATCGTTCAAGCTTGAATGGCAACAAACCCAAGGGAGTGTTTATCAAAACCAAACCGGTCTGTATAGTTCAATCGCGGTGTTATTCTGATGAAGAGAATACTTATCTTAGGACTTGCCGCTACGTTAATGCCGTTTTCAATCGCCTGGGCCGACTTATACATTATCGCCAATAAAGATTTGCCTGCCGCTCAACTGGATAAAGACGATATTGCGGCGATTTATTTACTTAAGAAAAAACATTGGGAAAACGGCGACGACATTATGCCGATTAACCTGCCTGCGCAAGCCGAGGCCCGCAATCGTTTCACCGCTGAAATTTTTGACAGCACGCCGGATAAATTGGGTAGTTATTGGGACCAGATGCTGTTCAAAGGCGAAACGCCGCCGGTCACCCAAAACTCCGAGCAAGCCGTTATTTTGTTTGTGGAACGCATCAAAGGCGCGATCGGCTATGTGGAAACCAAGCCGCAAAGCCCGCAAATCAAAATCCTGAACCAATTTTCAAGTAAATAACCGGATAAAACAGGTACTTACTTTATGAAAATATACACGGGTAAAACGGACGAAAGACAAAGGGCAAAAGGCGAAAAAACCACTTTGTACCGTGTACCCTTCGCCTTTCGCCCATATTTTCTAACTGCTGAGTAACTTCATGTCCCGCTTTTCGCTTTCAATTCGTTTAACGCTGTTTTTCAGTTTTATCGTGTTATTGGTAACCACGACCTTGAGCGCGGTGGTGTTCTATCAATTCGGCGAAAAAATCAATCAGCAGATTGAGCGCAATCTTACCGATACTGCCGATCATAAAGCCGCAGAAATCAGTAATGTCTTGCTGTTCGAGCGCACCAATTTACTGTCATGGCGAGCCTCGTCGGTGATGCTGGACGTGGTGGTGGATGATTTGGATAAACGCATCACCACCGAATTGATAAACCTTAAACAATACTATCAGTTACAAGGCGACTTATATGTGTTCAATGGGTCGGGCGTACTGATCGCTTCGACGCAACCGGATGTATTAAAAACCCGATTGCCCCCAGCTTGGCAAACGCAACAGGATTACGCGCTGCTGTTCAAGCATGAGCTGCCTTTTATTAACGGCAGCGTCATTGCCCATGTGACCGCATTAAAACCGCCGCAGTTAAAAACTCAGGGCTATTTGGTTATGACTCATTCCTGGGAGGATATTAGCAGGCTGCTCGCGCCTAAAGACAGCAGCTTTGCACTGCATAAAGCACATGAAGGAAACCAAGGCAGCGCGGACCTTTTTACGGCTAACGGCGTAAAAACCATCGAGATAAATGATAATTTTTCGGAACGGCCCGCATGGCTTTTTGACGGTATCAGCTATTTGGGTTCGATTTCAAACCCCGTCACAGTCGGCGACTTCAGTTTCCAAATCGCTGCGTTCATGCCCGAAAAGCTCGCTCAACAGCCCTTGCTTGAATTGACCAAAAATTTATTGCTTGCCGCCGGATTGGTCGGCGTACCGATGATTGTGTTGGTTAGCTTGCTCAGTCGTCTTCTGGTTACACCGATCAAAAAACTGACCGCCACCATCCGCACGATTGAGGATTCCAACGATTTATCGATTAAAGTGCCGGTTTCAGGGCAAGATGAAGTGGCCGATTTGGGCAATGCGTTTAATCGCATGACCCTGCGCTTAGGCGAATTATTTAATAAATTCGTCGTCGTGGAAAAAGAATTGGAAGACTTGAATCTTAGCCTGGAACGCCAAGTCATCGATCGCACTCAGCAATTGCAGGATGCGCTGCTAAAACTGCAATCCGCACAAACACAATTAGTACAATCCGAGAAAATGGCTTCGTTAGGGCAACTGGTTGCCGGTATCGCCCATGAAATCAACAATCCGGTCGGCGCTATTTATGCCAATATGCCGCCGTTGGAAGCCTATATTGCCGATATTAAAGGCACGGTCGAATTTGCTCAACGCTGTATGGATGAGCCGAACGCACAAAAATTAAACGCCCACATGGAAGACATTGACTACGCTTTTATCAGCGACGACCTGACTAAATTGCTAAATAGCCAAAAGCAGGCGGCCGACCGCATTCGCAACATCGTATTATCGTTACGTAATTTTTCCCGTCTCGATCAAGGCGAGGTTAAAACGGTGCGGCTCGAAGAAGGCCTCGACTCGACCTTGCAAATGCTGTATCACAATTACAAAGACCGCATTACCGTCGAGAAAGATTACGCGCTCAATGAACCGGTCGAATGCTATGCGGGCGAACTCAACCAAGTCTTTATGAACATTCTCGCCAATGCGATTCAAGCCATTCCCGATAAAGGCCGCATTTTCATCGCCACCGCTAAAATCAACGATCAAGCGATCGTCAGCATCGCCGACACCGGCACCGGCATGCCTGCTGAAGTCAGCAAAAAAATCTTCGACCCGTTTTTTACCACTAAAGAGGTGGGCGAAGGCACCGGCCTTGGCTTATCGATTTCTTACGGCATTATTGAAAAACACCACGGCGCGCTCACCGTTGAATCCGAATTGAATCGCGGCACGCGCTTTATTATCGCTCTTCCACTTCGCTTGATTAAGGACGCATAAAGATGCATACGATATTACTGGTTGATGATGATCCCGATGTGCTGGCGACGTTAACGCGCAGCTTTCGCAAAGGCTATAAAACGCTATCGGCCAATGGCGGTGAGGAAGGCATTGCGTTTTTAAATGTGCATCCGGTCGATTTGATCATTTGCGATCAACGCATGCCCAATATCAGCGGCGACCAGGTATTAAGCCATGCCTTGCAAATCCAGCCCGACGCCATCCGTATTTTACTGACCGGTTATGCCGATGTTGAATCGCTGCTGACCTGCGTCAACGACGCGCACATTTACAAATACGTCACCAAACCGTGGGACCCGGCCGAACTCAATTTAACTGTGGTGCGGGCGCTGGAATCGCTGGTTTTAAAACGCGATTTAGATACCGCGCGCGACCAATTGGAAACCGCCTACAAAGACGCGGTGGTGATGTTATGTCTGGCCGCCGAGGGTAAAGATCAGGATACATCCAGCCATTTATACCGCGTGCAGCATTACACCGAAGCGTTAGCCGTCGCCATGGGCGTTGCTAGCGAGACCGCCGCGCACATGGGCTTAATGAGCATGTTGCACGACATCGGCAAGCTTGCCACGCCCGATGCCATTTTAAAAAAGCCGAATAAACTGACCGAAGAGGAATGGGAAATTATGCACGAGCACCCGTTAGCCGGGGTTCGCATTTTAGGCAACAATCCGTTTTATGAAACCGCTCGGGAAATTTCCGCGGGCCATCATGAAAACTATGATGGCAGCGGTTATCCGCAGCGCTTAAAGGGCGATGATATTCCACTGTCGGCGCGTATCGTAAAAATTGCGGATGTCTTCGACGCACTGACGACGCAACGCCCCTATAAAGAACCCTGGACGATGGAGGAAGCTATAACGCATATCGAAGCGCATAGCGGCATCATGTTTGATCCTGCGATGGTGGCGGAACTAAAAAAACTGTTTGTCGACGGGACGCTAACGCGGATTAAGTCTGCGTTTTAAAAACCGGCGCGCCGCTTATACAACACATGCTGATGAGGTTCCAATGCAGGAAATATTAGTTTTGGGCGATTCGCATACACCTATTTTCAATCACCCGTTATTTAAAGAAAGATTCCCGAAGCTGTTTTTCAATGTCCTCACCGTCATCGGCGCAACGGCATCGGGACTGGAAAACCCCAACTCGAAAACCATGGCCTATCCGATCTTCAGGGAAGCCGTCGAACAATCCGCCGCCCAGCAGGTCATCATCATGCTGGGTGAAGTCGATACCGGCTTTGTCATTTGGTACCGGGCGCAAAAATACCGGGAATCTGTTGCGACAATGATGGCCAAAGCCGTCGCCAGTTATTCCCGATTTTTGCTTGAATTATCCGAACGTTTTAAGGTCGTATGCATCAGCACCCCATTGCCCACCATTCAGGACGGCAACGACTGGGGCGATATTGCCAACGCCAGAAGGGAAGTCACCGCCTCGCAAGTGGAAAGAACCGCGCTGACCTTGGAATTCAACCGGATCATGCAGGGGTTTTGTCTGCAAAACGGCATCCGCTATATCATGCTGGATGATGTGTCTTTGGGCGACGGCGGCATCGTCAAGGCCGATCTGCTTAATAGCGACAGCAGCAACCATCATTATGATGCCGAGCAGTATTCGCGGTTGTTGGTGGAAGGGTTAACGGGCGTCATCTGATTGATGCATCGATGCCGCATCCTACAACTATTCGTTTAACACTCGAAAAACACGGCGGTAGCGCTCGCGCATAGCTTGGATTTGCGCCTGATCGGGCGGTTTGACTCCATAGCGGGAGTCCTCGAACTGGAGGGTAATTGCCAACAGTTCAAGACGAAGCGCCGGACGCACCAAACTCATACATCGAAAGTATTCCTGCGTGTTACGGGTTTCGGGCCGGGCTTCTCCGTGCAGCGCAAACAGCCGTTCCACCGCGCCGTAGAGTTGCCGGATGCCTTCATGCCCAGGGCCATGACGCCCGAACACCACATAACGCCAATAGTCGAAACGGGTGCGTAACCAAATACCGGCCCTGGCTTCCCGCAGTAACAGCGCCAGACCGGTCGCTAAAGCTAGCAGCATCAATGCCAACAGCATGCCGATCAGCTTGGCGACGTTTTTTTGCAGCCATTTTTTGAGTGCCTCCCACCAATCCCCAAAGGCTTGCCTGATTGGCGCGAGTTGCCATTGCAGCGCTTCGGCGGCATCGGCCATCGTCAGGATAGTGACCGACTGCCAGTGCGGCATGCCGCTGCGCTGGGCGGCCTGACGCATTTCGTCCGGCGTCGGCCATTGGCTTCGAACCGGCTCCAGGCCGCCTGAGCCATACTCTGTTTTCCCAGAACTACTGCCCTGCCGACCTTGTTCCGGTACGACGTCATGCGCTATAGCCGTGGCTGCCGGCAAGCCGAAGTTCGAACTCAAGGTCATCCAGCTGGTCTGCGGGGTAATTGCGTAAAATGCCGCTCCCAGAATCAAAATGGACAGCGTCGCCGAAGCGATCGCCGCCGCCTGCCCGCCGAGCATTTTTTGCTCCAGACTAAGGCTGCGAATCTCTTCCGCCCGGCGGTTGATCTGCTCCGCCGCCAGCGTAAACACCACAGCGATCACAAACGGCAGCAGATAAAACAACATTGTCCAATCGGCCCGGTAATGGGAGGAAGCGAATATCACCATCACCAGAGCCACCAGTAGACCGAGGTATAACTGGCGGCGAGTCGTGGTAACGCAGTTGCAGGAAGCCTGCAAAAAAACCAGCAGATAAATGCCTGCTCGCGGCATCCCCCACATATACAAAAATAAAGTTGCGAATAGCAACAGGCCCAGGCACATCACCGCTTTCTGCAAATTGCGGCTTTGCTCCGAAGCCTTGCCGAGCTGGCTCCAACCACACCATAGGGTCAGGCCGAGCAGTAATCCCCAAATCATAGTCTCTATGGCAAAGCCGCCGTAGCCGATGTCGAGATAGGCGTTGCAACAGACCGCCAGCAGCAGGCTGGCGAATAGGCCTAAGTAGGCGGGCGTATAAGTGAGCGGCGGACTCATCAGGGATTGAACAGCCGCATCAAATCATCGCCACGGCGCATCGGCACCACCTGCGCGCCCAGATCCAGCAGACCGGAGAGCAATGGCGATTCGGCAACCGCAGCCCCGCCGCCCGCCGCCAGAAAAGATGGACGCTCGAAGTAAACCGCCAACAAATGTGCGCCGCGTGCGCGCAGCAGGGCCAACGATTGCAGAGTATCCAGCGCGCGCTCCGACGGTTCGGCATGGAAGGTCACCACGGTTTCACCGGCCAGACAATCAGCGGCCGCTTTATCCAGCACTTTGCGATAAGGCGTCTCGCCGTCCGCGTCGATGACCGCCAGCATCTCCAAGATTTCACCGAAGTGCGCTTCGCCTTGGCCCGCATCTATATTGATAGCCTCCTTGCCTTGTCCTGCCAGCCGCACCGGCATGCTGTTATCGCACGCCAAACGCGCCAATGATGAGGCGATTTTGACTGTGTATTCCAGAGTGGCATGCTTGCCCTGACCGACATTGGCGTCAACCGCCAAGTCCAAGACCAAGTACAAGCAGGGCGAGGCCAAAGGTTCGTACTCCTTCACCATCAACTGGTTCAGGCGGGCGCTGGTTGGCCAATGGACATGACGAGGATTATCTCCCCGGCGGTACTCGCGCAAACTCCTGAACTCGGCGGAACCTGCTCCGCCGGGCAGGAAATATCCGCCTCGGTGAATCAGGCTGGGTGCGCCTTGCAAAGGCCATGCGGCGATAGGGAAAATTTCCGGATAAACGACCAAAACGCTCAGGTTCTCCTGCCCGCCTCGCCGCGCTTCCGTCAGTCCTAGCGGAAAGCTGGTTGAAAGGCCCGCCGGCCCTAGTTGGTACAAGCCGCGTTTTTCGCAAACCAAACGCACTTGAAAATCGCGCCGACCTAAACCTGGGATATACCCGATCAAACCCAGCGACACGCTCCCCGGCGCGCGTCCTTCGCCCGCGCCGACGAAAGGCAAACGATCCACTACCTCAACCATAAAGCGTGGCAGCCAACCCCGGTTTTCCACGGTAACACCCAAGCTGATAACCTCGCCTTCCGCCGCCTTGTCCGGACCGCTACGCCGCACCATCAATCTACTCAGCAGCCACTGCGGCCAAGCGAAGCCAATCACCAGACTGGCGGACAGCACCGCGGCGACGGCCCAAATCAGCGCCTGACTCCGATTCAGCGCCGCAAAATAGACCACCAGGGTTATGCCTATCAGCACCAACGGCATGGCGATGCGCCGCCGCGGGACGACTACTGCCGCATTCATACCGGCGGCGGCACCTGATCCAACACCTCGGCCAGCACCTCCCGCGCTGTCCGGCCTTGGGCGGCGGCTTGGGGCCGCAAAATCAGGCGATGTTCCAATACCGGGCCGGCCATGGCCTTGACCGCGTCCGGCGTGACGTACGCTTGTTTACGCAACAAAGCCAAGCCTTGGGCTGCGCGGGTCAACGCCAAAGTGCCTCGCGGACTGGCGCCTAAACGCAACTGCGGGTGCTTGCGGGTAGCCGCGCTGATGCGGGCCACGTATTGGCCCACCGACGCATCCATATGCACCGCCCGCACCGCCTCCCGCGCAGCCAGCAGATCAACCTCGTCGGCCACTGGCTGCAAATGCTCGATGGGATGAGAATCGGCTTGGGCGTAGATCATGCGCGTTTCTTCCTCCACCGAGGGATAGCCCACGCTCAGACGCATGAAAAAACGGTCTAATTGTGCTTCGGGCAACACGTAAGTACCGGCCATCTCGATCGGATTTTGCGTCGCCAGCACCATGAACACCTTGGGCAAGTCGTGGGTATGCACATCGACGCTGACGCGGAATTCCTCCATGCATTCCAACAGAGCGGACTGGGCGCGCGGCGTGGCTCGGTTGATCTCGTCCACCAACAGGATATTGGTGAAAACCGGGCCGGGACGAAACTCGAATTCGCCGCTTTTCTGGTTAAACACCGGCACCCCGGTCACGTCAGAAGGCAGTAAATCCGGGGTGCATTGCAAGCGCTTGCAATCCATCGCCACGGAGCGGGCCAAGGCACGCGCCAGCATAGTTTTGCCGGTGCCCGGCACATCTTCCAGCAACACATGCCCGCGGCACAGTAACGAAACCACCGCCAATTCGACCACCGACCGCTTGCCGATAATCACCTTTTCGATGTTTCCGATTAGATTCTGAATAGTGTCCATAAGCACCCACGCTATTGGATAGAAAAAAGTAACTCAGGATTAGCGTAGTTTAACCCGACAAACCGGTACCGTACCGAATTTAAGCGCTTCAGCCAAAAAACCAAAGGCATCAAACAAGGTACTTTTGCCTACACCATTTTTACCGATAACAACTGTTATCGCAGCAAGCGACTCTGCTTCTAGCCCCATCTACAACTTTCCGGGCTTCACATCTTTTAAGCCACGACAATTTTGTATCCCGATCCCTTCGATTTTAGCCATGCTTTACTTCAGTTTTTAACTTTTGGTCACAACACCAAGCAGTCCATTGATGCTGTATTGAAGGATTTCAGGCATGCAAACAATGACGCAGTTTTACAACACCGCCAATGCGCTTTCATAATCCGGCTCATTAACAAGCTCACCGACCAATTGCGTGTAGATCACTTTGTCATGCTCATCGATAATGACGATGGCGCGTGCGGTCAAACCGCGCAGAAAGGTGTCGACGAGCGTTACGCCGTAATCATCGGAGAAACTGGAGCGAAAAGTTGACAGGGGGATGACGTGAGTTAAGTCTTCCGATTCGCAAAAACGGCTTTGCGCAAAAGGCAGGTCGGCGGAAACGGCCAATACAACGGTGTTGTCCAGATGCGAGGCTTTCTGATTGAATTTGCGCGTTGATGCGGCGCAGGTTGGAGTGTCCAGGCTGGGTACGATGTTCAGCACTTTTCTTTTTCCTGCGTAGGTTGCCAGGGTGACATCGACTAACTCGCGACTGGTCAGGAAAAATGCCGGTGCGTCGCTGCCGACGGCGGGCAGTTCGCCGCAAGTGTTGAGGGGTTTGCCTTGAAATGTGATGGTAGCCATGATTGTTTCCTGTAGTGTTGGTTTAAACCTTTTGCTCGATGAACTGACGACCGGTCGGCGCTCATCGAATTTATGCGCGTTATTTAGCCGTAGCCGGTTTTGAGCGACAGCGAGATACATGGATGCCGGTAAGGATTTGGTTGGCAAAGCGTCCCGAATCCTGTGCTTATCGTTCCCACGCTCTGCGAGTTCTGCATTGTGGAGCGGATCATGGCCGCACTGCAACTTTGCAATCGCCGTGCAAATGTCGCGGGCGCGGCCCGCTCCTACGACGTCATTGCCTTCTTAACGTAATGGGCAGCCGTAGGCCGGAATAAGCCGGTTTGAGCGACAGCGAAAACAGGCGTTTCCGGCAATACACCAGCATAATCCGCCGGAAACGCTACCTCGCGCTACGCCCTTCGACAAGCTCAACACAAGCTTGGGTAGCCTTATTCCGACCTACGCCCTACTTAAGTCAAATCAGGGTGGGCGGCCACAACCTTTCGTCTTTTACCTTGCGCCTTCTTATTAATCCCTCTTCTTACTCTTCACCCGCTTCATCAAGCGTTCCTTCTTTTTCACCTGCCACTCAGTCAGCTTGTTCTTTTGCCCGTGAAACGGATTGGCGGCCGACTTGAATACCAAGCGTATCGGCGTTCCGACCAAACCCATCTTGTCGCGGTAATAGTTGATCAAGTATCGTTTGTAAGACTCCGGCAAAGCATCGGTTTGCACGCCGTGAATCACCACGATAGGCGGATTCCTGCCGCCCTGATGCGCGTATTTCAGCTTGATACGACGACTATTCACTATCGGCGGTTGATGCGCGGTGGTGGCTTCTTTCAGGATACGGGTCAGCACCGGCGTGGACATGTCGAGCATTGCCGCTGCATACAATTGCTGCACGACGTCGAACATTTTGCCGACGCCGCTGCCATGCAGCGCGGAAATCGGGTGCTTTTCGGCAAACTCAAGGAAAGACAGTTTGACATCGAGTTGCCGATGAATGGTTGCCTTCTGGTCGTCGCTGATGCCGTCCCATTTGTTCAAGCCGATAATCAGAGCTCTTCCGGCTTCCAATACCAGGCCTAATAAATGCGCGTCCTGATCGGTGACGCCTTCCCGCGCGTCGATCAAGTAAATAACGACATTGGCCTTTTCAATCGCCTGCAAGGATTTAATAACGCTGAACTTTTCGATGGTTTCGGCTATTTTGGACCGCCTGCGCATCCCGGCGGTATCGATCAGGGTGAACTTTTTGCCGTTGCGTTCAAAAGGAATATAGATACTGTCGCGGGTGGTGCCCGGCTCATCGAATACGATAACCCGTTCTTCACCCAGCAGGCGATTGACCAACGTCGATTTGCCGACATTGGGCCGTCCGACCACGGCGATGCCGATTCCGTCATGCGTCTCTTCAACTTCGCCCTTGCCTGGCGGCAGCAGTTGGTTAACTTTTTCCAGCAATTCGGGTATGCCGCGGCCATGGGAGGCGGCGATTTGCACCGGCTCGCCCAACGCCAAGGCATAGAAATCAGAGGCGGCAACGTTGGCGTCGAGACCGTCGATTTTGTTGGTAACCAAGATCACCGGCTTATCCAACTTTCTCAGGGTATCGGCAATCACTTTGTCGGAAGCGCTCAAGCCTTCGCGTGCGTCAACCATGAAGAACACGACGTCAGCCTCTTCCAAGGCAACTTGCACCTGTTTTCTGGCGAAGCTTTCTATGCCTTCGGCATCATCGGCGATACCGCCGGTATCGACTACCAGACAGGGACGATCACCCAGCTTTACCCGGCCGTATTGCCGATCGCGGGTTAAGCCGGAAAAATCCGCAACCAACGCATCGCGGCTACGGGTTAAGTAATTAAACAATGTGGACTTGCCGACATTAGGGCGCCCTACTAGGGCTATTACAGGTAACATATTTTTATTTAACTTTTAAAGCGGCGAGGGTGCCGTCTTTTGCATAAACATACACGATACTATCCAGCACGATAGGCTTGGCATCGATTGCACCGTCAGTTATTTGTATACGGCCCATTTGTCTGCCGTCGGTACTGGACAACCAATGCAGGTAGCCTTCAAAATCCCCGACCACCACATAATTCTCATAGGCGGCGGGAGCCGTTAATCGTCTTTGGTGCAAATCTTTTTGCTTCCACAAGCCCGCGCCGCTACGCTGATCCAGCTGCATAACATGGCTTTCCGAGTCGGTCAGGTATAAATACCGGTAATCGTTACTCACTCCTGAATGCGACGAAACGCTTTCATTGCGCCACATTATATCGCCGTCCAATTCCGAAATAGCCGCTATGCCGCCCTGATAGCTGGCAACATAAATTACGCCGTTAATCACGATGGGATCGACATCCAGATCGACCAGCCGTTCAATTTCAGAACGCCCTTTGGGAATGGCAATGCTGGTTTCCCACACATATTTGCCGTCAGCCAGACGCAAGGCCATTAATTTGCCGTTATCGTAGCCGCCGACGACCTTGTCTTCGACAATCAGCGGCGATCCGGTGCCGCGTATGCTTAGCGCCGGCACGTTGCGCTCGTAACTCCAGCGTTTGCCGCCGGTTTTTTCATCAAGGGCGATAACGGAACCATCTGTGGTGCGAACGATAACAATATCATTGGCAACGACCGGAACTGACAGCACTTCGCTGGATACCGTGGTTTTCCACTGCACGGCGCCGGTCTCAATGTTTAAGGCGACGACTTCGGCATTACTGGAACCCAAAATGACACTGCTTGCGCCAAGTCCCGGCCCGCCGGAAAGAGGCAATTCGGTTTCAGTCTCCCAAATTAAGCTACCGGTAGTCAGGCTTCTGGCCTGCACCAACCCTTCCCGATCCGCCGCCAGTATTTTTCCGCTGCCGATAACCGGAATCAGCTTTAAGGATTGCTCGTCAGCGCCTACGCCTATCGATTCCTTCCAGACCACTTCAACCTGGATTTCAGGGGCGTACTCGACCAGAACGCTCGGCGGATCGGCATTATCTTCACCGCCGCTAAAGTAGTCGGTAATGCCGGAAATGGATTCACCAACGCTATCGACAGCCGCACAGCCTGTTAACAGAATGACGGCAAAAAAGGCTAACGGTAAAAGGCTTTTCGCCTGACTTATATAGCTTGAATGCTTACTCATTATTTTGGAGTGTCTAATTTTTCTTGGGCGGTCAAGTCGTCAATTTTTAACTGTAACAACGGTGACGGCTGGCCGTTTCTCAGGGCATTTTGATACGAGGTACGCGCCTCATCCAAACGATCCAGAGCAACATACAAATCGCCTACCAATTCATCGTAATTGGCTGAGTAACCGGCTGCCGCTTTGGCATCCACTTCGTTGATGACCTGCAAGCCCTGTTCATATTCACCGGTAGCCAGCATTAAACGCACCAGTCTTATCTTGGCGATATTGCTCAGCTGTTTATTCGGTTCTGCCGCAATAGTCTTCAACATTTGCTTTGCGGAGGCGAAATCGCCTTGCTGGGCTTTTAATTTGGCCGCGAATAATCCACTGAATGCCGCATATTCGGTGCCCTTAAATTGCTCCTGCATGCGTTGGGCGAGCTTGTCTACGCTGTCATTCTTATTATCCTCCAGCGCTTTCAATAATTGATCATACGTTGCGGAAGCTTGCACTGCCTGCGCTTTCTTATGATCCTGCCAGTAATTCCAGCCCAGAATAATGACTATGCCCATGACTAAACCGACAATGGTAGAGGTTGAGTTTTCTTTCCACCATCTTTTTAGGGCTTCAACCTGTTCTTCTTCTGTTTCGTAAATTTCCACTTGTTTTTCTCTTGTCTGATGTTTAAAAAAAGGCGAAGGACGAAAGGCGAAAGGCGAAAGGCGCAGTTCTTTTGCCCTTCGTCCTTTGCCTTTCGCCTTTTAAACCTGTGTCAGTCGGTGTTCTATCAAAAACTTAATCGCCTGCTGCTGAGACATATTCTGCTGCTCCAGCTCATTATTGCGCAGCGGCTTGACGCTGACTTCGCCGCGACTGACTTCATCGTCGCCCAGAATGATCGCAAATTCGGCACCGCTTTTGTCGGCTTTTTTAAACTGACTTTTAAAACTGCCGCCGCCGCAATTGACCTGTAGTTTCAGGCCGGGAATCTCGTTCCTGACGGTTTCGGCAAAACGCATGCCCTCTTGTTCCGCCGTTTCGCCGACCCGGATCATATAGACATCAACGGAGCCGCCAAGTTGCACGTTGCCCAGCGTTTCCATCAAAGCCAACAAGCGCTCCATGCCCATCGCAAAACCGATCGCATGATTGGGCTTGCCGCCCAGCTGTTCGATCAATCCATCATAACGTCCGCCCGCGCAGACTGTGCCTTGCGAACCCAATTCGTCGGTGACCCATTCGAAAACGGTCTTGCTGTAATAATCCAGGCCGCGCACCAAGCGGGAATTGAGTTCGTAGCCAATGCCCAGATCATCCAATATATTGGTTATTGCGTTAAAGTGCCGGCGACTCTCATCGCCCAGATAATCCGTCAATTCCGGCGCATTAGCGACAACATCCCGCATCGCCGGGTTTTTGGTGTCCAGAATCCGTAGCGGATTGGTCTCCAGACGCCGTAAGCTGTCTTCATCCAATTGGTTGAGATGCTGTTTGAAATAGCTCACCAGACTTTCCCGGTACACGCTACGCTCAGGCATAGTACCCAAGGAATTGAGTTGTAGGCGGACCTTGTCGCGAATGCCCAGTTTTTTCCACAACCGGTCCATGATCAGGATCAATTCGGCATCAATATCGGGACCCGCCATGCCGTAGGTTTCGACACCCAGTTGAAAAAACTGGCGATAACGGCCTTTTTGCGGACGCTCATGCCGGTACATCGGCCCGTAATACCATAACCGATGCACTTGGTTGTGCAACAAGCCATGCTCCAGGCAAGCTCGAAGGCAACCGGCCGTGCCTTCGGGGCGCAAAGTCAAGGAGTCGCCGTTTCGATCGTCAAAGGTGTACATTTCCTTTTCGACTATGTCGGTCACTTCGCCGATAGAGCGTTTGAAGAGTTCGGTTTTTTCAACGATCGGCAGGCGGATTTCACTGTAACCGTAAGCGCCGAGTACGTCTCTGATACAATGTTCCGCATACTGCCAGAGCGGAGTCTGTTCGGGAAGCACATCGTGCATCCCGCGAATTGCTTGAATATTATTTGCCATATTTAAATAGGGATGCCACGGATTTAAATAATCCTTTCATTAATAACAGGTCAATATCAAAAGAGACGAAAGGCGAAAGCTGTGTTTTTTACCCTTCGCCCATTAATTAAAAATCTTTAACTGCTGCGATTTTTTGTGCTTCAGCTGAAAGCGGAAATTTTTCCAGCAATAAGTTTTTATATTCCCTGGCCAGCTCCTTATTGCCCAATGCTCGCTCAGTTTGCGCGGCAAACCATAAGGTTTCAGCGGTATGGGCCGCAACGCCCAGATAGCGCTGCAAAAAGCCTTTTGACGCCCAATAATCGCCTTTTTCGTAAGCGATTTTTTGCATTTCCGATAAGGCCGCCGCATACGCGCTGTTGAGTTGCAACGCTTGCCTGAAATAATTCTCGGCTTGCTGCTTTTGCCCCATGCTCAGCCCGCATCGTCCGGCATTGGTTAATGCCAACCACTGCCTATCGTTTAACGGATTTGAACTGGTCTCGGACAATAACGCCATGCCCTCTTCAAACCGGCCATGTTCGCAGAGAAAGCGGCCGAAGTTATTTTTTACGCCCAAATCATCCGGCGTCAGAGCCAAGGCGGTCTCATAATGCTCTTTGGCCTTGTCGGGCTGATTTAATTTTTCATACAAAAACGCCAGGGCATTATGTGCCTGGGTATTGCCCGAATTCTTTTTTAGCGCCAGCTGCAAGTTCTCCTTAGCCAATTCCAGCTTATTCATGCTGAGATAGCGCACGCCCAGCTGTAAATGCACGTCTTCGGCATTATTGCTTTTAGTGCCCGCTGAACCGCAGGCAACCAATGCCGTAACGCACAGCACTAACGCAAGTCGACTAATCATTGCCGATAAATCACGCGGCACGTTCGGAACCTGGCGCCTGGAGTTTTAAATGCCTGCGGCTTTTATCTTTAACTTGCCCGACCAACTGGCCGCAAGCGGCATCAATATCTTCGCCGCGCGTCTTTCTGACCGTGGTGACGATGCCGGCGTCGTTCAACAGTGTTTTAAAGCGATTAATCGCTTCTTTACTGGAACAGCGGTAAGCGGAATTAGGAAACGGGTTAAACGGTATTAAATTGATTTTTGACGGCACTGTTTTTAACAGCTTGATCAGTCCCCGCGCGTCCTGCAACGAGTCGTTAATGCCGTCGAGCATCACATATTCAAAGGTGACGGTGCGCCGCGGCGCTAGTTTTGCGTTATCCCGGCAGGCTTCCATTAACTCCTTTAATGGATATTTTTTATTGATCGGGACCAGCTCGTCGCGTAACTCATCGGTTACCGCATGCAACGACACCGCAAGACTGACATCGCAGACCTGGGTTAAGCGGTACATGGCCGGCACTACGCCCGAGGTGCTGACGGTCACCCTGCGCTTGGACAGCCCGAAGGTGAAATCGTCCATCATCAGGTTCATCGCCGCGACGGCATTGTCGAAATTGAGCAACGGTTCGCCCATGCCCATCATCACCACATTGGTAATTCTGTTGTCCGGCCCCAAGCGTTTTTGCGCAACGAATAACTGGCCGATAATTTCCGAGGTGGTCAGGTTGCGATTAAAGCCTTGTTGGGCGGTAGAGCAAAAGGTGCAGGCCAACGCGCAGCCGATTTGCGACGAGACGCATAAGGTGCCGCGTCCCTCTTCAGGAATAAAAACCGTTTCGACCCTGTTGCCGCAACCGGTTTGCATGACCCATTTACAGGTGCCGTCGGTCGCGACTTTTTCAAGCACGATTTCCGGCGCTGCTATGGTGCAGTGTTCCGTTAAATAAGCGCGCAATGTCTTGCTCAAGTTGGTCATCAGGTCGAAGTCTTCGACCCCTTCCTGATAAATCCACTTAAGCAACTGCGTCGCCCGGAAAGGCTTCTCGCCTAACTCGACAAAAAAGGCCGCGAGGCCTTTCCTGTCGAAATCGAGCAAATTGATGGTTTTGGTTTTAGCGGGTTCTTGCACAGATTTCATTATCCGAGAAAAAGTAAGCAATTTCCCTTTGAGCGGTTTCGACTGCGTCTGAGCCGTGTACGGCATTTTCATCGATGCTGCTGGCGAAGTCGGCGCGGATAGTTCCGGCAGCCGCTTCTTTCGGGTTGGTGGCGCCCATGATTTCGCGGTGTTTAAGAACCGCGTTTTCGCCTTCCAACACTTGCATGATGACGGGGCCTGAAATCATGAATGCCACTAAATCATTAAAGAAACCGCGTTCGCTGTGTTCTGCGTAAAAACCTTCGGCTTGTTCTTTAGTCAAGTGCAGCATTTTTGCAGCAACGATTTTCAGATCGTTCTTTTCAAAGCGGCTGTAAATTTCGCCGATTACATTTTTTGCTACCGCGTCAGGTTTAATGATTGAGAAAGTGCGTTCTATCGCCATTTTTTTAAAACTCCAAATTATGAATAAATATTTATAAGCGGCCGATTATACCTGATCAGCCGCTGTATTTTGAAAATACCTGATATGGCTAAAGTGGTTTCCATGCCAGAGCATATTTTTTACTCACCACGAACGACTGCATGGATGCAGGAGGTAGAGCAATGCAGGAGCAATTGCCGAGACACGAAGAGCACGAAGAAAGACATAAACTTCGTGCTCTTCGTGTCTTCGTGGTGAATATAACTGAGCCGGATCAGGCAGGATTCTTTACCGGACAGCCACCTAAGGCCTGCCGTCCAGTTCTGCGCCCTCTTTTACCGGGATCATCAAATCTTCAGCGCTGATGCCCAACAGTAAAGCCGCAGGGCTGGCGATAAAAATAGAGGAATAAGTGCCGAAAAACACCCCGAATAGCAGCACCACGGAAAAATTATGGATCACCTCGCCGCCCAAAAAGAACAACGAAACCAGCACCAGCAGCACTGTCAATGAGGTCATGATGGTACGGCTTAAGGTGACATTGACCGAAATATTCATGATCTCCTCGGTCGTTTTACCTCTTAATGCCCGGAAATTTTCGCGGATACGGTCATAAACAACGATGGTATCGTTCAACGAGTAGCCGATCAGCGCAAGAACCGCCGCCAATACCGTCAGGTCAAACTCCAGCCCTAATACCGAGAATAAGCCCAGCGTCACGATGACGTCATGTAACGTCGCGATGATCGCGCCGACCGAGAACTTCCATTCAAAGCGCCAAGCCACATAAATCAAGATGCAGATCGTTGAATACAACAACGCCAAAAAGCCGTCTTCAGCCAAATCATCGCCGACTTGGGGACCGACGAATTCAACCCGGCGCACGCTGGCCGGTTCCGCGGTATTTTTGTTAATGGCCTCAAGCACTTTTGCGCTCAATTCGACGCTGCTAACCCCTTCTTGCGGTTTCAGTCGAATCAGCACATCTTTTGTGGTGCCGAAATTCTGCACCGTGGCATCGCCAAAACCTTCAGTATCCAAGGTGTTGCGCAATACGGTTAAATCGGCTGTTTTTTGATAGCCCACTTCGATCAAGGTGCCGCCGGTAAAATCGATACCCATTTGCAAGCCGCGTACAGCCAGCGATCCGATCGAAACAAGCGTCAGCACAGCGGAAAATATCAATGCTATATTCCGGTTACCTATAAAATTTATATCGTTTTTAAACATATTTAATCTTCTATGTAAAATTCATGTAGATCGGATTACCAAAGGAGTTCACCCGACATTCCACTAAATAGATAATTTCTCAACCCTGCGGTTACCGTATATCCAGTTAATAACCATCCGCGTACCGGTAATGGCGGTAAACATGGACGATAAAATCCCGATAATCAGCGTCACTGCAAAACCTTTAACGGAACCTGTACCGTAAGCGAATAACACCACAGCGACGACAAGGTTGGTAAAGTGAGAGTCCAGAATAGTGGCAAAGGCTTTCTCATAGCCGATAAATATAGCGGCCTGCGGTGTGTTTCCGTTCTTGAGTTCTTCCTTGATCCGTTCGAAAATCAATACGTTGGCGTCGACCGACATACCCACGGTCAAGATGATCCCGGCAATGCCCGGCAAGGTCAGCGTCGCCTGCAACATCGATAAAATCGCTACGACAATCACCACGTTAAACGCCAGCGCAAAGTTGGCGATCAAACCGAACAGCCGATAATAAACCGCCATAAACAGCACGACTAACGCAAAGCCCACGACAAAAGACAACATGCCTTTATCGATATTGTCCTGGCCTAAACTGGGGCCGACGGTGCGTTCTTCGACGATATCAACCGGAGCTGCCAGCGCGCCGGCTCTTAGCAACAGCGACAAATTGCGCGCTTCCTGAGGACTGTCTAAACCGGTGGTTTGGAAGCGGTGACTGAATACGCCCTGGATGGTCGCCACGTTGATGACTTTTTCAACCTTCTCTTTGTGACGGACTTTTTGGCCGTTCACGACTTTGGTTTCAACCTTATATTCGATGAACACCACCGCCATCGGCTTGCCGATGTTAGCCTGGGTCAGCTTACCCATTTTGGCTGCGCCGACGCCGTTCAGCGAAATATTGACCGAAGGCCTGCCGTCCTGATCGACGCCGGAAGAGGAATCGACGATTTGGTCGCCGGTCACGATAACCCGGCGGTCCAGCAGGATCGGACTGCCGTTTCTCTCAGTGTACAAACGGCTGCCGACCGGCACATGGCCGTTAACCGCTTGTTGCACATCATGCTCCACGTCGACCAGACGGTATTCCAATGTAGCTGTTGTGCCCAAAATCTCTTTGGCGCGAGTCGTATCCTGTACGCCCGGCAACTGAACCATGATGCGGTTCTCGCCTTGCTGCTGAATCACCGGCTCCGCAACACCCAATTCGTTGACCCGATTACGCAAGGTGGTCATATTTTGCGCGACGGCGAATTTTTTAATATCACGTACTTCTTTTTCAGAAAGCTTCAACCAGACTTGATCCTGCTCATTCGGCTCGGTAATTTCCAAAGCGCGGAAGTCCTTACCCAGCAGTTTCAGCAGCGCAGGCTTGTCGTCAGCCGAGTTCAACTTAACCTTAATAAATCCGCTGTCTTTGGAAACCGATTGATAACGTATTTTTTCGTTTCTTAGCGCCAGACGCACATCATCGTTGTAACGCTCTTCAGCCTGCTTAACGGCCGCATCCATGTCCACTTCGAGCAAAAAATGCACCCCGCCGCGCAAGTCCAAACCGAGATACATGGCTTCGGCGCCCAAAGACCTGAGCCACGCCGGCGTGGTAGGCGCCAGGTTTAACGCGACGCTATAATCGTCGCTCATTTGATCCCTGAGCAAATCCGCCGCTTTAAGCTGGTCATCGGCACTGTTAAACCTTGCTAAAATGCGACCGTCGTTAAACTCGAACGCCTTTACATTGAATCCGGCCGTTTTAATCGCGGATTCGACTTTGTTTGCCTGGTCCTGGGTTAATTTTGCAGGGTGTGTCGATGACACCTGAACAGAAGGGTCGTCGCCGTACAAATTCGGCAACGCATAAATAATCCCGACCGCAAAAACAATCAGGACCAATAGATTTTTCCAAAGAGGGTAATGGTTTTGCATGTATTATTCCAATAATTCAAACATGTCGTAGGATGGGTAGAACGAAGTGAAACCCATCGTTTCAATGTTCCTGGTTCACGATGGGTTTCGCAATGCTCTACCCATCCTACGCACTATGACATTAAACTTTAGCGACTTTTCTAGTGATCGCCTTGTAAGTTCCTTTCGGCATCATGCTTTCAATATTATGACGCTGCACTTGAATAAAGGTATTGTCGCAGACTTCAAGTTTAACGAAGTTTTCATCCAAATCGACGACCTTGCCTAAAATCCCGCCCGAAGTGACCACTTCAGAGCCTTTAGTCATTGCGGCGATCATTTGCTTCTTCTCTTTGGCGCGCTTGGATTGCGGACGCAGGAACAAAAAGTAAAAAAACACTAATATGCCCAGCGGAAACAGCATGCCTTCAATGCCGGGTTGTTGGGCGGCGGGAGCAGCTGCGGCTACAGCATCGGAAATTAAAAAACTCATGATTATCCTCGGGGTTTATTATTATGAAAAAGCGTTGTACTTAAAAAAAGTTCGCCATTATGCCACAGTCGGCACGGCTTTTCCTCGTTGTTGGTAAAATTGCTTGACAAAAATATCCAGCTCTTGCCTTTCAATCGCATCACGCAAGCCTTGCATCAGGCTCAGGTAATAATAGAGGTTATGAAGGGTGTTAAGCCTCGAACCGAGCATTTCCTTGCATTTATCCAGATGGCGCAAATAGGCGCGTGAGTAATTCCGGCAGGTATAACAGCCGCAGGACTCATCCAGCGGGCCGGTATCGAACTCATACTGACTGTTCCTGATCTTCACCACGCCGAACGTGGTAAACAGATGTCCGTTACGGGCATTGCGGGTCGGCATCACGCAATCGAACATATCGATACCGCGCCTGACCGCCTCCACCAAATCTTCCGGCGTACCCACGCCCATTAAATAACGCGGCTTATCGGCCGGCATCTTGCCATGCACCACATCCAGCGTCGCCATCATTTCTTCCTTGGGTTCGCCGACCGACAAGCCGCCGATCGCGTAACCGTCAAAACCGATGTCCACCAGGCCGGCTATCGACTCCTGACGCAGATGTTCATACATCCCGCCCTGCACAATGCCGAATAAAGCCGAGTCGTTACCCTCATGAGCCGCCTTGCTGCGCGCCGCCCAACGCAACGACAGGCGCATCGAATCGGCCGCCTCATGGACCGTCGCGGGATACGGCGTGCATTCATCGAAAATCATCACGATGTCCGAACCCAAATCGCGCTGCACCCGCATCGACTCTTCAGGCCCCATAAAAATGGAACTGCCGTTGATCGGCGACTTAAAAGTCACGCCTTGCTCGGTGATTTTTCGTAACGCGCCCAGACTGAATACCTGAAAGCCGCCGGAATCGGTCAATATCGGCTTATCCCAACGCATAAAATCATGCAAGTCGCCGTGCGCCTTGATCACATCGGTACCGGGGCGCAACATTAGATGAAAGGTATTTCCCAGAATAATCTGCGCGCCGATGCCGGTCAGCTCATCGGGGGTCAGCGACTTGACCGTTCCATAAGTGCCGACCGGCATAAAAATGGGCGTTTCCACGACGCCGCGCGCAAACGTAAGCCGGCCGCGCCGCGCATGACCGTCGGTATTGATTAATTTGAAGTCCATAGATACTTGAGCACATTTAATAAGGCTGGGAATTATCCAGACTTTTTAAATCAATGTATATGTGAAGCGTTAAAACATCGTGGAATGCGCCCTGCTTTCGACGTACGGCTTGGGTGGCAATCAATACTATAAGCTCAATCAGATAGCAGCTTCTCTACATCGATCCATGCAGGACAGGCATACTATTATCCGCAACTTTGCGATAGCGCATAATGGCTGCCGTCCCCCGCCTTAAGCCCATTTAGCATTGAAAAGAGGCTCATACTGGACACCAGCGCCAATAAAAGCGAGAATGCCTGAACGCCAAATAACAAGAACAACCTTCAACAGCGGACCAAACCATTCGGTTGAATCAACAGACCGGTTTGCCAAGCGAGAATAAGGCAATGCGTATTCCAACAGAAACACCCTTCGCCAATGCGTCGCGCAGACTGGTTTCGTCGTTACAATTCCGGCCGCGGCGGAGTAACGGTGTAAGACAAAAACACATCCCAATCCGGCGCTTTTCGATACCGCCTTTCGATGCCGACAGCGAACGCCTGTTCTGGCAGGAACGCCAAACCGAAACATTGAGCACCTTGAAAACAGCACTGCTACTGGGTGCAGCCTGCTTCCTGGCCTTCGTTGTTTTGGACGTGTTTAACGGTAGCTTAGCAAAAAGCGAAATCATTGGCCGCTTATTCATAGCGCTAACGCTAACCATTTTATTGATAAGCCTGCATCGTCACCGTCAAGCAGAGCGCCAAATCAACTCAATCGCCAAGCTTAGTGCCGCGCTATCGGTTGTCGATCTCAGCTGCATGTTGCTGATAGAGAGCAATCCCGCTCTCTACGCAGAAATCTGGATCGGCTTGTTACCGGTTTATTTCTTCACCTACGGGCAAATGTTCATGACGCTTGCCGAAACCTTGAAATTCGGCCTGCTGGCAATGACAGCCCTGCCGCTAAGCGGTCACCTGATCGGCGTTGAGACCATGGCGCTGATGCCGTCGATTATGATATTGCTGATCGTCAACGCCTTCGGTTTCTGCACCCGCTACCAACTGGAAACTCATGCGCGCAACTTGTTTCGGGAGCGCCGTAAAGCCGAATGCAGCTCGGAAGATAAAACCCTGTTTTTAAGGCAACTTAGCCACAACCTATGTCAGCCGTTACAGGCATTGAGCTGTTATTCATCGGCGCTTGACGCAGCTTTCGAGGACGAACCCGGCGCTCAATCGCAGCATATCGCCGACAAAATGAGCTCCGCCATCGACGAACTCAACAATGCTTTCAACCGCATCCTCGACATCGCCAACCTGGAAACCGGCAAACAAATCCCGTTACTGAAGCCTGTCGACATCAACGCACTATTAGCGACCCTGGAGAACCAGTTCGCTCCGCAAGCCGCCAAACGCGGCCTGAAACTGAAAGTCCGCCTACGCTCAAGACCTCCCTACACCGTGTACAGCGATGCCAGTATTCTGAGCCAGATCATCGGCAACCTGCTCGACAACGCAATCAAATACACCGCCAGCGGCTGGATACTCATCACAGCGGTTAAAATCGACGGCACTCGGCTCAAGCTGCATGTTTGCGACAGCGGTATCGGCATCGCCGATGAATTGCGCGGCGAGATATTCAAAGAGTTTTTCCGCGGCCGCAGACGTCGGGTCGATTCGCAAGTTCACGGCCTGGGTCTCGGCTTGGCCTACGCATTAAAAGCCGCAGAACGCTTACCGAGCCATAGCCTGCAAGTCTACTCACGGCTACATCGGGGCAGCGATTTCCAACTCCACCTACCGGTAAGCATCGTACCGCAACGAATTAGCGCGCCGCTACAGCAACCCAACTTGACGGGTAGCTTCGTATTTATCGTCGATGAAGATCATGAGCTGCTGAAGGCCATGGACGAACAATTAACAGTCTGGGGCTGTCTTGTACAAACCGCCGCATCCAAAGCAGAAACCCATGCGGCTCTCGCCGAAAACTTCAGGCCGCCTGACCTGTTGATCACCGACTTCTATCTGGAGGATAAGGAAACCGCACATGACATCATTGCAACCATCCAGGCCGACTGCGGTTCGGTACCGACGCTAATCCTCTCTACCCACACTATCGCCGCCGAAGACAAGGTAAAATTACCGGCAAACACACTACTGCTGCGTAAACCGGCCAGCGGGGCGGTGTTGATGGAAATGATGGCAAAGGCTATGAGCGACGACTGAATTACTGTTTGCCATTTAATTGAAAAATAGCAACCGGATCGTGTGGAAGCCGTTCGTGCTGAGCTCGTCGAAGCATGAACGGCTTCCACACGATCCGGGCGGACGAATTTTGAAATGCTCACTTGATTTTCCAAGATCAATTCCCCACCTCCGGCCGTCCAAACACAATCCCCAGCTCAAACACTTTAACCAGCAACTCCGTCCGCCGCGCCACCGCAAACTTCTGAAAAATCGGCCGCAGATGATTCTTGACCGTCTGCTCTTCTATGCCCAGTTTGCGGGCGATTTCCTTGTTGCATAGGCCCTGCACCAGCCAGCCCAATACCTCGAACTCGCGCGGCGTCAATCCCAAACTGGCCGGATCGGACACCGGCCGAACCCCTGCACCGGCCTGCGCCTCCGGCAAAGCAACCGCCTGCAGCCCCACCACCGACGGCGGCAAATACACCCGACCGGACAACACATCCCGCAATGCCAGGGCAAACGCCTGCCGCGATACCGACTTGACAATAAACCCCATAGCCCCCAGCCGTAACGCCTCAAACACCAGCTCTCTGTCGCCCAAGCCGGAAAACATCGTTACGCACAAGTTTGGAAATTCACTGCGCAACTCCGCCAATCCTGTAAGCCCGTCCTTACCCGGCAGCTGAATATCCAACAACACCAGATTCAGCGGCGTAGCGCGAACAATCGCCAAGCCTTCGTCAACGCTTTCCGCTTCGAATATCTGCAACTCGGAGAATATCTGCTTCAGCAAACAGGCAACACCCTCGCGGGCGCAGAAGTGGTCGTCGACTAGGAGGATGTTCATGGACTTCAATATTTGGGATTGGATTGTTGTTTGTATTGTACCGAGGATTAGTAGGAGACGGTACTTAGGTACTAGTACGAAAGGAGAATGGTTAACTGCTTACATGTTTATATACTCTAGCTGAGATTTAAACATTTGGAGTCTGGATTTATTTCCACAACTTAATGTTGTGGCATTTACTTAACCGAACCTCATGTTTTAGCAAAACCCAAAAGCAAGAATAATTCAATAAGCGATATACCAATGCAAAACCTGACACTGTATTTTTATAACTCAACCTTGTTTAACTACCCATTGCAATCTATAGCTTGCGGATTACTTGCAGTTGCGGTTGCCATTAGTAGCGGTTGTGCAGTGCATTATTACGATGACGAAAGCAATATTGAGCATATTTGGGGCATAGGCCACATGACTATGAAACCCAGCCCTGCATCTGAAGGCGTTGTTGCAATAGGCCGACGTACCGATGTCATTGGCTTATCCTTTGCCAGTGTTCAAGAGCAGCTTGACGTCACTTTAGGTTGGAATACCAAGCAACGTATCGATATTGTCAAAGAAGATACAAAACTTTGCCTAGCTTGGCCGCAAGGCTCTTTTTACAACGCCCGAGTAGGCACAAACTTCCCGCAAGCCCCATCGACTTGCGGAGCTACACAAACCAAGAGATAACACTATGAAACGTCTCCAGTCCAACAAAATTCTAATACTTGCGACTCTACTGGTCGATGGTTGTGCCGTTGGTTACAACACAACTTTGTTTACGACAAAATCAAATATTGGCCTGGATGTTGATACAAAGCCGCCAGTTGCCGAAATTTCTATTTCCCGCCAAGAAGGTGTGCTTGCTCCTGGGTTTGAAGGCGGCCAAACACCGCCGGTTATTGCTAGTTTTCAAACCAATACCAATCCATTTAGTCGTTTTTTCTTTGGCGTAAAATCAACCTTTGCCGGTGGCGATGCGGCAATCGGTATCGGCAAAAAACCGGATGCACCTGCGGAGGAAAATATGTCTGGACTGTGTTTGAGCAAAAAACCTGAGACCAAAAAACTCTTTGGCTGGGATTTTCTTAATGCGTCAGTGCCTGAAGCCGGCCAGGTCAAACCGTTCTTTTTTTCTACCGACACCAGTCTCGGCCTGAAATTAGCGTGGTCCGGCATGACAGGTCCCTTTCCTGACACCATACGTTTAGGCTTTCATCGTAATGAGCTAGCCTTGGCTCCCGTTTATGGCACCGATAAAACACAAAACTGCATGATTCCGGGAACAAATACGCCGGGAGTATATGCAATTTGGATGCCTTCGTTTTTGGCGGTACTGGATAACGATGTGACCACGGGGCTGCCTGATGAAACCCAATCCAGCTGGCATCAATATTTTGCAACCGGTAAAGCAGCAACGACTCTTTCAAACAATAAAGATGTCCGGAAAACCATGAGGAATAATGTTTATCCCGAACAAGTCACAATTACCGATATATATGTTGGTGATGCGGGCGAAGCCAAATGTATTAATGATTGGCTCGGTACGGACAGTGCGCGTATCGGCGAACTACAAACATGGTGGGTCAGCAATGGTTATCCTAAGGGGCCCGTTACGGAAATGATCACACAAAAATCCTTTGGAAAAGCCCGAACCGATTTTATTAATGCTAAAAAAATCCCCTGTAATTCAAAATAATTAATTGGAAACTAAGCGATGTCTGATCAAAATCAAACAACAAAATCAACCGGCGTCCCCACTAAGGATGTCGGCCTTAAAGTACAACAAATCATCAACACTCCTGACTCAGAGGTAACAAAAATCGAGCTCACATTAGAGAATAACACCTGGACAATTAGTACTTACATTACCAGATAATGTTTTGCTTGAGTCGCAAGTAACCTTGGCAGAGCCATAGTGAAATACGGGAGATTTGAAGTGATGTTCGCTGACTCCCTGAGTCGGAATTGCTGCCAAATCAAACAAATTGAAAAGATTAATTTCCAATAAACTACAAGGAGTCGTCTAATGCCAATACTTCTTACCAATACCACTCTTACCGCCATCGCCAAAGAACTAACAGCCAGGGGGCTAGATTTAGTTAGCGGAGTTTTTCGAAGCCAAAAAGAAAATGATATTAATGAGATATCTGAGTTCATTAAAACTCAAACAGGTATTAACATCAATGATGCCGCCGAAAACAGGTTGACCGAGGAACAATGGACTCAACTCAAAGAATTTGAGCTTGAAAACCAGGAAGGTTTGCTGAAAGTCCGCGAAAGCATTAATCCTAATGAGATCGAACTAGAGCGCCTGGCAATCAAAGACAGAAAGGATTCTCGCGAAACCCAAACAAAGCGCGATGACAACGATGATCCCATGATTAGGCGGTTTACTTATTGGTACGCATACCTGATTACCATTCTTACATTTTTGTTCATCGGTCTCGCAGTCATTCTGCCAATTATCTATTGTGGTAATACCGCTGATTGCACAAAGATTCCCAACGAATCCTGGCAAATCATAAATACGGTATTAGGATTTTTATTGGGTGTAGGTCTTTCGGCAATCATTCAGTTCTTTTACGGTTCTAGTCAAGGTAGCCGGGATAAGGATAAACATACGCTTGAATTGAGAAAGCAATTATCCGCCAGTGCTGGAGGCGATACTCAACAAGGGGGGGGAATAACATGAGTCTCAATAAAGAACAGGCCATTTTTATACAGCATGTAGCCGAGCTTATCCGTAAAGCACCTGAACTAGGTTTGATGCTTACCGGGGGTGAACTGTTTCGTACCCCTGAACAACAAGCCCTGCATATCAAAAATGGGCGCAGTAAGACCATGAACAGCCAGCACCTCAAAAGGCTTGCCATTGATCTAAACTTTTTTGAAGAACAGCCTGATGGTTCGCTAAAACTGGTTCAGGATGGTGACAAGATTCGCAATCTGGGAGCATTTTGGGAAAGCCTTGATCCAGCTAACCGCTGGGGCGGCAACTGGTCAAGCTTCAAAGACATGCCTCATTTCGAGCGAAAAGAAAAAGGAGCCGTTACTAACGCTTCGACATCTCTTTTAAGTACGTCAACAACATCGGAACCGATAAATCTTTTAACGCCAGCCGTAAAAGGAATAGGTCTTTTGAGTGGAAGCGTCGGTAATCGCTGCCAGAATTCACGGACTGATGTTGAAACTATACAGCGTCTTATTAATTTAAATGCAAACCGAATGAAATTAACTACGCCACTTGTTTGTGATGGAATATTTGGCGAAAAAACAGTTGATGCCACCAAATTATTTCAGGAAAGTATTCTTAACGTTGCAGAACCAAGTGGCCTTATCCAACCCGGAGACACGACGCTGAAAGAATTGTGTGTTGCATTACCAAAGACGCTTAACAAAGACATGTTGGCTTTAATCTATCTTAATGCGGACGAAATAAAAGCTATCAATCCTTTGTCCGATCCAATTATAAAAGCAATGGAACGCTACGAAATTAATACGCTGCTTAGAAAAGCCCATTTTTTGGCTCAAGTAGGTCATGAAAGTGGTGAACTTCGATTCCGAAAAGAACTAGCCAGCGGTCATGAGTATGAAAACCGTAAAGATTTAGGTAACACTTTTCCTGGTGATGGTGTTCGTTTCAAAGGCCGCGGATTAATCCAGTTAACGGGAAGAGCCAATTATACTGAGTATCAAAACACCAGTAATTTGGTCGCTGAGTTAAATGTAAACATAGTAGATAATCCTGACTTAATTGCAGATAACGATCAACTGTGCGCCGACGTGGCTTGTTGGTTCTGGGAACGCAGAAAACTTAACAATTTAGCTGATAAAGATGATTTAGACGCCGTAACTCGCAGAATCAACGGCGGGCTAAATGGTCTCAGTGATCGACGACGCTTATTAGTGAGAAGCAGGTCGTTACTGGGCATCTGATTATATAAAGCTTAGAGAGTTCTACTTTGCTTATTTTTACGACATTGCCATAAGCTATTCACAGCACGTTGGCTCTCATAAAACCTTTCTACTGTCGATGGAAACAATTTTTCCATCTCTGTAGGATGGGGGTAGTTTTAATATACTACCGTTCTAAAATACATGGCGATAGCAATGATTATAAAATATATATTAAGCTGGTTTAAAACGTTAAATAATATTCGGAACAAAAACCGCCTTATTTATTTAGGAAATTCTATGATATTTCTTATTGCTATTATTTTATCCCTATCTTGCGTAGGCGTACTAAAAGAAAGAGTAGAGAAACTAGATGAGTTAAGGATTGAATATAACAAATTAGAAACCATACTTAATGATATTTCAAAAAGATTTCCTACATGTATCGATAAAACATCTCCTGACGTATCCTGTAAAGATTTTAATGATGCAAGGTCAAATTTAAATAATACCTTGCACCAAATTCTAATGATCAAAAATATCGAAAATCGGGGATCTCCTGTCAATACATGCGGAAAGATACCCGCTATTGCCAGTGGAATTAGAGGCTTTGAATCAGAATGTTACAAATATGATGAGGATAAAGGATACAAAGCAAATAATACTACAGATGACAATATACCGCAAAGCAAGATTATGTATAACGACTTTAAAGAAAACTTTAACTATATATATTTTGATCAACTTCCATCAGAGATTTTATATATAATATTAGTTATGGCTAGCAGTATTATTGGCACCATATATAAGTTAAAATCAGAACTAAGAAAAATATTTGATTTAAATATAAATGACATTGTTTCATCATTATCTCAAGGATTTATTGCTTATATCATTGTTCTGGGTGCCAAATATTTTATTGTTTTAGGGAACCAACAAATTGTAACAAATATAAACCCTTATAGTATCGCACTAGTAGGATGCTTATCAGGAATGCTTTTTGATAGTTTTTTTAACATGATCCCGAAAGATAAAAAGTTCGGCAAGGATCGGTATAACCTGCCCCCTGAATAAAAAATACTTCAACCAAGTAGACATACCGACAGATTACCTATATCCAAATCACACTGGCATGACTCATGCCTGTTGTTTATGGTCTATGTGCCCAGCCCCCGTTAGAACACAAAGTGAATTTCTGCCGAAAAGACGATTTTGAAATTAGCTAAAGTTCCTTACCTTATCAATCAGGAACCGTTTAATTTTAAAATCGCATTTGAAGAGCGTGAAAACCATTTGTACCGAGCCGCAAAAACATCACTCACAAAAAAGGCTGGAAAATATCCAGCCTTTTTAGTCTTTAACGATTAATGCAACAAGCCCTGCAACAACCCATTCAATTTATGCACAAACGCCGCCGGATCATCCAGCTGTCCGCCTTCGCTCAAAATAGCTTGATCGAATAGGATATGAGTTAAATCGGCAAAGCGGCTATCGTCTTGCTCTTCTTTCATACGAACCACTAACGGATGGGTCGGGTTAAGCTCGAAGATCGGCTTTCTGCCCATTCCCATGCCCAAACCTTGTCCGGCATCCTTCATGATTCTTTCCATATTCAGGCTCATGCCGTAGACATCGGCGACCAGACAGGCAGGGGATTCGGTCAAGCGATGGCTCAAGCGCACTTCGCTGACTTTATCGGCCAGCACATCTTTAATCTGCTTGAGTACGGTTTCAAAATCCTTGTTCACTTCTTCCTGGGCTGTTTTGTCTTCTTCGCTACCCAAAACGCCTAAGTCCAGATCGCCTTTGGCGACGGACTGTAAATGCTTGCCGTCGAATTCGTCCAGGTTGGACACCAGCCATTCGTCGATACGATCCGATAGCAATAAGACTTCAATGCCTTTCTTGCGGAAAATTTCCAGGTGCGGGCTGTTTTTTGCCGCCGAGAAGCTGTCTGCGGTGACGTAATAAATCTTGTCCTGCCCTTCTTTCATGCGGCTGACATAAGCTTCCAGCGTCACGTCCTGCTTGTCGGTATCGGCATGAGTAGACGCAAAGCGCAGCAATTTGGCGACGCGCTCTTTGTTGGCATGATCTTCAATCGGGCCTTCTTTAATCACCGCGCCGAATTGCGACCAGAACGTCTCGTATTTTTCCGGCTCAGTCTTGGCCAGATCTTCGAGCATGCCCAGCACTTTTTTAACCGCGCCCGATTTGATGGTGCTGATTTGCTTGCTTTGTTGCAGGATTTCCCGCGATACGTTCAGGGGCAGGGAATTGGCGTCGATAATGCCTCTGATAAAACGCAAATAACGCGGCATCAACTGTTCGGCGTCATCGGTAATAAACACTTTGCGTATGTACAGCTTTACGCCGTGTTTGGTGTCTCTGTCCCACATGTCGAACGGCGCACGAGCCGGCACATAAAGCAGCAAGGTGTATTCATTGGTGCCTTCGACTTTGCTATGCACATGCGTTAACGGATCTTGAAAGTCGTGTCCCACATGCTTGTAAAATTCGTTATACGCCTCATCGGAAATTTCCTGACGGGCTTTGGTCCATAATGCGGAAGCCGAGTTAACGGTCTCTTCGACAATTTCCGCCGGTTTTTCTTCTTCGCCTTCTTCGCCCATAGATGGCGGGACTTCTTTGTCCATCACGATAGGCAGGGAAATATGATCGGAGAATTTTCTAACGATAGAACGGATGCGATAACCGTCCAGAAACTCGCTTTCGGCCTCTTTCATGTGCAAGACGATTTCGGTGCCGCGCTGGGCTTTTTCTACCGATTCGAGCGTATAATCACCCTCGCCCGCCGACTCCCATCGCACGCCTTCGCTCTTGTCGGCTCCGGCTTTGCGGGTGGTTAAGGTCACTTTATCGGCAACGATAAACGCCGAATAAAAGCCTACGCCGAACTGGCCGATTAATTCGCTGTCTTTGGCTTGGTCGCCGGTTAATGCTTGAAAAAACTGCTTGGTGCCTGATTTTGCGATGGTACCGATATGCTCCTGGACTTCCGCACGGGTCATGCCGATACCGTTATCGATGATAGTGATGGTGCGCTTGTCTTTGTCGTATTCCAGGCGAATTTTCAACTCGCTATCGCCTTCATACAAGCTGTCCTTAGACAGCGCTTCAAAGCGCAGTTTGTCTGCCGCATCCGAGGCATTGGAAATCAATTCCCGTAAGAATATTTCCTTGTTACTATATAACGAATGGATCATTAAATGTAACAGGTGCTTAACTTCAGTTTCAAAGCCTAAGGTTTCTTTTTTTGCTTCAACAGTCATTTTTACCAATCCTGATTAATTATAAGATTAACGCCAATATTGGGACGCATTGGTTTTTTTCAAGTCCAATCCAGACAGATGAAATATAAGATTAATTCTTTATGGCAATAAACCTCGCAACAAAAAAAATATTAGTTGTTGAAGATCAAGCGATCATGCGCGAAACCATTAAACATATCCTGGGTTCATTTGGCGCCCGGTTTATTGTTGAGGCGGAATCCGGCATCAATGCAATAACGGCGATGCGGATCGACATGTTTGATATTGTGCTCTGCGACTACAACCTGCTCCGAGGCAAAAATGGCCAGCAGGTTCTGGAAGAGGCCAGGCATCTTAAGTTATTGCCGGTTAAGACTATTTTTATAATGGTTACCTGCGAGCAAAGCCAGGATATGGTACTTACCGCTATCGACAACAAACCCGACGACTATCTGATTAAACCCTTTAACCGGCAGCAACTATTAAGCCGTATTGAAAGATGCTATGCCCGCAAAAACTACATAGCCAGCATTGAAAATGAAATAGACAGCGGCAATCTTTATCTGGCCATTCATAATTGCGAACAACTGCTTCTGCGCGATGACAAAAAAATGCGCTTGCCATTATTGAAAATGCAGGCCGAACTGGCCATTAAGATTGGCGACTTTAAAACGGCCGAGGACATTTATCAGGATATTTTGCAAGAAAGAGAGCTTCCTTGGGCTAGATTGGGCTTGGGCGTTGTTGCTTTTTTTCTTGGCTATTACGACCAAGCCATCAAGACTTTCCAGGATCTCATAGAACAGTATCCGGTGATGCTGGAAGCTTATGACTGGCTGGTAAAAGCGCACGAATCCATGGGTAACGATGAACATGCCGTATCTTCGCTTAACTCAGCAATAGCGCTTTCGCCGATGTCCATCTTAAGGCAAAAAAAACTGGCCTTGCTGGCGGACAAAACCGAAAACTTCGCCGTTGCCAAAAAAGCCTACGCGGCTACCATTAAACTGGGCAAAAACTCCATACACGGTTCGTCCGCCGACTATGCGGGCCTAGCCAATGTCCACTTAAAGAGTAATGCCGCCAACGAAGCGCTAAAAATATTGTATGAGCTAAATCAACAATCTCACAATGATCCCGAAGCCAAACTCCGGGCCGCCCTGCTGGAAACCGAGATTCATCAGACCAAAGGCAACAAGGCCCTGGCCCAGCAAGCCTATGACAAGGCTTTGAAACTCAACGAACAATTTAACAAGCAAATATCCAGGGAACTGCGCCTGAATATGGCAAAAACTTTTCATCTGAACGGCAACGGCGAAACTTGTAATGAAATCCTTAATGATTTAATTAAAACCAATATTGATGATAAGTTTTTTATCAAAGACATCGTAACAATGTGCAACGCCAGTATCGGCGAAAACCATGCCGAAACGCTGATTCAGCACATTAAAAAAGAACTGGTCGACATCAATAACAAAGGTGTCAGCCTGTTCCAGGAAGGTAATATTAAAGGGGCTCTTGCCGTTTTTGAAAAGGCCATTGCCAAAATGCCCGATAATCAAACGATCATTTTAAATATGATAAAAATCATTATTCATGATATTAAAACCTCTAAATCCGGCCCTGAAAAAATCATAAGCGCCCAGTCCTATATCAATAAAGCCATCCAATTAGGCATACCTCACAATCAAATCAGCGGCCTTCAACTGGAGCTGGACACGCTTCAATATAAAATCACTCAATAACCTGCCCAAATGTCCAATACTCATATGCTTTCAATCGGTTTTCCCGCCATTTTGGCCTCTTCAGTACATGACATAAAGAATTCATTGACCGCTCTTCGGGCGCTGCTCAGTCAGCTGGACAATGCCTACCAGGATCCGAAACCTACTGAATTCAGGCAACTGGAATTTGAAACCAATCGCATGAACAATTGTCTCATGCAGTTATTGACGCTCTATAAAATTGATTTATCCCAATTCAGCCTGTCTATAGACGAGTATAGCGCCTCAGACCTGTTGGAAGACGTGGTCGCCCAGCAATCCACCTTATTAGCCTTAAGCAATATTCAACTGATTACCGAATGCCATGATGAATTATTTTGTTATTGCGACAACGCCCTGATCAGTAATGCGCTCTGTACGCTGGTCAACAACGCACAGCGTTATTGCCAGAGCAAGGTGCTGCTTTCTGTAGCCCAGGAAAATGACTATATTGTTTTTTGCATCGAGGATGACGGCAAGGGTTATCCGGAAAATCTTCTTTCGCCCGATTACAAACAACTCTCCCGGATCGACCTGGCTAACGGCAATACCGGCTTGGGCTTGTTTTTTACCGAGACCATTGCGCAATTGCATATCAAAGGCGACAAACGGGGCTTTATTATGACCGACAATAATAGTCAGTTGGGCGGAGCCAGATTTAAACTGTATTTGCCGTGATTGTGCTCAGCCGTTATAACGGGATAAAAAAGGCGAAAGGCAAAGGGCGAAAGGCAAAAAACTCTTGATTAGTTAGATGCTTCAGCCAACGCTAAAAGTTCGTCATTCTGGCAGGGATGCCGGACCCGTTAGAGCGCGTAGCGAATCCAGCCACATGGATGTGAAGCCATGGACGGGTATCGAGCCTAAATCATGCAGCAATAGTATCGGCAAGTTACCGTCCATGGTGCTGGATACCGGCATCCCTGCCGGTATGACGGTGCTGGCTGAAGCATCTAGCTAATCAGGAAAAAACCTGCCTTTACGTTCAAGGGATATTTCAATTTTTCGCCTTTAGCCTTTTACCGCAAACATCAGGCAAACAGCCAATAGCGTTTCCCAAGGTTCTCCTTGCTGCTGGCCTTTGATCTGCCGATCCGCCTTTGCACTCAAGGTAAGGATGCTATTGAGATCGCTGTCGCTCAATCTGCTTAACGCATCGCTAACCAACTGCTGGCGCTTATCCCAAATCTGATTGTTTTTAAAGACCGCCGCCCTATTTTGCCCTTGGGCCAGCGCCTGCTTAATCCGGATTAATACCCGCGCTTCCCGCGTTAAAGCCCATAACACCACAGGGGCCGCAACGCCTTCCGCCTGCAAGCCGGACAATATCTTAAGAATCCGCCCCACTCTGGCCGCCAGTACGCTATCCATCAGCTTAAACACATCGAATCTGGAACTGTCCGCCACCGCATCGAAAACCTGCTGATTGTTAAGACGACCTTCACCGTATAACACGTACAGTTTTTCTATTTCCTGAGCGGCCGCCAGCAGATTACCTTCAATCCGGGAAGCCAGTATTTTTAGGCCTTCCGTTTCAGCCTGTAGCCCACGCTGCTGCATTCTTTGCTGCAACCAGCGAATCAAATCTTGCCCCTCTAACGGCCAGACCTGAATCACACAACCGGCCTTATCCAAAGCCTGAAACCAGCGCGATTTTAATGAAGCGCCGGCCATCTTTGCCGCGGTGATCAGCAGCAGGGTATCTTCCGTCCGCCGCGCCAGTTCCCGACCGGCTTGCGGCATACACGCCATGCCCGCCGATAACCGTTCGCAATAGGCGATTAAAGCCTTTGAGCCGTCAGCGCCCGGCGTACCCAAAGGCAATCTTAAATCGATGATTTTTTTATCGTCGAAAATAGATAACGTACCTGCCGACTCCGCTAATTCATGCCATGAAAAGCCGGCGTCCGCAACAAGCACTTCGCGGCTATCGTAGCCTGCCTTTCGTGCTGCGGCCCTGACCGCATCAGCCACCTCGCCCAACTGCAACGGCTCGTCGCCGCTAATAAAATAAACCGGCGCCAAGCCCTTTTGCAACGCCGCACCTATTTGTTCGGGCTTTAGCCGCATGTTATTTCGCGCCCGCCTCTAATACGACCCTGGCACGGTTAACAATGGTTTGCACGACCTGCTGATACATTTCATTACGTATTACCGCTTCTTCGTTATCTTTGGCGATTATAAATTGCTGATCATTGTAATACTCACGCCTTACTTCAACAGGCTGCCGAGACATCAACAAGGCATCGTTAGCATTAGCAAACTCATAATCCAAGCGATAAACAAGTTCAAACTCGTTAGACTTGCCTCGGGTGCTCAACGACAACACGCGCCGATTAAAATCTTCATTGAATATCTTGATAACAATGCCCGCGCCATTGCGGGAACCGGCAAGCTGACCGGAAGATGTCTTCATGACTTGGCCGAATTTTTCGCGTAGCGGCCCTGATCCGCCCTCCACATAAATATTTTTCATATTTGCAGGCAATTCAAAAGCGCCCCGCAAATGATAGCCGCAAGCGCTCAATAACAACGCAGCAACAAAGATGACTGCTTTTTTTGTTAACACACACTCTCCCTTAAATAAATAGAACACGGGTGATACTGAAAAGGCTAAAGGCTAAAGGCTAAAGGCTAAAGGCTAAAGGCTAAAAATTGCAGCGCTCCTTAAATCCAAATACAAGCTTTTTTCGCCCTTCGCCCTTCGCCCTTCGTCCATAAGTATCTACACAACTTTTTTGTATTCAAAATACAATGAGTTACAAAGCAGCCTAACTCCCTCTCCTGCTGGAGAGGGTTGGGGTGAGGAGAATAAAAACAACCCTTTGTATCCCCCTCATCCCAACCTTCTCCCTCAAGGGAGAAGGGGCGGTACTTGTGTAGATACTTATGCCCTTCGTCTAAACAACAATATTAACCAACTTCTTAGGCACCACTATCACCTTTTTGACCGGCTGGCCATCAATAAAGCGTTTGATAAGCTCATCATTCAGCGCCATTGCCTCTATTTCTTCTTTAGTTGCAGCGATCGACACTTTTATCTTGCTGCGCAATTTGCCGTTGACCTGCAACACCAACTCCAAGCTATCCTGCTCCAAAGCCGCTGTATCGACTTCAGGCCATGACGCGCTAACCACCGCTTGCTGATGCCCCAAATCCAGCCACAATTGATGACAGATATGCGGCACGATCGGCGACAGCATCAACACGATGGCTTCCAACACTTCCTGCCGGATCGCCTTGCCGTTGCCTGTATCATCATCAAATTTGGATAAAGTATTGATCAGCTCCATGTTTGCGGCAATCACGGTGTTAAAGGTATAACGCCTGCCGAAATCATCGGTTGCTTTCTGGATAGCCAGATGCAACTGGCGACGGACTGCCTGCTGTCCCTCGGTTAAGGATTGTTTATCAAGCGGCGCTGTAGAACCGCCGGCCTCGCAATGCTGATAAGCCTGTTTCCATAGACGTTTTAAGAAACGGAATGCGCCTTCTACGCCACTGTCGGACCATTCCAGCGATTGCTCCGGCGGTGCTGCAAACATGATGAACAACCGCACGGTATCGGCGCCGTATTGATCGATCAGGCCCTGCGGATCGACGGTGTTGCCTTTGGATTTGGACATTTTGCTGCCGTCTTTCAACACCATGCCTTGGGTCAGCAGCTTCTTGAACGGCTCATCGCAAACCAGCAGCCCCTCATCGCGCAACAATTTGGTATAAAACCGCGCATACAGCAGATGCAAAATAGCGTGTTCGATGCCGCCGATATAATGATCGACAGGCAACCAGTATTTGGCGCTGTCATCGATCATGCTGTCCGGGTTATTACCGGCAAAACGCGCAAAATACCAGGACGATTCCATAAAGGTATCGAAGGTATCGGTTTCCCGGCGCGCCGCTTTGCCGCATGATGGACAAGTAGCATGAGAGAACGTCGGATGAGCAACCAACGGCGATTGCGAGCCGTCCAGCACCACATCCCTGGGCAATTCCACCGGCAGGTCTTTTTCAGGAACCGGAACCGTACCGCAGTCGTCGCAATAAATAACAGGAATCGGCGCACCCCAGTAACGCTGACGGGAAACGCCCCAGTCGCGCAACCTGAAATTGGTTTTGCGTTGGCCTTTGCCGTCTTTTTCCAACGCTTCGGAAATGGCGGAAAAAGCCTGTTCCGAAGTCAGTCCGTCAAACGCGCCGGAATTTTTCAACACGCCTTTTACGGTGTAAGCCTGCTCCGAGCAATCGGCATCACCGCCGTCTTTGGCAAAAATTACCTGCTTGATCGCGATGCCGTACTTAAGAGCAAACTCGAAATCGCGTTGGTCATGGGCCGGAACGGACATCACCGCGCCGGTGCCGTAACCCATCAACACAAAATTGGCAATCCACACCGGAACCTGTTCGCCGGTAATCGGATGAACCGCTTTGATGCCGGAGTCGATGCCACGCTTTTCCATGGTTTCCATCGCCGCTTCCGAGGTTTCCATCATCTTGCAGTCATCGATAAATGCGCGAATATCGGCATTAGCTTCAGCGGCTTTTAGCGCCAGCGGATGCTCCGCCGCCACGGCAAGATAGGTCACGCCCATTAAGGTATCGGGACGCGTGGTATAGATGCTGACTGGTTGATCCGACTCAGGCACCGGAAAACTCATCTCCACGCCTTCGGAACGGCCTATCCAATTGGCTTGCATGGTTTTGACCTGTTCCGGCCAGCCGTCCAGGGTTTCCAACGAAGCCAGCAATTCATCCGCATAGGCGGTGATTTTTAAAAACCACTGGGCGATTTCCTTGCGTTCGACTTGGGTGTCGCAACGCCAGCAACAGCCGTCGATAACTTGCTCGTTAGCTAAAACGGTCATGTCATTGGGGCACCAATTGACCGGCGCGGTTTTTTTGTAAACCAGGCCTTTTTCCAGCAACTTCAGGAAAAACCATTGCTCCCACTTATAATAAGAGGGATCGCAGGTGGCCAGTTCGCGGTCCCAGTCATAGCCGAAACCCAGCCGCTTAAGCTGGTCGCGCATATAGTCTATGTTGCTGTAGGTCCAGTCGGCAGGATGGACGCCGTGCTGCATCGCTGCGTTTTCAGCAGGCAATCCAAACGCGTCCCAGCCCATCGGCTGCATGACATTTTTACCCAGCATGCGCTGATAGCGGCTGATCACATCGCCGATGGTGTAGTTACGGACATGCCCCATGTGCAACTTGCCGCTGGGGTAAGGAAACATCGACAAACAATAATACTTGTCCTGTGTAGACGATTCCGACACATTAAATACGCCTGACTCGTCCCAGGCGGCCTGTACTTCTTGCTCGATTGCCAAAGGCTTATAATTTTCTTGCATCCTTCTCGTCTTTTACCAGTCAAAAGCGTTAGAATACCGTACAGTTGCTTAAATCTAAAGCGCCATTTTCAGGAGATGAACCCTATGAATAAAAACAAACTTGTCACCGCTTATACCGATTTTATGAAGCATCTCCATGAAACCATGGAAGATACGCTGCATTCTTTTGCCGAAGCGCTGGAAATTTCAAAAGAAAAAACCAGACAAGACAGCGATTTGACCAGCGATGAGCTGGACAGGGTTTCAGACTACGTTAAACGCGACGTTGAGCATGCGGCTCAGGGTTTATCGACCGAGGAAGATAAGGACTCGCTGTCCGAGTGGTTTAAGTTCGATGTCGAGCTGATTGAAAACTTCGCGCTGGATGCGTTTTTAAGCGTTGCCGATAAAACCCGTCTGGAACTGGCAAAACTGGAAGAATTGGCAAAAGCACACACCTATCACAGCGGCGACATTACCGTACCCGGCACTTTTATCTGCGACGACTGCGGCAAGGAAATTGCCTTTAAAACAGCCAGCGAAATTCCCGAATGTCCGCAATGTCATGGCACAACCTTTATCCGTATTTGATATTACCGGCCCAAGCCTTATAATGCGACTTTCAACTATTTGATTTAACGGGGATAACATGCGCAGAGTCATTTTCAACCAGAAAGGCGGCGTCGGCAAATCGACTATTACGTGCAATTTAGCCGCCATCAGTGCTGTTGAAGGCAAACGCACATTAGTTATCGACCTCGATGTTCAGGGCAATTCAACGCAATACCTGCTCGGCAATAAAATCAGCGACAGCGATAAGACCATCGCCCACTTCTTTAAAGACACCCTGAGCTTGTCCCTGTTCGGCGGCGGTTCAACCGGTTCAGGCCTTGAAAGCGCGATCCATGAAACCCCGTTCCCCAACCTGTTTGTAATCCCATCCCACCCCGAGCTTGAGCCGTTGCAAAGCCGTTTGGAATCGCGGATGAAAATCTTCAAATTAAAAGAAGCGCTGGAAAAGCTCGAAGGCTTTGACGAGATTTACATGGACACGCCGCCGATCCTGAACTTCTACAGCCAGTCTGCATTAATCGCAGCCGAAAAATGCCTGATTCCGTTCGATTGCGATACCTTTGCCAGAGAAGCCCTGTATTCGCTGATGCAGGTGGTGGCGGAAGTCAAAGCCGACCATAACCAGAATCTTGAAGTTGAAGGCATCATCGTCAACCAATATCAAAAACAAGCCAATATGCCCCGCCAGATAGTCGAAGAGCTTATTGCCGAAGGACTGCCGGTATTGGCTGCAATGATCTCGCCATCGGTTAAGGTCAGGGAATCGCACTCCGAATCGAAACCGCTGGTGCATTATGTGCCCAATCATAAACTGACTGACGAATATCGCGCGCTGCATGCGGAGATTCACGGCAGCTAAGTTGTACATATTTATCGTTCCCATTCATCGTTCCCACGCTCCGGCGTGGGAACGCATCCGTACCGCTCCAGCGGTGCGGGATGCGAAGTAGGCGGAAAATATAATGTCCCCAGGAAATTTGCTGGTTCGGGCTGGTTCCCAAGCTCCAGAGACTGTGAAAGTATTATCCAAATTAGGCTAAAAACATTTTTACCACGAAGGCACGAAGAACACGGAGTTTTCAATATATTGAATTAAGAAGATTGTTTTTCTTCGTGTCTCGGCAATTGCTCCTGCATTGCTCTACCTCCTGCATCCATGCAGTCGTTCGTGGTGAATTCTTTAATTTTTTCTAAAAACGAATACTTTCACAGCCTCTCCAGCTTGGGAACCCAGTCTTGGAAGCTCCAGCTTCCCGTCTCGCGAAGCTAGCGCTTCGTCTCTCCGGAGCTTGGGAACTAGCGTAACTCCCGCACAACCACACCACGACCCTTAACACTATGAACAGCGCACCCGGCAACCTAAAGCCCTGGCTACTGCCCCTCCTGTCCGGCGTACTGATCGGTACCAGTTACATCCCCTTCCCTCCCTGGGCTTCGTTATTCTGTTTCGTCCCCTTATGGATATTCTGGAACCGGCAAACCCGCCTGAAAAACGTTTTTCTCGGCGGCTTAATCACCTCTTTCGTGTTCACGCTGATCGGCTTTAACTGGGTCACTTACCTGCTGCATGAGTTCGCCCATCTGGACTGGCCTGTCGCGGTCGTCGGCATGGCGGTCTACGGCCTGATAGCCCACTTGTTCGTACCGCTGGCCGGACTGCTGTGGTTTTGGGGACAACAAAAATTCAACTGGTCAAAACGGCTGTCGTTGTGGCTGATGGCTCTGATCACCATTCTTTGCGAAGCCTACTCGCTAACCTTGTTCGACTGGAACTTCGGTTATTCCTGGTACGGGGCCAACATCCCCGTTTACCACTGGGCGGAAGTAATCGGTTTTAGCGGACTGAGCGCCGCGACCCTGCTGTGCAACCTGCCGCTTTACATCGCTTGGGAAAAGCGCCAACAAAGCACCGGAAAATTTATCCTGACTGCCGTTGTCACCGGCTTTATGCTGCTGAATATCAGCGGCCTGTGGCTTAAAAATCGGCTCCCGCAACCGGATGCGTCGTTTAAAACCCTGATGATCCAGGCCTATATCGAAAACGCGGAAAAATTGGCCGCAGAATTAGGCAAAGGCTACGGCAAAGAAATATTCAAGCGCTATATCATGCTGACCGATAACGCGCTCAAAACCTATCAAGACCAAAAAATCGATTTCGCGATGTGGCCCGAAACCGCATTCCCGGCATTGCTGGGCGAGCAATTCAAATCCGCCGATTATCCGGTAGCGCTGGCACAGTTTCTCCAGCAACGACAACTGCCGCTGATTACCGGCGCCTATAGCGTCGATGAACCCTCCCGGCTGATTACCAATTCCCTGTTTGTCCTGAACAAGGACGGCGAGATAGTGCCGCCGCATTACAGCAAATCGATTTTGCTGGCCTTTGGCGAATACATCCCCGGCGAACAGTTCTTCCCCGAGATCCGCAACTGGCTGCCGGCCACCGGCCACTTTGCCCGCGGCCACGGCCCGACCGACTTACTGCACTGGAACGGCTATAAAATGGGTGCGCAAATATGCTACGAAAGCCTGTTCCCCAAATTTTCACGTTCACTGGCAGAACTCGGCGCGCAGTTTATCGTCAACGTCACCAACGACTCCTGGTACGGCGCATGGCAGGAACCCTACCAGCACATGTACATGACCCTGGCTCGCGGCGTGGAATTTCGCCGTCCGGTGCTGCGCGTCACCAACACCGGTATTTCCACCGTTGCGCTGGCATCGGGAGAAATCCTGGAACGCTCGCCGATACATCAGGCGTGGGCAGGCTTATACGAAGTGCCTTATCTGAAAAACCCGCCTGCCACTTTCTACCAAAACTGGTTCTGGCTGGTGCCGGGTTTATTGTGGGGGACGTTGGTTTTGTTGCTAGGAATCGGGGTTGCAAGGCGATCGAACAATAGCGGCGCAAGGGATTAATTATAGCCTTAAAGTGTCGGTATGGCTTGCTGCGACAAGAATAGCTCCCGAAAGAAATAGGGCAGCTCATGCAGACGGGAAATCGTTGCACTACGAAACGGCTTTTGTATACAGCGTGTTGCGATCTTTTTATTTCTAAATGTCCCGCAAAAACGACAGGCATAAAAAAAGAACTTGGCTTTATGCCTAAGCTCTTAATTTTTCTGGTGCCTCGGGCCGGAGTCGAACCGGCACGTCCTTACGAACGAGGGATTTTAAGTCCCTTGCGTCTACCAATTTCGCCACCGAGGCATCGATAACTTTGATAAGCCGCGTATTATATAGCATCTAAAAAAATAAACCAGACCTATATCCAAAAAAGGTTAGGTTCGACTTAAATGAGGCATTTAACGGGAACGAAAGGCGGGACGGATGAATGGACTAGCGGACGGCCAATAGTAATTGCCCCAATAATAAGGATAACCGCCATAATAGGGATTGTAACCATAACCGTAGCCGAACCCATCGTAACGACTGTCGTATACATAAGCCGGCCACCGATAAAGGGTTGTGGCTGAAATCAGCGGCAAGCGCATAACCTTTTTGCCTATCGTGCGTTCGATATCGCCTATCAGTGTTCCGGCAACCGTGATTTTGGTGTTTTCGGCATAAACAGCCGGATCGAGAAACTCAGGGCTTTTAAAAACAAATCGCCCCGCTGCCGATTGATCCATCTGCGGTTGACCATTACTGCCGAGAGGATAATACAGCACCTGCACCAAGCTGAAATTCTGTTCATTTTCCACGCCAACAATCATGCCGCCCCAACGTACCGGCGCATCTTTATAATGACCGATATTCTCGATTGCTTGAGTATAAGAAATATCATACTGAGGAGGATTTTTTATCGCGGTCGGCAAAGTCGAGCAAGCGTTCAACAATAAGCAGACTGTTAATAAACACAGTTTCATATCTCTTCTCCTCATATTTACAGATTTTCAATCATCATTTTCTGATCCCACTTAACCAGAAAATCGGCGATGACGCTATTGTTAAAGATACCTATTCCTGCAACTGCGCCTGATTGCAGTACAATAGTCGGCTTGTCCAACTGCTCGCCCCATGCCCCTTATGAATAAACAGAAAAAACTGCTCCGTTCAGATATACGCTACGAATGTGGCGACGCTTTTTATGAGCGTGGACGCAGCTATTTTGAAAAAGGCATGGTGACCAACCTCACTGTTGCAAGCGAAGGCGCTCTTTTCGTCCAGCTCAATGCCGCCGTTAAAGGCAGCCAAAAAGACCCATACCGGCAAAACATTCGCATCGTCTGGCGGCCGAATTATAGCGCGGCCGAAATTGAAGGCGACTGCACCTGCCCTGTCGGCTATAACTGCAAGCATATTGCCGCCGTTTGCCTGCAATATCAAAATTCCAAGCAAAGCCTTTCGGCCTCGGATACAAAATCCACTTGCCTGGATTGGCTCGACAGCTTTCATAAGCATGCGCCGGAATCTCACAATACCCACCAGGATTTTATCGCTTACATTCTCAAGCCCGGCGGTGCAAAACACGAATTCACTATCGACCTTTTAATCACCAAAGAAAAGAAAACAGGGGGATTAAATAAGGGTAGGAAGACCACCTTAAATAATCTTCGCTACAGTTATTCGTATCTCAATTATGTTCAACCGGAAGATCAGGAAATTGCAAAGCTGCTGACTGCGCTTAATCCAGCCTTTAAAGACGAGCCCTTGATTGCCGGCGCTACCGGTCATTTAGCCTTGTCCAAACTGCTGAAAACAGGCCGACTGTACTGGCAAGACACCGAGCAACCGCCATTAACACAAGGCGCCGACCGCAATTTAAAATTTGGCTGGCGAACCGCCAATAACGGCGATTACCAACTAGCTGTCCAAATCGATCCCCCCGCAATCTTGCTGCTGACCGATCCCCCGCAATACCTGGACGATACGTTGAGCACGCTAGGCACGCTCAACACGCATAATCTCTCGCTCGATCAACTGAAAAATATCCTCGCCGCCCCGCTGATTCCTGCCGCGTATGCCGATGAATTCAGCCAGCGCCTGATTATCGAACACCCCAGCCTGCCGTTGCCCGCGCCCAAAAAAATCGAATTAATAGAAGCCGATCAGCTAACGCCTACGCCCAAGATTTTGCTATTCGGCCATCAGTCAACACCCCAGAAGTACATCCATTTTATGGCGGTCGCTTTCAATTACGGCGAATGGACAATTTCCGCCATCCCGCCGGAAGACTACGGCGTAGTCAAAACCGAGCAAGGTCTGGTACGAATTAAACGCGATATAACAACCGAACAGCTGTCGATACATAGACTGACCGAACTGGGCTTTGAGGCGGCTCCCGCCATAGAAACCGGCGCACCGGAACTGCTGTTGTACAGCCCGGCAAAAACCGTAATGGATAGCGCCACGCGTTGGGGAGACTTTCTCCAAAACACCCTGCTGGAGCTGGAGCGGGACGGCTGGATTATCGACATTGACGAAAGCTTCCTGCTTAATTTTCAAACCGGCCAAAACTGGGACGCCCAAATCAGCGAAAGCCAGCAAGACTGGTTTGAAATGAGTTTTAACATCGAAATAGACGGCCAACCCCTGCCCTTACTGCCGTTGATTATGCCGGTCCTGGAAAACTACGACCCGGAACACCTACCGGAAATGCTCAGCATCCCGTTGGGTGAGCATAACTACCTTAGTTTGCCCAGCGACAAAATCAAACCGTTCCTGAACGTATTGATAGAACTGTTTAACACCAGCACCTTGGACAAAAACGGCACCCTAAAGCTGTCCCGCTTTAACGCCGCCGCGCTGGCCGACATGGAAGAACAAAACCACGGCCTATTCAGCATCAGCGGCGGCAAAGAATTGCGGGAGCTGGGGCAAAAACTGAAAAACTTTACCGGCATTCAGGACGTCGCCCTGCCCAACAACTTGCAGGCGGAACTTCGGCCTTATCAACAGCAGGGTCTCAACTGGCTGCAATTTTTACGGGAATATAAATTCTCCGGCATTCTTGCCGACGACATGGGCCTGGGCAAAACCATACAGACGCTGGCCCACCTGTTGCTCGAAAAACAAGCCGGCCGAATGCGCCTGCCCAGCCTGATCATCGCGCCAACCAGTCTGATGAGCAACTGGCGACGGGAAGCCGAACGCTTCACGCCTGACTTGAAGGTGCTGATCCTGCAGGGCACCGAACGCAAACAGCTGTTCTACAAAATCAGGGACTACGATTTGATCCTGACTACCTACCCGCTGCTGCCCCGAGACGAGGAAACCCTGCTGGAGCACGAGTATCATTACCTGATCCTGGACGAAGCCCAGACCGTTAAAAACCCATTGTCCAAAGCCGCGCAACTGGTGCGCCGCATTAAATCCGAACATCGACTGTGCCTGACCGGCACGCCGATGGAAAACCATCTGGGCGAACTCTGGGCGCAATTCGACTTCCTGATGCCGGGATTTCTAAGCGACAGCGCCACCTTTAAAAAACGCTACCGCACCCCGATCGAAGCGCATGGCGATAGCGAACAGAGAACGCGGCTATCACACCGGATCGCGCCGTTTATGCTGCGCCGCACTAAACAAGATGTCGCTACCGAATTGCCGCCTAAAACCGAGATTATTCGCTCCGTGCCGCTTTACGACAAACAAGCCGCATTATACGAAAGCATCCGTCTGACCATGGAGAAAAAAGTCCGCGACGCCATCGCCCAAAAAGGCCTGTCGCGCAGCCACATCACCATCCTGGATGCCTTGCTTAAACTGCGCCAGACCTGCTGCGACCCGCGCACCTTATCGCTCAAAGAAGCGCAAAAAGTGCAGCAATCCGCCAAGCTCGATCTGCTGATGGAGATACTGCCGGAACAACTGGAAGAGGGCCGCCGGATTTTGGTGTTCTCGCAATTCACCCGGATGATTGCACTGATTGAAATCGAATTAAACGCCCGAAAAATAGGCTACGCCAAACTGACCGGCCAAACCCGCAACCGCGACGAGGCCATAGAACGGTTTAAAAGCGGCGAAGCGAATGTGTTCCTGATCAGCCTGAAAGCGGGCGGGGTCGGTTTAAACTTGACCGAGGCCGATACCGTGATTATTTACGATCCGTGGTGGAACCCCGCCGCAGAAAGCCAGGCCGCCGACCGCGCCCATCGAATAGGCCAGGACAAACCGGTGTTCGTGTATAAACTGATTACTGAAAATACCGTGGAAGAAAAGATTATCGCGATGCAGGACAAAAAGCGCGCGCTGGCCGAAGGCATTTACAAGGGCGGGGCTAAAGAAGAATCGTTGAAATTGACTGCCGAGGATTTGACGGCTCTGTTTGAGCCGCTGTAAGGCTTAAGGTCAATTATCCCGCTCCCACGCTCTGCGCTCGTCGGCGTACACAACTCGGCCCGAAGTCGTCCTCCCGGAAATACTAGCCAGTTAGACCTTCCAGGTTTTAAAAACCTGGAAGGTCTGCATATCGGCATGTTTATCACCTAACGCTAGGTAAGGAACTGTCGAAATGACGACATCCCGGATACGGGGAACTATCGATAAGCGCGGGGAACGAGTACGTTATTTTTAGCAAAATCCTTAGTATTGGGAGAAGCCGCATCTGGACAAAATCAAGCTTTTTGTGTCAAGCTTCAAACGAAAGTCTAATCGACTCACGGCCCATTATTTAAACAACCCAATGATCAATATCTTGCATGTCGATAACCAATCGGGCCACCGCAGCATCAACGAAAAACGCCATCGACCGATCATTCAACACCCATCATCTATTGCCTTGCAGCCGAAACAGGCAACAGAACTATCCCCAACGGCATGCATACATCTTATAATTCGATGTAAATTACAATAACAATCCCAATTAAGAGAGAAACAACCCCATGGAACCTTTTATTAATATACGCGCACTCATCATCGACATGGATGGCGTTTTATGGCATGGCGACCAGCCAATGCCCGGCTTGACAGACTTCTTTCAAACCTTGCGCGAGCAACAAATTCCTTTCATCCTGGCGACCAACAACGCCCGGCTAACTCAAGAGCAGTATGTCATCAAACTGGCGCAAATGGGCGTAGCGGTCAGCCGTGACGAGATACTGACCTCCAGCATGGCAACGGCGCTGTACTTGGCCGAGCACGCCAATCCGGCCGAGAGCCGCGTCTATGTTATCGGCGAAGACGGCGCCAAAGAGCCGCTTATTGAACGAGGCTTTACCTTGACCGAACTGTATGAATTGAATGACGACCAAGACAATCCCAACATGGGCGCCGACATTGTTGTCTGCGGCATGGATAGACACTTATCCTGGGACAAACTGGCAACCGCTACCCTGAATATCCGCGCCGGCGCCCAATTCATCGGCACTAATGCCGACACCACATTGCCGACAGAACGCGGCCTGACCCATGGCAACGGCGCAATCCTGGCCGCGCTACAGGCAGCGACAGGCGTAACGCCAACCATTATCGGCAAACCCGAACCCATCATCTATCAGCAAGCGCTCGCGTTACTTGGCGTCGATCCGGCGCAAACCGTGGCGATCGGCGATCGCTTGGAAACCGATATTCTTGGCGCAGTTCGCACCGGCATACGCAGCCTTATGGTTTTATCCGGCGTATCCACCGAAGACGACTTTCAAACCACGGACTATCGACCAACCTGGGTTATGCCGGACATCCGCGCCGTGACGCAAGCATTGAAAAACTGACCGCTAGGTATTAAAGCCAGTAGATCAAGCTCACTGCCCGCGCTATCATCAAAAACCCGCACTCACCGGAGCCGCTGCAATGAAAAAATTCATCAATAGCATCGATAACCTGCTTGACGAAAGCCTGCTGGGCTTTGCCAAAGCCCATGCCGATATAATTCAACTCAACGCCCAGCCGCACTTCATCAGGCGCATAAAGCCCGCCGCCCCCGGCAAAGTTGCGCTCATTTCCGGCGGCGGCTCAGGCCATGAACCTTTGCATAGCGGCTTTGTCGGCTCAGGCATGCTGGATGCAGCCTGTCCGGGCCAAGTATTCACCTCCCCCACTCCCGATCAAATGTTGGCGGCGGCACAAGCCGTGGAAAATGGCGGCGGCGTGTTATTCATCGTCAAGAACTATGCAGGCGACGTAATGAATTTCGAAATAGCCTCAGAAATGCTCGATTGCCCGCATGAAACCGTCCTGGTCTGCGATGACGTTGCCTTTCCTAAAACTCACAGCACCGGGCGGCGCGGCGTTGCCGGCACCCTGATTGTAGAAAAAATCGTCGGCGCGGCAGCAGAGTCAGGTGCGGATTTGGCGACTTGCAAGGCATTAGGCGATCGAGTCAACCTTGCCACCGCATCCATGGGCGTGGCGTTAAGCAGCTGTACCGTACCGGCGCTGGGCAAGCCCACTTTCGACATTGGCGATAACGAAATCGAAATGGGCGTAGGCATTCATGGCGAGCGTGGACGCGAGCGTTTAACCCTGCGCAGCGCCACTGAAATTGTCGACTATCTGGCGGGCGTCATCGATGACGATCTGAAACCGCAACAAGGCCAATCGGCGTTACTGCATATCAACGGCTTCGGAGCCACGCCGTTAATGGAACTGCATTTAATTTATGAGCTGGCGTCCCGGTTCTGGGAAAAACGCGGCGTTAACATCTGCCGCTCTCTGGTCGGCAACTACACCACCTCGCTCGATATGGCGGGCGGCTCTATCACCCTAAGCCTGCTTGATGAAGAGCTACTCCGCCTGTGGGATGCGCCCGTCCATACCGCGGCCTTACGCTGGGGCTGTTAACAGCACATCGACCAGCGCGCAGATCATTAGCTGACTGGTTTTAGCACCCGCATCGATATGCCCCCGGCTGCGCTCCTCCAAAAAAGAAGCGCGTCCTTTAGTCGCCAGCATGTCACGGGTAGATTCCATGCCCGCGATTGCACTCCGCGCGACCTTGTCCAATGCCGCCGGTAACGCAACCGAATCCGCTGCCGCCTGCCGCAGGCTTGACGCAACCGGAATCAGCACATCCAACATGGTTTTCTCCCCGGCATCGGCCTTGCCGCGCTGTTTTACCGCATCCACCCCGCTGCTGAATATCTCGGCAAAAGCCTGTAAATCCAAGGGCCGGTCGCGGGCCGCTTTGCTCATCGCGACAAACAAGGTGCCGTATAAAGAACCCGATGCGCCGCCCACCGCAGTCATCAAAGTCATCCCTATTTTCTGCCAGGCCGCCACCCAATCAAGCAGGGCCAATTCATCGCTTTGCGCTGTCAACGCCTTAATACCGCGTTGCAGATTAGTCACATGATCGCCATCGCCGATAGCTTGATCCAGGGCCGTCACCTCTTCGGCGTTGGTTTCGATGGTTTTGTCTATTGCCTGAATCAGGCGGGGTAATAACGCAGGCGTAAGTTGCATGGCATTTCTCCAATCCAAAAAGTAAGCAAGGTGATACGCACTTCACCGGTTCGGCCAATCATACTCCAAGCAACACTCCATGAGCCAAGCTAAAAAGAACTTTAACTTTTTACTTGTTCTTTATTTGTTCTGCTGATATATTTTTAAAAAACAAATAGAGAACTAATTATGATTAAATCACTTACCCGAAAGCAGCAGGAGATTTTCGATTTCCTGCTGCAAAACCAGGACAGCTTTCCCCATCCGCCCACGCTGGAGGAGCTTTGCGCGGGCATGGGCTTAAAATCTCGCGGTTCTTTGCATAACCACATCAAGGCCTTGATTAACGAAAACCTGATCGAAGCGCCGGAACGCAAGCAACGCGGCATTCGCCTGACAGAGTACGCCAAAGCAATGCTCGACCATTCCGATGATCAAAGCGCGCTGCCTTTTGTCGGATTTATCGCCGCCGGGAAACCCATTGAAGCCGTCGAAAACATTACCTATATGGCCATTCCTGAACAGCTGAAAACGCAAAATCCCTGCTACGTTCTTAAAGTCAAAGGCGATTCGATGCTTGAACAAGGCATCTATGATGGCGACTGGGTGATTATCGAACAACGCTGCCATGCCCGTAACGGCGAAATTGTGGTGGCCTTGATCAATAAAGCCGAAGCCACCTTGAAATTTATTGAGCAATACCCGCACGAAACCTTGCTTATCCCCGCCAATTCAACCATGGAAGCGATGCGCTACAGCCCGGAGCAAGTAGAAATCCAAGGCGTATTAGTGGGCCAAATGCGTAGTTATACTAAAAATCATTAGGAGAAATATCATGTTGCAACAACGAATCCACATGCGAGACCAAGTGACCAATCGCGTTGAAATAATTATGGGCAACGGCAAACCGCCCTTTGTTGAGCGACTGGAGGAATATGCAACATCCCTATTATTTGTAGTCATCATTATTTTTCTTATTCGCATATAAAACCATTTTTGCCTGCTAACGGACTGGTCTTATGCAAGAGTTAAAAAACTTTCACTACGGCGACTCCCGAAAAATAGATATAGAAACGAAAACACAAAGTCTCCTCTCCCTTCGGGCATAAGCATCTACACAAGTACCGGCCCCTTCTCCCTTGAGGGAGAAGGTTGGGATGAGGGGGATATAAAGAGTTGTTTTTGTTCTCCTCACCCAACCCTCTCCAGCAGGAGAGGGAGTCAAGACACCTTATAACTCATTGTATTTATAGAATAAAAAAGCCATGTAGATAACTATACCCTTCGGGTGAGGGTAATTCAACTGTCGTTTTATCAACTCTGGCTTCTATAACATCAGCAAGCGCCCGGCTATGAATACTGGCTCGACATTACGCCTGGACGAGAAACCAGGCGGTCGCCCGGTCCCGGATATTCGGCCTTGCTGACATGACGTCTCCCCGGAAAAATTGCGTATAAAATTTCTCCCGTAAGCATGACAACTATTTACCGCTGCTTGATATATCTTGAAAAAATCACCAACAAACGATATGGTTCGCGCCAAATAATAACGCATTACCTTTAAATTTCTCATCCACTGATCACAGCATCCCCAACATGCCGACTTTAGATGATTGATTTTTTTGACGCGCAAAAACACCAAGACTTTGCGTTGAAGTCCGGTAATAAACCTCATCCGGCAAACGCCGCCCTCTTACCTATAAGGTTACTATCAATGCCCATTTCGCTTACCGTTCTTGAAAATGTGATCCGTGAAGCCGGATCGATCGCCCTAAGTTATTTTAAAGACCTGAAACATTTAGAAGTGGCTAAAAAAAGCCCCCGCGACTTGGTCACCGACGCCGATGTAGCGGTCGAAGCTTTTTTGCAGGAATCGCTTGCCAAACATTACCCGCAATTCGGTTTTTGGGGCGAAGAGAGCGGCCAAAGCGCCAATCAATCGAGCCGCTGGATCGTCGACCCGATTGATGGAACCCACTCGTTTTCGAGAGGCCAGTACTTTTGGGGCATCAGCGTCGCCCTGGAAATTGATCGGGAACTTATCTTCGGAGCAGTCTATGCGCCGGCGCTGGATGATTACTATGCCGCCGAAAAAGGTAAAGGTGCCTGGAAAAACGGCCAACCTATTACCGTCTCCAACGAAAGCAACCTTGCCGATGCCATGGTCGCAACGGGATTCGCCTGCTTGCGTTCCTACTTAAAAGAAAACAACCTGCAACGGTTTTGCCGAATCGCTGAAATAACAACCGGGCAGCGCCGCTTCGGGTCTGCGGCAATCGATCTATGCCTAGTTGCCGACGGTCAAGTTGACGCTTTTTGGGAGCAGGAGTTAAACCTGTATGACGTTGCCGCCGGCGCACTGATCGCCAGCGAAGCAGGCGCTACGGTTACCGACTTTCAAGGCAATAAAGGCCTTTTTCCAAAGCAAATTCTGGTGACAAACGGGAAGATATTTAACCAGATACTGCCGCTGATGTAAGCACTTTATTTATAGTTCTGCACAAGCAGCCCGTTCCATCCCGCACCGGAAAATAAACTACCCTTTTGCTCTATGGATATGGATGCAAAAGGCATTTGCCGATCGATTTTAGGCGTCACGGGTGGTTCCGTTACCTGACAGGCATCTGGATATCCTCGCAAACACGCTTGTTTATAGGCCATCCACGCACCTGTCGAATCCTTAAGCTTATCCAGGACATGCGCCTTGCCCACATAGAGTTGCGGTTTTTTCGGCGACAGCTCGATGGCTTTGTTGCTGTCGCTTAGAGCCAGAAGATATTGCCGACTTTGCATATAAACAAAACGGCGATTAAAGTAAGCCAGATCGGCACTATAGCCTTTTAACTCAATGGCTTTGGTTAAATCCTGCAATGCTTCGCCATAATGCTTCACATTCATTAATTCCGTGCCCCTGTTATAGAAAACCCTATCGATCCCCAGATATTTTTTTTCTGTATTTTCAAACGGCTGCGCCGCATCGTCCCAAAGCAGCAGCGGATGGGAAAAAGTCGTCAGGCGCATCCAGGATAAGGGCATCATTAATAGCGCAACAAAGGTCAGCGTGATAGCCGCCTGCTTTTCGCTTAGCTTTTGACATAAAAAAGGCAACGCGGCAAAAGCGCCGGCCATCCACAGATAACTGCGATAAAGCACAAAAGGCTCCTGAATCCTGACAGTTGAAAGCTCTGTAGCAAATAACAGCCACGGACACAACAATGCAAAACCCAACAAGCCTTTCACCCCTTTTTGCAGCAATAGGCGAACGGCAACAATCGGGTAAATTATAAAACCGATCAAACCGGCAATTTGAGGCCAAGACCATAAACGCAACGCAAAAGCTTGCGGCATATCGACAGACATCGACGCCGGACTTGGCGTAATCCATAGCCAGAGATATTTAAAAAACAAGAAAGACTGGGTCAGCACCGATAATGGGTAAACCAGACTCGCATTGAAATCCGGGCCGAGCATAGACACTAATTTTGCGCCCCTTTGCTCATAAACGTGCCCCAATGGATGATGCCCGGAATGGATTTGAAGAACCATTAATCCGCCAATCAGCCCATAGAGCACAAAAGTGGGTCCAATTAGTTTGATTCGTTGACGAATAGGCTGGCTGTCAACCAGCAAAAGCAAAACCACTGATACTGCCGGAATCATAATGGCATGCTCTTTTGAGTACACTGCCAAAAAATAAGTGACGGCCGAAGCCAACAAGCAACGGTAATTTTCTCTAAGTAGGCCTTCAAGAAACAACCACCAGGTTAACAAGGCAAACAACGTCGCCATCAGTATCGAACGCTGGATTAAATAGGCGACGCCATAGACGGATACCGGGTGCAAAGCAAAGATCAAAGCACCAAAAAAGGCTAACCAATGCGTAGATAAGGCATTGTTACTTCCGGAGCTAACGGGAAGAATCCGTTCAAACAACCGACGCAAAAATAAAAACAGGATGACAACCGTGACAAGATGTAACGTTAAGTTACCCAACCGCAACCAGACCAGCTTAGAACCGAACAGCGCAGGAGACCATTCAAAGGTAGTATAAGATACCCAACGCAAGTTATGGATTAATTCCGCAACTGGGAGTCGCTCTCGCTTCAAGCCATCGAAAAACATAATGTCATCAAAGACCAACGGGTTATCGAAAAACGCCCCGTAAAGGAGCGCGACCGGTAAACATAAAGCAAGCAAGGAAAAAAGGGTTTTCATGGTGTTACCTTTATTTCAATCCAATATACTTCTGCGAAGAGGTGCGAGACCATTGGCCAACTCATCAGGGCAATCGAGCTTAAATTAGATTGACTTTTAATCATCGGCCAATCAATCTGTTAAGAATGTGACTCTTTCAAATTTCGTGATTTAATGTAAAAAAGTACGAAATAGCCATTTTTTCATATTGATTTCGCGTGGTTAAAATTTAAGCGCGATTGCCCTGACCAAGTCATTACATTCGGGGTCAGGCACACAACAGATTGTGCGTCGTGACGCATATGAGAAACGAACACGGGCCGTCGAACGCATGAGTTTCCAGGTAGTTTAAGCGCTCAATCCAGAACTTTAGGCTGTATAATTTTGCCTTTTAACTCAAAAGGTTATTCCCCCCTCAAACACATAAAAACACCAAAAGTATCAATAAAAAACCACCCAACCCGGAAGGATTGGATGGTTTGTATGAGGCGCGATTAAAATAAGCTATGGGTCTAAAGTTATTTAGTCAGTACGGAAACCCCATACTCGTACGCACCGATTTCATTAGCACAAACCAGTTGTCTTGCATGTGCCGCTTACACCCCATAGTAACTGACCAGAACCTGGATTTGGAGTCAAAATGTACGTGGGTGATGCTGAATCAAGCGAAGTCGCAGATACTGCAGTAATAATACCGTCAGTAACACTAACTGAAGTCACGTAACCTGATGCGCCCGTTGAGGCAGGTATACCATTCGTTGCATTAGTACAGCCTGTAACAGTTGTGCCTGTACCGAAATCTCTAAAGCAGGTTTCCACCGACGCTTTTTTCCCTTCTGCTGCAAGTATGATTTCGGAAAACTTAGCTTTTTTGGTATAAGTCGAATAGGCAGGAATCGCCACCGCCGCCAAAATACCAATGATCGCTACAACGATCATTAATTCGATTAAAGTAAAACCTTGTTGTGACTTTTTCATAGGTAATGTGATCATGAGTCAATCCTCTTTAAGTTAAAAACAAACTGCAACAAATTAAAAGCATAACTCATGCCAAACACCCGACCCCATCACAACCGGCTTTTTGAATGACTTGTAATCCCTATTTAAACAACTACATAGCATATCCAGAAAAACAGTCTACACTAATCAAACCACTGACTGTGTCTATCGAATAAATCTGCCACCATCGAAATGCCTGCCAAAAATCTCTGCCGTGATAACATGCCACTCAAAAAACCCTGCCATGACAATAATGCCAATCAATAAGCCTTGCCAGACACATTGCTCTCATTAATTAGGGATGTAGCATGCAACACGTCAGCCTTCAATCAGCCATCACGCTAACCGAGTGGAGCGAACGCACCCTAAGACGCCGCCTTGCCGATGGCAGTTTAAGATGCGCTGCGGATAATGGAGCTTATTTTAAGACCATGATCTGTTTCGATTCGATCAAACACGACATTTGCATCCCTCTTAATCCGGATGATATTGAGCTGATTAAAAGCGCCGATTCCGGGGATGCAAAAGCGCAAAACGATTTGGCGTTGCTTTTTTTAGAACATAACAAGTTGAAAAGCGCCGTTTATTGGCTGGAATTGGCGGCCAAACAGCAGCTTGCCGATGCGATGCACTTGCTGGGGCGTTGTTATCTGGAGGGTAACGGCTTACCTAAAGACGACAGCCTCGCCCTTATGTGGATTGCCAAATCCGCCTCGCTGGGACATTCGATAGCGCTCGCGCAGATTCAGTCGATACGCCTGACTTAAAAGTCGTAGACTTTAAGCGAAGCTTTTTCTACCCAACTTTAAAGAAGCTAAACATTTCCTGATTATAAAGATGCTTCAGCTAACGCAAAAAACGCCGTCATTCCGGCATGAATGCCGGAATCTAGAGCCAGGGAGGGTGGCTACCCATGGCGCCCGTATCCGATTTAGGCATTATGCCAAGTCATACATTCACATCCATGTGCCTGGATACTGACATCCATGCCAACATGACGGCACTAGCTGAAGCAGCTTACTAATCAGGAAACATTTTGTAATGCGCAACAGATGACATGTTGTTATAAAATGCGCATAGTTGTCCAATATTAACCGGATTCATACTATGCGACCTTCAATCAACACCACTAAAAAAGCAACCAACATTACCCTCTCATCAGATGTATTAACCGAAGCGAAGGCGCTGGGAATCAACATTTCGCAGTCTTGCGACCAATTCTTGCGCGAACTGGTACGTAGTGAGCGCAATCGGCGTTGGCAGCAGGATAACGCCGGCTTTATCGCCGCCTACAATCAAACTGTGGCGGATGAAGGCCTGCCATTGGACTCATGGCGGTCGTTTTGACGTGCCGCGTTTTGATGTCCATCGAAATAATGGCGAACATGCCGAAGCGACGCCGTATCTTCTGGATGTTCAAAGCGATTTTTTACAAGGACTGGATACCCGCATCGTCATACCGCTACGCAGATGCGATTGTTTTCCTGCCGTCAATCTTCCCGCTAACTTTATCCCGACGTGCGAAATTGAAGGCGTCGAATGCCTGCTGGAAACACCCAAGCTAGCCGCCGTGCCGCTTCGCTTGTTAAAAACGCCAGTCGCATCCCTTGCGTCCAGGCAGTTTGGAATTACTGCTGCGCTTGATTTTCTGTTTCAGGGATTTTGAGATGAGTGAACACCAAATAACCGTCAGCAAAAACAAACGGTTATTTGACAAAAGACTTTTTGCCGACCTATTTTAACTTGGCTTTAAGCATTTTATTCACCTCGCCGGGGTTTGCCTTCCCCTGCATCTCCTTCATCACCTGCCCGACAAAAAAACCGAATACTTTATCTTTACCGCTACGGTATTGCTCAACTTGGTCCTGATTGTCGGCAATTATTTTATCGATAATAGCCTCAATCGCGCCTGTATCGGTGATTTGTTTCAGCCCTTTGGCTTCGATGACTTCATCGGCCGTAGCAGTGCCCTGCCAGAGTTCCTCGAATACCTGTTTGGCGATTTTTCCGGAAATGGTGGCGTCGCTGATGCGTTTTAACAACCCCGCCAAGCGTTCGTGGCTGACCGGCGAATCGGTAATGTCCAAGTCGGTTCTATTAAGCGCGGCTAAAAGATCGCCGGTCACCCAGTTGGCGCAGATTTTTGCTTCGCAGCCCGATTCCTTAACCACGGTTTCGAAATAATCGGCCAGCGGACGAGAGGAGGTCAGTATCGTAGCGTTCTCTTCATCCAATGCATAATCATCTTTAAAGCGCTGTTTTTTCGCTTGGGGCAATTCCGGCAATTGGGCTTTTATTTGCGCTTTAAAGTCTTCGTCGATAAGAACGGGCAACAGGTCGGGATCGGGAAAATACCGGTAATCGTTGGCCTCTTCTTTACTGCGCATGGAACGGGTTTCATCCTTGACCGAATCGTACAAACGGGTTTCCTGAACCACAGTGCCGCCGCTTTCTATCAGTTCTATTTGCCGCTCGACTTCGTGGTTGATGGCTTTTTCGACAAATTTAAACGAGTTGATATTTTTAAGCTCTGCCCGTGTGCCGAATTCTTGCTGGCCCTTGGGACGCACCGATACGTTGGCGTCGCAACGGAACGAGCCTTCCTGCATATTGCCGTCGCAAATCCCCAGGTAGCGCACCAGTTCGTGCATTGTCCTCATATAAGCCACGGCTTCTTTGGCCGATCTCATATCCGGCTCAGACACGATTTCCAGCAACGGCGTACCGGCGCGGTTTAAATCGATCCCGGTCAAGCCGTGAAAGCTGCCGTGCAGCGATTTGCCCGCATCTTCTTCCAGATGAGCGCGAGTGATGCCGATGCGTTTGCTGACGCCGTCAACGTCAATATCCAAATGCCCGACACCGACGATAGGCAGATCCATCTGGCTGATTTGATAGCCCTTAGGTAAGTCCGGGTAAAAATAGTTTTTTCTGGCGAACACCGAATAAGGCGCAATATGCGCTTCTACGGCCATGCCGAAGATGACCGCCATGCGCACCGCTTCTTCATTCAATACCGGCAACACGCCGGGCAGGCCTAAATCGACCGCGCAGGCTTGGGTGTTAGGTTCCGCGCCGTAAGCGGTGGACGCTCCGGAAAAGATTTTTGATTTTGTCGACAGTTGGGCGTGAATTTCCAAGCCGATGACTGTTTCCCATTGTGTATTCATTTTGGTAGTTCCGTGTTATTCAGCAAAAACGTCGGCCAGATCAATGCCCAGCCCAGGAAAAAGAGAGGGTGTTGCGATGTCGTCACCGGCATGCATGGCGAATAGCTGGTATTTTTCGGTATCTTGATCCAGCAGAAATTGATAGACCGCTTGTTCGTAGGGATAAACCAGCCAGTACTCGGTGACGCCGTTTTCCTGGTAAAGGTCGTATTTAAGGCGCATTTCTTTCTTGCTGTTACCGGGCGACAGCACTTCGATAATCCAGTCCGGCGCGCCGTTGCAGCCTTGTTCGGTGAGTTTGTCTTTATCGCAGATCACGCATAAATCGGGCTGGACGACGCTATAAACATCCTGGTCTGCCAGTTTCGATTTTTTGCTGTTGTAGAGTTTGACGTCGAACGGCGCGTAAAAAAGCTTGCAGGGTCTTTTATGGAAATACTGATAAAGACTGCCGCCCAGATTGGTAATAACGCTCTGATGTTTCAGATTCGGCGCCGGCGACATCGCCATGATCTTGCCCTTGATCAGCTCAACCGTTTCGTCCAGCTGCCAGGTCAAGTAATCGGCATAGCTGTAGGTAGCGTTTAAATCCAATTGCGAGAGTTCTGTGATTTTTGCCATGACAGTATCCTCTTATTCAAAACCTTTTGGCGCTTGTTGGTGCCAATCGGTGACTTGCTGGTACTGATGGGCGATATTCAACAACCGGTCTTCCGCAAAGTAATTGCCGATAATCTGCAAGCCCACGGGCATACCGTTTGCAAACCCTGCGGGAACCGACATGGCAGGAACCCCGGCAAGATTGATCGCAATCGTGTAAATATCGGATAAATACATTTCAATCGGATTGCCTATTTTTTCGCCGATACCGAACGCGGTTGACGGCGTTACCGGCCCCATAATCACATCGACTTCGGACAGCGCTCTTTTAAAGTCTTCGCTGATCAGGCGGCGGATTTTTTGCGCCTTAATATAATAAGCGTCGTAATAGCCTGCCGACAGCGCATAAGTACCCATCAAAATGCGCCGTTTAACTTCCTTGCCGAAGCCTTCGCCGCGCGAACGGGTGTACAGATCGGTTAAGTCCGCCGGGTTTTCGCAGCGGTAGCCGAAACGCACGCCGTCAAAACGCGACAGATTCGCGGAGCATTCGGCCGGAGCAATGACGTAATAAGCGGGAATGGCCAGCTTAAGCGTGGGCATGGATATTTCCGTTACTTGGGCGCCCAATTTTCGGTATTCGTTGATGGCTGCTTCTAATGCTGTCGCCGCGTCGCTGTTTAGTCCTTCGCCGAAAAACTCTTTGGGCAGGCCGATTTTTAAACCTTCGAGGCTGTTGTTTAACCCGGCCATATAATTAGGAACAGGCAAATCGACGCTGGTTGAATCCTTTTCATCGAAACCGGCCATGGTTTGCAGCATGACGGCCGCATCTTCGGCGCTGCGGGTCATCGGTCCGCCTTGATCCAGGCTGGAGGCATAAGCAATCATGCCGTAACGGGACACCCGGCCGTAGGTCGGTTTTAATCCGGTAATGCCGCAAAGAGCGGCAGGTTGGCGTATCGAGCCGCCGGTATCGGTGCCGGTCGCACAGACGGCAAGCCGCGCCGCAACAGCTGCCGCGGTGCCGCCTGAAGATCCGCCGGGAACGGTATTAACATCCCAGGGATTTCTGACTACGCCGTAATAGCTGGTCTCGTTGGATGAGCCCATCGCAAACTCGTCCATGTTCAATTTGCCCAGCATCACCGCCCCGGCGTTATTGAATTTTTCGACCACCGTTGCATTGTAGGGCGCAATAAAATTATCCAGGATTTTTGAACCGCAGCTTGTTTTAACGCCCTCTGTGCAAAAAATGTCTTTTTGCGCAATCGGGATACCGGTCAACAGTTCCGCGCTCCCCTTTGCCAGTCTGGCGTCGGCTGCTTCGGCTTTCTGCAAAGCCAATTCTTCGGTAACCGTGATATACGCATTAAGTGAGCTGTGCTGCTTGATTCTGCCTAAAAAAGCCGTGGTCAATTCCACGCTTGAAAATTCACCGGAACGCAGTCCCTTGGCTAATTCCGCAATTGTTTTGTTATGCATAGTTATTACTGTTCCCTTTACTCAATTACTTTGGGCACTAGATAAAGTCCCGCTTCTACTTGTGGCGCAATGGCTTGGAATTTTTCGCGGTTGTCCTGCTCGGTGACCGCATCGACTCGTAATCTTTGCACCTGATCCATCGGGTGAGCCATGGGTTCAACGCCGTCAGTGTCAAGATCGCTCATCCGCGTCATCAAATCCAGCATCCCGGACAAGTCTTTTGCATAAGAAGCAACATCTTGCTCCTCGATTCCCAGTCGCGCCAAATGCGCAATTTTCTTCACATCATCCGCCGTTAACGACATTCTTAACTCCAAATAAATTTCAGCGATTCTAAATATTATTGCGTTTATAATACTTTATATCTTGCTCAAACACTCGCTTGATTGATAAAGTAATACAATTTTTATTCCCCCAAAGGATACAGCTAAAAATGTTCAAAAGAATTCGCGGCCTTTTCTCCAACGATCTCGCTATTGACTTAGGAACCGCCAATACATTGATCTACATTCCCGGTCAGGGAATCGTACTTAATGAGCCATCGGTCGTGGCTATCAAAGAAGACAGAATCCGCGGAGCAAAAACCATTGCCGCTGTCGGTCTTGATGCAAAGCTCATGTTGGGCCGCACGCCGGGCAATATTACTGCAATCCGCCCATTAAAAGACGGCGTAATCGCCGATTTCGCCGTCACCGAGCGGATGCTGAGATTTTTTATCGAGAAAGTCCATCAAAGCAAACTGCTACGCCCCAGCCCGCGCATTTTAATCTGCGTACCTTGCGGTTCAACTCAGGTTGAACGTCGCGCTATTCGCGAGTCTGCGGCAATGGCCGGCGCGCGCGAAGTTTATTTGATTGAAGAACCCATGTCGGCAGCTATCGGCGCAGGCTTACCGGTCGAGGAAGCCTGCGGCTCGATGGTTTTGGACATTGGCGGCGGCACCTCCGAGGTGGCGGTCATCTCAATCAACGGCATCGTTTATTCCTCATCCGTCCGTATCGGCGGCGATCGCTTCGACGAGGCCATTATCAATTATGTACGCAGAAACTACGGCACCTTAATCGGCGAAGCCACCGCGGAAAGAATAAAGCATGAAATCGGCACCGCGTATCCCGGCAGCGAAGTCAGGGAAATAGAAGTCAAAGGCCGCAACCTGGCCGAAGGCGTACCGCGCAGCTTCTCCTTGAACAGCAATGAAATTCTGGAAGCCCTGCAAGAACCGCTATCCGGCATTGTCGGCGCGGTAAAACTGGCCTTGGAGCAAACCCCGCCCGAACTCGGCTCGGATGTGGCGACTCGCGGCATATTCTTAACCGGCGGCGGCGCCTTATTAAAGGATATAGACCGACTGATCGCCGAAGAAACAGGCCTGCCGGTCTACATCGCTGATGACCCGCTAACCTGTGTCGCACGCGGCGGCGGCATGGTTCTGGAGATGCTGGACAAAAAAGGAGTCTCTACTTTTTCCTTAGAGTAATGAAGCCCATTCTTTAAAATCATTTATTTTGGCAGCAACAACGTCCGTAGACTGAGTTACAAGCGCACGGGCAGATGCATTGCGCCATGCAAAATATCTGCATTGCCCGCATGTGGGTTATGCAGAAACCGCGCAGCGGTATCCCGAGGCGCATCCCTTTGCGCTGCAACTCAATAGCTGCGGCAATGGTTGTCGAGTTCCCCACGCTACGCTAACTCGATCTGCGCGTTACCAACATTTTTTAACTGGATCAAGAGGCATCCCGCTATAAAACTTTTATTTGCTACCGGTCCTTCTATCAACACCCGTTTGCTTGTGGCGATAATTGCTTCAGTTGCATTACTGATCGCTGAACACCAAAGCCATCGGCTGGACGCACTTCGCGCTACACTATCGGTTATTGTCGACCCGCTGAAATATCTGGTCGATTTACCGACCGTCCTGATCGAGCAAACCGCAAACTCGGTCAGTTCCTACTCGACCTTAAAAAAAGAAAACACCCGATTACGCGAAGAGCAATTCATCGACAAAACCCGATTGCTTAAATTCGACTCTTTGGAAAAAGAAAATATTCGTTTGCGAGCCTTACTGGAAAACTCCTTTAAGCTCGGCGAACAGCTGCTGATCGCGGAATTATTGTCGATCAATACCGCCCCCTACGAAAACATCGTGGTGGTCAACAAAGGCACCCGCTTCGGCGTCCACCCCCAACAGCCGGTACTGGATGCCAACGGCGTTGTCGGCCAGGTTTTCCGCGCGTTGCCGTTCAGTTCCGAAATCATGTTAATTACCGACCCTAACCATGCCATCCCCGTCCAGGTCAACCGTAACGGCCTGCTGACCATTGCGGTAGGCAGCGGTCAGTTGAACCGGCTTAACCTGCCTTTTTTACCGAATAATGCCGATATTCGCCCCGGCGACTTACTGATCACATCGGGTTTAGGGGGCACTTTCCCATCGGGTTATCCGGTTGCCATTGTCGATAATTTCACCCCGATAACCAACAAACCTTTCGTCAACATTACCGCCACCCCCAAAGCCATGCTGGACCGAAACAGGGAGCTGCTGATCGTCTGGAGCGACTCATCCCCTGTTTCGCTCAGCTCACCGCCCGCATCGCACGAAAAAACGTCCGAGACGCCCGCCAATAGCCCAGCCGCCGAAAGCAGCTTGATACACGAAGCACCCAAAGGGAAACGCGCGGGGACAGCCGGCGACAACAAATCCACCGGAACACCGGCAGAGACAGGTCGCAGTAACCAATCCACCGAAAACGGGTTGACACGCAAAGCCCCCGCAGAGACAGACAATGATGAATAGCTATTCCGGCTTTGGCCGCATTATGTTGACCATTGTCACGGCCATGTGTTTAAGAATTGCGCCTTGGCCGGGTTTTCTGTCTGGCATAAATCCGGACTGGGTGCTGCTGGTGCTTATTTATTGGGCTATTGCCGTACCGGAACGCATCGGTATCTTTCATGCCTGGACCGTCGGCTTACTGACCGATGTATTGACCGGGAGAGTATTCGGTCAATATGCACTGGCCTATACCTTAATTATCTATTTTTGCCTGATACTGCATAAACGTCTGCGCCAATTCCCATTGCCGCAACAGGGCCTGTTTATTTTCTTTTGCCTGCTGTTTTCCCAAATACTGCTGTTCTGGTTAAAAAACATTCAACACCCCGCTCAACTGCATACTTCTTTCTGGCTGCCTATTTTTACCGGCACGCTATGCTGGCCCCTGATTTATACAGCTCTGCGCCGCGTCCGCTTGTCGCGTCGCAATAAATAAAACGCTCCGTAGCTGTTATGTCCCGTATCTATACTATTAAAAATAAGTTAGTAGAGAGTCGTCTATTTCTCAACCGCATTATTTCCGCCTTTATTCTCATACTGTTATTAACTTCCGGGCTAATTGTGCGACTGGTTTACCTGCAAATTGTCGGGCACGAACATTACGCAACACTAGCAAAAGACAACAGTATTAAAATCGAACCCCTGGTTCCGACAAGAGGCATTATTTACGACCGGCACGGCAAAGTCCTGGCCGACAACACGCAATCCTTCAGCCTTGAGTTAATTCCCGAGCAAATCAGCGACCTTAACGACACGCTGCTGCGCTTACAAAAGCTACTCAATATCTCTGACGAAAAAATCGATCAATACCAGAAACAGCGCAAGCGGCAAAAACGCTTCGTCAGCACCCCTTTATTAATAAGCATGACCGACGAAGAGCTCGCCAAATTTGCCGTAGTCAGACCTTATTTTCCCGGCGTTGACATTCAGGCCCGCTTGGTTCGGCATTACCCCTACGCCGAGCTGGCTTCTCATGTGGTCGGCTACGTAGGCCGCATCAACGAAGCGGAAATGAAATCCCTGCCCATCGCCGAATACCGGGGTTCGACCCATGTCGGCAAAATAGGCATCGAAAACACCTATGAAGCCGAGCTGCACGGCAAGACCGGCTATGCGGAAATAGAAACCAATGTACAGGCTCGCGCCATCAATACGGTGAACTCAGTTCCCCCAACGCCGGGTGAAAATCTTTATCTGACCCTGGATATAGACTTACAAAAAACCGCCTATGATGCATTAGACGGCTTCAACGGCGCAGTAGTCGCCATTGATATTAAAACCGGCGGCGTACTGGTCTTCGCCAGCCGCCCCGGCTTTGACCCCAATCCTTTTGTTATCGGCATCGCCAATGACGCCTATCAAGCCCTGCAATCCTCCGAGAATCAACCGCTCTATAATCGGGCGTTGCGCGGTTTATATCCGCCGGGATCAACCATTAAGCCGTTTATTGGACTGGCCGGACTTGAATACAATGCGATAAACGCGGAACACAAGCTGTTCTGCCCCGGCTATTACCAACTGCCGAATGTCAGCCATCACTATCGGGATTGGAAAAAAGGCGGCCATGGTTCGGTTAATATGACCGAAGCCATTACCCAGTCCTGCGACGTGTACTTTTACAGCTTGGCGTCCATGCTGGGCATAGACCGTATGCATAGTTTTTTACAGCACTTTGGCTTTGGCGAAAAAACCGGTATTGACCTGGCAGGGGAAAAACCGGGATTATTGCCGTCGCGCGAGTGGAAACGCAGCCAACGCAATCAATCCTGGTATCCGGGCGAAACGCTGATCACCGGCATAGGCCAGGGCTACCTTCAGGTGACCCCGATACAGCTGGCCAAAGCCACCGCTACCTTGGCGAATAAAGGCAACGTCGTTATGCCTTTTCTGGTCAAAAATACCGTCAGCCCTGACCCCACAGAACCTGAAGCGGAACATCCCCCCAGCAACATTACGCTTAAACCGGAAAATATTAATAGCATCACCGCAGCGATGGTTAATGTTATTCATGACCCGCACGGCACCGCCAAGGGTATCAGCAAGAACATTACTTACCAAATCGCCGGTAAAACCGGGACCGCGCAGGTTTTTAACATTAAACAGGATGCCAAATACAACGAAAACGACATCGACTTCAAATTACGCGACCATGCCCTGTTTATCTCCTTCGCCCCGGCTGACGACCCCAAAATTGCAGTTGCCGTTATCGTTGAGAACGGCGGCCACGGCGGTTCAGTCGCGGCGCCCATCGCAGGGCAAGTTATTAAGCAATTTTTAGGCGAGCAACAATGAAATCTGAAACCCGTAGCGAACAATTTCATCCGCCGTCAGTTCTCGGCAATATCCTCAGGAAGCTCCATATAGATATCCCCTTATTTATCGGTTTATCGCTTATCTCCCTGCTGAGCTTTACTATCCTTTACAGCGCCGGCAGTCAGGACATGGACGTGCTAATGCGCCAGGCGGCGCGGGTCGGATTGGCTTTTCTGTTGATGACAGTACTGGCCCATGTCGATCCTTACCAGTTTAAGCGCTATTCCGCGCTACTGTTCAGCTTAGGCATATTACTGCTGGTTGCGGTACTGATTATGGGGCAATTCGGCAAAGGCGCGCAGCGCTGGCTGGACCTTGGTTTTTTTCGTTTCCAACCGTCGGAAATGATCAAGATCACCACGCCGATGATGATCGCCTGGTATTTGGCGGAACACGCCTTGCCGCCAAGACCGAAACAATTGCTGATCGCCACCCTACTGATCATTGTCCCAACCTTGTTGATCGCCAAACAACCCGACCTGGGCACCGCGTTATTGGTTGCCAGCTCCGGGGCTGCGGTACTGTTTTTTGCCGGCCTATCCTGGCGGTTCATATTGGCAATCTCCGCCATACTGGCAGGACTGACCCCGATACTCTGGCATTTTATGCGCCCTTATCAACGCGACCGGGTACTCACCTTCTTAAACCCGGAAGCTGATCCGCTGGGCCGCGGCTACCACATTATCCAATCGAAAATCGCTATCGGCTCAGGCGGCATCTACGGCAAAGGCTGGCTGGGCAGCACCCAGTCGGAATTGGATTTTTTACCGGAAAGCTCCACCGACTTTATTTTTGCAGTCTTTGCCGAAGAATTCGGGCTGTTCGGCTGCCTGGGCCTGCTGACCTTGTACCTGCTTATCATCAGCCGCTGCCTGTATATTGCCTCGCAGGCCCAGGACACCTACAGTCGCTTACTCGCCAGCAGCCTGGCCTTTACTTTCTTTGTTTATGTTTTTGTCAACATCGGCATGGTCATCGGCGTACTGCCCGTGGTCGGCGTGCCACTGCCCTTAATCAGTTACGGCGGCACCTCGATAGTAACGTTATTGGCCGGCTTCGGCATTCTTATGTCGATTCATACGCATAAAAAATTCCTGCCGCATTCGTAATAGCAGGCGAAAGACGAAGGGCTAAAGGCTAAAGGCTAAAGGCTAAAGGCTAAAAATTGTGGGCCTTTGTGTCTTCGATTGATACCTTAACATTTCTGTTTCACTGATGAATCCCACACAAGCTCTAACACAAGGCTAAAAAGATGCACAAATACAACCTTATATCCCGGCTCAGAAGCATCCCCTGCGCCCTTCGCCTTTCGCCCTTCGCCTTGTGCCTCTTCCTTATATCCTGCACAAGCAACATAAAAGACACCGAATCAGTTCATGCCTTTATCGAGCAAATGGTGACAAAGCACCAATTCGACGAATCGGAACTTGGTGATTTGTTTGCAACGGTCGAGATTAAGCAAGACATACTTAAAAGAATCGCCTCGCCCTCGGAAGGCTTGCCCTGGTATAAATATCGCAAAATATTCCTGACCGACGCGCGTATCGACGCCGGCGTGCAATTCTGGCGGGACAATGCCTCCGCACTGGCTGCCGTGGAACAAAAATACGGCGTTCCGCCCGAAATCATTGTCGCCATTATCGGCGTTGAAACCCTGTTCGGAAAAAATACCGGCAACCATCGCGTCATCGACGCCCTGTCCACCTTGGCTTTTGCTTACCCGCCGCGCAGCAAATTCTTTCTATCCGAACTGGAAAACTTCCTGCTGCTGTGCCGCGACGAACACATCAATCCGGCCGACCCGATAGGCTCCTACGCGGGCGCCATGGGCATGCCGCAATTTATGCCCAGCAGCTTCAGAACTTACGCCGTCGATTTCGACAACGATAATCGGCGCGACATCTGGCACAACAGCGGCGATGTCATCGCCAGTATCGGCAATTATTTTGCCCAACATCATTGGCAGACCGGGCAAGCTATCGCCGTTCCCGTCACCGCTAAATATAAAGCCTCCGCTCCCGACTCACATCCTGCGGACAAAAACCATGAACTATTTCTCAATACGGACCTTAAGCCGAATTTAAGTCTTGCTAAGTTAGAATCGCTTAACTTAATTACATCGAGGCAATTACCTTTAGACAGTAAAGTGAAACTGCTTAGCTTTGAACAGCAACAACAAGGCGAAGAACTCTGGGCGGCATTAGACAACTTTTATGTCATTACCCGCTACAACCACAGTCCTTTATATGCCATGGCCGTTTATCAGTTAAGCCTATCAATTTTAAATAAAAAAGGCTCATTCCCATGAATAAGATCATACCGTTACTCCTAATTTTTGTTTTAAGCAGTTGTACCACCGAACAAGTAAGAACCAGCGACATTTCAAGCTCATCCTCGGTTACAACTGCCCTATCCAGACATCATTCAAGATTAAACATCGGCAGTTCCGACACCGCCAACAGCTCCGCCGAAGAAGAAACCCTACTACCCCGCATTGCCCGCTACCTGAAACAAGGCATAGCCTCATGGTACGGCCCCGATTTTCACGGCAAGAAAACCGCATCCGGCGAAATATACGACATGTATGCGATGACCGCCGCTCACAAAACACTGCCGATTTCATCTTACGCTCGCGTCACCAACCTGGAAAACCAGCGTAGCGTTATTGTCCGCATCAATGACAGAGGCCCTTATCATGGCAACCGCGTAATGGACTTGTCTTACGCGGCCGCCCAAAAACTGGATCTTGAACAGGCCGGAACAGGAGCCGTTGAGATCAAGGCGATACCGCCCGAACAAGCCTTAGCGCAACTGCAAAATGCAGCGGAAAAACAAGACAAGAACGTCTATTTGCAAGTGGGCACCTTCGGCACCAAAAAGAAGGCGCTAAAACTGCAAAACAAAATTGCCGCCCACCAATTGCCTCAACCTGAAATCTTACCCTCAACACACCAAGGCGCCACGCTCTACAAGGTTCAAATGGGACCTATAAAATCGCCGGAGAGTGTCCACAAGCTGAATATACAGCTGGCAAAACTGGGCATAACAGCGACCCAATTTGTTACTGAAACCGATCAAAAACCAATCTCCATGATACAATAAACTTACGTTTTACTGAGCCCACCCCCCATTAGAGAGCGATGATCCTTTTTAAAAATTTCCCCGTTTTATTATTTTTTAGTTTATTGATTGCCGCGACCCCGGCAACCGCAGAAGACACCGAAATCACCACGCCGGCAGCACCCACCATTGCTGCCAGCGGCTACATTTTAATGAACTATGACACCGGCAAAGTACTGGCGGAAAACAACGCCGATGTTAAGCTTGCCCCCGCCAGCCTGACCAAAATCATGTCCGTTTATGTGGTGTTTCGGGAAATCAGCAATGGCCACTTACATTTAGACGATCTGGTCACCATCAGCCAAAAAGCCTGGGAAACGCCCGGCTCGCGCATGTTTATTGAAGTCGGCAATCAGGTTAAGGTTGAAGACCTGTTAAAAGGCATCATCATTCAATCGGGCAACGATGCCAGCGTTGCTTTGGCCGAACATATCGCCGGTGATGAACGCACTTTTGCCGACATGATGAATCAGCATGCCGAACGTCTGGGCATGAAAAACAGCCATTTTGAAGATAGCAACGGCTTACCCATCGACAATCATTACACCACCGCCCGTGATCTGGCTATCCTCAGCCAGGCTCTAATCAAGGAATTTCCTGACTACTATCGCTGGTTTTCACAAAAAGAGTTCACCTTCAACAACATCGTTCAGCACAACCGCAATCAGCTGCTTTCTCGCGATGAGACAGTGGACGGCATTAAAACCGGGTTTACCGATGCCGCCGGCTATTGCCTGGTCGCTTCGGCGCTAAGAAACAACATGCGCCTGATTTCCGTGGTGATGGGCGCAAGCAGCCCCAACGCCAGAGCTAACGAAAATCAAAACCTGCTCAACTACGGCTTCCGTTTTTTTGAGGCCCATAAACTGTATGCAGGAAAAACGTCGCTGTCCGAAGCCAGAATCTGGAAAGGCGATACTAAAAACGTGCAACTTGGCTTGACCGAAGACCTTTATGCCACGATTCCCCGCGGCCATTACAACGACCTAAAAGCCGTTATCAACATTGATAAAAAAATCACCGCTCCGGTTAAAGAAGGCACAAAACTGGGCACGGTCAACGTCACACTTAAAAATGAAGTAGTCGCCAACAAAGACCTGATCGCCCTTAAATCGGTAGAGCAAGGAAATATTTTTCAGCGAATCTATGACAGCGCCATGATGATGCTGGAGAAATCGGATGGACAATAAAACCGTCTATTTAAACGGCCAATACCTGCCGCTAGCCGATGCGAAAGTATCGGTTATGGACCGCGGTTTTTTGTTTGGCGACGGCATTTATGAAGTCATTCCTTCCTACTCGGGTTCGTTGTTTCACTTTCAGGAACACATGAAACGTCTGGAAAACAGCCTGTCTTCGATTCGCGTGCCTAATCCGCACGACCGGGCGCAGTGGCTGGAAATTTTGACGCCCTTGCTGGATAAAAATCTGGATCAGTATATTTACCTGCAAATTACCCGTGGCGTCTCTGACAAAAGAGATCACGCTTTTCCTGACAAGATTACACCAACGGTGTTCGCGATGTGCTCAAACATCGTACCACTTGCAAATCTGGATTCCGGCGTAAAAGCCATCAGCGTTGACGACAGCCGCTGGGAACTGTGCAATGTTAAAGCCACCACGCTGCTGGCCAACATTCTGCTCAGGCAACAAGCTGTAGAAAACGGTTGTGCCGAAGCCATCCTGGTTAAAGACGGCTACGTGACCGAAGGCGCCGCCAGTAATATATTTGCCGTCATCGACGGCATCCTGATTACGCCTCCGCAAAGCTCCGAAATATTGCCGGGCATAACCCGCGACGTCATTCTGGAAATCGCCAGGAAAAACAACATTCCCTACAGCGAAGACATCATTTCACTGGATGCCTTAAAAACAGCCGGCGAAATTTGGTTAACCAGCTCTACACGGGAAATCGTACCGGTTGTTCAACTTGATAATGAAACCATTGCAAACGGCAAACCCGGCCCCATATGGCGAATCATGAATCAATTATTCCAGGCTTACAAACAATCGCATCATGAGTGAAGAAACCCTATTAGAATTCCCCTGCCAATTTCCGATCAAGGCCATGGGCAAGACCGATCTTGAACTTGACCTGCTGGTTATAGAAATCGTGCGCCGCCATGTTACCGACATCAACGAAGGCGCAGTGACCACACGCCCCAGCAAAGACGGCAATTACATCGCCGTCACCGTAATTATAGAAGCACACAGCAAGCAGCAACTGGATGCTATTTATCAGGACTTAACCGACCATCCGCATGTTTTGATGGCGTTGTAGAGCCAAGTCGCCGTTACGACATCAGTTCAGTTAAAAAATATCGTCCCGAAGACACGAAGTTTTATATCTCTTCGTGTCTTCGTGACTTTTAAGCGTCTGGTTACCAGTATTGACCGCTTAATCCATTTGATTCTGATACTGCCGTGAATGATGATAAGTTATCAACTCAGCACAAATACAAATCATCTTAATGGTAACTATACGTAACTTAGGATTGCAAGATTACGAATCCACTTGGCAAGACATGCAGCGATTCACCCAAAATCGCGACGCAGAAACCGCTGATGAAATCTGGATCACCGAACACCCGCCCGTTTATACGCTGGGCTTAAACGGCAAGCGCGAGCATCTGCTGAATACCGGCGACATCCCGGTCGTCAGCTCCGACCGGGGCGGACAAGTCACCTACCACGGCCCCGGCCAGCTGGTTATTTATACCCTGCTCGATATTAAACGGCTGAATCTCGGCGTCCGCCAACTGGTCACTACACTGGAACAAGCCATGATCTTCGCCTTGGCGCAACACGGCATTATCGCGGTCGCCCGAGCCGATGCCCCCGGCGTTTACGTAGATAACAAAAAAATCGGTTCCATCGGCCTACGCATTAAAAGAAATTGCAGTTATCATGGCCTGAGTATCAACAACCATATGGATTTGCGCCCATTCGACCATATCAATACCTGCGGTTATGCAGGGCTTGAAGTAACCCAACTGGCCGATCTGGGCGTGACTGTCAGCAATGATGAACTCGCCATTCCTGTTACCCAAGCTATCATGACGGCATTACAAAAATGACTTATCAAGCGCCCTCCCGATCCACGCCCGACTCCCACCAGCGCAACACCGAAAAACTGGCAAAAATCCCGATCAAAGTGGAGCCTGCCGAAACGACCTTGCGCAAACCCGAATGGATACGCATAAAAATATCGGCCAGCGACGAAGTCACCCGCATCAAGCAACTGCTGCGCGAAAACAACCTGCATACCGTTTGCGAAGAAGCCGCCTGCCCCAATCTGGGCGAGTGCTTCCAGCACGGCACCGCCACCTTCATGATCATGGGCGACTTATGCACCCGCCGCTGCCCTTTCTGCGATGTCGCCCACGGCAAACCGCTGCCGCTGGATAAAGACGAACCGCAGCATTTGGCCGACGCTATTCAGTTGATGAAATTGAAATACGTCGTCATCACCTCGGTAGACCGCGACGACTTAAGAGACGGCGGCGCCGGACATTTTGCCGAGTGCATTAAAAAAATCCGCCTGCAAACGCCTTCCACCAAAATAGAAATTCTGGTGCCTGACTTTCGCGGCCGCATCGAAAAAGCCGTAGCCATACTAGCCGAACAACCCTGCGACGTATTCAACCACAACCTGGAAACCGTCCCCCGACTTTATAAACAAGTTCGCCCCGGTTCCGATTACCAAGGCTCACTAAATTTACTGCAACAATTCCATCAAGCCCAGCCGCAAGTGCCGACCAAATCCGGCCTAATGCTCGGCGTAGGCGAACAGCCTGCCGAAGTTCATCAAGTCATGAAAGACTTATTAGCCCACGGTTGCTCAATGCTGACCATAGGCCAATACCTGCAACCCAGCAAAGCCCATTTGCCGGTGCAAAGCTACGTCACTCCCGAACAATTCGACGAATACGGCGCAGTTGCCAAAGCTCTAGGGTTTAAACAAGTCGCCAGCGCACCGATGGTTCGATCGTCTTACCATGCAGACCTTCAGGCTAAAGGTGTAATGGCGGTGTAAAATAACATCGCCATACTCATCGCTCTTCACTTCAAAATTCGACGCATCTAAACAAGCACGTCATCCCGGCAGGAAATACCGGGATGACGCGTTTAAGAGTCTCTCTATGTCCTCAAAAAATAGGCACGGGAAATAAAATATTCTTTAGAAAAACACACCTTTTTAATCCCTCGCTTACAACAACGCAATTGACATATTGAAATTATTCCTTACCATTACAACATGGCAACGAAGCATCGCTTTCGCAACAAATACCGACTTGAGCTAAGAGAAGACGATTCTCCGCCGGCCCATGCGCACTTGGTCGGAGACAATTTTGATGTAGTCATTAACCTGGAAACCCTGAACTGCACCGGCACCTTTCCGCGCGGGTTACGCAAAGAGGTAATGGAGTGGGTTATGGAAAACCGTGAAGAATTGATTGAGGAATGGAATAGTGGTATCAATGAAACGCCCCCGCCTAGCAGCGGTTGAACCTTTACCGAACTACCAACTGCAAATGACCTTTATTAACGGCAGCGTAATGACCGTGGATAAAGGCGAAGCCATTTTCGGTAAACCGGGTCTCACACCTTTACGCGATCCGGCCGCTTTCGCCAAGGTGCAGCTCACTAACAGCGTAGGCTGGACAATCGAATGGACCGATTATGACATTCAAATCGGCGCCGATACCTTATGGCTGGAAGCCATGTATCAAGCCGCCACCGACGAAGACACCCGTACCTTTCTGGCTTGGCGACTGCGCAATGGATTGTCGCTGGCCGATGCCGCCAAAGCATTGGGCATGACGACCCGCACCATGAGCTCATACGGAACCGGCGCTCGTCCTGTTCCGCATCATATCGCCTTGGCTTGCAAGGGTTGGGAAGTTGAGAATCGTTAAAGATCATTAATAGAGATGTTCGATGATGTCGGACAAAACCAAAATTCAACGTCTTTGTTCCCTCTACTGCTGGAGAGGGCTAGGGTGAGAAGATAAAAAAGAATTTTGATGTACGACATAGCAATATCACATAAGCCGCACAATCCACTTTAGACAGCCAAGCTGTAGCAGCGTATGATTCAGCTGTCAGCTTTGGAGAAAATCATGCTAAATGTCAGGCGAAGTCTACCTGAAACTCACGGTCATTGATGATGTCCTCATCGTGTCCTTTAAGGAGCTATGAATATGAAATGTCCATCTTGTGCGGCGGCAGAATTGGTGCATGACACCCGCGACATGCCGTATTCCTATAAAGGTGAATCGACCATTATCCCCGCAGTAACCGGCGATTTTTGCCCGGCCTGCGATGAATCCATTTTGGATGCAGTCGAATCGCGACGTACGATGAATCTTATGCTGGAATTCAACAAGCAAGTGAATGCGTCGATTGTCGATCCTGGATTTATTGCCGACGTTCGTAAGAAGCTCAAGCTTGACCAACGGGAAGCTGCCGAGATTTTCGGCGGTGGAGTTAATGCCTTTTCACGCTACGAGAATGGCAAGACTAAGCCACCCTTGGCGCTAGTAAAGTTGCTCAAAATACTTGACCGTCATCCCGACCTACTGAACGAAGTCAAAACTGTTTAAGGCGCAATAGACCGGATAGAAGCCGCTCATGCTTCGCAGGCTTAGCAGGAACGGTTTCCACGCACCACCCATTTGGCGAACATTCTGAAATCACCTTACTTGATAGCCCGTAATAAATTCCCGCAATACAGCTCTTTACCTGTTTTTGTCGGCATCCACAGCTGTCTTATTTCCAGTTGCTTTGCAGAAAAATACTGTCTGGCGGACGCTGTCAAATCGGCCGGCTCTATTTTGGGAGAGTAAGTGTTAAGAATTAAAAACGCCCCCGGATTCATCAGTCCGTATGCCGTTTCTATCAAGTCGGCCAAGTTATTTTCCAGCTTCCATTTTTCGCCTTTTGCGCCCAATCCCCACGCGGGCGGGTCCATGATGATACCGTCGTATTGATTGCCCCGCTTCAATTCACGCCGGGCGAATTTTAATGCATCCTCATGCACCCATTTGATGTCGGAAAGATTAGATCGTTCCTTGTTTTCATTAGCCCAGGTGATCAGCTGTTTGACTGAATCCACATGCACCACTTCCGCCCCGGCCTCGCGGGCAACCAGCGATGCCGCGCCGGTGTAGGCAAATAAATTTAAAACCTTTTTACCGGCTTTAACCTGTTCTTTAATAAAGCGCCAATTTGCCTGCTGTTCCGGGAACAGGCCGACATGCTTGAACTTGGTCAGCTTCAAGCCGAAGCTTAAGCTTCCGTAGCAAATAAGCCATTGTTCGGGAGCGTGCGGTTTGATGTTAAGCCAGCGGCCTTGGCTTGAGGATTGTTCTTCAAACTCCCAATGCGCCATGTCTTGCCATTGGGAATAAGGCCATCCCGGTTTGAAATTAGCCTGGATTTCCGGACGGATAGTGATGATCGCTCCCCAGCGCTCCAGTTTCTTGCCCTCGCCCGCATCAAGCAGCTCATAATCAGACCAAGGCTGACCGTATTCGCGTGGAATTTTTTCGTGTGTCATTATTCTATTTTAGCTACTGTTTTGGTTAACCAATTGAAGTTCAGGTTTAAAAACAGACTCATTGTATACCAAATTCACTCCATCGATTTCGGCTTCCGGACGCCCTACCCCCTGGCCTCAGAAAACTGTCTTTTTGCAACTATTCGCGTAGAATCGCTAGACTTAATTATCCTACCTGCCACTTGTATGCGTTTCTCCCCGTTCTTATTCATATTGCACATACCCTTAATTGCACAAGCCGAACAACTTACTGTTACGCCATACCGACCCACAGTATCTAACCCGGCAGAATTATCTGCATTACGGCATCTTGAAGTTGAATTCGGCGCGCAATCGAATCAGCCCGGCATGCAAGTGGAACGCAACAGCCTGCCTTTCTTGTTGAAATACCCGTTTGCCGATCAATGGGGCTTGTTGGTGGGCGGCGAGGCTTGGATTAAATCCCGTAGCGAGGAAGAAACTATTTCCGGTTTTGGTAATACCGCAGTGCTGATTAAACATTATCATCCGATTAGCCCGACCCTGGCTGTCGGTTTTGAGGCGGGAGCGGTCTTGCCGTCGGCGCGCCAGTCGCTGGGACAAGGACGCACCGACTATTCGAGCAACTTTATTGTCAGTCAGGATATTGCCGACTTGAGGATTGATGTAAACGCAGGCGTGACGCGAAAAGGATTTAAAGAGGATGATCTGGATCGATACAGGTACAACTGGGCGATAGCCGCATCGCAAATGTTCACCGAACGCTGGGGCATTGCCGGGGAATTTTCAGGTGTCTTAGCCCAACAACAAAAACCGACCAGCCAGTTTTTAACGTCTTTAAATTATCTAATGACGCCCCAGCTTATGCTGGATTTTGGCGGTACGGTAGGCATGACCAGCGTAACCGATAACTATACTGTTTTCGCCGGATTTACTTTGTTAATCGCGCCTTAAAATCTTATCCAAACGTTTAACTACAACCTGTTCATCGATTCATAAACCAGATTTAACAGCATCACCTGGTCGGTAAGCTCAAGCTCATGAAACAATACCCCATGCGAAAACCGTGGCGGCGCGTCTTTTTTCTTGCCGGGCAACTGTTGAATACTGCGAATCGTCACGCTGGTATCTATATGCGCATTCTGATTGCTCGGTTTTATAGGGAAGTCGAAAGAAATTAACGCTTCTTGATTAAGCTCACCCAGTGCGCTATCGGCAATTATTGCCGCGCCAGTGACACTGACATCGGCAATAACGCCGGCCTGAGCCACGCCATTGACTTGCACCGGCAAATTGACCTTGGCCCTGATCGCACCGCGCAATGCGATGGCCTGGATAACCGTGGGAAAACTCAGATGCATATAATGATGCGGAGCCCTGAAGATGGTTTTTACATTGCACGTCAAGGTAAAAACATCCACTCCCGACAATATCCGCAGGGTAACCTGCTCTCCTACCTGGATTTGAATGGAAAGCCCGTTCTCAATAGGCGTCTTTATTATCAAGTACTCGCCATCTACGTAACCGATGAGTTCCGTGTAATAAATCAGCTGATTGGCGCCATTTTGCATCGCCATTTGCAAGCGCGCCCCGACTTGCAAATTAATATCCCTAAACGTAGCCATCTTGTGTTCATTCAAATTCTAAGGGGGCGGGAATTATACAAATAAACAGCACAACAAGAAAGGTTACAATCAGTCTTGATGTCCCTCAGGCATAGGATCTACACAACCGGCAATGTCAATACAAGCCTAATTGTAACTGGGCCACTTCCGACATCATTTCCCGCGACCAGGGCGGGTCAAGCACCACTTCGACATTAACGCTGCCAACGCCGGGCAGTGCGCGGATGCATTTTTCCACGTCGCTCTGGATAACAGGTCCCATCCCGCAGCCAGGGGCGGTTAGGGTCATCATGATATGAACATCATTCAGGCCTTCATCTGTAGGCGTTACCTTGCACTGATAAACCAGCCCGAGATCGACAATGTTGACCGGAATTTCCGGGTCGTAAACCGTTTTCATCACTTCCCAACAGTTTTTTTCAACCGCCGCCGCATCGGTTTCCGATACCAGCGTTTGCAGCTGATGCGCTTCCTTACCCAACGCATCGGCATCGGCTCCGGCAATCCGCACCATGTGACCGTGGTCGGTAACCACCGTATAGTTGTCGCCGAGCGCCTGATGAATGGTGACTATCTGGCCTTGACTTAAAGTCCCGGTATTACCGTCAGGGATAGTAACAACATTGACATCTCGGGTTAAAACAACGTCTTCTCTTTCAGCCATAATCGTTCAGTTATAAATAGAAGGTTCGGGCATCGATAGCCTGGCCGGTTATGCCTATACTTTCAGCGCCGAATAAATACAGATAAATGGGAGCCAATGATTTCATTGATGGCAGCTTGCTTTTATCTTCCGCCGGATAGGCCCGTTTTCTTAACGGGGAGTCCACCGGTCCCGGTATCAGGGTATTGACCCTGATTTTGCCGAAGGCTTCATGCTCATCGGCCAGTATGTTTGCCAAGCCTTCCATGGCTATTTTTGAAACCCCGTAAGCGCCCGTATAAGCCGGGGCTTTTCTGGCGGAAGAATCGGAGGTGAATACGATAGACGCATGCTCGCTCTTTTGCAGCACCGGCAACAAAACCCGGCACAGTAGAAAAGGCGCACTCAAGTTGACGTTTAAAGCATGCCCCCAGTCTTTGGTTTTATGCGTGGCAATGGGAGAAAAGGCACTGAACTCCACCGCCGAATGCAAGATGCCTTGCAAAGAACCGTATTTTTCATCAATCGTATCGGCTAATTCCTGATACTCGTTTTCATTGGCGCCCGCCAAATCAAACGGATAAATGACCGGCTCGGGCGCCTTGATGGTCAAAATCGCATCGTAAACCGCTTCCAGTTTGGCAATATTCTTATCCAGCAAAATGATGTGCGCACCGTGTTTGGCCAGCGCCAAGGCAGCGGTACTGCCTAAGCCCCCGCCCGCGCCGGTAATTAAGATGACTTGATTTGTTAGCGGCATGACAGTGATGCTATCCAGGTTGATATTTGATCGGGCGACTCGATTAACGCATCAGCGCCCCAGGTTTCCGGAGTGTCGCCGGGTTTAATGTAGCCGTAAAGCGCGGCCAGTGTTTTCATTTGCGCATTTTTTCCGGCGGTAATGTCATGCAGCGCATCGCCGATATAGACGCATTCCCGCGGATCGACCCCCGCCTGTTTGCAGGCTAGCAGCATCGGTTCCGGATGAGGTTTAGGGTTGGCGGTAGTGTCGCCGCTGACGATGCAAGCGGCGCGCTCGGTCAGCTTTAGCGCCGCCATCAGCGGGTTGGTGAAGCGTTCGCGTTTATTGGTGACCACGCCCCACTTCAGCCCTTGCGCTTCAATCGCCGCCAGTGTATCGGCCATACCCGAAAAAAAGACCGCGTACTCGGCGATGTTATTCTGGTAGTGAGTCAGCATGGTTTCCAAAATAGCGGCCTTTAACCGATCGTCAAGTTCAGGCTGGCTGGCGTTGATCATTGCCGCAGCGCCGTAGGAAATAAACGGCTTGATGATTTCCGTTTCCGCGGCATCAAAACCGTGGCAGCTTAGCGCCCGGTTCAGGCAGGAAATCAAATCCGGCGCAGTATCGACCAGAGTACCGTCAAGATCGAATAATACGCAGGATAATTTAAAATCGGCGGACATGTTTATTCGACGCGCTTAAAGGCAGCGATGTAATTCACATCAATATCCTTGCCAAGACTGAAATGCTTGCTGAACGGATTGTATTCAATGCCTACCATGCCTTGCAATTCAAGCCCTGCCGCGCGCGCCGACCGGCACAGCTCCGACGGCTTGATAAAAGTCTTAAAATCGTGAGTGCCTTTGGGCAGCATTCGCAGCACGTATTCCGCAGCAAAAATAGCCAATAAATACGCTTTAGGCTTACGGTTGAGCGTCGAGAAAAACACCATGCCGCCGGGTTTAACCATTTTGGCGCAAGCCGAGATAATCGAACCGGGATCAGGCACATGCTCAAGCATTTCCATGCACGTCACATGATCGAAACCTTCCGGCTGCTGTTCGGCCAAGTCTTCGGCGCTGATTTTTTGATAATGCGCGTTAACGCCGGATTCAAGCCCGTGCAGGTCGGCAATATCAATCAAGTCCTCGCTCAGATCGATACCCAAGGCATCAGCGCCTTGCTTAGCCAGGCCCTCGGTTAAAATGCCCCCGCCGCAACCGACATCAACGATGCGAGAACCTGCAATATCCGCATACCGCTGGATAAACCGGATGCGTAGCGGATTAATATCATGCAGGGTTTTAAATTCGCCCTGAGCGTCCCACCAGCGTTCCGCCATCGAGCCGAATTTATGGATTTCGTGCGGGTGTACATTGTTTGTTGCTGTCATCGTGCTAACCATGATTTGAGGTTGATATAGTCTACTATATTACTGGGTTATTCGTCATATGTTGTTCTGTAGCGAACAATTTTCATAATAGCTGATTTGAGCAAGCCGCATCCGCCCATTCATCCGCTTATTTCCTGCCGCCTGCCGGACAAAAAAAAGGCCGATGCAAGCGCACCGGCCTTTTACTTAGCGCGTCAGCTTACAGCGTATTAACCGCGTTCAATTCCTGAAAAGCCTGTTCCAAACGGACTACCATGCCGACTTCACCGGCACGTTGCCAAACGCGCGGATCGTAGTATTTTTTGTTGGGCTTGTCGTCGCCGTCAGGATTGCCGATTTGACCTTGTAAATAACCTTCGTTTTGCTTGTAGTAGTTCATGATGCCTTCCCAGGTTGCCCATTGGGTATCGGTATCGATGTTCATTTTGATCACGCCGTAGCTGATCGATTCCTTGATTTCTTCAGCGCTGGAACCTGAACCGCCGTGGAATACAAAATTCAGAGTATTGGTTGGCACGCCGAATTTTTCGGAAACGTGTTTTTGCGAGTTAGCCAAAATGCTTGGCGTCAATTTAACGTTACCCGGTTTATAAACACCGTGAACATTACCGAAAGAAGCCGCAATCGTAAAGCGCGGGCTGATTTTGCTTAATTCTTCATAAGCGTAAGCCACGTCTTCAGGCTGAGTGTACAGCATCGAATGATCCATATCGCTGTTGTCGACGCCGTCTTCCTCACCGCCGGTGCAGCCCAATTCGATTTCCAGCGTCATGCCCATTTTGGACATGCGCGCCAGATATTGACCGCAGATTTCAATGTTTTCTTTCAGGCTTTCTTCGGACAAATCCAGCATGTGCGAGCTGAACAAAGGCTTGCCGGTTTCGGCAAAATGTTTTTCGCCTGCATCCAGCAATCCGTCGATCCAAGGCAGCAGTTTTTTAGCCGCGTGGTCGGTATGCAAAATAACCGGCACGCCGTACGCTTCCGCCATAGTATGCACGTGTTTAGCGCCTGAGATAGCGCCCAAGATAGCCGCTTGCTGGCCTTCCGCTTTAAGGCCTTTACCGGCCACAAATGCCGCGCCGCCATTGGAAAACTGAATAACGATAGCCGATTTTACTTTCGCGGCCGCTTCCAGCGCTGCATTAATCGAATCCGTGTTAATGACATTGACCGCGGGCAATGCAAAGCTGTTTTCTTTGCAAATCGCAAAGATTTTTTGTACGTCATCGCCAGTGACAACACCGGGTTTTACTACATCTAAAATTTTCTGTGACATTAGGGTTCCTGTTTCAATCTGTTACGTTGAGAATAATCAAGCCGAGAGTCATTGCGATGGCGGATGCCAATCCCACAGCCCAATACGGTCTGCCGGGTATTATAAAGTGTGTTCATGTAATAGGCTACTCTTGCCAATAAGGCGTCCCGGTAGGGGGATACATTATTACCGGACTCAGGAATCTTGCGATGCATACCAATCAGGCTCCGGGGGCATGCCGGAGAATGCTGCCTTTTCATCCTAATAAAATACTCTCACCTCCTCGCTTCAATGAGGCTCCGGCATAACGCCGGAGAATGCGCAGTAACAGGCACAGATACTGTATACGCGGGAACGCTTCAATGAGGCTCCGACATAACGTCGGAGAATGCGCCCACGCGCAATAATAATGGTGATCGTCTCTTCATTGCTTCAATGAGGCTCCGGCATGACGCCGGAGAATGCACGCCGACAGGGGTCATGTCTTCAGCAGTGACGTTCGCTTCAATGAGGCTCCGGCATGACGCAGGAGAATGCGCGATTGATTGCGGCGGTGTCGAGGGTCGCTGGTGGTGCTTCAATGAGGCTCCGGCATGACGCCGGAGAATGCCCTGGATGCGCTCTGAATATTTAAAGCCGTTGTTGTAGCTTCAATGAGGCTCCGGCATGACGCCGGAGAATGCGCGTTAAATGGCATGAGCAAATTGGCGCTCATAATAGCTTCAATGAGGCTCCGGCATGACGCCGGAGAATGCAACCCGTTATATTTTTCTGCTTGCTCCAGAAAGGTGCTTCAATGAGGCTCCGGCATGACGCCGGAGAATGCACCAATCAACAGGGAACATTGCGCCGCATTTTGATTGCTTCAATGAGGCTCCGGCATGACGCCGGAGAATGCATACCGAGCTGTCGTGCATATTCCATCTATTTGTTGCTTCAATGAGGCTCCGGCATGACGCCGGAGAATGCGCCGCATACATGGCAACATCTGCCTGGCGCAGCAGTGCTTCAATGAGGCTCCGGCATGACGCCGGAGAATGCCGATCTGCGAGCTTGCACACCAAGCTCGATAAACGCGCTTCAATGAGGCTCCGGCATGACGCCGGAGAATGCAAGAGAAAGGCAAAGGTCGCCAGATTGATTCGAGAGCTTCAATGAGGCTCCGGCATGACGCCGGAGAATGCTAAGTATGGCGTCACATTGTGGCTCAAGGGTACCGCTTCAATGAGGCTCCGGCATGACGCCGGAGAATGCGTCCTTATCGATCACGTTAGCGGCAATAGTGTCGCGCAGCTTCAATGAGGCTCCGGCATGACGCCGGAGAATGCCACCAAAAACGCCTCTTGCGTATTCACAAAACTATGAGGCTTCAATGAGGCTCCGGCATGACGCCGGAGAATGCTGACCCTTGAACGATAGTTGCCATATCAACCATATCGGCTTCAATGAGGCTCCGGCATGACGCCGGAGAATGCAGCCCGCGCTGGAGGCCTTAATCTGCCTGGCCTGCACGGGCTGTTTGCGAGGGCTGCCTGACAACGCCCCGCAACTGTACACAAAAAACCGCCTCCCGAATAGCCGTTTTTCATAACATACTGATTTTTAAAGAGCCATCCGTCTGCGAACGCTGACGGCATTTTGCGCGCCACTACAGCGCTCGTCAACCGGCGGCGGACAATTCGCATCAGACGATCACCGGCTGGCGTTCCTGCACTTCAAACGACTTACCCAAACTCACCACCGACGGCTTGACGGTTTCCGCAGGACCGATATTCATGATCAGAATATGATCTTCGCTGTGATGAATAATGCCGTCCAGCAAGGCGATCAGTTCGGCATGGCGTTTACGGCTTAACCGGCATTGAAACACCGACAGTTGCAGCCAGTCGCCGTAGCCTTTCATCAGCCGGAACACGCGCCGCCAGCGTTTAGTGTCGTGAATGTCGTAAGTGACAATGTAAAGATGTTCGTAATTAGCCATTAGTTTAGAAACCGTGGGTAGGCGTGTGGAAACCGCTCATACTTCGACAAACTCAGCACGAACGGTTTCCACACGCTTCGACTGATTTTTCCGGAATTAGCGGGTGGTGAAGTTGGGGTATTCCTGCAATTCGCCGAGCAGATAGCGCCCGAACAGCCGTGCCTGAATCTCGAACAAGCGCCGATAATTAACTTTGTAACCGAACAGCGGATGGGTTATTTCCTGGCTCAAGCGCCGTTCAAACGCCGCGATAAAGCGCTTGCGCCCGGCATCGTTCAGGGCAACGCTGCCTGCCGCGCTGATAAAATCGCTGGGCCGCACCTCCCCGTTGTTGATAGCCTGCAACACCACCGAATCGGCGATTATCGGCCGGAACGGCTCCATTATATCCAGCGCCAATGCCGGTCGTCCGTAACGCGGCTGGTGATAAAAGCCGCGATACGCATCCAGGCCGACCGCGGTTAAATTGACCGTCCAGGTCCTGACCAGCAGCGAGTATGCAAATGACAGCAAGGCATTGACCGGGTCGGTCGGCGGCCTGCGGTTGCGGGTGGTAAAGTCGAAACTCATCTGGCGGCTGTCGTCCGGCTTTTTAATCAGCCGGTCGAAAGCGCCGAAATACAAGGCCGCGGCCGAACCTTCAAAACCTAACAACTGTTGCAAATCCGCCGCCCGTTGCGTTTTATCGGCCAGGACTTTCAGCTGGTCCAGCAGTTCGTCCGGTTTGTCGTCCAGCCGCCAGTTGCGGCGCAGCAACGTCCGGCAATTCTGGATTTTGGCGCGCACCAGATTGCGGGCAATCGCCAGACAGGTTTTATCGTCGAAACTGGCGCGGTACTGGGCGGTGCGCAATTCGACGTTTTTATGGCCGGTACCGACGGTGTGGCCGAAAAACCAGCCGCCGAAGCTGTGCCAGCTGACAGGAATGTCGCGTTTCATCAAATCCTGCAAACACGGGGTGGTGATGTAAACGTTGCCCATGACCACCACTTGCGAGGTATCCAGCAAGCGCACCGTTTGCACTTTTTCGTCGTCGATGCTGATTTCCAGCTCCTCGGCTTTTTTGGCGACTTTGGCTTTGTAGGCCTGCACGTAGACCGGCAGGGCTTCGTCGCGCATCACCGCCAGCGGCCTGGGTTCGATCGCGGCATTGTGCAGATAATTGACCTCGTCCGGCAAGCAAATGCCGACCAGCGAACAGGCCGGACATTTCGGGCTGTCCTGCAACGGCGGCGGAATATGACCGCCGGAAGCGATCAAGCGCAAGCCGTTGATCGCGTTAAAAGTCAGTTGGCGCAGTTCGTCATCGAACGCCACCCGCACCCGCTCGCGGCTTTGCACGAAATACAACACGCCCTCTTCGCAAACATAGCCGTGCTCTTGTAACACCAAGCCCTGCACGCACAATTGCACGCGTTCGGGATCGTAAGCGCCGCGCGCCACATGCGGCCGTTTGCCGCGTTTGTAATCGACCGGCATGACTTCGCCCTCCTCCGCTTCGATCAAATCCAGTTTGGCAATCAACCCCAGGCGGTTGGACGACAAGGTAATGGATCGGCCATGAAGCGTTTCCTGCTCAAGTTCGTCGGCGACCGGAAAACTTTTGGCCGGCTGATCGACGCGGCGATGGGCATGATCGCCTTCGACCGTATCCGCCGACGCCGCCCACTCGCCCTGCACCCATTCCAGGTAGGCCAAACGCGGGCAGTATTGATATTCGTTGATCATCCGCGCCGGCAACAACGGCATATCGCCGCTCAGTTCCGGGAACGGCATCGGCAGTTCGAGTTGGATGGGGGGTTGATTGTCAGTCATTTTGTAATACAATCCGTATTGTTAAATAAACATTAGCAACGAGTACTCAGTCAATCTTGTTTTGTCTGCTGATAATTTAACGGTGGGAGCGGCTTTAGCCGCGACAATCGCGGCTAAAGCCGCTCCCACATAGCCTTCTTCACTCGACATTATAAATTTGACTGAGTACTGGAACTCGCGAATCACTGAAAGCCTGCTCCATCCCCCCACTGGCGAGGGATGTTGCGGTTCGCGCTGAATAGTTATAAACATGAGGAGAATACGATGACCGCGATCAGCCTGCGCCTGCCCAATGACATTGAAGCCAATCTCAAAGCCGAAGCCCGACTGGAAGGCAAAACCCAATCCGAAATTGCCCGGCTGGCGATCACGGAATACCTGGCCCGCCGCGAGAAAGAGCGGTTTATGGCGGAGCTGGTTGCGGAAATGCGCACAGCCTACTCCAACCCGGAAATTCGCCGCGAAGCACTGGAAATAGCCGAGGATTTGGTTGACGACGGCCTGGATGCCATCATCGCCGACGAACGCGCCGCCGGGATCGATCCAGATGAAAAATGGTGGCGGTGATGAAACGCGGCGAAATTTGGGTTGGTAACCTTAATCCATCGCGAGGCCGAGAAATCGGAAAAATCCGCCCGGTTTTGATCATCCAGTCCGATGAGTTGGGCGAAGACATTACACCGATGCTGGTGATTTTGCCGCTGTCCACTCAGGTATATCCGGCATTTAAACGTTGGCGAGTAACCGTTCCTACCCGAGGCCGTCTGCTGAAGCCCTGTCAGGTAGTTACCGACCAACCCCGAGCCTTGGACCGAGACCGTGTCGGCGAAGGCCCGCTGGCAACCCTGACTGCCGAAGAAATGGCGGCGGTGGAGAAGAGTTTGCTGGGGGTGATGGGGTTGTTGTGAGTTCATCGAACAGCCCCAAATAAACCACCTCCTTGATGACTTTCTCTACCCAACAACAAGGGGCCTTGAACGGCAACAGCAAAATCCAAATGAATATGTGCGCGCACGCCCCCTTTCGGTCCTTGACCTATGCTCAAAATAGTTACCTTTGGCTTTGGCAAGCCACGACGTTGACACTCGTTTAGCACGTCGGCGCAAATCGCATTGGCTGCTTGGTCGAGTGTTTTCGGGAAACGAGTGGGTTGATACGGTGTCACGGATTGCCATTGTCGGCAGGGGCCGATAAGGCGATCATCACCGTCAGGTTCATTTGGAGTTAATTCAACGCCAACGATACCTAAAGTCCCCGCGCGGATGTGGCTTAACTGTCTAACTACGTCTTGAAAGTCTTGTCGCTCCCTCAGCTTCGGCTTTACGTTTCGATCAACATGCCAAGGCGCAATCACCAGCAAACGATCCATTAGGCCATCATCATTGCAATCATCAGCGGCGATAAAAATGTGTTCATGCTGTCCGGAACGGGCGGCAGAGCCGTCGGCTTCGTGACCGGAAAATAACCGGTTAGCTTGTCCCAAGGTTTGCCGCGCCAGACTCATTAGGGCTTTACGCGTGGCTTGTACGAATGCGGGGCGATCCTGTAAAGAGGGTTGATTTTTGGGATGAATATGAAATTGCATTAGGGTTTGGGGAGTCTCGTTCATCGGACACATAAGCCCCAAACCCTGAAAACGCCCATCGCCAATCACCAAAGGGCCGCTAAACGGTTCGGCAAATTCCAGTTCCAGATGATAGAGTCGGGTACGATCAAAACGCTGAAAGGCAAAACGCTCGGCCAATGTGCCATTGCTATCGAAAGGTTCGCGCTGGATTCTGCGGATTTGCGCCTGCGCGGTAATACCGCTGTGTCTCAAAGCTTGACGGGCAGAGTGAAACAACTGGCTTTGTTTGTAAACCCGTTCCGCACCACAAACACCTGATTCATCGTGTTCAAGGCCGCAGCTAATCGGAAGCTGCTTTTTTGGGCCAAGCGGCAATGCAACCGGTGTCACCGTGCGCCAAACACGCGCTGCTTTTTGCTCGCCGATACCGTAGTAGGCAAGCATTTTGCGGTCGGGGGCTTTAACCAGAATCGGCGTATCTTGGGCGATTTCACCGGTTTCCAAATCGACGTCCAGCGGCCCGGAAAATGCCCATTCCACATCGGCCAGTTGTAGCGGGCAATCTCCCGGTACTTCGATCAACACCCGCCGAATATCAGGCTGGGTGTGTTGATGACCAATCGACGGTAACGGAACCACGCGAATACGCAAGGCTTTGTCTGCATCGTTAGCGCCTTTTCCGGCTAAATAACGCACTGCTTGTTCCGAAAAATGCGGCAACAAGCGTTGTTTTGCCGCGTCGATCAAGCATTGTGTTAGTTGGCTGGCTTGAGTAAAGGGCTGTGCAGCAAAGCCATCGTGTCGATCCCGAATGTCGAACAGCAACAACGACGACGGACAGTTATAGCCGGTGGGTTGAAAAACCGGCAACGGCGGTTTATGAAACTCGCCTTTCCGTAACCGGGTTAATTGGCCTTGATGGCGGGCGATCAGCGAATCAAACGACTGGTTAGAACTGGGGCAATCCAAGGTATTGCCGACTCCTTGCGGGGTAGGTCGAAACACCGGGCCAGTGTGTTGAACAATGATGTGCTCAGCTTCATCGGCAGCTAACTGTTCCGCCCAGGCAAACGCCATATCGACGCCGCGACCTAATTGGTACACGCGTTCACTTAACTGAACCAATGTTTCAGCTTCGACAGTGTGTCCGGCAAAAAACCAGACGTAATGAAGCGGTTGCCGGCCATCAAAAAGCCAGGGTTTGACGAATTTGGCATCACGTTTTTTAGCAGCGGCGGCTAAATTGCCTTGTTGGGCATCGGCACCGTTACGCGGCACGTAATAAGTCGTCAGGCTTGATTGCTTGTGTTCGGGGCTTAACACCACTGGCGGCGGCAATTGCTCCAGCCAACGCAATGCCGCAACTTCTTTTTCAGAAGCGGTGCAACCGGTATGAGCTGCGGCGACTAACGCCTGATACAACCTAAATGGCGACGGTGGCCAGGAACCGCTGCCCTGATAGCGGTCATCAAGTAAGCGAACGGATATGACGAGAGACTGTTGGTCCATGATTTAGCCCTCAGTAGTTGCATCGCTGTCCGCTTCTTCTTTTTTGGCGAGCAGTTCTTTGGCTTTTTTGATGTTGAACTGGTAGGTTTTCTCCGGTTGCTTCACGCCAAAGTTCGCCGCCGCTTGTTTGGCGTAGTCTTTAATCAAAGACAATTCCTGCTCCGCCGACAAACTGAAATACTGCGAAGCCCCGCGTCTAGCGACGGCTTCCCAAACGTCGGCCTCATCTGCACAGCGCAATAAGCAACCTTCACGTAAATACAGTTCAGTTTCGGCCGTGGCCGCAACCAGCGCCAAGCCCAGCAAATAGCGCTTTAGTTTTTGGGTGGATTCATCACTGTCGCCACGGATTGATTGCAGGGCAATCAGGTTGATGGTGACTTGGCGGGTGATGGGGCCACGGGCGATGATGCCGCCGAGTACTCTTGCATCGTCATTGAAATGTCCATCTTTCATTTTGGAAAGGCTACTTTTGCGAAAAACCGCAGGAACATCTTTAAAGCCTCTATCGGCTAAATCGTAGTTTTGTTTTTTTGCGCCCTCTTTAGTTAATTCAACTTTCTGTACGTCATCCAAAAGTTTCCAAACACTATTGTATTGAGAGGCGCTATGCAAAATCTCCACATCCTCGGCACGGATAACCGAGCGAATCAAACGTGGGCGCTTAACTTGTGTCCCTCTGGAATCCCAAGCACCATAAACCAACGAAGTGGGTGCTACTTTTGCCAATGGTACGGCGTTGTGGGTTCTCGATAACTCCTTAAATGCGGCCTCCACTTCAGCCGCTAACTCGCCAGATGAACGCACCACCGCATCACCCGCACGATGAGCCAGTTCAAGAATGGAAACTTTACGATCCGGGTCATCCTTATTGCCTAAGTTAATCTCGATTTGCGGCACCAAATCTTTGTATTCCGCATTCATAAAAATCGGCTCACTACGGTTGGCCTGCGACGGCACTGAGTCGATTTGTGCCATTTTGGTACCGTCCGACAAGGTGTCAATCGAGTAACCAATATCGGCGTAGGTCGGCGGAAAAATGACGCCGCCTTCGCCGTCCACCGGTAGCAAGGTTTGTTTTAGTATCAGCGCTACCGGGCCTTTCGGGTTGTCGGCCCATTGGTTAATGATGTCGTGGGTTAATGTTTGGATTTGGCTCATTGTGTATTCTCCTGAATGGCGTAACAGACGATTTTGTTTTTACCCGATAAATCGAGCGCGAATTGATAATGGCGTTGGTGGATTAAACCGAATTGTCCACTGACTGCGGGACGTGCTAATTGCGGTGGCAGCCATTCATCCCAAACGGCATACCGGTATTGACGTAAAGCCAGCTCTTTAGGCCGTGCGTTTTGCAGACCCCACGCCGCCATCAACTCAACCACCGGCGAGGCGACGACTTTTTGTTCCAGTTCTTTAACGCTTTTAAGATCATTAATTGAATAACCCACATCAAGTCCCATCCATGCACCGCGTGGGTCGAAATTAAAACTTCCACCCATGCTGCACAGTACATTGAGCGGGTTGGTCAATAGCTGGGCGCTTTTCTCACTCCAAAGCGTGGCAATCTCCCGTAACATGTCATTGGCGATTTTTTGCGCACTGCGGTTACCGGCATACAGCTTGAATGTGTCATCAACACCGCCATCCGTCCAATGGCTCAAAAAGGCAGCGCGCCCTTGTGTGTCTGTCAAGTTAATCGGTAACGAAGTCGCATCGCCATCAGCATCAGGAAATGAATCGGACACCGTAAAATCGCTAATTTTGTTCGGCACCAACCAACCGCGTGGCGCAACAGCTATGGCTTTAGCCTCAGCAACAAAAGCCAAAACATCGGCAAACGGATTTTCTGAGGTTTCTGTTCGCAATAAAAATTGCGCCTCACCGGACTGCCAATCAAAACGCGCTTCAGTCGGCCCCAGCAATGTTTCCGAGGCTTCCAGAAACCCCATACAGGCCAACACCTGACCGGGATTGGTTAAATCCACCGGGATGGCATTAATGCTCATGCCTTGACCTCCGTTTCCGATAATTCGTCTTTGATTTTTGATGCGCGATGATCGGCGGCGCGAAATACCGCCTCCCACCATGCCAAGCCCCACGGTCCCCATTGCCGTTGCAAACGGGCAAAACGCAATGCGGCTTGTTGTGCTCGTTCGCTCAAAATTGACGGCGGTGCATCGGGATCAATCGGCGCTATCACCGGGCAAGCGTAACCGTGGTGAGACGCGATTAAATGCAGCGCCAAATCCTGTAATTCTGCGGGTAACTGATTAATGTCGGCATCGTTCGCAACATCCGCCAAGGAACCAAACTCATGCCGGTAACCGGCCAATAATTTCAGATTGCCTCCGCCTGTAGTTTTGGCGTAAGGGCGGCCTGTTTGCGGTGCGTTCATCGCGGTTTGCCAACGATCACGGTTTTTCCCCAAATCGTGCGCTTTGATGGCGACCACCAGCATATGGATATATTCAGCAGGCAAGGCCAACTGCGCGGCAATTTTTGCCATTTCTTCGCCTGCCCAATGCAGGTGCGACCTCAGACTTTGATTAAACGGCGTAATGGCGGGATCGCCTTGTTGCGGCGATTTTTCGCCCCGATAGACTTGAATCAACCAGATTTTGGTAGATTCCTCTTGCTCGTTGAGGGTGGCATTGAAGCGATGCACTGTATGCCAGCCGGTTTCGTTTGGGTTAGTTTCAGTGTCAGCCTGAATTTCGTCTGTGATAATCCCAGTGCGGACCTGAATAATGCGGTAACCGACGACTTCCTTTAAATCTTTCGGTTCCCATTTGTGATCCAGCGTTTTCAGCCTTTCGTCACTAGCCGCATCGTCTAGCAAACCATCCTCGCTCAGACCACCTAGCTTGCGGGTAACGATAACTTGCCGGTTGGTCAACAATGTCCGTAAATCGTCGAGTTTCATGTCTGCCATTTTTAGCGCAGTTAAGGCGCCCCCTTTTATCAGTTTGCCTGACTGGTCAAGCACAATTGCCACTGGAGCCGCTGAATAATTCGGCTGATCCTTCAGTACTTGTTTCATCCGTTTCAACAGCGTATTAACTGCTTGGTAAACCGGCACATCCAGTGTTTCGCTCAAGTGAATCGGCGCGTGTTCAAAAAACGCCTCGACTTCGGCGGCGTTGGGGGCTGCTTCGTTATCGCGCCAAGGCAAATATTCGCGCCATGCCAATGTGGTTTCGGGTTCTTTATTGGGTAACCAACCGCGTAACCAAGGTTCCACCTCCGGTCTGGCGGAATGTTGTTCCAATGAAGTCATCGACCAAGCATCGACCAAGGCACGGGTTAACGCTGGACGCAATGGTTCTTCGGATATGGCTCTTGCCAGTAATTGCCCCGAAACTTTCTGCTTTAAGGCCAATATCGCGCCAGGACTGACATCGCCTTGTAGCTGGGTTACTATTTCAAGCTGGGCTTGATAACTGAGAAAAGCTTTTGCCGACTGCTGATAACTGGCTACGGCTTGCGAGTGTTCTTCTTGCGCTTTTTGATAGGCTTTGAGTGCTTTATCAAAGACTTTTTGGTCATGTTTGTATTGTTTTAACGCCGCTTTATCGGCGCTTTCCGGTGGTTCAAAAGGCGGTTTAGGTTCTGTTACATCCAAAATGGCCAGCGTTTTGCCGGAAGGCAATTTGGGTGGAATGGCAACCACCTTGATCTGGGCTTGCTTTTCTCCGCGCCGATTCACCCGGCCAAAGCGCTGCACCATACGCTCATAAGCCACCAAATCGCAGACCATATGATCGGCATCCAAATCAATGCCGACTTCACCGGCCGAGGTAGCGATTAAAAAAGCGGGCGTTTCGGGAATGGCCGAAGCTCCGGCTAAAAAACCGTTGGCTTTTAACCAACCGACTAATTTTTGCCGTTCATGAACTCTGCGCCCACCGGTAAGTAAATTAACAGGATAATTGGCTTTCTCCTGCTTGATGCGTTTGTCCAAATCTTCCTTGATTTTCTTGGCATCTTCCCGCTTATTACAAAAAATCAAAATGCGCTGGCCGCTATCTTTTAATTGCCATGCCCGTTCGCTTAGTAACTCGCCGATTGAGTCGCCTTCTTTTCCGACTTCGAGCGTCAATTGCTTTTCAGCATTCAATCGCTTGACCACCACTTCATCCTGCAAATCTTTATCTTCCAAACCAAACGTTTGCTTGCCGGATTGTTTGCCGGTGGCTGATAGCGACAGAGATTTAAACGACGGTATGAGCAGTTTTTTCGTCTCGACCGGATGCAGAGCCGGATAATCGGCAACGGTTTGCAACATGGCTTCAAACGGCAGGCAAAGATGTGCTTCGTCCAGCACGCATAAACTATCCGCGCCTAGAAATCCCGCATGATAACGGCGCATGTTGCGCGATACGCCATAGCCTTCAAATAACAAACGCGAGCCGATCATGTCAATAGTGCCGATGATGATCGCGGGCTTAGCCGGATCGGCCAACCATTGGCGGTTATCGACAAACTGGCCGCGTAGCGTGGACACGGCAAGCGGCTCATTTCCTAATTGAAGTAGAGCCTGGAGATCGGGCAGTTCTTGCAGTTTATAACGTAGGGATTCGGCTATCTCAGTAGCTTGGTCTACGACAACCCTTCTGTCGACCACATAAACAAGGCGCTTCGGCAATGAAGGATTGAACGCTCGCGCCAGCAACCAAATCGCCATTACAGATGTTTTTCCTAAACCTGTCGGCAGATCAAGCGAATTGGGAATTTCATTTTTCAAAAATTGGTCGAAAAGCCTTTGTTGCCATTCGAGCCGTCGGAATCCGAAAATCCGGCTAAACCAGTTTTCGAAGGAATTTGTAATGTTTAAGCTTTCATTCATAAAGGAGGTTCCCTTCTTATTTTTTTAAACAAAAATAGCACGCCACTGCCTCAAACTATGAGCGTCTAGTAAAAAAATCATCCGCCTGAGTAAATTCTTCGCATTGCCGCAACCTGCTCTCTAACCGCCTCAACCAAAAACGCCGGAGCCACCACCTCCACTTCCGCGCCGTGCTTAAGAATGTCCATCAACAATTCACGGTGATCGTTGAAGGGGATACTGAGCTGATAACGGCCGTCGTCCAGCCATTGGCTTTGCTGCTGGGGATGCCAGCGTTCGTCGGCAACCCAACGGGCCCGATCGGCGCTGAAGTTAAGCACGGCCAGGTGCTTGGCGCTGCCGCTGAAGATGCCGTAGGATTCCGCGAAGTGTTGTTGCAGTTGTTCCGTGGCAATAATGTCGGCGCTTTGCTCTAACAGTGCGACCAAGGCTATCCGGTCAACGGCAAAACTGCGCAGCTGCCCGCGTAAGTGGCACCAGGCATCCAGATACCAATTGTCGCGGTAACGCACCAGGGTTTGCGGGGAGACGTCGCGTTGGCTGTGTCGGTTGTCGCTACGGGCGTGGTAGCTGATTTGCAGGCGTTTACTGTTGAACAGCGCGGTGGCTAGGTTGAGGAAGACGCTGTCATTATGGTGGCGGCTGGCTTGATTGAGAATTTTGAATTTGCCGATTTCCAGCTTGGCAACGCCGGGGCTGAGTCTCAACAGTTTCTCCAATCGGTTTTGCAGTTGAGCGATCTCGTCTTGCAGGATGCCGCCGCTGACGTTGGCAAGCAGGTGTTGGCAAGCCAGCAAGGCTTGCAGCTCCTGGGCGTTAAACCAGAGTCCCGGCAGTTCGTAAGGATGTTGCGCGTGGTCATGATCGTAGTAGAAGCCGTTCCGGTTTTTGTCATAAACAATCGGCGCGTACAGCCTCTCCCGCATGTAGTTGATGATGCGGTCGCGGGTGGCTCTTGAGCATTCCAGTTGTTCTTGTATTGCTTTGCCGGTAATCGGCGTTCTGCGGTCGCGCAGGATGTTGTGGAGCTTAAATATTTTGTCGATATGCTGCATGGTTGATGTGCCGCCGGTAAGTGGGTGAATCGTCAAAGGACGACCGGCCGGTCTATCCCTGCAATGCCCTTGCCTTTTGGGCGTCATTATATCCCGTTCACACGCGCTGTGTGGGAATGCGGGCGGACATCGCGCGTTAGACCTTCCAGGTTTTTAAAACCTGGAAGGTCTGCATACCGCCATGTTCCTCGCCTAACGCCAGGAAAAGCGACGGTCGGAACAACGATGTTCCATGCGGATCGGCGGATGCGCTACAACACGTCCAACTGCGCGTAAGTCAGTATCAGCCACTTTATGCCGACCTGCTTGAAGTTGATCTGCACCCGCTCCTGCGCGCCCTCGCCTTCCATCTGCAACACCACGCCTTCGCCGAATTTGGCATGGCTGACGCGTTGGCCCAGCTTGTATTTGCCTTCCGTTTGCAAAGATTGAGCCTTCGCTTGTACCGAGGTCACCGGGCGCGTCACGGTGGCGCGCATCCTGACTTCCTGGATATGCTCCGCCGGAATCTCGCGCAGAAAGCGCGACGGTCTCGGATAACTTTCCCGGCCGTATAAACGCCGGGATTCGGCATAAGTCAGATACAAGCGCTGCATGGCGCGGGTGATACCGACATAGCAAAGCCTGCGCTCTTCTTCCAGTCGTCCAACATCTTCGACGGACTGCTGCGACGGGAATAAGCCCTCTTCCATGCCGACCAGGAATACTTGCTTAAACTCCAGGCCTTTGGCCGAATGCAGTGTCATCAGCTGCACGCAATCGTCGAAATCGTCGCCTTGCAGCTCTCCGGATTCCAAGGTTGCATGGGCCAGAAACATATCCAGTTCGCTCAAGCCCTCTTCATCTTCGAGGTCGCCGATTGCGGTGGCGTCGAAAAGCCGCGCCGCGTTGACCAGCTCTTCGAGGTTTTCTACTTTTTCTTCGTCTTTGTCGGTCTTGTCCTTTTTATAGAGTTCAAGCAGGCCGCTTTTTTCGACCACCAGCTTGACCTTTTCATAAAGCTCCCGGCCTTCCGCCTGGGCTTCAAACTGCTTGATCAGCTCCAAAAAGCCGATCAGCGCGTTAGTCGCCCTTGCCGACAAGGTGCGCCGGTTAATCAGCACGATGGCCGCGCCCCATAAAGACAGGCTTTGATCCCTGGCAATGCCCCGAATATCGTCGATGGTTTTGGCGCCGATGCCGCGGGTCGGAGTGTTGATGACCCGTTCGAACGAGGCATCGTCATTGCGATTGGACATCAGCCGCAAATAGGCCAGCGCGTTTTTGATTTCCGCCCGTTCGAAAAAGCGCAAGCCGCCGTAAACCCGGTACGGCGTGCCGGTAGTCATCAATCGCTCTTCAAACTGGCGGGATTGGGCATTGGATCGATACAGTATCGCGACATCCTTGCGCATGCCGCCTTCGTTAACCCAGGCCCTGATCCGTTCGACCACGAAATGGGCTTCATCCTGTTCGTTGAACGCCGCGTACAGGGACAGCAACTCGCCGTCTCCGGCATCGGTCCACAGCTCTTTGCCCATACGACCGTCATTGACGCTGATCACTTTGTTGGCGGCTTTGAGGATGTTACCGGTCGAACGGTAGTTCTGCTCGAGCTTGATGACTTGATGATTCGGGTAATGCTTTTGAAAGCTGTAGATGTTCTCGATTTTAGCGCCGCGCCAGCCGTAAATGGACTGATCGTCGTCGCCTACCACGAAGATATTGTCCCTGCCCTCGGTCAACAGCCGCAACCACGCATATTGTATGGTGTTGGTATCCTGAAATTCGTCGACATGAACCTGGCGGAAGCGCTGCTGATAAAATTCCAGTACATCGGGATTGTCGCGCAGCAATTCATGCGCCCGCAGCAACAGCTCGGCAAAATCGACCAGGCCGGAGCGGTCGCACAATTCTTCATAGGCTTTATATATAGTCAGCATTTGCCGCTGGTAGAGATCGCCGGTCTCCATCATATGCCGCGCCCTGACGCCCTCGTCTTTTTGCGCGTTGATATACCATTGCACCTGCCGCGGCGGCCACTTGTCGGCATCGAGATTGAGCGTAGCCAACAGCCGCTTGATCAGCCGCAACTGGTCGCCGGAATCCATTACCTGAAAGGTTTCCGGCAATTTGGCCTGCTTGGCATGGCGTCTTAGCAAGCGGTGCGCGATGCCGTGAAACGTGCCTATCCACATCGATTGCGCGGACATATTGAGCAACTCCTCAATCCTGCCGCGCATTTCCCTGGCCGCTTTATTGGTAAACGTTACCGCCAGTATGCTGTGCGCCGACACGCCCAGCACCTGAATCTGCCAGGCGATGCGATGCACCAATACGCGGGTCTTGCCGCTACCGGCGCCGGCCAAGACCAGCATGGGCTGTGAAGGCGCGGTAACGGCCCGACGCTGGTCTTCATTGAGGGGATCAATTATTGAGGTTACATCCATTATTTTTTCGCTTGCACATTTTTTGGAGCTGTGTATATTGCTTCAGTTCGATGATGACAGACTGAACCGTTGCTTGGTTAAAGATAATAATAACTACACACAGAGGATTTTAAGATGAATTTTGATTTTAAACGTATGCTTAAATTTGAACACAATGTTGGCGAGAAAGAAAAGAAATACCGTTTATACGCGGGATCGGCACTGCTGGTTATTTCTCTTTTCGTCCCTGGCGGTGAAGTCTTTTTATTATTGGCGGGTCTGGTTCTTGTTGCAACAGGTTATTCAGGCTGGTGCCCGGTTTATTCAGGGCTCAATAAAAACACCTGCGAAACTACTGATAGCAGCGCAACAGAAAGCGATTCTTCAGAAAGCTAAACGACGAAGGCACAAGACAAAACCGGAATTTGGTCTTGTGCCTTTCAGTTGCTACTCTTCTTTACTAAACTCGCCTTCCAACACATTATTTTCAGCCGCTTTACCCTGCTGAAAATGCGCTCCGGCCTGAACAAGATAATGCTCAATCACATAGTGGGCGATTTTCCTGCGCAACTGCGGAATTAAACAGGCAAAGCCGATTATATCGGTAATAAAACCCGGCGTTAGCAATAATGCCCCGCCCACCAAAATAATGGGGCCTTCCACCATTTCATAAGCGGGAATCTCGCCCTGCGCCAAACTCTCCTGAAAGCGCTGAAACGTTGCAAAACCTTGCTGCTTTAATAGCCAGGCGCCGAGCACTGCGGTAAACACCACCAGAAAAATGGTCGGTAACGCGCCGATAACGCCCCCCACCTGTAACAGCAAATAAATTTCTGCAAAGGGGATAATCAGGACGACTAGAAATAGTGTTTGAAAAATTCTCATCTAAAGTACTCTTGTTGTAATCATTCTTACAATATAAAGACAATTCCGCTTAATTTCTAGGATAATATCCGACGCTCCCGTTTTTATAACTCGTAACATGCCCGCTAACCATCAATTAATCTTTTGCACTTGCCCCGATCAGGACACGGCGGAAAAATTAGCCCGGCTGCTGGTCGCAAATAACCAGGCCGCCTGTGTAAACATTTTACCCGGCATCACGTCCATTTACAGATGGCAGGGACAGCTTGAATCCGCTCAGGAGCACTTGCTGCTGATTAAGGCGCATAAAGATCATTACCCGGCTATTGAAACGGCCTTGCGCGCCCACCATCCTTACGAACTGCCTGAAATAATTGCCGTCCCCATTGAACGCGGCTTACCTGAATACCTGAATTGGATAGATTCATGCCACTCTTTAAAATAATTTTTCTCTGCTTCCTGTCGTTTGTCAGCCAGTCGGCCTTGGCGCTGGGCGCCGGCGAATTTTTGCCGCCCGACCAAGCCTTTAAGGTTTCGGCAAAAGCGCTTGCCGACGATCGGCTTGAAATTTCCTGGGACATCGCCGAAGGTTATTATCTTTACCGCAATAAAATGCGTTTTGAATCCAAAACCGAACAAATCCACTTAGGCGAACCGGCATTCCCGTCCGGGCAAACCCATCATGACGAAAACTTCGGCGACGTGGTTATTTACCGCAATACCCTGAACGTTCCGATTACTTTAACCGTCGAAAACGGCGCAACGTCCCTGCAATTGTTAGTCCAATATCAGGGCTGCGCCGACCGGGGCATTTGCTATCCGCCGCAGAAAACCGCTTTCGACCTAAAGCTGCCTGCGCCTGTCGCCGAAATCGATCCGCTCAAGCAGCTGATAAAAGGCGCTCAAGTCTTAAAATTGAATTTGTTTGAAGATGAACTGCTACAGCCCGATCAGGCTTTCGCGTTTTTTGCATCGGTCAAAGACGATCGCACCCTGCATGTTAATTGGCGCATCGCCGAAGGCTACTACCTGTACCGGGAAAAAGTTCAGCTTGAGCTGGTTAATGCCGACGGCGTAAAGCTTGGCAGTTACGACATCCCCCGAGGCGCGCCCAAACAGGATGAAGCCTTCGGCCAGGTTGAAACTTTTCACAATGAACTCGGCTTCGACCTGCCGCTGATCCGCACCGGACAAGCGGCGCAGACCATTACCTTGCAGGCGAAATACCAGGGCTGCGCCGACCGCGGCGTTTGCTATCCGCCGATGAACAAAAAAATCGATCTGCCGCTGCCGGCAGCGCAGCTATCAGCAGCGCCGGAACTGTCCGAACAGGATCAAATCGTGCAATCCCTGCACCACGACAGCTTCGGGGTAACCTTGCTCAGCTTTTTCGGCTTCGGCTTGTTGCTGTCGCTGACCCCGTGCATATTCCCGATGATCCCGATCTTGTCGGGCATTATCGTCGGCCACGGCAACCGCATTACCACTGGCCGGGCCTTTTTACTGTCCTTAAGCTACGTGGTCGCCTCGGCGCTGACCTACACGGTGTTCGGCATCCTTGCCGCACTGTTCGGCAGCAACCTGCAAAGCGCATTTCAAGAGCCTTGGATTATCGGCCTGTTCAGCGGCATTTTTGTAGTTTTGTCCCTGTCGATGTTCGGCTTTTACAATCTGGAACTGCCCAAATCGTTACAGGTCAAACTGCATAACTCCAGCGAAATACACCGTGACGGCTCGCTGTTGGGCGCGGCCATCATGGGCTCGCTGTCCTCCCTGATCGTCGGCCCCTGCGTCGCAGCGCCACTGGCGGGCGCGCTGATCTTTATCGGCCAGACCGGCGATGCGATGCTAGGCGGCAGCGCCTTGTTTGCCTTGGGCTTAGGCATGGGCGTGCCGCTGCTGCTGCTGGGCGCGTCCGCCGGAAAACTATTGCCCAAAGCCGGAAACTGGCTTAATTCCACCAAAGCGGTATTCGGCGTGATCATGCTGGCGGTCGCCGTGTGGATGCTCAGCCGGATTTTGCCGGGCAACGTGATCATGATGCTGTGGGCTACGCTGCTGATATTTCCGGCCATATACCTCAGCGCCGTCGATCCGCTGCCCGAAAACAGTTCCGGCTGGCGGAAATTATGGAAAGGCCTGGGCTTGATGATGCTGGCTTACGGCCTGTTATTGCTGATCGGCTTCAGCCTGGGCAACAGCAATCCGTTAAAACCGCTGCAAGGGCTCGGCGTGAGTACGGCGCAAGCCGCGGAACCGGGCATTGCTTTTGAAAGAGTCGCCTCTCTAGCGGCGCTGGAAAGCCGGATTAAGCAAGCCGCCGCCAACCATCAACCGGTCATGCTGGATTTTTACGCCGACTGGTGCATCTCGTGCAAGGAAATGGAGGCCTATACCTTTGCCGACCCAAGCGTTAAGCAAGCGCTCAAAGGCTATGTGCTGCTGCAAGCCGATGTGACTAATAATTCCGATGACGATAAAGCCCTGCTGGACAAATTCAGTTTAATCGGCCCGCCGGCGATTTTGTTTTTCGGTTTGGACAGCCAAGAAAAAACCGCCAACCGGGTTATCGGTTATCAGGATGTAGAAACTTTTATTAAATCATTGCAACGAGCCAAATCATGAAAAAAACAGCCCTGATTATTATTGCCGCGATTATTGCCCTGAGTCTTGGCGTAACCGCCCGGCATTTTTTGTCATCGCCTGAAAAACCCGGCGTTAGCGCTTTACCTGAGTTCACCCTGCCCGACCTGTCCGGCAGGCAGCGCAACATTGCCGAATGGCAGGGCAAGGTATTGGTGATTAATTTCTGGGCGACCTGGTGTCCGCCCTGCCGCAAAGAGATCCCCGACTTTATCGCGTTGCAGGAACGCTACGCGGACCAAGGCGTGCAATTTATCGGCATTGCTTTGGAGGACAAAGATCCAGTCGCCAAGTACGCAGCCGAAAGCAAAATCAATTACCCGCTCTTATTGGGCGGCGATAAAGGCATCACCCTGTCTCAGCAACTGGGTAATACTGTCGGCGCGGTGCCTTTCACCCTGATTGTTAACCGGCACGGACAAATCGTACGCCAACATCCGGGAGAGCTTTCCAAAGAGCGGCTAACGGAAATTATTACGCCGCTGCTGAACTGACTTTACCCCTTCCTCCGTTCAATGTTGCCGTGCAAGATGTGCATGGCATGTCTTACGGCTGTTTACTCGCTGAAGCGCCGGCATCGTGCTTTTTTAACAGCTGCCCATTTTCATACCTCGCTCCCGGCCATCTTTGTCCGGGAATAATCTCTTGTCCGGCAATCATTGCCGAGCGTTATTCAATTTATCGACTTTTTTTCTTCCACCTTTCTTAGCGCGCCGCCTAATTCTTTAATTCCAACATCTTAACGAAATTAACAAGTTAAGACTGCACCCAAACAATACCGCTTTAATCGATATATTCGATCGCATAAAAGCAATCGATATAAACGATTAAACCGATTGATTGGAGCAATTAAAACAATATAATTTACCTCAAGCTCTTCGACTACCTTGCCCCCGTATCGAATACTTAAAAATCATATAGTGTTAATCAAGGATTACGGGGGAAGTGCAATATGAAAGAACCGATGAAATTTTATCGAGATGAGTATTGGCTTGCGTTCCCATTGCCGGTATCCGGGCTGCTAGGCGCGTTAGGTATTGCAGTGTCCAGCCGCTTTACAATCAGTGGCCCGGTTATAGCCGCTGGCTTAGTCATCATATCTATCGGCCTGTGCTTTTGGAGCCGAAACCGCTATCGGACTTCAGTGCAAATCAGGGAGCGGCATCTGACTGACAGCTTGCAACAGGACCATGAGGAAAAAATCAAGATCTTGCAGATCGCACAAAACGATAATACTTTATTAGCCTTCTCCCAGCACAGTGAATCCGAACGCAAACGCATCATAGCTTTACTGGCCGATTTAGCCCAACGTTTCGATGTATTATCAAGCCACCTCGGTGAGCGGGACGCCCCCCAAATAGAACATCCAGACATGATCAAGCTTCCTGTTGAAACGCAGATTGCCGATTTGGCCCGACGTTTCGATGCGTTGATCAACCGTCTTATCCAGCAACAGGCAAGCGAGCAACAACAAGAGCCAAACATCGACGGACTGGATTCGCTATGCCAAAAAGTTTTACCGATCTGGTCGAGCCAAGTCGAGATGGCCAGAATTCATACCGAAGAGTCCATAGCCAACCTGGCGCAACGTTTCGATGCCTTGTCAAAACGACTCGATGCCGCGGTTATCGCGTCCCAAAATGCAGTCGGAGGCGATAACGATACCAATGGCGGCATCGTAGAGCTATTACGGGACAGCCAGTTAGAGCTGGGCGCCATCACTAAAGCGTTAGGCGCTTCTCTGAAAGAAAAAGAAAAACTGCTGCGTTCCATCGAGGATTTGTCTGGCTTTACCGAGCAACTGAGCAAAATGGCCTGGGAAGTCAGCAGTATTGCCAGCCAGACTAACCTGCTCGCGCTAAATGCAGCCATCCAAGCCGCACGGGCCGGAGACTCAGGACGCGGCTTTTCAGTGGTTGCCGATGAAGTACGGAAATTGTCGCGCTCGTCAGGCGATGTCGGCAAGAAGATTACCGAAACCATCGAATCGGTCAGCGAAGCGATTGAAGACACCCTAGTCATTTCCAGGAAATTCGCCAGACAAGACCAAGAAACCTTGGGTAATGCGGAACAGATTATTGCTTCGGTACTGAAGCGCTTCACCCGCGCCACTGCCGGGCTGTCCGAGTCCGAAGAGTTGCTGCGCACCGAAAATAATGCCATCAACCATGAAATATCCGACGTCTTTGTCGCCTTGCAATTCCAGGACCGGGTCAGCCAGATTTTGGCACTGGTCTGCGACGATTTGAACAAACTCGAGCAGCATTTGACTGAGCTTAAAAATGAACCTGTCAACCCGGGATCATCCCACTCGGTCAATGTCGAGCAATGGCTGGAAGAGCTGACCAAGACTTACACCATGAAAGAGCAGCTTACCGCACACGAAGGTGCGAAAACCGAGATCAAGACCCATCAAACCAGCATTACCTTTTTTTGAGGACGTAAACATGGCTAAAACAATACTCTTTGTAGAAGACTCCGCCTCCGTCAGGCAAGTGATGAACAGCACCCTGACCCGTGAGGGCTACGAGGTAATTCTGGCCTCTGACGGCCAGGACGCCTTGAGCAAACTGGACGGCACCAAAATACACCTGATCATCAGCGATGTGAACATGCCCAATATGGACGGCCTGAGCTTTGTCAAGAAAGCCAAACAACTGCCGTCCTACAAATTCACCCCAATCATCATGCTGACCACCGAAACCCAGCAAGAAAAAATGAACGAAGGCAGAGCGGCCGGCGTTAAAGCCTGGATCGTCAAACCGTTTCAACCTACGCAACTGCTGGCTGCAGTGTCGCAGCTTATCCAGGCCTAAAACCGGGAGCAAGCGATGGCGAATGAGAATAACAAAAAGCAGCCGAGCGGTCCCATCGCCATAACCGGTGAACTGACCATTTATACAGCCCTGGAATTGAAAGACACTTTGCTGGACGGGCTGGCGGCCAGTGAAGAACTGGAACTAGACCTTTCCGGTGTCGGCGAATTCGATGCTGCCGGATTGCAACTACTGGTGATGGTCAAACAGCAGGCGACCGTTTTAGGCAAAATCTTGCGTTTTACCGGCCACAGTCCGGTGGTATTGGAACTTCTGGATTTGTCCGGCTTGGCCGGCTTTTTCGGCGATCCGCTGCTGATCGTCAAACCCATACGCGAAGGTAAATCGATATGATACCAGACGAATATCTCCAAACTTTCGTGGTCGAATGCAGGGAACTGCTCGAACAAATGGAAGAAGCCCTGCTGATCGTAGAGCAGGCCGCAGAAGACCCGGAAATCATCAACGCCATCTTTCGCGCGGCGCACACCATCAAAGGCTCGGCCGGCATGTTCGGTATCGATCACATCGTGGTCTTCACGCATGCCGCGGAAAGTGTGCTGGACCGGGTGCGTAGCGGAGATCTAGCCATGAATTCCATACTGGCGGCCTTATTTATTGAAGCGCACGACCATCTGAAGGAATTGATCGGCCATGTTGCCGAAGGCAACCAGCCTCCCGAAGAAACAGACAACCACGGTAAGCGCCTGATAATGCAATTGGAAGCTTATTTGCACGGAACAGCTGCGGAACAACCGGGCGACTCAAGCGAAATGCCTACCGTCCAGCATGCAAAACTGGAGAGGGAACAGAGCGACACAGTGGTCAGTTCCGAACTTTGGCATTTGTCGTTACGCTTTGGACCGGAGGTGTTCCGGAACGGCATGGACCCGTTCTCGTTCGTACGCTGCCTGTCCTCGCTGGGCAGCATCGAAGAACTGGTGACCATTATCGATGCGATTCCGCCCGCCGAACAGATGGATCCGGAAACCTGTTATTTGGGCTTTGAAATCAGCTTCAATAGCGAAGCAGACAAACTCGCGATCGACAATATCTTTAACTTCGTGCGTAGCGATTGCTTCATCCGCATCCTGCCGCCGCATAGTAAAGCTTCCGAATACCAACGCTTGATTCAGGAACTGCCGGAACAGGAAATGCGTCTGGGCGAAATCCTGGTCAAGTGCGGCACCTTAACGCCGGAAGAACTCGACAATATCCTGCGTATTCAATCGGAACATGGCGACAATCCGCAACGGCCGATCGGCGAAGTACTGGTCGAACAACAGCTGGTCAGCCCGCCGGTCATCGAAGCCGCGCTGAAAAAACAACAACAGGTTAAAGATAACAAAAAAAGCGAAGCCAGCCTGATCCGCGTCGATGCCGAAAAACTCGACGAACTGATCAACCTGGTCGGCGAACTGATCATTGCCGGAGCCGGCACCAACCTGATCGCCCGTCGCGCCGGCATGGCCGACCTGATGGAATCCACAGCTACGTTGTCAAGGCTAGTCGAAGAAGTCCGGGATTCGGCGTTGGCTTTGCGAATGGTGCAGATCGGCGCCACCTTTAACCGCTTTACCCGCGTGGTGCGCGACGTCAGCAAAGAGCTGGGCAAAAACATCGACCTGATCATCAGCGGCGCGGACACAGAACTCGACAAAACCGTCGTCGAAAAAATCGGCGACCCGCTGACCCATTTGGTACGCAACTCCATGGATCACGGCATCGAATCTGCCGAACTGCGGATCTCACGCGGCAAACCGGCCAAGGGCGTTCTTAAACTCAACGCCTATCACGACGCCGGCAGCATTGTCATTGAAGTCAGCGACGACGGCGGCGGCCTGAACAAAGACAAAATCCTCGGTAAAGCCATCGAGCGTGGTTTGGTCAGCGAAGGCGCGGCGCTGACCGACAAAGAAATCTACAACCTGATCTTCGAGGCCGGTTTCTCTACCGCCGATACGGTCAGCAACCTGTCCGGCCGGGGGGTCGGCATGGACGTAGTGAAACGCAACATCCAAGCCTTGCGCGGCACCGTCGACTTGAACAGCATTGAGGGACAAGGCAGCACCATCCGCATTCGCCTGCCGTTGACCCTGGCCATCATCGACGGTTTTATAGTCGGCGTCGGCAATGCCGCCTACGTAATCCCGTTAGACATGGTGGTCGAATGCGTCGAATTAAGAGCCTGGGCCAGTAACGAAGACGATGGGCAATACCTGAACCTGCGCGGCGAAGTATTGCCGTATCGACGGCTGCGCGACCACTTCGCGGTGGAAGGCGACATGGTGCAACGCGAGAACGTGGTCGTAGTGCGCTATGGCGAACGTAAGGCGGGGTTAGTCGTGGACAAACTAATGGGTGAATTCCAAACCGTAATCAAACCGCTAAGCAAGCTATTCAAAAGCGAAAAGAGCATCGGCGGTTTTACCATTCTGGGCAGCGGCGAGGTTGCGTTGATCGTTGATGTACCTGGACTGATGGAGCAGATAGAGCATGACCGGGAGGTGGCTGAGATGACAATCGTTGCCGCAGCAAAATAGTGAAATGCTCTAGGCAGATGCAGGGTATTAGGGAGGACTATGCCGGTCCCTGTCGATGTTTACCGAGAGCGTATCCCAGCATGACTTTTCTCGAACGCCAAAATACAGATATATCTCGATATGTTGAGTAGCAGTCGTATCAAATTATTTTTAGTGCCATACAAAACTAACCCGTACCAGGAGCTCGACCATGAACGTAATTGATCGTTTTTTTAATCGCAACCATCAAGATGAAGTTGCCCAATTTCAACGGTTTTTAGAAAAAACCGCCAATGGCATTGTCTTCTTTGATGCCAATCTGGTGGTTTCCCGAGTCAGTCAATCGGCTGACAAATTGTTCAGTCAACATCAGCAAGTTTTTGAAACAGCAATGCCTGATTTCGACGCGCAGCATAGCATCGGTATAAGTATTACCGACTTTACCGCTATCCCCAATCAGGTCTTTTCGGACTTGTGCAAGCAGCATAAAAGCTGGTCCAAAATGGTATCCTTGGATAAGGAAATATTCCATGTTTCATTGTTGCCGTTTATCGATAACGAAGGTGTTTTCAACGGCGGAGTATTGGAATTCTGGTACGCAACGGATTATATGAAACTGGAAGCCGAATCCAATAGAGCTAAGTCGGTACTTCAGCAGATGGCAACGCCGATGATGACCTGCGATTTTGAGCGTCGAATTACCTCAGTCAATCCTTCGCTGAGTAATCTATTAAACGGACATAAAGCGGAACTGCAAAAAGCCTTCCCTAATTTTGATCCTGAGCGCTTAGTAGGCGTCTGCATCGATACTTTTCACGCTAATCCGGAGATGCAAAAACACATTTTTGCCGATTCAACAAAAATGCCGCACAAAGCGACTATTCAAATTTTGAATATGTCGTTTAATTTAACCGTTTTTCCTATAACGGATAAACAGGGAAATACTAACGGCTATGCGGTGGAATGGGTCGATTGCACCGAAGAGGTAAAAGCTATCGCAGAAATTAAACGAGTCACTACCGCCGCTATCGCAGGACAACTTCACGAACGTATCGATACGGCTGAATTTAATGGTATGACTGAAGAGGTTGGCAATTCATTTAACCAGATATTGGATGCCATTATTCAACCGCTCAATGTAACCTCCGATTACATTGACCAAATTGCCAAGGGCATCATTCCGCCCATTATCACGGACAGCTACAACGGCGATTTCAACACCATCAAAAACAATCTCAACAACGTGGTCAAGATGATGAGCGACCTGCTGGCGCAGACCGACATCATCATCCAGGCCGCAGCGGACGGCGAACTCGACAAACGGGCCAACGCCGAACTGTTCGTAGGCGGCTGGAAGCAATTAGTCAGCGGCGTCAACGACGCGATCACCAACATCGTCAATCCGCTGAACGTGACCGCCGACTATGTCGACAATATCGCCAAAGGAGTGATTCCGCCGACCATTACCACCGAGTACAAAGGCCAGTACAACGTCATCAAGAACAACCTGAACAACGCCGTGACGATGATGAGCGACCTGCTGGCGCAGACCGACATCATCATCCAGGCCGCAGCGGACGGCGAACTCGACAAACGGGCCAACGCCGAACTGTTCGTAGGCGGCTGGAAGCAATTAGTCAGCGGCGTCAACGACGCGATCACCAACATCGTCAATCCGCTGAACGTGACCGCCGACTATGTCGACAATATCGCCAAAGGAGTGATTCCGCCGACCATTACCACCGAGTACAAAGGCCAGTACAACGTCATCAAGAACAACCTGAACAACGCCGTGACGATGATGAGCGACCTGTTGGCGCAGACCGACATCATCATCCAGGCCGCAGCGGACGGCGAACTCGACAAACGGGCCAACGCCGAACTGTTCGTGGGCGGTTGGAAACAGCTAGTCAGCGGCGTCAACGATACTATCACCAACATCGTCAATCCGCTGAACGTGACCGCCGACTATGTCGACAATATCGCCAAAGGAATAATTCCGCCGACTATTACCACCGAGTACAAAGGCCAGTACAACGTCATCAAGAACAACCTGAACAACGCCGTGACGATGATGAGCGACCTGCTGGCGCAGACCGACATCATCATCCAGGCCGCAGCGGACGGCGAACTCGACAAACGGGCCAACGCCGAACTGTTCGTGGGCGGTTGGAAACAGCTAGTCAGCGGCGTCAACGATACTATCACCAACATCGTCAATCCGCTGAACGTGACCGCCGACTATGTCGACAATATCGCCAAAGGAGTGATTCCGCCGACTATTACCACCGAGTACAAAGGCCAGTACAACGTCATCAAGAACAACCTGAACAACGCCGTGACGATGATGAGCGACCTGTTGGCGCAGACCGACATCATCATCCAGGCCGCAGCGGACGGCGAACTCGACAAACGGGCCAACGCCGAACTGTTCGTGGGCGGCTGGAGGCAATTAGTCAACGGCGTCAACGACGCGATCACCAACATCGTCAATCCGCTGAACGTGACCGCCGACTATGTCGACAATATCGCCAAAGGAGTGATTCCGCCGACTATTACCACCGAGTACAAAGGCCAGTACAACGTCATCAAGAACAACCTGAACAACGCCGTGACGATGATGAGCGACCTGTTGGCGCAGACCGACATCATCATCCAGGCCGCAGCGGACGGCGAACTCGACAAACGGGCCAACGCCGAACTGTTCGTGGGCGGCTGGAGGCAATTAGTTAACGGCGTCAACGACGCGATCACCAACATCGTCAATCCGCTGAACGTGACCGCCGACTATGTCGACAATATCGCCAAAGGAGTGATTCCGCCGACCATTACCACCGAGTACAAAGGCCAGTACAACGTCATCAAGAACAACCTGAACAACGCCGTGACGATGATGAGCGACCTGTTGGCGCAGACCGACATCATCATCCAGGCCGCAGCGGACGGCGAACTCGATACCCGCGCCAACGCCGAACTGTTCGTGGGCGGCTGGAAGCAATTAGTCAATGGCGTCAACGACGCGATCACCAACATCGTCAATCCGCTGAACGTGACCGCCGACTATGTCGACAATATCGCTAAAGGGGTGATTCCGCCGACCATTACCACCGAGTACAAAGGCCAGTACAACGTCATCAAGAACAACCTGAACAACGCCGTGACGATGATGAGCGACCTGTTGGCGCAGACCGACATCATCATCCAGGCCGCAGCGGACGGCGAACTCGACAAACGGGCCAACGCCGAACTGTTCGTGGGCGGTTGGAAACAGCTAGTCAGCGGCGTCAACGATACTATCACTAACATCGTTAATCCGCTGAACGTGACCGCCGACTATGTCGACAATATCGCCAAAGGAGTGATTCCGCCGACCATTACCACCGAGTACAAAGGCCAGTACAACGTCATCAAGAACAACCTGAACAACGCCGTGACGATGATGAGCGACCTGTTGGCGCAGACCGACATCATCATCCAGGCCGCAGCGGACGGCGAACTCGATACCCGCGCCAACGCCGAACTATTTGTGGGTGGTTGGAAGCAGTTGATCAGCGGCGTAAATCAGACATTGGATGGCGTAATTGGCCCCGTAAACGAAGCGGTGGGAGTTCTCGTCGAAATGGAAAAAGGCGACCTTACCCGGACGGTTAACGGTAATTACAAAGGACAACTGAAAGATTTCAAGGATACGGTTAATAATACTATCGCCAAAATCTCTCAAGTCATTAACGAAGTTAACGGTGCTGCTTCCAATATCGCATCGGCCAGTGAAGAGGTTTCTGCCACAGCTCAAAGCATGAGTCAGGCAACCAGCGAACAGGCGGCCAGTGTGGAAGAAACCAGCGCTTCTATTGAGCAAATGTCGGCGTCTATCGATCAGAATACCGAAAATGCCAAAGTCACCGAAGGCATGGCGACCCAGGCCAGCGGTGAAGCGGTGCAAGGCGGTGAAGCCGTTAAAGAGACCGTGAGCGCAATGAAGAGTATCGCCGGAAAAATCGGCATCATCGACGATATCGCCTACCAAACCAACTTGCTGGCCTTGAACGCAGCGATTGAAGCCGCCCGAGCCGGTGAACATGGCCGGGGCTTTGCGGTGGTCGCTGCCGAAGTACGTAAACTGGCCGAACGCAGCCAAATCGCCGCCCAGGAAATCGGCGAGCTGGCCGAAAGCAGTGTCGAAAGAGCTGAAAACGCCGGCAAGTTATTGGAGACCATCGTACCTTCCATTAAAAAAACTTCTGATCTGGTACAGGAAATCTCAGCAGCTTCTGAAGAGCAGTCGGCAGGCGTAGGTCAAATCAATTCCGCGATGGACCAGCTCAACCAGATTACCCAGCAGAATGCCAGTTCATCGGAACAGCTGGCCGCAACTTCGGAAGAAATGAGCGGACAGGCCTCGCAACTACTCGATCTTATGGCTTTCTTTACCGTGGGCGATAGTACAGATACTGTTTCGGCAATATCCAACGCCAAATTTTCCAAACCTATGACTAAAAAAGCACCGGCGACAAGGCACGCGCCTAACGAAGCCGAATTTGTGAAGTTTTAGGAGACGGATATGAATGCAATCACACAAACGGGACAAACATTGCAGGCTGATGCCAGTAATCCGGAATTCGAAGAACAGCAGCAATATCTGACCTTTATGCTGAGCGGTGAAACCTATGCGGTCAGCATACTTCGCATCAAGGAGATCATCCAATACGGCCAACTCACCGAAGTGCCGCGGATGCCGGATTTCATCCGCGGCGTCATAAACCTGAGGGGAGCGGTGGTACCGGTGATTGACCTGAGCGCCCGTTTCGGCAAGCGGCCTACTACGATAGGCCGGCGTAACTGCATCATTATTATCGAAGTGCTGTTAGGCGAGGAAACCCAGAGTGTCGGCGTAATGGTGGATGCGGTGAACGCGGTGCTGGAAATTCCGGGCAACGAAATCGAACCGGCCCCTACTTTCGGCGCCAACATCCGCGCCGACTTTATTGCCGGCATGGGCAAGATCAACGGCAAATTTGTAATCATCCTGAATATTCAGCATGTGCTGTCGATGGATGACATGGCGACACTAGTTGCGGTGGGTTCCGGCTCGGCTGCCGAGTTGACGAAGACGGGGGATGTAATGTCCCGCTTTCCTGACAGGAGCAGTTGGAGAGAGGATGGAAGAGGCGTACCAAAACCTTAGCATATGCTCGGAAAGGTCTTGTCGATCCGCGAACAACTTAATTACTGATGTTGCGCATGCACATTATAAAAAAGCGTCGTCCACGGAAAGTACGAAGAAACGTCCTGCCTATTCAAAACGTTGCCCATTAGACCTTCCAGGTTTTAAAAATGCCTATCGGCCTAACAACGCCAGGTCCAGGGAGCGCCGAAACGACACGGGCCTGTTCTGGGGGTATCGAAAGGCCGGGTATGACGCCATCAGCGAAAAACCTACGGCTGATATTTCTTCGGGTCTTTCGCGCTTTTCATGGACAGTGCCTAACAGCAGTTAACTAAAGGAAATATAAAGTGCTCATGAACGAATTAAAAGCTATCGCGGAAATCAATGAGGAAATCAAATGCATTGTATGCGCAGCAGAGAACATAAGCCTGACTGCGACCAATGCGGTCCTGGTTGCCAGGCAAGCGGGCATTAACGCGATAGGGTTCAGTGTAGTAGCGCGCGAACTGCGAGTGTTTAGCGAGAATACAGCACTTGCCATGCACGGGTTATCCGGACTTATTTATCGGCAAGTTGTGGCAAGCGCAGCTAAACGTCACCGAAAACGGAGCTTGAGCTTACTTGCCAAGACTGCGGCTTACGGCGAATTGACGCAGACTCGCCTCTCACCGGCATGTATGCGTAGCCAAGCCCAACTGGATGAATTGGAGCAATTAATCGCGAATCTGTTGCATGAGTTGCTGATTGCGATCAGGCGCACTGGTAAACAGTGCGCCACCGGTTTGGTGATTTCGCGTTCGGCCGAGATTGAAGCGGCTTACGGCGGTGTCTTGGCGCAGTCATTACGCCAAGTAGCTCAGGATGCGGAAGAGGTTATCACTCATATTGCCGTGCGCGTAAGAAATCTCGAATCAAGATTAGCCGAGGCAAAGTCATGAAACAAGCAACGATTATCTATCAATCCGGTCAGCATCAATGGATAGCCGTAGCGCGCGACCCGGAGCGGCCGAATTATTTAATAGACACCAACGAATACCTGATCACTGACGGCACTATGGCTATATTGACAGATCCGGGCGGTTCGGAAATATTTTCAATGGTATTTGCCGCCATTTGCGAAGCCTTCGATCCGGCAAAGATAAGTGTACTGTTCGCTTCTCATCAGGACCCGGATATCATTTCGTCGTTGTCTTTGTGGCTGGATTTCAACCCGGCGCTTAAATGCCATATCAGCCGATTATGGACAACTTTTATCCCGCATTTTGGCGGCACTGACGAAACTTTGATAGGAATTCCCGATAGCGGCTCGGTAATGACTGTCGGTAAGCTGAAACTGCAAACCATACCTGCGCATTATCTACATTCTTCCGGTAATTTCCACTTATATGACGAGGCCGCACGGATACTATTCTCGGGCGATATTGGCGCGGCAATGCTACCGGAAGAGTTGAACGATTTGTTCGTTAAAGATTTTGATCGGCATATTCGCTATGCGGAGGGTTTTCACCGGCGCTGGATGGGCTCGCCGGAAGCCAAGCGATTATGGTGCGAACGGGCCGCAGCTATGAAAATCGACATGCTCTGCCCTCAACACGGCGCAATTTATAAGGGCGCCGATGTCGAACGATTCATTAATTGGTTTGCAGAGTTGCAAGTCGGTTCAGGACTGGTATGAAACTACATAACAGCAATTTTACTACAGTATCGATAGAGTGAAAAACTATGCCGACATCCGCAATTCATAAGTCCAACCTTGCTACCGTGGAGTTAAAAGAGAAGGAATTCGCACAGTTTCGCGACTTGATCTACCTCATCGCCGGCATCAGCATGTCCCCTGCCAAGAAACCGCTGGTAACCAGCCGTCTGACGAAGCGGCTAAAGCACCACGGGCTGGCAAGCTTCGGCGAATATTTTCAAATGATTACCGCTGCTAGTGGAAAAGCCGAACTGCAAATGGCCGTGGATTTGCTGACCACCAACGAAACGCATTTCTTTCGCGAACCCAAACATTTCGATTTTCTGCGCCAGCGTATTTTACCGGCCCGAAAGCCGGGTAAGCCTTTGCGTATCTGGAGCGCGGCCTGCTCCAGCGGCGAAGAACCCTACAGCATTGCGATGGTGGCGGATGAGGTATTGGGTAGCGCGCCCTGGGAAATTGTTGCTTCCGACCTGAGTACGCGAATGTTGGAAAAAGCGCGAACAGGTCTTTACCCTATAGAACGCCTGCCGGAAATCCCCCGGCACTATCTGTCCAACTATTGTCTTAAAGGCACCGGCACCCAGGACGGGACTTTGCTGATCGAACGTAAATTGCGCGAACGCATCCAGTTCATGCACCATAACCTGACCGGGACGCCGCCGAAACTGACCGAGTTCGATGCGATTTTCCTGCGCAACGTGATGATCTATTTCGACCAGAACACCAAGCGCCAGGTGGTGTCGTATCTGCTGTCATTGCTGCGTCCCGGAGGATATTTCCTGGTCGGGCACTCCGAGACACTAAATGGCATTAACGAAACTTTGCGCCTGGTGCAGCCGGCCGTTTACCTGAAACCATGAAATGACAAGACCTTTGCATCCGATGGAGATATTTCTTCAACCCGGCGATTATTACTTCGCCGACCGGGACACTCGCATCCGTACCCTGCTGGGCTCTTGTGTGTCACTGACCTTTTGGCATCCGCAACTGCTGGTCGGGGGAATGTGCCACTATATGCTGCCCAAGCGTAATTGCGACCGCAGGACAGAGAATTGGCCGGCGCCGAACGGACGTTTTGCCGATGAGGCCATTGCCCTGCTGTTGAAAAGAATCGATATGGTGGGCGCTCCGCATAAAGAATATCAGGTCAAATTATTCGGCGGCGGCAATATGTTTCCTGAAACGAATAGAAATACCCTGTCCCAGGTCGGCATCCAGAATATACAAGCCGCGCGGCGGCTGACGAAACAGCACGCTTTTACCAGTGTAGCCGAACACTTGGGCGGTATCGGGTACCGCAATGTGATTTTTGAAGTATGGAGTGGCGAGGTCTGGGTCAAGCACACTAATGTATTAGCGCAGCCGAGCATAATCCAATAAACAGGAGCATAGAATGACTCAGATTAAGGTACTCATAGTGGATGATTCCGCAGTCGTGCGGCAGGTACTCACTTCAAATTTGTCGCAAGATCCGGGAATCAATGTGATCGGCGCCGTTGCCGATCCGGTATTCGCGATGGCGCGCATGCAGACGCAATGGCCCGATGTGATCGTGCTGGATGTCGAAATGCCGCGCATGGACGGCATCACGTTTTTGAAAAAACTGATGGTTGAGCGGCCCACGCCGGTGGTCATCTGTTCCACGCTGACCGAGAAAGGCGCGGAAACTACGATGCAGGCTCTGGCGGCAGGCGCGGTGAGCATCGTCACCAAGCCTAAAGTAGGGCTCAAACAATTTCTACAGGATGATTCGGAAAGTCTGGTGGTCGCAGTCAAAGCTGCGGCCCGCGCCAACCTGCGCCGACTGAGCTCATCGACTGCGGTACCGGTGCAGCCCAAATTAACAGCGGATGCGATCCTTCCGGCCACCTCTCAGGCGATGGCCGAAACCACGGACCGGGTCGTTGCTGTCGGCACTTCCACCGGCGGGACGCAGGCCCTGGAAGTGGTGTTAACCGCGTTACCGCGTGTCTGTCCAGGCATTGTTATCGTGCAGCATATGCCGGAAAAATTTACCGGCGCTTTCGCCGGCCGACTGAACAATCTATGCCGGCTCGAAGTGCGCGAAGCCGTCAATGGCGACCGGGTGTTGCCGGGACGCGCACTGATTGCGCAAGGAGGGCGGCATATGTTGCTCAAGCGTAGTGGCGCGCAGTATTACATTGAGATCGTGGCAGGGCCGCCGGTTACCCGTCATTGTCCGTCGGTCGATGTGTTGTTCCGTTCGGTAGCCAAATGCGCAGGTAAAAATGCATTAGGCATCATCATGACCGGCATGGGCGATGACGGCGCCAAAGGCTTGAAAGAAATGCACGACATGGGCGCGCGCACCCTGGGCCAGGATGAAGACAGCTGTGTCGTGTATGGCATGCCGAAAGAGGCGGCAAAGCTGGGCGCAGTGGATAAGGAGTTAGCGCTAAGCCGGATCGCGGCTGAAATTGTGGCATATGGTAATGGCCGATAGCTTATATGAATATGTACAGCGGCATTACTTCTCTATTTAGCCAGGAAAAATTAAATTTTAATCGATTTAATCGTTTTAAACGATATACTGGTCATGTTATCAACTTAGCCTGTGCTACTAGGGCAAAACGATAAGATTATTCAATTAAAGACAATGACTCCTAAAGTCCAGCTAACCAACAAGGAACTTTTTTACTATGGCAAGTAATGACAAGAAACCTTATTTAACGCCCAGCGAAGTCGCCACACTATTAATGATTTCGCCTATTACTGTACGTGCATGGGCTCAAAAAGGCTTGTTACCCTCTGAAACGACACCCGGCGGACACCGCCGCTTTCTACGTGAGAGCGTGGAACAATTTGCCAAACAGTGTAAAACGGCGTCACAGCATAGCGATTTGCGGATATTGATCGTGGATGACGATAAACAGGTCGCGGGCTTGCTCGTGGAATGGCTTACCGGCCTGGACGAACCCTTTATAGTTAACTCTGCAACGGATGGATTCGAAGCGGGCAGCAAAGTGCATAACTTCGAACCGGACATCATTCTGTTAGACCTGATGATGCCGAAATTGGATGGATTCGCAGTCTGTCGCCAGATTAAAGCTAATCCAGATACCTGCGCTATTCGCATAATAGCCATGACCGGCCATATGACTCCGGAAAATGAGCAACGTATTATCGAAGCGGGTGCGGAAGTCTGCATTCCCAAACCGGTAGACATCAAGTTTCTGCTTGCGTTACTGAAGGCTTAGCGGTAAGCCTTCATCTTCCAACAGCGTGAACAGGTCACTCATGTATAAGCGCTTTGCCCTAATCGTATCGGCAATACTCTCGGCCCAGCGCTGCTTCGTGTTGCTGGTATTGTTGACTACCGTGGCGACGCCGTTCTTTTTGATTCCCAGCGCTTATTTCGGGATAACGCCGCGCAACTTCCTGCCCCTGCGCACGCTATTGGAGTTTTCTTCGGTTTTGATCGCCTTCATGATATTTGGCGCTACTTGCCGCAATGAAACACCAATCCGATCTCCAAACTTAACGTTATTGGGTTATGCCATGCTGGCCGTCGGTTTGTCGGACTTCGGCCATTTACTCTCCTACAGACAGCTACCTGATTTTATTACCCCTTCTTCCCAGGAAAGCGGCATTGCTTTTGGATACGCTGCTCGATTGACCGCTGCGACCGGGATTTGTATAGCATCTTTTCTATCTACCGCCTCCTTGCGCGATGCACAAGTCCGTTATATTCTGCTGTCCGGCTTTAGTCTGTATGCGTTGCTAAACTATGGCTTAGTGCTTTTTCATCAATCCTATCTGCCGTATGCCTCTCGCTTAACGGAGTTCAAAACAGCCGGTGAGTGGGCCGCAATCAGTTTGTTGGTTATTGCCGCAAGCCGTTTTTGGCAAACTATGAATATTGACAGTCGGAAAATTTATTTTTTTACGGCGGTCATGGTTTTCATTATCAGCGAGCTGTTTTTTATCCAATACAAAAATGTATTAGGCCATTTTTACAAAATCATTGGCGGTTTTCTCCTTTATCGGGCCGTATCAATGAACAGTATCGAAGCTCCTTTTCATGAAGACGAGCAACAGCAGAGCAGATACCGGCAATTATTCGAAAATATGCCGTCCTGCTGCATGGTTTATAAAGCGATTGATAACGGCGATGACTTCACTCTTATGGAAATCAACTATGCCGCGGAACGTACTGAGAAAATAAACCGAGATGACTTTATAGGCGGGAAAGTAACTGAGCTATTTCCCAGCGTGTCCGAGTTTGGCTTGCCAGACGTGTTGCGTCGAGTCCTGCGCACTGGTCAAGCTGAACATTTTCCTGTCAAGTACTATCAGGATGGACGTATTGTCGGTTGGCGGGAAAACTATCTTTATCGTTTGGCCGGTGGCGAAGTTGTTGTTATCTACGATAATGTCACCGAGCGTGAATCGGCAAAACAGGCGTTACAAAAAAGTGAGTGTAACTTCCGGGCGGTTTTTGAAACGGCCGCAATCGGTATGGTCGAAACCGATCTAATCGCGGGTAAATTCTTGCGGGTGAATTTAAAGTTCTGTCAGATGACCGGCTATTCTGAAGAAGAACTATTAACCACGACCATTGCAAACATCACTCATCCTGACGATCGGAAAAAAGACAGGGAAGGCATGAGCCGCATGATACAAGGAGAAAATCATGAATATGTTACTGAAAAGCGCTATATCCATAAAGATGGAAATGAAATCCGGGTGCATTTGAATGCAGTCGCGCTCCGTGATGAAAACGGTAGAGCATTGCATTCACTAGCGGCTATTGTCGACATTACCGCCCGCAAACAATCTGAAGCCGATCTTCGCCGCTCCGAGCAGGAACTCAAATCCATTTTCGATGCATTGCCCGATTTCTATTTCCATCTAGGAGCCTGTCGGACTTATCAGCTATTAAGCCATATATAGTAAAATAGCCCTGAGTTCAACAATTTCACCGGCATGATTTTATGAGTCGCTTTATCCAATATGATCGTAACCAACAGTATTTGCT
>Ga0208271_100024_pt1 | contig 148805 bp, 141 predicted proteins | sample LakWasM111_LOW13_2_FD_183927 | JGI IMG/M metagenome (GOLD analysis project Ga0208271, IMG submission 183927) | Freshwater sediment methanotrophic microbial communities from Lake Washington under simulated oxygen tension - Sediment Metagenome... | ecosystem: Environmental > Aquatic > Freshwater...
GTTCTTCTCGGGTCAAGTGTTTGTAGGTCATGGCGCTTCGTTGAGACTGGCTGGTCACAAAGAGCCCATCCTATTGACTCTTGGCCCACCCTATTTCTGAACGTTGCACTTCGTACTTGAATCCGCCGCTTGAAAACAGGAAGGGCTGCTGTGCTGGCTGTGGCCGAAGGTCAAGCCCGCAAGGAAAGTGACGCTGGCGACACATCCGCTCGGTGCGCGGCTTCCTCCTGCCCGGGCTCGAACACATATTGAAGAACCTGCCCTTGCTCACCCCCCGATATCGGGCGCGCCCGTACACCCCACACCCGGTGAATGCAGGCCGGTGTGAGCACTTCAGCCGTGACCCCGCTGGCGACAAGCTGACCGCCTTGCAGCAGCACGCAGCGGTCGCTGTAACGCAACGCCAGGTTCAGGTCGTGCAACACCGCCACCACACCAACACCTTGTTCAAGCGCCCAGTCGCGCGCCAGCTCCAGCATGCGATGCTGGTGCAACAGGTCCAGCGCAGCCGTCGGTTCATCAAGTAACAGCCAACGAGAGATAGTGCCCCCACGCTCGCCCACCGGCTCCCAGACCTGGGCCAGCGCGCGCGCCAGGTGCACCCTGGCCTTTTCACCGCCCGACAGCGTGTTGAGCGGCCGGTCCGCCAGATGATCTACCGCGGTGGCCTGCATCGCCTGCAGGGCAATGGCCGCTTCGTGCCGGGCCGGCTGCCTGCGGTGCGGGTAGCGGCCCAGCTCCACCACCTCGCGCACCGTGAACTCGAACGCCACCTGCGTTTCCTGCGCCACGCAGGCGCGCACACGCGCCAGATCTTGCGGCGAATAGCCAACCAGCGTTTGCCCGGCCAGGCGGACCTGGCCGCCGCTAGGCTGGCGCTGGCCGGTCAGCACCGACATCAGCGTGGATTTACCGGCGCCGTTGGGGCCCAGAATGGCGCTGACCTGCCCCGCGGCAAAGCGTGCCGACGCAGCCCGCAGCAAGGTCTTGCCCGGCACCTCCACCACGACATCGACCGCTTCCAGCAGGCCTTGCAGCAGTGAGAAATCGGCGAGGCTGCGCGCGTTCACAGGCGGCTCCTGAAGTGGCGCAGCAGCAGCAGAAAAAACGGCACACCGACAAAAGCCGTCAGCACGCCCAGCGGCAGCTCGGCCGGCTGGACCACGGTACGTGCCACGCTGTCCGCCGCCAGTACCAATGCCGCACCCAGCAGGGCCGAGCCCGGCAGCACGACGCGGTGGTCGGGGCCGGCCACCAGGCGGACGCAATGCGGCGCCATCAGGCCAATGAACCCGATGATGCCGGTGGTGGCCGTCACCGCGCCAACGGCCAGCGCGGTCACCAGCACGGCAGATCGCTTGATGCGCTCCACCGGCACACCCAGCAGCGCGGCCTGCGCCTCTCCCAGCGCAATGGCATTGAGCGGTCTGGCCAGCGTGAGTCCGGCGCCCACCGAGATGCTCACCACGGAAAACACCAGCAGCACCGCGCTCCAGCGCGCCCCTCCCAGGCTGCCCAGCAGCCAGAACTGGATGTTGCGCAACTGTTCGTCCGTGGCCAGAAAAGTCAGGTACCCCAGGCCGGCTCCGGCCAGCGCATTGATCGCGATGCCGGCCAGCAGCATCAGGCCGACCCGTGTGGCACCGTCCTGCTGCGACAGGGTGTAGACCAACAGCGTCACGCCCAGGCTGCCGGCAAAAGCTGTCAGCACCAGTGTCCAGCTGCCCAGGGTGCGCGGCATCTCGGGAAACCACAGGTTGCCCAGCACGATGGTGGTGCCCGCCGCCAGCGCCGCGCCGCTGCTGACGCCAATCAGTCCAGGGTCGGCCAGCGGGTTGCGAAACAGGCCCTGCATCAAGGCGCCCGACAGCCCCAGCGCCGCGCCTGCGGCCACGCCCAGCAGCAAGCGCGGCAGGCGGATGTTCATGAACACCAGGTGTTCGGGTGACGACGGCGCCACGCCGCCCAGCACATCCCCCAACACCGCCCACAGCTGCAGGGGGCTGATGGCGTAAGCACCCCGGGCGCTGCCCACCAGGAAGCTGGCCACCAGCAGCAGCACGCCCAGGCCAAGAACGGCCCGTGCCGGCCAGCGCCGGCGTTCGCCCGGCCACACCACGGCACTCACACCCGCGCCCGGTGCAGCATGGGCCGCAGGGAGGGCTGAACCAGCAGCAGCCGGTTGCCCTCGCAGTCGCTGATGCCCCACTCGGTGCCCCAGGTCTGCTCCACCAGCGCCGCTGGCGCCTGGCCCGCCGCAGATTGCAAGGCCAGTTGCCATGGCGCAAGGGCCTGCACCGCCAGGCGGCAGCTCAGGCTTTGGATTTTCATGTCGGCACGGCGCTGCCAGAGCTGCAGCGTCACCGCTTCACGCACCAGCACGGCGATCACGCCAGACACCTGATGCCGGACTTCAAAGCCCCAGATCTCCCGGTAAAAGGCCAGCGTGCGGCCAAGGCCGGCGCAGTGCAGCACGGCCGGCACGCGGGTGCACAACACTTCCGTCATGGCCGGCGTCATGCAGACACTTTCAACACGGCCTGGTGCAGTTCGGCCACGGCCTGCGGCAGGCGCGGACCAAAACCAATCAGGTAAAGGGCGTCCAGCGCCACCAGCACGCGGCGCGGGTAGGCGGGCGTCAACTCCAGGCCCGGGCGCGACCAGAATTTCTCCAGCCCACCGCTGGCCGTGATGCCCTGCGTGGTGGTGACGATCAGGTCCGGCGCCGCCGTCACCAGCGCCTCGGCCGTCATGGCGCGGTAGCCGCTGAAGCTATGAGGCTTGCCGGGGCCGGCCAGCGCGTTGTCCAGGCCGGCGTAGCTGAGCACAGCGTGCGCGGCGGTGTGCTCACCGGCCACCTGCGGGCTGGCCGAATGCGAGAGGATAAAAATGGCGCGCGGCTTGCGCCCGCCCTTGCGCGCAACAGCGGCCAGCACCTCGGCCCACTGGGCGTCCAGCCTGGCCTGCAAGGCCGCCGCCTGCGCAACACGCGATGTGGCGCGCCCCACGGCGGCCACCTTGCGCTGCACCTCGGCCCAGCTGTGCTCGGCCTCGACCAGTTCCACCTTGACGCCGGCGCTGCGAACCTGATCCATCACCACGCCTGGGCCGGCTTCGTTGGTGCCGATCACGGCATCGGGCTTGAGCGACAGCAGGCCTTCGGCGGACAATTGGCGCATGTAGCCGACCTTGGGCGTCTGCTGCGCCGCGGCGGGAAACAGGCTGGTGGTGTCGGTGCCGACCAGTTGCCTTTCAGCGCCCAGCGCGTAGACGATCTCTGTCATGGCGCCGCTGACGGAGACGATCCGGGGCAGCCGGCCCGGCGTCTGCGCCCGCGCAGCAAACGCAGACAGGGTGCCAGCGCCGGAGACGGCGGACGCCGCCAGCAGTGTCGAAAAACGCAAAGCCTCGCGCCGCCGGAGCAGCCAAGGCGTGGATGGGATGGAAGGCTTCATGGGCGTCTTTGTGGCGAGGTGGTTTCATGGGATGTGCCGGCTTGGGGAGGGCTCACGCCCCGGCCTGCAGCCGCGGCAGGCGTGCGGCGATGTCGCGCCAGGCCTGCTGCTCCGGCACACCGGGCTTGCGGCTGCCGAAAAACATGGCCATCAGGTCGCCGGCGCCGTCAAACACCTCGACCGAAGTCACCACGCCGTCGGCCGTCGGCTTTTTCACCAGCCAGGCGTCGTGGATCATGTCTTCGCGCAAATGCAGGTTGAAGCCGGGGTCGAGCACATTGAGCCAGCGCGCACTGGCGGTCACCAGGGGCTCGATGCGTTTGACGGGGCCGCTGTGAATCTGGATGCAGCCGCTGCTGCTGACGAACACCATGATGGACGTGCCGTCCAGGGCCGCTTCGTCGAGCAGGCTGCGCACAATGCCCGGGTCGGCGCGCTCGGTGAAGCGCCCTTCCACCAGGCGGAAGGCCTGCTGCCGCTCTGCACCGAAGCGGCTGATCAGGCCAAAAAACTGGTGCGTGTCCGTCATCTCGCTCCAACCCTGCACCAGCCCTGCCGCGTCGATGTCCGTGTCCGGCTTGATAGCGTCCTTCAACGGTGCCGGCGTGAAGACGAGCTCGAGATCAGCCGCGCTGAACTGGCCCACGATGTCATCAAACGCCTCGCGGTCGGTCTCCTGCCGCACGTAAACCTTGTGCACCGCCACGCCATGTTTGTCGAAAAACTGCAGGCTTTGTGCCGGCGGTTTTTTCGGGTCGTTGGCCGGCTCCGATACCGCAAACCCTGCGTGCCAGCGGCCCAAAAACAGGCGCAGATCGATGTCGTCGCCAAGCGCCAGGCCCATGTGGCCGGTAGCGCTGATGTTTTCATAAACGCCGGTCTTTTCATGCACCGTGGAAGCATTGCGTGTCAGCGCCATCAGCGGGCCGCACAGCTGCAGCGCCTGAAGCAGTTCCACCCAGGGGCCCTGCAAAGGCGCGGCCTTCATGGCGTGGTCATGGGCGCCGGCGTGTGCAGCGATGGCCTCGCCTTCGCTCACCCCCAGGCTTTCGGCGGCATCCTTGGCACGCTTGCCGCTGCTGCGTGCGGCATTAAAAAGCGCGCGCAGGCTGGCCGGGTCCACGGGGGCTGCCGCTGCATCGGTGCTGGCAACAGGCCGTGCCTGGGTTTGCAGGACGGCGCTCATTGCAGCGTCTCCGGTGTGACGTGCCAAAACGCGCGATGCTGCCCTTCGGAGGGGTGCAGCCTGTCGCTTGCAGGCTGCGCTGCGGCGGCAAGTGCGCCCTCCTGCCCTTCCTCCTGTAGCCGCTGCAGCCGTTGAAGCTGCAGCAGTTGCCGAACCCAGCAACCATGCAGGTTTCCGGCCATGGACCGGAAAGCCGGTGCGGCCGCCGGATGCTGTGCCAGCATGAACAGGTTGGAGATGATCTTCTGGGCCATCAACGTCCGGCACCCGTCACAGCAGGACTGGGCATACGCGGTCATCACGGCCAGCGTGCCGGCAAGCAACGCGTCAGTGCCGGGCAGGCCCTGTGCCGGGTCGCGCTGGACATCAGGGTCATTGATGCCGTGGTCGGGAAATGAGCTCATGGGTATTCCTTTCATGAAGACGTGTCAAACAACTCGGGGTCAGAAATCAGCCACCAGCGACACATTGAAGTGGCGGCCGGGCTGGGTGTAGGCGTCCAGGGTGGACGAATTCGCGGCAACGCCGCGCACGTCCGACCAGTTCCAGTACTTTTTGTCGGTCAGGTTGATGAGGCCGGCGTTCAGGCGCAGGGTTTTGCTGATGCGCCACTGGCCGCGCAGGTCCAGTGTGGTGGCCGCGGGCACGGCAAATTGCGGTGCAGCCGGTGTGCCAACCTGCTGGGTGCCAATGTCCTCGAACTTTTTGGCGGAATGGTGGTTCGCGTCGAGGCGCAGGTCCCAGCCTGCGGTTTCATATTTCACGCCCAGGCTGAGCTTGGCCGGGTCCACCCTGTCCAGCGGCTTGCCGGTGTTCTTGACGGTCCCACGGGTCTCGCCATAGGAAAACGGCGTGCTCAGCCGGCCCGCGCCCACTTTGCCCCAGTCCATCTCCCCCCGGATTTCAAATCCGCGGATGGTGGCGTTGTCGATGTTGATCGACTGGAATACCGTCGGATTGAGCGCCGTGAAATTACCGGCGACCTGCACGTTGTCCTGGATCAGGTCGCTGAAGCGGCCGTAAAACACCGCCGCGTTCAGGCTGAGCTGCTCCAGCCGGCCACGCACACCGAACTCCAGGTTTTTGCTTTTTTCAGGCTTGAGGCTGGGGTTGGGAATGGTCCTGTAATTGCCTCCCGTGTTGTTCTGGAAAAAGGCATTGACCTGCCCAGCATTGGGCGCGCGGAAACCGCTGGCGTAGTTGCCGAACACGCTCCACTGCGGGGTGGCGCGGTACAACACGCCGAACTTGGGCGAAACGGCCGAGTCCGACAAGGACACGGCCGGCGCCGGAAACCCGGTCTGGCTGGCGTCTATGCTGAAGTGGTCCACACGCACACCTGGCGTGATGCTCCAGTTGCCGCCCATGAATTCATCCTGCACATACACAGCGGTGCTGGACTCGGTCGTGTCGGGGAAACGCTTGAGCGGAAAAGTCTCGCCGGCCGGCGGCACGGTACCGGTCTGGAAATTGCTGATGTCTGCACTCGCGTGGTCCAGCCCGTAGGTGATCTTGTGCGTCCATTGGGGCGACAGGCGCAGCGTCTTGTCGGCCTGAATGCCGGCCTGCAGGGTCCGCTCGCGGTAATAGGTGTCGCGCGAACGGTCCACCAACACGCTGCGGTCTTCGAAAGCGAATTCGCGCGATTCGGCATCCTGGTAACTCAGCACCGTCTGCAGGTTGTCGGCCAGGGCCGCGTCCAGCCTGTAGCGGGCATCCCACGTCAGCCGGTTGCGGTCCATCGTGGTGAAGGCATTCACGCCCAGGACGGTTGCACTGCGCGCCGTCAGCAGCTCGTAGTCCGACTTCTTGTCCACATGCTCAAAGGTGATCACATGTTTTTGCCCGGCTGCCGGCCGCAGCACCACCTTGGCCAGCAGCGCGTTGCCGCGATCGCTCTGCGGGTTGGGCGCTGTCCGGTTCGGGCCGGTGCCGCTGTTCTCGCCCTGGTTGTCCAGCTCGCTCGCGCGATTGCCGGCCACGCTGATCTGCCAGTCCAGCACCTCGCTGGCCCGCCCCGCCACCGTGCCGGTGACGGCCGTGCCGTGGTCGTCACCGCTGTAGCTGACCGATGCACGCCCGCCTATGGTTTTTCCTTCTTTCAGGAAGTCTTCGGGCTCGTAGGTGATGAAGTTCACCAAACCTGCGATGCCGTCCGAGCCGTACAGCACCGAGGCCGGCCCCTTGACCAACTCGATGCGCTTGACCAGATCCATCGACAGCGAATCGCGGCCAAAAGAGTTGACGCCGAAGGCATAACTGCGGGGGATGCGGATCCCGTCTACCAGCATCAGCACACGGTTGCCGTCCAGCCCGCGGATGTTGAAGCCAGCATTGCCTTCACGCCCGGTGTCGCCCTGGGCCAGGCCGAAGCGCGCCGGTGCACGCCGCACGGACACATTGGGAATATCCCTGGCGGCATCGCGAATGTCGCGGATCTGGCCCTTTTCCATGTCGGCCGCATTGATGACATCGATGGTCATCGTCAGCTCGTCTGCCGACTGCTCGTTGCGGGACCCGCTGACCACCACTTCCTGCAATGCCGGCGCAGCCAGGAGCTGCGCGGTCACCTGCGCCTGCACCGAGAGAGCGGAGCCAAAAGCGAGTGCCGTGAAGAGGGAAAGTTTGCTCAGCGCAAACCGGACCGGAGGACTGGGAAATTGGGATGCCGGATGCGCCGACAGGGGCGCCAGGGGAGAAATTTCTGCCACGTTGAAGCCTTCATACAGTTGAAAAACAACCGCTGGCTGCAGACACCGGGCAATAACGCCGGTTTAGTGGCTAGCTAAAAAACAAAGTGTAGCACTTATATGCGAATCATTCTCATTTACATCAAATCTTGATAGCCATACTGCATTGACTGAATAAATTCAATCAATTGGATTAATGACACCTCGGGCCTTAAGCTATCCCTGTCGTTAATTTTTACGTCAACATCAATAGAGGAAACCCCCCGTGTCCCTGATCAACACCCAAGTCCAGCCTTTCAAAACCCAAGCCTTCCTCAATGGCAAGTTCATCGACGTTTCAGACGAATCCCTGAAGGGCAAATGGTCGGTCCTGATCTTCATGCCGGCGGCATTCACTTTCAACTGCCCCACGGAAGTCGAAGATGCCGCCGACAACTACGCCGAATTCCAGAAGGCCGGCGCCGAGGTCTATATCGTGACCACCGACACCCATTTCTCGCACAAGGTATGGCACGAAACCTCACCCGCCGTCGGGAAGGCCAAGTTCCCGCTGGTGGGCGACCCGACCCACACGCTGACCAAGGCTTTTGACGTGTTCATCCCCGAAGAGGGCCTGGCACTGCGCGGCACCTTCGTGATCAACCCCGATGGCGTCATCAAGACCGCTGAAGTGCACTCCAACGAGATCGCGCGCGACGTCAAGGAAACCCTGCGCAAGCTGAAGGCGGCCCAATACACCGCGGCCCATCCCGGCCAGGTCTGCCCTGCCAAGTGGAACGAAGGCGCCAAGACCATCGCCCCGTCCATCGACCTGGTTGGCAAGATCTAAGCGCCCTGCTGCCTTCCTGACGAAGGCCCGGGCCCCGGCACACACGTGTGCCGTCCCGGGCTTTTTTGTTCCCCATTGAAAGTGAAAGTGAGTCCGCCATGCTCGACGACGCCACCAAAGCCCAACTGAAAACTTACCTCGAACGCGCCACCGCACCCATCGAAATCGTCGCTTCACTGGACGACAGCGAGGCCTCGGGCGAAGTGCTGTCGCTGCTGAAAGACGTGGCCGAGTCGTCGCCACTGGTCAAGCTGACCGAAAGCCGCGACGACCCGCACCGCAAACCCTCCTTCTCCATCAACCGCCCGGGCGAAAACCACGGCCCGCGTTTTGCCGGCCTGCCCATGGGCCATGAATTCACCTCGCTGATCCTGGCGCTGCTGCAGATTGGCGGCTACCCGCCCAAGGTCGAACAGGCCGTGCTCGACCAGATCCGCGCGCTGGACCGCGATCTCGAATTTGAAATCTACGTCTCGCTGACCTGCCACAACTGCCCGGATGTGGTGCAGGCGCTGAACCTGATGGCGGTGCAGAACCCGCGCATCAAGACCACCATGATCGAAGGCGGTACCTTCCAGGACGAGATCAAGGAGCGCGAGATCATGGGCGTGCCCACCGTCTTCCTCAACGGCACCATGTTCGGCAACGGCCGCATGAGCCTGGAAGAAATCCTCGCCAAAATCGACACCAGCGGTGTCGAGCGCGAGGCGAAAAAGATCGCGGAAAAAGCACCGTTTGACGTGCTGATCGTCGGCGGCGGCCCGGCCGGCGCGGCCGCAGCCGTGTACGCCGCGCGCAAGGGCATTCGCACCGGCGTGGCGTCGGAGCGTTTCGGCGGCCAGGTGCTGGACACGCTGGGCATCGAAAACTTCATCTCGATCAAGGAAACCGAAGGCCCCAAGTTCGCCCACGCCCTCGAGGAGCACGTGCGCAACTACGACGTGGACATCATGAACCTGCAGCGTGCCAAGGCCCTGATTCCCAATAGCGGACCCGGCAAGGACCTGATTGAAGTGCAACTGGAAAGCGGCGCCTTGCTCAAGAGCAAAACGGTCATCATCTCCACCGGCGCACGCTGGCGCAACATCAACGTGCCCGGCGAGCAGGAGTTCAAGAACAAGGGCGTGGCTTATTGCCCGCACTGCGACGGGCCGCTGTTCAAGGGCAAGCGCGTGGCGGTGATAGGCGGCGGCAACTCCGGCGTGGAAGCGGCGATCGACCTGGCCGGCATCGTCGGCCATGTGACGCTGATCGAGTTCGACACCGCGCTGCGCGCCGACGCCGTGTTGCAGCGCAAGCTCATGAGTCTGAAAAACGTCGAGGTGTTCACCAACGCGCAAACAACAGAGATCACCGGAGACCAGAAGGTCAACGGCCTGGTCTACAAGAACCGCGCGACTGGCGAGCTGAAAACCGTGCCCCTGGAAGGCGTGTTCATCCAGATCGGCCTGGTGCCCAACACCGACTGGCTCAAGGGCGTGGTCGAGCTCTCGAAACACGGCGAGATCATCGTTGATGCCAAAGGCCAGACCTCGCTGCCCGGCGTGTTTGCCGCGGGGGACGCCACCACCGTGCCCTTCAAGCAGATCATCATTGCGGCCGGCGACGGTGCCAAGGCGGCCCTCGGCGCTTTCGATCACCTGATGCGGACCTCGGCGCCCGCGGCCTGACAGCGCGGGAGGCGGGCACCCTGCCGCGCCCCGCTGCAAAGAAGAATGCCTATCACTCCCATTCGTGCTCCTACCGCGCGAGAAGGGTTATGCATTTCCTCTTGCCCGATGGCGCCGGCCTGCCGACAATCAGGGCATTCAAAACTAAAAAAGGAATCAGCATGAAAGGCGACGCACAAGTCATCACCCACCTGCAGGCCCAGCTCAAGAACGAGCTCACTGCCATCAACCAGTATTTCGTGCACTACCGCATGTACAAGCACTGGGGCCTGGACAAGCTGGCCAAGAAGGAATACGAGGAATCCATCGGCGAGATGAAACACGCCGACAAACTCATGGACCGCATCTTCGTGCTCGACGGCCTGCCCAACCTGCAGGACCTGGGCAAGCTGATGATCGGCGAGGACGTGCCGGAAGCGCTGGCCTGTGACCTGAAGGCCGAAACCGGCGCCCAGGCCACCATCAAGGATGGCATCGCGCATTGCGAAAGCGTACGTGACTACGTCTCGCGCGACTTGCTGCAAGGCATCCTGGACGACACCGAAGAGCACATCGACTTTCTGGAAACCCAGATCGAGCTGCTGGCCAAGGTCGGCATCCAGAACTACCTGCAAAGCCAGATGGGCGAGCTGAGTTGAGCTGAGCCGCGTGTGTGCGAGCAGCGTCAGGCCAGGAGTCTGACGCTACAACAACGGGGCCTGGAAGGGCCCCGTTGTTGTTTCTGCGTCCATCTCACCCATGGTTTGTCCCGCTCGCTGGTCCCGGTGTTTAGCTCTCAAACTGCATTTTTTCCGGGACGGCACGGCAGATCCCCCCGCAATAGCTGGTGTGTTGCCGTGGTTTTTGCCGACCCGGAAAACTGTCAGTTTCATCCTTGAAATTTTGCCTCCAAATGCGATTCATTCTCATTATTGAGTTAAGATATGTAAATCGCCAGCCGACACGCCACGTGTGAAGCCAGCCAGCAACCTGCTTGAGCCTGTGCTTCACCATGACTGTTCCTTCCTGCCTCTCTCTTTTTTCTTCTCCTTCAAAATCCAGCCTCACCCCCATAAAGCGGGCGCGGGTAGCTACAAAACTTGTAGCAAATTTTGCCTTGACACCGCTGGCCTTGTGCGCCGCGCAACTGCTCGGGGCGCAGACGCTGCCCGGCGTCACCATCCGCGCCGATACCGGACAAGGCTACTCCCCGTCCACCAGCAGCACCGCCACCAAGGGCAGCGCGCCACTGCGCGATATTCCGCAGTCGGTCAACGTGGTGCCGGCCCAGCTGCTGCGCGACCAGGCGGCGCGGTCGATGGAAGACGCGCTGCGCAATGTGCCCGGCGTGGCGGCCAGCCATGGCGACGGCCAGCGCGACCAGGTGGTCATCCGCGGCTTCTCGGCCATTAGCGACCAGTTTGTCGATGGCGTGCGCGATGACGCACTCTACTTCCGCGACTTGTCCAACATCGAGCGGATAGAAGTTCTCAAGGGTCCCTCCGCCGTGCTGTACGGTCGGGGCTCCTCGGGTGGCCTGATCAACCGCATCACCAAAAAACCCAAATTTGGCGAAACCTCGGGCGAGGTGGCCCTGATCCTCGGCAGCAACAAGCTCAGACGCGCCGAGGCCGACGTGAACCTGCCGCTGGGTGAAGCCGCGGCCTTTCGCCTGAACGCGGCACGCGAAGACTCCGGCAGCTACCGCGACCAGCAGTTCGTGGACCGCTACAGCGTTGCGCCCTCGCTGGCGCTGAAACTGGGCAGCCAGACCGACTTGCTGCTGCAATACACCAAGGCACGCGACCAGCGCGTGACGGACTTCGGCATCCCGGCGCTCAATGGCCGCCCGGTCGATGTGCCCGCCAGCACCTATTACGGTTCGGGCAATGCCCGGCGCGACGACACCAGCACCAGCCTGGTGGATTCCTACACCGCCACCCTGAACCACAGCTTCAACGATGCACTGAGCGTGCGCAACATCAGCCGCTACTACAACTATGAACTGAACCGCGCCAACACGTTGCCCAGCGGCACCACCGACCCGGTGGCCCTGACGGTCGGGCTGACCCGCAGCGCGGTCCTGCGCGACGAATCGGGCTGGTTCAACCAGACCGACTTCACTTACAAGAACACGCTCGGAGGCTTCAAGCAGGAGTGGCTGTTTGGCCTGGAGATGGGGCAGCAGAAACGGCGAGCCGAAACGGTCGCGGCCGGCACAGTGGCCCGGGTTTCCATCTTCAATCCAAGCCTTCCTTCCTCACCCGTGATTCCTGCAGCGGCCTACACCACCGACGGCGCCATTCCTAACCACACCACGCAGGATGTTCTGGGCCTGTATCTGCAAGACCAGATCACCCTGTCCGACCATTGGAAAGCACTGGCTGGCGTGCGCTATGACGAGTTCAAGCAGTCCACCCGTTTTGACCGCAAGCTCTCCCCTCTGGCGCGTACCGACCGCAGCTTCAGCCCGCGCGCAGGACTGGTGTGGCAGCCGTCCGAAACTCAGTCTTACTATCTGTCGTACAGCCGCTCGTTTCAGCCTTCAGCGGAAGCATTTGCGCTGGCCAGCGGCAACGTGGGCAACGAGCCGGAAATCACGCGCAACATCGAAGTCGGCAGCAAGCTCGATTTTCTGGACGGCGCCCTCAGTGTGACGGCCGCGCTGTTCAACCTGCAGCGCACCAACATCAAGAACACCGACCCTGCCAACCCGGCGCGTCAGATCAATGTGGGCACGCAACGCACCAACGGGCTGGAGCTCACGGCCAGCGGGCGCCTGCCCGGGCGCTGGGATGTGAGTGCGGGTTACGCCTATCTGGACGGCGAGATGGTGGAGTCCGTGGCGCGCGCAAGCTCCTCCCAGTTGCCGGTCCTGTCCGTGCCATCGCTAGGCAAAATACCTGCCCTCACGCCGCGACACGCTGCTTTCGCCTGGGCCATGAAGGATCTCGGCAACGGTTTCAGCCTGGGCGGTGGCCTGAACTACGTTGGCGAACGCTTCACATCCCTCACCAACCTGGTCACCCTGCCCTCCTACCTGACGGCGGATCTGGCCGGCAGCTACAAGGTCGGTCGCTATGAAGTGGGCGTGAATCTGAAGAACATCACCGACAGGAAATACATCGTCTCCAGCCACGGCAGCGTTGACAACCTGAATCTGCCCGGCGCGCCGCGTGAGCTGCAGGTCGCGTTTCGAATGAAATTTTGAGGCTCGGGATGAAAAAACATCGAAAAAATCCTACTGCAAAATCCCCTGCAGACCTTTCTCAGATTGCACCAGCAGCTACAAAACTTGTAGCAAACTTCTCCCTGGCGCCACTCGCCCTGTGTATCGCCCAGCTGGCCAACGCGCAAACCCTGCCGTCCGTCACGATCAAGGAAAACGCGGCCCAGGAAACCGCCACCAGCCCGGTCATCGGCTACCGTGCCAGCCGCTCGGCCAGCGGCACCAAAACCGACACGCCGCTCAACGAAACGCCGCAGTCCATCTCGGTCATCACGCGTGAGCTGATCGAAGACCAGGGCGCGGCCAACCTGCAGGACACGCTGCGCTACACCCCCGGCGTCTTTGCCAACACCTACGGCTTTGACAACCGCGGTGACTGGGCGCAAATCCGCGGCACGGCCTTTGTGCAATACCAGGACGGTTTGCGCATGCTGTTTGGCAACTACAACAACATCCGTCCCGACCCCTACACACTGGAGCGTGTGGAAGTGGTGCGCGGCCCGGCTTCCGTGCTGTATGGCCAGGGCGGTTTCGGCGGTCTGGTCAACATGGTATCCAAGCGCCCCCAGCTGGATGCGCACAAGCAGATCGACCTGTCGCTCGGCAGCTTCAGCCGCAAACAGGTGGCGCTGGACCTGACCGGCCCGCTCAATGCCGACGGCACCCTGCTTTACCGCCTGATCGCGCTGGGCCGCGACAGCGGCAGCCAGGTGGACCATGTGCCGGATGACCGCAGCCTGCTGGCGCCAGCGCTGACCTGGCGGCCCGATACGCGCACCAGCTTCACGCTGTATGCAAATGCCCAGAAGGACTTGTCGGGCTCCTCCGTCGGCTTCTTCCCGTGGCGAGGCACGCTGCTGCCGGCGCCGCGCGGCCGGATCCCGACCAACACCTTCATCAGCGAGCCCGGTTTCGACGAATACCGGGCAGAACAGACCGTGTTCGGCTATGAGGCTTCGCACCAGTTCAACGACACCTTCACCCTGCGGCAGAACTTGCGCAAAAGCGACAGCAGCGTGAGCTACAAGTCGCTGTATTCGCGCTTCAGCCCGGCACCGGCGCTCAATGCCGATGGGCAAACCATCAACCGCACCATCGTCAACCAGCAAAACGAGGCCGATGCGCTGACGGTGGACACCCAAGTGCAGGCCAAGTGGCGCAATGGCGCGCTCGAAAACACGCTGCTGGCGGGTTGGGACTGGCAGGACGTGACCCTGGGCGGTGGCCGCGCCAGCGCCAATGCGCCAGCCATCAACGTCTATGCACCGGTGTATGGCAACTTCACACCCCTGGGGGCCACGCCGGTGATTCCCACGGTGCAAACCCAGTCGGGCCTGTACCTGCAGCACCAGGCCAAATGGAACGAGCGCTGGATTGGCGTGGTGGGCCTGCGCCATGACAAGGCCACCTCCGGGACCGGCACAGCCGCGGCGTCGAAGCTGGACAGCAGCGCCACCACCGGCCGCCTGGGCCTGGCTTACGCCAGCCCCGAAGGCTGGACGCCTTACGCCAGTTATTCGGAATCTTTCATGCCGGTCGCCGGCATCAACTTTTTCGGCCAGGCCTACAAACCGCAAACCAGCCAGCAGCAGGAATTGGGCCTGAAGTTCCAGCCCCCCGGCAGCAACACCAGCTATACCGTCGCCATCTACAACATCCGCGAGACGAATCGCCGCACACCCGACCCGGCCAACCCGCTGAACCAGATCCAGGTGGGCGAAGCGCGCATCAAGGGCTTTGAGCTGGAGGCCAATGTGGCGGTTTCGCGCGCCTTCGACCTGGTGGCGGGCTACAGCCGGACCGATGCCAAGGTCAGCCGCTCCAACATCGTCGCCGAGCAAGGCAAAAAGCTGTCCAGCGTGCCGGGCGAGCAAGCCTCGCTGTGGGGTCGCTACAAGTTCATGCTGGCCGGCCAAGGCGGGTTTTCCGTGGGCGCCGGCGTGCGTTATGTGGGCAGTTCATGGGACGGCCGCGACATTCTTGAAACACCGGCCTTCACGCTGCTGGACGCCATGCTGGGTTACGAACAAGGCCCCTGGAAAGCCAGCCTCACCGTCAACAACCTGACCGACAAGGTGCATGTCACCACCTGCCTGAACCGGGGTGACTGCTTCTACGGCGCGCGCCGCACGCTGACGGCCAACCTGCGCTACACCTTCTGACATTTTTCAAGGATATCTCGATGCCAAACCAACACCTGCGTTCCTTCAAGTCCATCGCCTTCATCACCGGCATGCTGCTGCTGGGCAGCGCCCAGGCGCACCATGTCTGGATCGAGCAGCCCGCAGTGGGCCAGAAAACCGGCAACGCCACTTTTTTCTTTGGTGAATTTGGCGGCAACCTGCGCGAGGCGTCGCCCGGCTTGCTGGACAAATTTCCGCAGCCGGTGGCCTTCAGGCTGTCGGCCAAGGGCGAGCAGGCGCTGCCTGTCAGCAAAACCGCAGGCGGCTTTGCCATCGCCGCACGCGCGGCCAAAGGCGAGTCCATCGTGGCGGAAGAACCGGCCTACCCGATCAGCGAGCGCAAGGACGGCGACACAACCCTGCGCAGCCTGTACCACCCCGCCGCCCGGCTGGTGGTGGGGGTTTCCAAACAGGACCCGAAGCTGACCCTGGACCTGGTGCCCACCGGCAACGCGGGAAAAGACGGTGTGGAAGTACAGGCGTTTTACAAAGGCCAGCCCCTGCCCAAAGCCAAGGTTGAAGTCATCACCGCCTCGGGCTGGTCACAGACGCATTACAGCGACGAGGCCGGCAAGCTGCGCGTGCAGATGCCCTGGCGCGGCACCTATGTGCTGGAGCTGAGCCACAGCGACAAAAACCCCGGCGAGCGAGCAGCGGCCAGCGGCCCCGAAAAATTTGACCGCGCCAGCTACGTCACCAGCCTGACCTTGATGCAAGCGACAGGCATCGCCACCCTGCCCGCGCCGCCCGCCGCCGCTCCGAACAAGATGAACTGACGCCAAGGACCGTCAAACGAGACCCCTCATGAAAATCAAATCGCATCGGCTGTTGACGCTCACGCCATGCGCGCAGTCGGCCCTGTGCTTTGTGGCAATTTGCACCAGCGTGCCGCTACATGCCCAGGCGCAGGCGAATGCCGTTGCAGCCGGTACGTTGGGGGAAATACGCGTTCAGGGCGCCACTGGTTCCGGCACGCTGCGGGCTACCAGCCAAAGCGCCGCCGGCTTCGGTGACAAACCGCTGTTGGACACACCTTTCCAGGTCAATGTGTTCACCGAGAAACTTTTTACGGACCAACAGGCCCGTTCAATTTGCGATCCCTTTCGGCCCCCTCAAACGCGAACAATTCTCATTTCAGGCGTATAATTTGCACTTCCGCAAGCCATCGCCCTTTTGGCGAAGCCAGCACCTCACAGCCTAGCTTCGCCATGTCCTCTTCCAACCCTGCCCTCAAATCAAATTCGCCTTCAACCCTTGCAGGATGGTCGCAGTCAGCGATTGAATCAATAGCAAACGAGGGCCTGAGGCGAATTTTTACACCGTCCCTGCGCCGGCCCTGCGCCATGGTGTTGCGAGTGCTGGGCGCAATTGGCGGCGGCTACGCCTTCACGGCTGCAGCCGTGGCGGCGGCGTCCGCGGCGCTGCCGCTGGTTGGCATGTCGCGCAGCGACGCCGTGGTGCTAGCGGCCACGCTTGGCTTCGTGCTCTATCTGCTGGTATTGCTGTGGGCGTTCAGTGTGCGCGGCCTCGTGCGCCTGTGGGTCACGCTGGCGGGAGCCACTTTGCTGGCCACAGGGCTGACCTTCCTCGCCAACTAGGAAGTCATTGATGGAACCCACTTTCCGCAAATCCATGGCCTGGTTGCACACCTGGGCCGGCGTGGTGATGGGCAGCGTGTTGTTCGCGATGTTCTGGATGGGCACACTCAGCGTGTTCGACCGCGAAATCGACCGCTGGATGAACCCTGGCACGCGCCTGTCGGCCACGCTGGCCGGGCAGCCCGTCAAACTGGACGGCCCCATCACCGACACCGCCATGCGCCTCGCGCAAGGCAGCTCCCAATGGTTTATTCGCCTGCCCAGCGAACGCACGCCCGCCGTAGAACTTCGCTGGCGCAACGAGGCCAGCAAAACCTTTGAGCGCCGCTACCTGCATCCGCAAACCGGCGCGGTGCTCACGCATACCGACACGCTGGCCGGCACGGGGTTTATTTTTCCGTTTCACTTCAACCTGCACATCAAGTGGAAAGACCTGGGTTACTGGCTGGTCGGGTTGGCGGGCATGGCCATGCTGGTGCTGGTGGTCAGTGGCGTGGTGATTCACCGCAAGATTTTTGTGGACTTCTTTTTGTTTCGCCCCAGGAAACACACCCAGCGCGCCAGCCTTGATTTGCACAACCTGACCGGCGTGCTGGGCATGCCCTTTCATTTCGTGATGGCGCTGTCGGGCCTGATCATCTTCGTGGGCATTTACTGGCCCAGCAGCTACAGCGCTGCCTACCCGGAAGCAAAAGATGTACCGGCAGCGCGACAAGCCTTCAACAAGGACGGCTATGGCCAATACCGCCGCGCCAAAGCCGGTGAGCCGGGCGCGGCCCTGGCATCGCTGGATGCCATGCGCGCCCAAGCCAGGCAGCAATGGCAAGGTGGCGAGGCCAATTTCATTCGCGTCTGGCAGCCCGGCGACAAGGCCAGCTATGTGGAGCTACGCCGCAGCTACGAAGACACGGTCACCATGAACCTGGACCAGTTGTACCTGGATGCGACTTCTGGCCAGCACTTGTACAGCTTCACCAGTGCGCCGGTGATGACGGTTCAGCGTTTCATCAGTGGCTTGCACTTCATCCAGTTTGAACACTGGCTGCTGCGCTGGCTGTACTTTCTGGCAGGCCTGTCGGGCTGCATCCTGATGGCCACCGGTTTTATCTTCTGGCTGGAGAGCCGCCGCGCCAGCCATGCCAAAAAAGGTTTGCACGGCGTGCGCGTGGTCGAGGCGCTGTCGGTCGCCAGCGTGCCCGGCATCATGGCTGCCACCTGCGTGTTTTTTATCGCCAACCGGCTGCTGCCACTGGACGCTGTACTGGGCGGTTATGACCGTGCCACCCTGGAAATGTGGGCGTTTTACCTGGCCTGGCTGGCCGCACTCGCCCATGCAGGCTGGCGCGGGCGCGCCGCCTGGCGCGAGCAAACCGCCGCGCTGGCGGTGCTGGCCGTGCTGGCGGTGGCGCTGAACTGGGTCACCACCGGCCAGCATCTGATACACACGCTGGCAGGCGGCTTGTGGGCGGTGGCGGGCATGGACCTGATGTTGCTGGGCGCGGCGGCCATCGCCGCAGTGACCGCCAGGCACCTGGGGCGCAAGGTGGCCAGCCCGCTGCGTGCCGCCGCCCAAGCCAAAACCGCTCCCCTGCCGGAACTCGCGGCAGCACAACAAACCGCAAAGGGCGCCGGCAACAGCCCCCGCGCCGCCTGAGGTGTTGCCGATGCTTGCCGCCTGCCTGCTGGCCCTGCTGGGATTCGCCTTTCTGGCCCTTAGCCAGGAACGCCATTTGGAGCGCGTTTTTGAATCAAATCGGCCTTTAGCCCTTACCCAACTTGCACAACTTGCACAACGTGCTACTGGTTTTATAGCGATTGGGCTCGCCCTGCCGCTTTGCATCGTCGGCGAAGGCGCCGGCTTTGGCTGCCTGCTGTGGGTCATGCTGACCGTCGCGGCCGCGATGGTCACCGCGTTGACGCTGACCTGGCGGCCGAACTGCTTGCGGCCGCTGGCGCGTGCGGCACATCTTTTGTTCAGCTTTCGTCCTTCTCAACTCCCATGAGGTAAACCGTGTTTCAAACCCTGCTGATCGCTTTTCGTGAGGGCCTCGAAGCCCTGCTGGTGGTGGCCATTGCCACGCTGTATTTGCGCCGCACCGGCCGGCTCCATTTGCTGGGAGCGATTCGCAGCGGCCTGGCCGTGGCCGTCGTGTTGTCACTGCTGCTGGGCTATATGCTGTCGCGCATCGGCGCCATGTCCCCCGCGGCCGAGGGCGTCATGGCCCTGCTCGCCGCGGCGACGGTGGTCTGGTGTGTGGTGCACATGATGAAAGCCGGCAAGACATTGGGCCGGGAAATCAACACGCGACTTGACCGCGCCACCCTGCTCGACGGCTCCAGGGCCTGGCTGGCGGTGTTTGGCTTCACGCTGTTCATGGTTGGACGCGAAGGCGTGGAAACCGCAACCATGCTGGCCTCGCTGGCCTCCAGCGCCGAGCTGGGTTACATGGTCTGGGGCGGGCTGACCGGCCTCGCTCTGGCCGCGGCGATTGCAGGGGCCTGGGTGCGTTACGGCAAGGCGGTGGACCTGGGCCGGTTTTTCCGCGTCACGGCCTGGTTCATGATGGTGTTCGCCGTGCAGTTGGTCATTTACGCACTGCACGAGTTCACCGAATCGGCGTTGATCCCCGGCATCGACAACGCCTGGTGGCATGCCGCCACCGAGGACCTGGCCGAAGGCACAACTGCGCAACTGGTTTCGCTGGCGCTGGTTCTGGTGCCCACGGTCTGGCTGGCGCTGGCGCACTGGCAGGACAGCCGCAGCGCTGGCAACACGGCCGTCAGGAGCTGAAGGCAGGTGGAGCTCACGCACCTGGCAGACAGAACACCGCCAGAAAAGTAACCTGCTTGCGCCAAGGTTATTGCAAATGCGACCGATTCGCATTTATACTTCAACCATCGATTTAACCACCAGCAAGCCAATCCCATGATCGTCTGTGTCTGCCGCCGAATCTCCGACCGCGAAATCGCCCGCCACGCCCGCGCGGGCCTGGGCTTTGACGAGATCCAGTTCGAACTCGGCGTCGCCATGCAGTGCGGTCAGTGTGAAGGGTGTGCCCGGGACGTGGTGGCGCAATGCAGCGCCACCTGCCCCACGGCCCACATCAAGCGCGCCGACCACCCAACGGAAGGCAGCCCATGGCATCCTCTCTCACCCTCTTTGCAAGCCTCGCCGGCAGCCTGATCCTGGTGATCAGCCCGCTCTGGTGGATTTTCCGCCGCTAGCGCGTCCTTCGTTCCCGCCCACGCGTTCCTCCTGCGCATCCACTAGACTTCCGATGAACGCTCCCGCCATTTCGGGCTCCAACACCCCTGCACTTCCAACAAGCCCCGTGCGATTGCCGATCAGCCGCAACATCGTTATTGCCGCCAGCGTGGTCATCTTCCACGTGGCGGCACTGTGGGCGTTGCAGAACGGCCTGCTGCGCCGGGCCGTGGAACACGTGGTGCCGGCCGAACTGCTGACGCGCATCATCGAAATCGAGCCGCCCAAGGTGGCGCCGCCACCGCCCCCGCCGCCCCCCAAAGCCGCGCCGAAAACGGCCAAGCTGCCGCCGCCGCCCATGCCCCTGGCCGTGCGGGACCCTGCGCCGGCGCCCAAGGCGCCCACCGGTGTGGTCGAACAGCAGCCGCCTGCACCCGCGGTGCTGGCGCCGGTGGCGCCCGCCCCGGCGCCCCCCGCGCCACCGGCCCCGGCGCGCCTGGTGGAAATCACCCAGGGCGAAACCGAATACATCCGGCCGCCGCGTCCGGTCTACCCGGCCCTGAGCAAGCGCAGCGGTGAAGCCGGCGTGGTCATCATTGCCGTTTACTACAGCAGCTCCGGCCACGCCAAACGTGCCGAAGTCTTCAAGTCCAGCGGCTTCGAGCGCCTGGACCGTGCCGCGCGCGATGCCGTGATGGCCTCACAGGTCACCCCTTTCCGGCGGGCGGGCGTCAATGAAGACACCCAGTTCCTGCTCAAAGCCCCGATTAATTTTGTTCTGGAGTAACGCATGAATTCACAATTTGGCCTGATGAACGTCTGGACGCAGGGCGACTTCGTCACCCGGGCGGTGGCCCTGCTGCTGATCGGCATGTCGCTGGTGTCCTGGATCGTCATCATCACCAAGACCCTGGACGTGCTGAAGTACAAGAAGATTGCCCGCAGCGCGGAAGACTTCTGGCACAGCGAAGACTTCGCCGCCGGCCTGGCCCGGCTGGGCAATGACCCGGCCAGTCCCTTCCGCCAGCTGGCCATCGAAGGCCGCGAAGCCATCGCCCACCACCGCAACACCAAAGCGCACCTGCACGACACGCTGGACGTCAGCGACTGGGTCACGCGCAGCCTGCGCAACACCATCGACGAGTTCACCTCGCGCCTGCAGTCGGGCCTGGCCATCCTGGCGTCGGTCGGTTCCACCGCGCCCTTCATCGGCCTGTTCGGCACGGTCTGGGGCATTTACCACGCGCTGCTGGCCATCGGCACGGCCGGCCAGGCGACCATCGACAAGGTGGCCGGCCCGATCGGCGAGTCGCTGATCATGACGGCGCTGGGCCTGGCGGTCGCGATTCCGGCGGTGCTCGGCTACAACGCACTGGTGCGCGGCAACAAGGGTGTGCTGCACAAGCTCAACCGTTTTGCGCACGACCTGCACGCCTACTTCGTGACCGGCGCACGGGTCAGCAGCGGCGGCGCTGCCAATGTCGTGACCATGAAAAAAGCCTGACGCAGAAGGAGCACGCAGCATGGCTTTCGGAACCCAGGACGACACCGACGAGGTGATGAACGAGATCAACATGACGCCGCTGGTCGACGTGATGCTGGTGCTCCTGATCATCTTCATCATCACCGTGCCGGTGATGAAACACGCGGTCAACATCGATCTGCCGCGCGCGACCAACGAGGCGCAAAACGTCAAGCCCGAGACGGTGCGGCTGACGGTGGACGCCGACGGCGCCTACTACCTCAACGAGGCCAAGGTCGAGGATGCGGCGCTGGCGCCCAGTTTCCAGGCGGCGGCCGCGAAGGAGCCGCAGCCCGAACTGCACATCCGCGGCGACAAGGCGGTCCGCTACGAACGGGTGGCCCAGGCCATGGCGGCGGCGCAGCAGGCCGGGCTGCGCAAGATCGGCTTCATCACCGAACCGGTCCGACCCTGACGGCCAGCGGCTGCGCCCTCCGCATTACAACCTGGCCCTTCACCGAGCCAGGTTTTTTTTGCGCTGCCCGCGTTTTTCTTGGTGATCGGTGTCACCAGGCGGTGGCGCCTACCGCGCATTTTTCAGGAAAAAATACGGCCCGGCGCTTGACTTTTAATTGCGAATAGTTATCATTACGGTAACAACAACCCCTCAGGTACACCAAGGTCAACCATCATGTCCCCTGCACAACCTGCCGCCGCCACCCTGAGCCTGCCGTCTCGCCGCAACGACCACGCGGGAACTGCGCCCACCCACAGCCACAGCGCCACAGGCTCCGCCGTGGACAGCCACCAGTTGCTGCGCGGCCAGAAGGCCGTGGACATCATGCACAACGGATCGACCTACCGCCTGCAGGCGACGCGCCTGGGCAAGCTGATCCTGACCAAGTAGCCGACAAGTTTCATCGTGGGACGATCCGGGGCCGGCAACGGTCTCACAGGTCGTTTTTGCCAGCCAGCCGGCCGTCTTTCGGGCAGTTGCATTAGCCAGGCTTTTTTTCTCCACACGCCATGCAAAAGTCGACCCGAGGGTCGGCTTTTACCATTGAAATCAGGCTTCGACCCTTTTTCCGCGAGCGCGATCTGCTATCAATTAAATAGCAAGCATCCCCAACAAACAACCGTTACAGACCGATGGCGGCCATGCCGGCACGCGCGATCTGCGCATCTTCGCTGGACTTCACGCCGCTGACGCCGACCGCGCCCAGGCACTGGCCGTCCTTCAGGATGGGCACGCCGCCCTCGAGCAGGCCCTTGAGCTCCGGCGCGCTCAGGAAAGAAAAGCGCCCGCCGTTGATCATGTCTTCGTAAATCTTGCTCTCGCGCCGGCCCATGGCCGCCGTATGGGCCTTGGCCGGTGCAATGTGGGCAGAAATGGGCGCGGCGCCGTCCAGGCGCTGCAGGTGCAGCAGGTGGCCGCCGTCGTCAACGATGGCAATTGTCACCGCCCAGCTGTTTTTTGTCGCTTCTGCGGCAGCGGCAGCGGCGATCGCCTGCACATCGGAAAATTCCAGCACTGTTTTTGATTTCATGGTGTTCCAGGGTTTGTTTTGGGCAAACCATCAAGCATACGCAACTTTGCGGGCTGCAGCGGGTCCTATTGCGTACCTGAAACCTTGGAGAACCCTGACAAAAAGTAGGCAGTGCACAGGGTTACTCCTTGAAAATCGCCACCGTCCCCTAAAATAACCTTGCCCGCATATGCAGGCCTCTAATGGAGAAGACCGGATGAATAACAATGTTCAAACCTTGGACCATGGCTACGTTGGCTCTGCCGAGCAACGCAACCGGGTCTTGCGCAACACTTACTGGCTGCTGGCGCTGAGCCTGCTGCCCACGGTGCTGGGCGCCTGGGTGGGCGTGGCCACGGGCATCACTGCCTCCCTGAGCGGCGGGCTGGGCCTGATCGTGTTCCTCGGCGGCGCCTTCGGCTTCATGTACGCCATTGAAAAGACCAAGAACTCTGCCGCCGGCGTGCCGGTGCTGCTGGCCTTCACTTTCTTCATGGGCCTGATGCTGTCGCGCATGATCGGCATGATTCTCGGCTTCAGGAACGGCAGCGAACTGATCATGACCGCCATGGGCGGCACCGCGGGCGTGTTTTTTGTCATGGCCACCCTGGCCAGCGTCATCAAGCGCGATATCTCCGGCATGGGCAAATGGCTGTTTGTCGGTGCCCTGGTCGTGATGGTGGGCTCCATCATCAACGTGTTTGTCGGCTCCACCGCCGGCATGATGGCGATTTCGGTCGCCGTGATCGGCATCTTCAGCGCCTACATGCTGTATGACCTCAAGCAGATCCTCGATGGCGGCGAGACCAACTACGTCAGCGCCACGCTGGCCCTGTACCTGGACCTGTTCAACGTGTTCCAGGCCCTGCTGGCCCTGCTGGGCATCGCCGGTGGCGAGCGCGACTGAGCTTGTTCCCGTTCAGAAAAAAGGGCCTTCGGGCCCTTTTTTCATGGGCGGCCTCGCCGGGCAAGCTCTGTGCAACCGATGGCGATCCGGCGTCAAGCCCGACAACACACCAACCGGGGCGCCGCCAAAAGCTATCTATTCAATAGCAGCCTTCCCTTGCACACAAAGGGACGGTGTCAGATTTGATTGAAACCCCGCACCAGGCCAATTTGCGCTGGGTCAACAGAGTTCGCGTTAACCCTTATAAAGATGTGCAACAAATACATCTTCTTACTACACTGGATGCAAGCACCCGGACAACAGAGATCCGGATGCTTTCAAAGAAGAAAGAAGGTTGTTTGTATGCGTACCCCTCATTCAAGGAATTTTTCGCTCCTGGCCCTCGCTGCCGCCATGGCGCTTGCCAGTCTGGGCGCGGCTGCGGCGCCACCCGCAGCCGCCCAGTCCGGCGCATCGCGCGCGCCGGCCACTGAGCAGGCCAAGGGCGCCGTCAAGAAGTACACGCTCGAAACCGGCATCGTCAACGGCAAGATGGTGTTCATCGACGACCGCGGTCAGGCCAACCCGGTGCTGCACGCCAATGTGGGCGACACGGTGGAGATCCGCCTCAAAAGCGGCGAAGGTGCACAGCACGACATCGCCATTCCCGAGCTGAAGGTGCAGTCGCAGAAATTCGACGCCGCCAGCGGCCCCACGACCGTGCGTTTCACCGTCACGCAGGCCGGCAAGTTCACCTACTACTGCACCATCGCCGGCCACCGCCAGATCGGCATGGAAGGCGTGTTCGAGGTCGCCGGCACCAGCATCGCCGGAGCGGCACCGAAGCCCGCTGCGAAGACAACCGGCGTCCCCGGCGCCGATCTGTACACCGCGCCAGCCATGCGGCCCGCCGACGTGGCCGCCGTGAGTGTGGCGATGGACCCGGCGGCCGTGCCCGCCCCGATTGGTGCCCGTGCGCCCCAGCTCCTGAAGTACCGCATGGAAACCGTGGAACTGGCCGGCAAGCTTGACGACGGCACCAGCTTCACCTACTGGACCTTCGACCGCAAGGTGCCCGGCCCCATGCTGCGCGCCCGCATCGGCGACACCATCGAACTGACGCTGGCCAATGCGCGCGACAGCAAGATGATCCACTCCATCGACCTGCATGCGGTGACCGGCGGCCACGGTGGCGGCGAACACACCCAGGTCGGCCCCGGCCAGGAAAAAACCATCACCTTCAAGGCGTTGAACGCCGGGCTGTATGTGTACCACTGCGCCACGCCGCTGGTGCCGCAGCACATCTCGGCCGGCATGTATGGCATGATCCTGGTCGAGCCCGAAGGCGGCCTGTCGAAAGTGGACCGCGAGTACTATGTGATGCAGGGCGACATGTACACCACACGGCCGCACGGCGCCAGGACGCACCAGGATTTCGACCTGGACAAGATGGCGGCCGAGCTGCCTGACTATTACGTCTTCAACGGCGCGGTTGGTTCGCTGACCAAGGAGCACAAGCTCACCGCCAATGTGGGCGAGACCGTGCGCATCTTCTTCGGCGTGGGTGGCCCGAACAAGATCTCGTCTTTCCACGTGATCGGCGAGATCTTCGACAAGGTCTACAGCGAAGGCTCGATCAGTTCGCCCAAACGCGATGTACAGACCACGCTGGTCGCCCCAGGCGGCGCCACCATCGTCGAGTTCAAGGTGGACTACCCGGGCAGCTACCTGCTGGTGGACCACGCCCTGTCGCGGGCCGGCAAGGGGCTGGTCGGCATGCTGGAAGTCACGGGTGCCGCCGATGCAGGCATCTACAAGGCCCACACGCCAGGCAAGGCAGGGGCCACGCACTGAGTTTCCGGCCAACGGCCGCTTGGCCCGGGCTGTCCGCTGTCATGGCGGACAGCTTTTTTTACGCCCTCATTGGCCGGCGCCGACCGGAAGCCGCTCAAACACCGCCATCGATTCCACATGCGCGGTGTGCGGGAACATGTTGACCACCCCGGCCGCCATGCAGCGGTAACCCGCGTCATGCACCAGCACGCCCGCATCACGCGCCAGCGTCGCCGGGTTGCAGCTGACATAGACGATGCGCTGCGGCGGCGTCCAGTCGCCGATCTGCAGGTTTTGCTGCCCGCCAGCATCGTCGCAAGGCACGCCGGTGACGATCTGCTGGTGCAGCGCGGCCAGCGCCTTGAACAGCTCGAACGCGCCTTCGCGCGGTGGGTCGACCAGCCATTTGTCGGCGGCGCCGTCCCTGACCAACATGCCGGGGCTGATCTCGAACAGGTTGCGCGCTACAAATTTGGTAGCTGCCAGCGCCCGTCCCGTCAGGGCTGAGACCTTGTTTGATTCATAGTTTTCGCGCGAGCGGGCGACCAGCACCTCGCTACCCTCGATGCCCAGCACCTCGCGCGCCTGGGTGGCCAGCGGCAAGGTGAAATTGCCGAGGCCACAAAACCAGTCGATCACGCGCTCGTGCGCCTGCACGGCGAGCAGACGCAAGGCGCGCGACACCAGCACCTGGTTGATGTGCGGGTTGACCTGGGTGAAGTCGGTCGGCTTGAAGGGCATGGTGATGCCGTAGTCGGGCAGGCCGTAGGCCAGCTGCTGCGCCGGGTCGGTCATCTCATCGAGCAGCTTGACCGTCTCCAGCCCGCCGGGCTGCAGCCACCATTGCAGGCCGGGATGGGCCAGCGCAAAGGCGCGCAGCTTCGCCAGGTCGCCGCCGGACAGCGGCTCCATGTGGCGCAGCACCATGGCCGTCACCGTGTCGCCGCAGGCCAGCTCGATCTGCGGCAGGGTTTCCTTGGCGTCCATGCCGGCGATCAGCGCGCGCAGCGGCAGCAGCAGGTCGCTGACATGCTTGGGCAACACGTGGCACTCGCGCATGTCGGCGACATAACCGCTCTTGCGTTCATGAAAGCCCACCAGCACCTCGCCCTTCTTGCGCACAAAACGCACCGACAGGCGGGCCCGGTAGCGGTAGTTCCACGCCGGTCCTTCAATCGGCCTGAGCACCATGTCGGGCTTGAGCTTGCCGATGTGCCAGAGGTTGTCTTCCAGCACGCGCTGCTTGACGGCCACCTGGGCGCCCACGTGCAGGTGCTGCATCTTGCAGCCGCCGCAGGCGCCGGTGTGCAGGCCGAAGTGCGGGCACTGCGGGCGCACGCGCTGCGAGGACTCGTGCAGCACGGCCATCAGCGTGGCTTTCTCGAAACTCGGTTTCTTGCGGTAGACGCTGGCGCTGACGGTCTCAAAGGGCAAGGCACCTTCGATGAACACCACTTTGCCGTCCTCCCGGTGCGCAATGCCCTGGGCCTCGATGTCGAGCGACTCGATAGTGAGCACATCGGGCGGGTACTCGGTTAACGCGGGGGCCGGCTGGTGCTGCGGTTGCTGGTGTTTTCTTCTGGACATCCCCCATTGTCTCAGGCCTGTACTGCAGCCCGGAAGTAGCGAAACATAATGAAAGTAATGGCTTCGTGCCCGGGGCAAGGCGCAAGCCGCAGCGAAGGCTGTACGCCTTCGCAGGGATTGCAACGGCGCCATGGGTGCGAAGGCGCGCTTTCATGTTTCGATATTTTCGGGTTGCAGTACCAGGCTACCATTTTCGACTGAGCCAACAGGTGGACAAGGAGCATCCCATGGAGATACGCATCTGCATCGACGTGGACGACATGGAACGCGCCATCGCGTTTTACACGGGCGGGCTGGGCCTGCGCTGCGGCCGGCGCTTCCAGAGTGGCCTTGTCGAGTTGCTGGGTGCGGGCAGCCCGATCGACCTGCTGCTGCAAACCGAAGGCAGCCGCCCGCTGGCCGACAGCACCGCGACACGCAGCTACAACCGCCACTGGACGCCGGTGCACCTGGACTTCGTGGTTGACGACATCGACGCGGCCGTCAGCCGGCTGCTGCAGCACGGCGCCGTGCTCGAGCAGCCGGTGACAGACCGCGTCTGGGGCCGCATCGCCGGGCTGGCCGACCCGTTTGGCCATGGCATTGACCTGCTGCAGTTTACGGGCCGCGGTTATGACGAGATCCCCACCGGCCAGGACCAGCTACCAACCTGATAGCAGCTTGTGCCTGTCGAATAAGGGCTGGAGGCCGATTGGAGGCATCAATGGGTGCCACCGGGCCATGAAAAAAGCCCTGCGTGCAGGGCTTTTTGGTTCGAAGCGAAACGCCGGCTTATTTGGCGGGCAGGAACTTGGCCGGGTCCACCGGCTTGCCCTGCTTGCGGATTTCAAAATGCAGCTTGACGCGGTCGGCATCGCTGGCGCCCATTTCGGCAATCTTCTGGCCCTTGCGCACCGACTGGTCTTCCTTGACCAGCAGGGTGTGGTTGTGCGCGTAGGCGGTCAGGAACGTGTTGTTGTGCTTGAGGATGATCAGGTTGCCGTAACCGCGCAGGCCGGCGCCGGCGTAGACTACGCGGCCGTCGGCAGACGCCATCACCGGGTCGCCGGTTTTGCCCGCGATGTCCATGCCCTTGTTCTTGGCCTCGTCAAAACCGGCAAGCACCGGCCCCTGCGCCGGCCAGATCCAGGCGAGATCGTCGTCGCCGCCCGATGCGGGAGCCGATGGCGCCGATGCCGCAGGTTTGGCGGCGCTGGCGCTTGCGGTCGCCGGGGCCGGGGCGCTGCTGGCAGGTGCCGGGGCAGTCGGCGTGACCGAGCTGGACGTCACGGGCCGGGACACGGCCACCGAACTTTCGACCGGCGGCGTCACGCGCAACACCTGGCCGACTTCGATCAGGTTGGGGTTCTCAAGATTGCTCCAGCGCCCGATGTCGCGCCAGTTCTGGCCGGTGTCCAGCCCGATGCGAATCAGGGTGTCACCCGGCTTGACCGTGTAGTAGCCGGGCTTGCCGGCGTTTTCGGCGCCCGGCAGCGGCTTGACGCTGGCAGGGTCGACCGCGACCACAGGCGCACGCCCCATGCCGGCGCCGCGGTCCTCGACCGGTGCGCGGCCCAGGCTGCGCGTTCCGCAGGCGGACAGCAGCAGGACTGCGGCGGCCAGAAAACAGGTCGTCAGCAGGCGGCCAGCACGCTGTCCGCCGGGGTGGCTTTCAGGAGCCGTGGAAAGAGACGCTGTCATGGCCGATCCGGCTTGTTCGTTCATTGTTTGATTCACCCTTTTTGCAAAGCTTCTTGTCAATTCTGCGTTCGTGACGCGGGGAGACACCATGAACGTACTTGGGTTCATGCCTGCTCAGCTGGTTCCCGATTTTAAAGGTACAAAGTGCACGGCCTCCAGAACAGTCTGTGTAACACCGTTCGCCGTCCTGTCAAGCACCACCAGCGCCTGGGCACCGCCGGCCACATGCATGGGGGCCACCAGGCGACCGCCGACCGCGAGTTGCTCGACCCAGGCCGGCGGAATCGCCTCGCCGCCGGCCGCCGCAATGATGGCTGCGTAAGGTGCACCCTTGGCATAACCGGCCATGCCGTCGCCAAAAAGCAGATGCACATTGGCCAGGCGAAAGGCCCGCAGGTTCTCGCGCGCCTTGTCGTGCAGCCCGCGCAGGCGCTCGATGCTGTAGACCTCGGTGGCGAGCTGCCCCAGCAGGGCCGCCTGGTAGCCGCAGCCGGTGCCGATTTCCAGCACGCGGCCCAGCTTGCCCGCCGGGCTGCCAGCGCCCTGGCGCAGCAGCTCGAGCATGCGGGCCACCACATTGGGTTTGGAGATGGTCTGGCCCAGCCCGATCGGCAGGCTGGTGTCTTCATAGGCCTGGTTGACCAGCGCCGTGTCGACAAAACGGTGGCGCTCGACATGGCCCATGGCGGCGAGTACCTGGGCGTCCGAGATCCCCTGTGCTGCCAGCTTGCTGACCATGCGCGTACGCACCGCCCGGGAGTCCAGGCCGACACCGCTCGTGAGTACGGTTTTGGCCGGTTTCTTCGAGTCAAAAATGCCTGTATCCCTTTCCGGATGGGCGCGGCCAGCTACCTTTTTGGTAGCGGATGGCGTGCCGGCATCGGGCTCGAGCCGAACCGGAAAGCCCGGCCGCCGGGCCGGCGCGGCACCGGCCGCGCTGGCCGCCGCAGCGGATGGATTGAAGGGCGGCTTCAGCGGGGACGTCATGCCGCAGCCTGGGCGGGCTGGGCCACCGGCCCGCTGCGGACGGCCTGGCTCAGCTGGTCGGCCGTCTGCGCCCAGTAGGGCAGCCGCTCATGGTCCGTCAGGTCGACCTGCAGCGGCGTGATCGAGACAAAGCCGTGCCGGGTGGCAAAAAAGTCCGTGCCCTCGCCCTCTTCCTTGGCCGCGCCGGCGCTGCCTATCCAGTACATGGTTTCGCCGCGCGGACTGGTCTGCATGATGACCCGCTCCGCCGCGTGGCGCCGGCCCAGGCGGCAGACCTTGAAGCCCTGGATCTGCGCGTCCGGCAGGTTGGGAATATTCACATTGAGCAGCCATGGCGCCACGGTGGGCTGCGCGCCTTCGGCAATCTTCTCGAGCGAAGGCATCAACTGCTGCACCAGGTCGCGCGCGCGCCGCCCGGCCACGTCGATATGAGCCCAGCCCTTGTCGGTCTGCGAAAACGCAATCGAGGGAATGCCAAACAGATACCCTTCCATGGCGGCCCCCACGGTGCCTGAATAAATCGTGTCGTCACCCATGTTGGCGCCGTTGTTGATGCCCGAGACCACCAGGTCCGGCCGGTAGCCGAGCAGCCCGGTCAGCGCAATGTGCACACAGTCGGCCGGCGTGCCGTTGATGTAGCGAAAACCGTTGGCCGCCGTCTGCACGTACATTGGCGAATGCAGGGTCAGCGCGTTCGATTTGGCGCTGTTGTTCTGCTCGGGTGCAACAACTTCCACGTCGGCAATGTCCTTCAGGGCCTCGTACAGGGCGATGATGCCGGAGGCCTGGTAGCCGTCGTCGTTGCAGATCAGGATTTTCATGACCCGATTTTAAGGTCTCAAGGGTGACAAACCGGGGCCATGCCGCGTCTATTTGGTCCCGCAACCTGCCTATGATGTGTTCACCTGATCCCCAACGGAGACTCCCTCATGCATGCCTGGCTATGTGAAAACCCCACCGGCGTTGACGCCCTGACCTGGAAAGAACTGCCCACCCCCGAGCCCAAGGCCGGCGAGGTGCTGATCGAAATCAAGGCCGCCAGCCTGAATTTCCCCGACCTGCTGATTGTCCAGAACAAGTACCAGATGAAGCCGCCGCTGCCTTTTGTGCCGGGCTCTGAATACGCGGGCATCGTGCAGGCCGTTGGCGAAGGCGTCAAGCACCTGAAGGTCGGCCAGAACGTCGCCTGCCTGTCAGGCACCGGCGGTTTTGCCACCCACACCATCGCACCGGCGGCCCTGTGCATGCCGCTGCCGGACGGCTTTCCGTTTGTCGATGCCGCGGCCTTCATCATGATTTACGCGACTTCGCACCACGCGCTGGTGGACCGCGCACAACTCAAGGCCGGTGAAACCGTGCTGGTGCTGGGTGCGGCCGGCGGCGTCGGCACCTCGGCCATCCAGATCGCCAAGGCCATGGGCGCCAAGGTAATTGCGGCCGCCTCCACCGACGAAAAATGCGCACTGTGCAAATCCATAGGCGCCGATGCCACCATCAACTACAGCACCGAGAACCTGCGCGAGGCCATCAAGGCCCTGACCGGCGGCAAGGGCCCGGATGTGATTTACGACCCGGTGGGCGGTGATTTTGCCGAGCCGGCCTTTCGCTCCATCGCCTGGCGCGGCCGCTATCTGGTGGTGGGCTTTGCGTCCGGCCCCATCCCCTCGCTGCCGCTGAACCTGACCCTGCTCAAGGGGGCATCCATCGTCGGCGTGTTCTGGGGCGGCTTTGCCAAGAACGAACCCAAGGCCAGCGCGGCCGCCCTGGCCGAACTGGCGCAGTGGTATGCGCAAGGCAAGATCAAGCCGGTCATCGACCGCACCATGCCCATGGCCGAACTCAAGGCGGCGTACGCCCATATGGGCTCGCGCGGCGTCAAGGGCAAACTGGTGATGGTGAACTGAAGAGGGCCAACCGGGGTCCCCTCGGGTTCCCCGGCGGCCGGGCGTGGAACTGTTACGCAGCAATCGACGCAGCACATCCCCTGACACCGCATATTTTGGGGGTATATTGGCAGTTCCTTAGCAATCGGGGAAGCCAATGGGCATGCCAACCTTGCTGGTGGTGGAAGACAATCCCGACCACCTTGAACTGACCCTGACCATTCTGGAGCAAAACGGGGCGTCCCACCACATCGTGGTGGCCCGCGACGGTCAGGAAGCCCTGGACTACCTGTTCTGCCAGGGCCCCTACAGCGACCGCAACCCCGACGAACAGCCCGAACTCGTGCTGCTGGACCTCGGCCTGCCCAAAATGAACGGCCTGCAGGTGCTGCAGTGCATGCGCGAAGATCCACGTACTTTTTTTGTGCCGGTGGTCATGCTGACCTCGGCGAGCGAGCAGTCTGACGTGATTTTGGCCTTGAAAGGCGGACTCAACAGCTACGTCAGCAAGCCGCTCGACTTTCGTGATTTCGAAGCCAGGCTCGAGGAAGTCCGGGAATACTGGCGCCTGTCCGGTCTGGCCCCCCTGAGCGCCTGAACCACGCTTGTGCACCGCCCAATAAAAAAGCCCCTTTGCAGGGGCTTTTTTATTGAAATACTGGGGTGGCTGATGGGGAGAAGCCCCCAACCCTCACACGCTATACAAATCAATCACTTAGTGCAACTCCCGCCGCCTCTGCGTCCGGTTATGTGTCCGGTTGCGTTGACACCCTGAAACGTCACGGGATTAAGTAAGCGCTTTCTCAATGCTTCCTCTAAGGTCGCGTTGTCCTTGATCGTAAATAATAAAATGGGTCCAGCAGGCAGCCTTGGTCGCAGGAACTCGAGCTGTCCAGCTGTCGAAGGTTCGATTTTGATGAAAGGCTTACTGCATCAGCAGGTAGCTGCAATGAACCTGGACAACTTTGTGGTCCGGCCGCGTCGCAAATCGGTCGAAAAATTCGCCAAACTGGAAGCCTGGCACACCCTGGACGGTGACAGCCACAGTGAGTTAAGCCAGCAGGTTGCTGACCTGCCCACGGCCCTGCTGGACAACGATGAAGAAGCCAAGCGCTTTGACATGCTGGTGCTGCGCACCCAACTGGCTATTTTGCAAGCCCAGCCTGACTTTGTGAGCCTGCGCGAGCGCATGCAGGCCATTGCCAGCGCGCTGGAGGAGCAAGACGCCATTCCGGCCATCAAGGCGCAAATGGTCTTGATTCAGTCCATTGCCGGTGATGAGTGGTGGGAAGGCGTGACTGTGGCCATGCTGGAGGCAGCACGCAAGAAGCTGCGCGCGCTAGTCAAGCTGATAGAAAAAAGCAAGAAAAACGTCGTTTACACCGACTTCGAGGACGAGCTGGGTGAGAGCACAACGATTGCCCTGCCCGGCGTCAGCATTGGCATGAACCTCGCCAAGTTCAAGGACAAGGCGCGCCAATTTCTCAAGGCCCACGAAAGCCATCTTTCATTGCAACGCCTGCGCCGTAACCAGCCGTTGACGCCATCCGACCTGGAAGAGCTGGGCAAGATGCTGGTGCAGGCCGGTGGGTCGGCCGAGGTCATCCAGCAGGCCACTGAGCAAAGCCACGGCTTGGGCATCTTCATCCGTTCCCTGGTGGGACTGGACCGGGAGACCGCCAAGCAGGCTTTCAGTCAATTCGTGGTGGGCACAACCGCCACGGCCAGCCAGCTGGAGTTCATCGACCTGATTGTTCAGTACCTGACTGAAAACGGCGTGATGGAGCCGGCGCGGCTGTATGAATCGCCGTTTACCGACATCAGCCCTAAAGGACCAGAAGCTGTTTTCTCTATCGAGAAGGTCAATTCAATAGTTGAACTCTTAGATGAAATTCGCGTTAGAGCGACCGGCTAGACACGCTTGCCGGACCCTCCTAGTCTCATGAACGTTCTTTTAGGGATAAAAATTGCCAATTTCTGAAAAAACCGTAGAACTGAATGTTTCTCGCACAGTCGTCGAAAAGATGCGACGTTTTCACCAAATTCAAGCGTATTCCCTCGGCACGACGCAATCAGAAGAACAAATGTTCGGCTTAGATGTCGAGGTCACGGATGGCTCGTGGAGCGGCGGATGCATACAGTACAAGCGCCTATACCGTAGCGCTACAGGAGAATCTCGTTGGAATTTAAATCGCACTACCAACCGGGACCAGCACTCGCTACTGTGCCTGCTTCAGCAGGCCGGATTTCCAGTGTTTTACTGCTTCCCAAAATTTGACACCGAATCAGACCTGAGGCAATGGACACCACCCCCACTGTGGACTCAAGTTTGGTGGATTCCACCAATGGATTTGTTGGTTCCGTCACCGGTCGACGACCATCACCACTTAATTCTTGATGCAGCAGGAAAAAAATGGACTATTCATTCGGAAGAAGGTACGCCATTGGACTTACCACGCACTGCGTTCGACGTACTAGAAACCGCATTTGTCGAGGCAGTGAAAGGGCAATCCACCCTAGCCCAGCTAAAAGGAAGAATTAACGAATTCGCAGAAACCAGCTGGAAAAATTATAAGGACAAGAGCCCGCAGCGAGATGCGGCAAATGAAGCAAGCGCCCGCAATGCCTACTTTGGGGATTTGCTGCAGGGGCTAGGCGTGATGGCTTTGGGCAAAAGCCACGACGCACCACCGGCCATAACGCAGGGATAACCGGTCGAACCGAGAAATCGTCTTACATCCGCCCTTACATCCAACAGGAAACAAAAAAGCCCACTATCAAACTGATAGCAGGCTTTCCATACTGTATTTGGGGTGGCTGATGGGGCTCGAACCCACGACAACAGGAATCACAATCCTGGACTCTACCAACTGAGCTACAGCCACCGAAGCCTCACATTATAGCGGCAACTGCACGCCTTATGCGCCGCGTCAGCTGCTTTATGCGCCGGCCTTCTGTTCGGCGGGCTTGGCCACCTTGATGTCGGCCTTGAAACGCTGTTTCAGGATGTTGTAGTACGCCAGGCTTTCCGCGGACGTCCACCACTGGGTGTACTGGGCCTGGTCCTGCTGGGCGATGTCAGCGGCCTGCGCCGGGCGCGGCAGCACCTTGGTCACCCGGACAATGGCATAACCCTGCGCACCCAGGTCCACGCCTACCAGAGCGGGCGCAGCACCCGCATCGGCGCTGAGCGCGGCACTGACAACTGCCGCGGGCAACTGCTGCGTCTGGTCGCGCGAGATCACCACTGGCACCGGGAACGTGGCGGCTGCAGGGTTGGCTTTCCAGGCCGCGAGTTTTTCGGCACCGTCCTTGCGGGCCAGCTCGGCGCCGCGCTGCTGCTGCAGGCGTGCTCGCACGCGGTCCCTGACCTCTGCCAGCGGCAAGGTCCGGGCGGGGGTGTACTGGGTGATGCGGCCGGACACCAGCAGACTGGGGCCTGCCTCAAGGGCTTCGGTGTTGCGCTTTTTTTCCACCGAATCGGGCGAGAACAGGGCCGCCAGGAACTTCGGGTTGGCCAGCACGCCGGTGGCGCCCGCCACGGGACTGCGCGTCAGCTTGGCGGCTGTCTTGACCTCGAGCTTGAGCCGCTCGGCGATCGGGCGCAGGGTGTCGGACTGTTCATACACCGCGTTGCTGAAGGTTTCGGCCGTCTCGGCAAATTTCTTCTGCGCCAGCTGCTGCCTGAGTTCCGCCTCCAGCGCGGGTTTCATCTCTTCGTAGGTCTTCTGTTTCGGGACCTTGACGTCGGTCAGCTTGATGATGTGGTAACCAAACTCGGTTTCCACCACCTCGCTGATGTCGCCCTTCTTCATTGCAAACGCGGCGTCGGCGAAAGGCTTGACCATGGCATTGCGCGCAAAGAAGTCCAGGTCGCCGCCGGCTGCGGCAGAACCAGTGTCCTGCGAATTCTTGCGGGCCAGCTCGGCAAACGTGTCCGGGGCTTTCCTGGCGGCGGCAAGCAGCTGCTCGGCTTTCGCCTTGGCCTTTTCGCGGTCGGCCGCCGGTGCGGAGGCCGGCGCCTCGATCAGGATGTGGCTGGCGCGGCGCTCTTCATTGCCTGCCAGCTTTGGCGCGTTCTGTTCAAAATAGGTCTTCAGATCGGTTTCGTTGACCGTGATGCCTTTTTTCACGGCGTCGAGATCCAGCACCACGTATTCAACGCTGGCTTCTTCGGGTGCCTGGAACAAGGCCTGGTTGTCCTTGTAGAACTGCTCCAGTTCCGCATCACTGGGGTTGACCTTGGCCGCATAGTCGGCCGTGTTGAAACGTGCCACCTGCGCCTCACGCTTCTCGAAGAAGGCGTTGAGTGAAACGTCCGCCACGGCCTTCGAGGCAAAGCCTGTGCCGGAGACACCCAGCATGACCTGCCGCGAGGCCAGGTCTGCGCGCAGGCCCGCTTCGTACTGCTCCGGCGCCATGCCCGTTTGCGCGATGAAGCCGGCGCGGTCAAACTTGCCGTCCGGCAGCCTGAAGGCGGCGATGGCCTTGTCCTCGGCATACAGCCGCTGCAGTTTCTGGTCCGCCACCACCAGGCCGCTCTTGGCCGCCGCGGCCGCCAGCACGCGGTCGCGCACCAGGCGCTCCAGCGTGCCATAACGCGCTTCAGGCGAATCCAGCAGCTTGATATCCAGCGTCGGCATTGATGCGCTGAGGCGGCTCACCTCGTTCTGGTGCGCTGCATCCCATTCGGGCTGCGTGATGTCCTTGCCGTCGACGACGGCTACAACACCGCCGCCGCCAGCGGTGGGGCCGTTGTTGTTCATGCCGACCAATATGAAGGACGGAACAATCAGCAAAAACAGCAACGCCATCGTGACCTTGGTGTGCTTGCGAATGAAATCAAACATCTCGAATTTCCTGTGCGGCTGTCAATCGGCCAATTAAAACTTGCGTGAAGCCATCAATGAAAAAGGCGAACATCTGTTCGCCTTTTTGTCCAGTCGGTGGTGGGTGCTGACGGGCTCGAACCGCCGACCTACGCCGTGTAAGGGCGCTGCTCTACCAACTGAGCTAAGCACCCCACCTCAACTTTTACTTCATGCCCATCAGTTCAGTGCGTCCTTGAGCGCTTTGCCGGGACGGAACTTGGGCACCTTGGCTGCCTTGATTTTAATCGCATCGCCGGTACGCGGGTTGCGGCCGGTGCGGGCAGCACGTTTGCCCACGGCAAAAGTGCCGAAACCCACCAGAGACACGGAGCCTCCTTTTTTCAGGGTTGACTTGACAGCGCCAATGGTTGACTCCAGCGCGCGCGTTGCGGCAGCTTTGGAAATGTCAGCGTTCTTGGCAATGTGCTCGATCAGTTCAGTCTTGTTCACAAGGAGCCCCTCGTTGTTAAAAGTTAATCTGGTTGTCTCGTGGATATCTCCCCTGGACACCTGTCACAAAGATGGCAGCGGGAGGCGGCATGTGCAGATCGTCTGCTGATTCCAATTAGAGCCATGGACTCCCATCGTGTCAATACAACATCAGATTTTTACAACGTGCGGTGGCGGATTCTAGCCTTATTTCTCACGCTTTCACGCCCTGTTCATAAGCACACCCTGCATTTCAGGGGCCGCCTGCCACAGACTGAACTGCGCGCTTCAACCCAGCGCCGCCGCAATCGCCTTGCCCACATCGGCCGTGCTGGCCGTGCCTCCGAGGTCGGGGGTGCGCGGCGCACCACTGTGGGGAGCCAGGACTTTTTCGATCGCGGCAAGCACCGCATCATGCGCATCCTTGTGCCCCAGGAACTCCAGCATCATGGCACCGCACCAGATCTGCCCGATCGGGTTCGCGATGGCGCGGCCCGCAATGTCCGGCGCCGATCCGTGCACCGGTTCGAACAGCGAAGGAAACTTCCGCTCCGGATTGAGGTTGGCACTGGGGGCGATGCCGATGGTGCCCGTGCAGGCCGGACCGAGGTCGCTCAGGATGTCGCCGAACAGATTGCTGGCAACCACCACATCGAAAAAATCGGGACGCTGGACAAAATGCGCCGTCAGGATGTCAATGTGGAACTTGTCGAGCTGGATGCCGGGATAACCCTTGGCCATTTCGGCAACACGTTCATCCCAGTAAGGCATGGAGATGGAAATGCCGTTGGACTTGGTCGCGCTGGTCAGGTGTTTCTTCGGACGCGATTGCGCAAGTTCGAAGGCGAACTTGAGCACGCGGTCCACGCCGATGCGCGTGAACACCGACTCCTGCAATACAAACTCGCGGTCCGTTCCGGGAAAAGCCCTGCCGCCAATGCTCGAGTACTCGCCCTCGGTGTTTTCGCGCACGATGTAAAAATCGATTTCGCCGGGCGCGCGGGCCGAGCCATCACGCCGCACGACGGGAGCGATGATGCCGGGCATCAGGCGCGCGGGCCGCAGGTTGATGTACTGGTCGAACTCGCGGCGAAACAGCAGCAGCGATCCCCACAGGGACACGTGGTCGGCAATCTTGTCAGGCCAGCCGACCGCGCCGAAATAAATCGCATCATGTCCGCCGATCTGGTCTTTCCAGTCGTCCGGCATCATCTTGCCGTGTTTCTCGAAGTAGTCCCAGCTCGAAAAATCAAAATGATCAAACTGCAGGTCGATGCCGAACTTGACCGCAGCCGCCTCCATCACGCGAATGCCTTCAGGCATCACTTCCTTGCCAATGCCGTCGCCGGCGATGACGGCGATCTTTTTCTTTCCGGTGTTCTTGCTCATGTTTGTCTTCCTTGGGTTTCAGGGTTTCAGGGTTTGAAAAAATTCAGGGCTTGCGCCAGCAGCAGTGCCGGCGCCTCTTCCGCAATGTAATGTCCACAGGGCAGGCTCAGGCCCGAAACGTCAGCGGCGCGTTCGCGCCAGAGGCGCAGCACGTCGAAACACTGGCCAACCGCGCCATGCTCGCCCCAGAGTACCTGCAGGGGCTGCGTCAGCCGCTTTGCCGCGGCCACATCGGCACGGTCATGCAGCAGATCCACCGTGGCCGACGCACGGTAGTCCTCGCAAATGCTCACCGCCGTGCCGGGAATCCGGACACAGCGCTCGTACTCGGCCAGCGCGGCCGGCGCAAAAGCCGCCAGGCCGGCATGGCGCTTGCCCATCACGCTGCGCAGGTAGCGTTCCGGACCGGATTCAATCAGGGCTTCCGGCAAAGGCGGCGGCTGGATCAGGAAGAACCAGTGCCAGTAGGCACGCGCAAAAGCCTCCGAGGTGTTCTCGTACATGGCCAGCGTGGGCGCAATATCAAGCAGCATCAGGCGCTGCACGGCCGCGGGGTGATCGGCGGCCAGCCGGTGCGCCACGCGCGCACCGCGGTCGTGGGCCAGCACCTGGAACGTGTCGAAGCCGTGGTGCTGCATCACCGCCAGCGCATCCCGCGCCATTTCGCGTTTCGAATAAACCAGGTGCCCGGGGTCAGCAGCCGGCCGGCCGGAATCGCCATAACCGCGCAGGTCCATCATGACCACGGTGAAGTGCCTGGCGAGCGCGGGGGCCACCGCGTGCCACATCACGTGGGTCTGCGGGTGGCCGTGCAGCAGCAACAGGGGCGCACCCTGCCCGCCCTTGCGGCCATGCAGAGCGACCGCTCCGCGGCTGGCTTCGAAGGTCTCGAATGCTTCAAACATGCAGCGATTGTGATTGCCAGATCCCCTTGAATCAAGAAATAATCTAATAATTGATTATTCTCTAAATGGAAATTATGGAACGTGCCGACCTGGCCCTGGTGGTGGCGATTCAGCAGCATGGGAGCCTCGTGGCCACCGCCGAGGCGCTGCAGATGGCGCCTTCCGCCGTGACCAAACGACTGGCCCAGCTGGAGGCCGACCTCGGCCTGCTGCTGTTTCAGCGCACCACCCGGCGGGTGGCCCCCACCCTCGAAGGCGAGTTGCTGTGCGAACGTGCGCGCCTGATGCTGGCGCAGTTCGATGCGCTGGAGCAGTCCCTGCAGGAACGCAAGTCGGAAGCCTCGGGCCTGATCCGCCTGGCGGCAACCTTCGGCTTCGGCCGCATCTGGCTGGGGCCGGTGCTGGCCGAATTCCAGGCCAGGCACCCGGCCATCCAGATCCAGCTGCAGCTCTACGAACAGCTGCCCGATCTGGCCGCGGAAGGGTTTGACGGTGCCGTCTGGCTCTGGTCCCCCCGGCCGCAACGCGCGAGCGAGTGGACGGCACGCAAGCTGGCCAGCAACCAGCGCGTGGTCGTGGCCGCCCCGGCCTATGTCCGCCAGCACGGCAAACCCGCCACGCCGGCGGAACTGGGGCAGCACAACTGCCTGATCGCGCGCGAGAACGATCGCCAGTTCGACACCTGGCACCTGCAGGCCGTGCGCGGCCCGCGCAGAAAATCCGGTGCCGCAGCAGAGGCTCCCGTCGATCAGCGTGTCCGCGTGCAGGGCACCCTGTCCTCCAACTCAGGCGAGCTGGTGCGTGACTGGTGTTTGCAGGGACGGGGCGTGATGCTGCGCAGCCTGTGGGACGTGCAGGCCCAACTCAGCGAGGGCAAGCTGGTCCGGTTGTTGCCGCAGTACGCCATGCTGGACGCCGACATCCAGTGGCTGGCGCCCTTCCGGCCCCAGACACCGAGGCGGGTGCGTTTGCTGATTGACTGCCTGGCGGAAAAATTCAGGCACGAGCCCTGGCGCCTGCCCGCCTGATCCTGCACAGCCTCAGGCGGCCCGGGTCCCGTTGCGCACCACCAGCCAGACCCCGAGCGCCGTCAGCGCGGTCCCCAGCACCGTGACCACGGTGATGGACTCGCCAAACAGCAACCAGGCCATCAGCGCGGTGGTGGGCGGCACCAGGTACAGCAGGCTGGTCACGGCCGTGGCCGCGCCGCGCTGGATCAGCATGTAAAGCAGCGAGCTCCCACCCAGCGTGAGTGCGAGCACCGACCAGGCCAGCGCCCCCACGAACTCTCCAGTCAACCGCACAGGCTCTGCCTCGAACCAGGCGAAAGGCAGCGTCACCAGCAGCGCTGCGCCGAGCTGGATGGCGTTGGCGCTGCGCACATCGGCCGCCTGGACAAAACGCTTCTGGTACAGCGTGCCGATGGTGATGCTGAGCAGCGCAAACACAGCGCAAGCCAGGGTGTAGGCGGTGGCCTCGTTGCCCGCACCGAACTTGCGCGACACCACCAGCAGCAGGCCGGCCAGCCCGAGCACCAGGCCCAGCCACTGGCGGGCGCTGACACGGTTGCCGCTCTGGCTGGCGTCGCCCATGCGCGAGACCCAGACCGCCGTCAACACCGGCTGCAGGCCGACGATCAGCGCCGACAGGCCCGACCCCATGCCGCCCTTGACGGCCGACCAGACACCGCCGAGGTAACCCGCATGAATCAGGATGCCGGTGACACCGAGATGCAGCCACTGCGATCGGTTGGCTGGCCAGGCCACCCGTGCGATGCCGATCCAGACCAGAAAGCAGGCCAGCGACAACACGTAGCGGATGGCCAGAAAGGTCAGCGGCGGCGCATAAGGCAGGCCGTATTTGGCGACGATGAAGCCGGTGCTCCAGATCAGCACAAACACGGCAGGCATGGCCCGGATCAGGGCGCTGTTCGAGCCGGGCGAACTCATTTGGCGCGCGCGCGGATTTCGGGAATGGCTTTTTTCAGGTAGTAGGCCATGGACCAGACCGTCAGGATGGCCGACAGCCAGATCAGCCAGGTGCCCCAGACATTGGTGTTGATGATGCCGAACAGGATGCCGTCAAACAGCAGGAAGGGAATCGCGATCATCTGCACCGTGGTCTTGATCTTGCCGAGCATGTGCACCGCCACGCTTTTGGTCGCGCCTATCAGCGCCATCCACTCGCGCAGGGCGGAAATGGCGATCTCGCGCCCGATGATGATGAGCGCCACAAACACGTCGGCGCGCTGCAGATGCACCAGCACCAGCAGGGAAGCACAGACGAGAAACTTGTCGGCCACCGGATCGAGGAAGGCGCCGAAGGAAGAGGTCTGGTTCAGCTTGCGGGCCAGGAAACCGTCGAGCCAGTCGGTGGCCGCGAACACCACGAACATGACGGTCGCAATCAGGTTGCGACTGGCCGGCGTCATGTCGAGATAGAAAATACCCACGATCAGCGGAATCGCCACAATGCGCGTCCAGGTCATCACGGTGGGTATGGTCAGAAACATGGCCTGATTTTGACATGCGCAGGGCCGGGCCGAACGGGCGGGCCGGCGGCACCCCTCAAATACCGCTGCTTTGACGCCACTTTCACACCGCTTCGTGGCGCAAATACGTCTTCCCGGTCAGTGCAGCGCGCGGTAGATTTCTTCGGCAAGCTCGCGGGAAATGCCCTCCACCGTGGCAATGTCCTCGGCGCTGGCCGAACTCACGCCGCGTATGCCGCCGAAACGTTGCAGCAGGTTGGCGCGTTTTTTGGGGCCGATGCCGGCGATGTCTTCGAGGCGGCTGGCGCCCACGCGCACCTTGGCGCGTTTGGCGCGCATGCCGGTGATGGCAAAGCGGTGCGCCTCGTCGCGGATCTGGGCAATCAGCATCAGGGCCGCCGAATCGCGGCCCAGGTAAACCTTGTCGCGGCCGTCGGCAAAGACCAGCTCCTCCAGGCCGACCTTGCGGCCCTCGCCTTTCTCGACGCCGGCAATCAGGCCGAGGTCCAGGCCGAGTTCCTCAAACACCTCGCGCGCCATCGACACCTGGCCCTTGCCGCCGTCGATCAGCACCAGGTCCGGCAGCCGGGCGGTGTTGTTGCGCGCCGCTTCGGCGAGCTTGCTGTAGCGGCGCATCAGCACCTGGCGCATGGCGGCGTAGTCGTCGCCCGGCGTGATGCCCTCGATGTTGTAGCGGCGGTATTCGGCGCTTTGCATCTTGTGGCCATGGAACACCACACACGAAGCCTGGGTCGACTCACCGGCCGTGTGCGAGATGTCGAAACATTCGATGCGCAGCGTATCGAGCTTGTCGAGCGGCAGGTCCAGCGCCTCGGCCAGCGCGCGCGTGCGCGCCTGCTGCGAGCCCTGCTCGGCCAGCAGCCGGGCCAGTTGCAGGTCGGCATTGGTCTGCGCCATCTCGAGCCAGATGCGGCGCTGCTCGCGCGGCTGGTGGATCGCCGTGACCTTGTTGCCGGTCTGCATGACCAACGCGGCGATCAGCTCCTTGTCCACCGGTTCGCTGCACACCAGCACCGGCGGCACCGGCACACCCACATAGTGCTGGGCGATGAACGCGTCCAGCACCAGGGCCTCGAGCTTTTTGGTCTTGCCGGCCAAGGTGCCCTCACCGCCTTCGACGCCGCCCGTCGTGCCGCCGTCCACGTCGTCTTCATCGAGCCCGGCCAGGTCGGCCGCATGTTCGACATGCGTGGGGAAATACGGCCGGTCGCCCAGGTGCCGGCCGCCACGCACCATGGCCAGGTTCACGCAGGCCTTGCCGCCCAACACCTTGACCGCCAGGATGTCCACGTCCTTGTCGCCGCCGGTTTCCATGGATTGCTGGTGCAGCACCTTGGACAGCGCCGAGATCTGGTTGCGCAGTTCGGCCGCCTGCTCGAACTCCAGCTTTTCTGCATGGCCCCGCATCTGCTTTTCCAGCTCGGTCAGGATCTCCCCGGCTTGGCCCTGCAGAAAACGCTCGGCGTTGGCCACGTCCAGCGCGTACTGCTCGGGCGTCACATGGCCGACGCAGGGCGCCGAGCAGCGCTTGATCTGGTACAGCAGACAAGGCCGCGTGCGGTTGTTGAACACCGTGTCTTCGCAGGTGCGCAGCTTGAACACCTTTTGCAGCAGCAAAATCGTTTCCTTGACCGCCCAGGCGCTGGGGTAGGGCCCGAAGTAGCGGTGTTTTTTTTCGACGGCGCCGCGGTAATAGGCCACGCGCGGAAAGTCGTGCGACGCGAGCTTGAGGTAAGGGTAGCTCTTGTCGTCCCGGAACAGAATGTTGTACTTCGGGTTCAGCGTCTTGATCAGGTTGTTTTCCAGCAGCAGCGCCTCGGCTTCGGAGCGCACCACGGTGGTTTCCATGCGGGCGATCTTGGTCACCATGTGGCCGATGCGGGTGCCGCCGTGGTTTTTCTGGAAGTAGGTGGAGACCCGCTTCTTCAGGTCGCGCGCCTTGCCGACATACAGCACCGCGCCCTCCGCATCGAAGTAGCGGTAGACGCCGGGCATGGCCGGCAGTGCCGCCACTTCGCTGAGCAGCAGGGGATCAAATTCGTGCGATGGCGTCATGGTGGTGGGGTGCGCGTTGGGCCGGCGAGTGCCGTCATCCGGAAGAAGTATCGGCCTTTCTGGCTGGCAGCCCCCGTATTGTGGACAATCCGGACATGGATCATCGCCCGCAATGGGACATTTTTTGCAGGGTCATCGACAACCACGGCGACATCGGCGTCTGCTGGCGGCTCAGCGCGGAACTGGCGGCACGCGGCCAGCGTGTGCGGCTGTGGGTGGACGATGCGTCTGCCCTGCACTGGATGGCGCCCGAAGGCTGCGACGGCGTCACCGTCCTGCCCTGGCTGGAACCGCTGGGCATGAACATCCTGCGCCTGGAAGCCGCGCCCTGCGAAGTGCTGGTGGAGGCCTTCGGCTGCGACATCGCTCCTGAATTCATAGCTTCTTGCGCAGACAGGGAAAGGGCTACAGGCCAAAAACCTGTATGGGTCAACCTCGAATACCTGTCCGCCGAGCCGTATGTGGAGCGCTGCCATGGCCTGCCCTCGCCGGTGCTGCGCGGGCCGGCCGCCGGCTGGACCAAATGGTTTTTCTACCCCGGTTTCAGCGCCACCACCGGCGGGCTGCTGCGCGAGTCCGCGCTGGCGGCGCGCCAGGCGGCGTTTGACCGCAAGGCCTGGCTGGCCGGGCGCGGCATCGACTGGAACGGCGAGACGCTGGTGTCGCTGTTCTGTTACGAGCCCCCCGCCCTGGCGCAGCTGCTGGACCAGCTGGTGCAGGCGGGCACCACCGCCGCGCCGGTGCGCCTGCTCGTCACCGCCGGCCGCGCCAGCGCCGCCGTGCAGGCTGCGGTTCATGACAAAAAGTGGCTGCAGCCCACCCAGGACGGGCGCAAGCCGCTATCAATTTCATACCTGCCCTGGCTGCGCCAGGATGATTTCGATCACCTGCTCTGGGCCTGCGACCTGAACTTTGTGCGCGGTGAAGATTCGGTGGTGCGCGCGCTCTGGGCCGGCCAGGCCTTCGTCTGGCAGATTTACCCGCAGGCCGACCAGGCCCACCAGGCCAAGCTGCAAGCCTTTCTCGACATGCTGCAGGCGCCGCCGTCGCTGCGGCGCTTTCACGAGGTGTGGAACGGCCTGCAGGGCGAATTGCCGGCACCCGAGCTGCCGCTGTGGTCCGGCTGCGTCCGCGCAGCGCGGCAGCGCCTGCAGCAACAGCCCGACCTGGCGACCCAACTGCTGGACTTTGTCATGCAGAAACGGGAACCGGCGCCATGAGGCTGCTGCTGGTGGAAGACGACACCATGATCGGCCGGGCGATGCGCCAGGGTCTGGCTGACGCCGGGTTCAGTGTGGACTGGGTCATGGAAGGCCACGCCGCCGAGCGCGCACTGGCCAACGGGGTTTACGACCTGGCCGTGCTGGACCTCGGCCTGCCGGGCCAGGACGGCATGGCGGTGCTCAAGGGCCTGCGCACGCGCGGCAACGCCGTGCCGGTGCTGATCGTGACGGCGCGCGACGCCGTGGCCGACCGCATCGCCGGGCTCAATGCGGGCGCCGACGACTATGTGCTCAAGCCGTTCGACCTGGACGAACTGATCGCCCGCGTGCGTGCGCTGCTACGCCGCCATGCCGGCGGCGGCTCCCCGCTGCTGCAATGCGGCGAACTGATCCTCGACCCGGTTCGCAAACAAGTCAGCCTGAAAGGCGACAACGTGAACCTGTCCGCCCGCGAATTCGCGCTGCTGGAGACCCTGATGCAGCGCCCCGGCGCCGTGCTGTCGCGGGCCCAGCTGGAAGACTCCATCTACGGCTGGGCCGAGGAAATCGGCAGCAACGCGGTCGAGGTGTACTTGCACAAGCTGCGCCGCAAGCTAGGCGCCGACACCATCCGCAATGTGCGTGGTGTCGGGTACAAGGTGGTGGCACCATGAGCGACGCGGCGAGGGGTCCCGGCCCGCCGGGGATAGCCGCCATGCAAAACAACGCCGCAAGGAACAAGCCATGAGCACCCGTCCCGTTCAATCCATCCACCACCGGGTCCTGGTGTGGGCCATGGGGGCGCTGGTAGCCGGGGCAAGCCTGCTGGTGGGCATTTCGTACTGGACGCTGGCGCACGAAATGGGCGAGGTATTTGAAGACAACCTCAAGCAGGTCGCGCTCGCGGTGGCCAACCATCACGGCACCTACGGCATGGCGCGCACCCCCAGCCTGGCCGAGCAGATGCCGCGGGTCTACGAGGAATATGGCAAGTTCGAGTTCGTCACGGCGGCGTGGACCCGCAGCGGCACCCTGCTGAACCGGTCCGACCCGGCGGTCAACCTGCCGTTTCGCTCGCGCAGCGGTCTGAGCGTGGTCAACGTCGGCCAGGAGCGCTGGCACCTTTACACCATCGTGCTCGATGACGGCATTGTGCAGGCCGCCCAGCGGGACAGCGAGCGCCAGGCGCTGGCGCGCGAGACCGGTTCCGTGCTGATCCTGCCCGCCCTCGTGATGCTGGCCCTGCTCGCCGGCATGCTGACGCTGGCGCTGCGGCGTGGCCTGGCGCCGCTGGCGATCGCAGCCGACGACATCACGGCACGCAGTGCCCGGGCGCTGCATCCGATCGCCCTGTCGGCCCATCCGCCGGAGCTGCACCTGCTGATAGGCGCCATCAACGACCTGATGGCCCGCCTGGGCGGCGCACTGTCGCTGCAAAGGCTGTTCCTGGCCGATGCAGCCCACGAACTGCGCACGCCGATCACGGCGCTGCGACTGCAGCTGCAGTTACTTGAGCGCGCCAGCGATGAAACCCAGCGCGAGGTGGCGCTGGTGCAACTACGCGCCGGCATCGACCGGGCCCAGCACCTGGTCGAGCAGTTGCTGCAGTTGTCGCGGCTGGCGCCGGAAACCCCGGCCCTGCGTCGGGAGGCGGTTGATCTGGCAGAACTGGCCCGGGCCGCCGTGAGCCGCTTCAGTGCGCGTGCCGACGACAGGAAAATCGATCTGGGGGCCGTGACCGAGGGCGCGCCAACCGTCCACGCCGATGTGCAGCAACTGGCCATCCTGCTGAACAACCTGGTGGACAACGCACTGCGCCACACCCCGACAGGCGGGCGTATCGACGTGGCCGCGCATGTCGACCAGGGCCGCCCATGCCTGAGCGTGACCGACAGCGGCCCCGGCATCAGCGCCGCGGAGCGGGAACGGGTGTTTGACCGTTTCTACCGCGGCAACAACGTCGGTGCCGACGGCCATGCGCCGCACGGCAGCGGTTTGGGGCTGGCGATTGCCCGGGCGGTGGCCGAGCGCCACGGCGCCGATATCACGCTGGGCGAAGCGCCCGGCGGCACCGGCTTGCGTGTCAGTGTGCGTTTTCCGGCCCGCTGAGGGCCATCACCGGGGCCGGTGCCGGGCGGCAAGGCGCAAACAGGTCCAGCGACTTGTCATAGGCACGGGTCTGGACATCGAGCACGCCCAGCAGCGAGTGGAACAGGTTGTCGTGGCCGACCTCGGCACCCGCGTTCTTGCGCAGGCATTCCTGGTCGATGTTGAAGCTGCGGCGAAATCCCGGTGACAGCCATATCACCAGCGGCACGCGTTTCTGGACCTCGGGCGCGATCGGGTAAGGCATGCCATGCAGGTAGAGGCCACCCTCGCCCAGCGACTCGCCGTGGTCCGACACATACACCATGGCCGTGTCGTACTGCTGCTGCGCAGCCGCGAGAAAATCAATCACCTTTGACACAAAAAAGTCGGTGTAGAGCAGCGAGTTGTCGTAGGCATTGACGATTTCAGCGGCCGTGCAGGCGCTCAGGTCCTCGTTCTGGCAGGCCGGGGCAAACTGCCTGAACACCGCCGGATAGCGTTTGAAATAGGCCGGCCCGTGGCTGCCGAGCTGGTGCATGACGACCAGCAGGTTGCCCTGGGTGTCCCGCGCGACGCCCTCCATGCCCTGCAGCAGCACCTCGTCCAGGCAATGGCCTTCGGCGCAGAGCGCCTCCACCCTGGCATCATCGAGCTGTTCGGCGGGCAGCCCGTCGCAGACACCCTTGCAGCCCGACTGGTTGTCGCGCCAGAGCACCTTGAAGCCGGCCCGGGCCAGCACATGCAACACCGATTCATGCCCGCGAATCTTCTCCTCGTCATAGTGAATGCGGCCGTAAGGCGAAAACATGCAGGGCAGGGAAACCTCGGTCGAGGTGCCGCAGGCGGTGGCATGCGGAAAACTGATCACGTCCTGCCGTGCCAGCAGCGGGTTGGTCGGGCGCGCGTAGCCGTTGAGCGAGAAATTCTGCGCGCGCGCCGTTTCACCGACGATCAGCACAAACATCACCGGACGAATCCGGCCGCTCCAACTGGCGCCCAGCCGGGCATCCTCGCCCACCGGTAGCCTGGGCTGCGACGGCCGCTGCACGCCGCCCAGCGCATGGCCGGCCAGGGCGGCGACCACATTGCCCGGCGTCAGTAGATAACGCACCTCCTTGTGGTTGCGCATCAGCGAGGCAAAGTCGGCAAACACCAGCAACAGGCTGGCCGCGCCCACCGCCAGCGCGGCCGCGATCCAGCCCAGGCGGACAGCCAGCGCCCGGCCCAGGCTGCGGCGCTTGAGTTGCGGCCACCAGACCAGCGCCGCCGGCAGCACGCCCAGCAGCAGCAGGTGCGGCAGCATGCCCCAGACAAACAGCTCCCGGGCTTCGTTGACATTGGTGGCCAGCACGTTGCGCAGCATCGCCCGGTCCATGTAAATGGCGTAATGGTCCATGTACCACGAGGCGAAGGCCGTGCACAACACCAACACACTCAGCAGCGGCCTGACGGTCAGGCGTGTCGCCAACAATGCCAGGAAGGCGAAGTAAAACGCCGAGAAAGCAGTTAACAGGGCGGCCGCAAAACCCCAGGTCGCAGCCAGCGCCCAGCCGCGGCCGGCCAGCGCCGCGCGCCAGAATGGCCCATTGCCGCTGAGCAGCAGAAAGCCGACGCAGAGCAGCACCAGGGTTTCGACCTGCAGGGCTGGTCGCTGAAACCACGGTTTCGAAAGCAATACGGTGGGCGGCGTCAGGACGCCGGTGGCAGAAACAGTCATCATCGCGGCGCGGAGGGAGTGACCGTGGAAGGCCACCCTGGAGTCAGGGAAGCCCGGAGTCTGTCGCCGGGACACTTAAACAACCCTTAAGCACGCACTGCCGGGAGGGCTGGCGATTCTGCGGGTTGACCAAAAAAAACGTTAAAATACAGGGCTTTGCATTGCCCCAGGTTTGGGCGATGCCACCCTCCCCGCCGCGGACCCGCATCATCCCAGACGCATTTAGCGGCCAACTCACTACTAGAAACTGTTATGAAAATCGCTCAAGAAATACGCGCTGGCAATGTCATCATGCACGGCAAGGACCCGATGGTGGTGCTCAAGACCGAATACAGCCGCGGCGGCCGCAACTCGGCCACCGTGCGCATGAAGCTCAAAAGCCTGATCGCCAACTTCAACACCGAGCAGGTGTTCAAGGCCGACGACAAGATCGACCAGGTCATCCTGGACAAGAAGGACTGCACCTACTCCTACTTCGCCGACCCGATGTACATCTGCATGGACGCCGACTACAACCAGTACGAAGTCGAAGCCGAGAACATGGGCGACTCGCTGAACTACCTGCAGGACGGCATGGAACTCGAAGTCGTGTTTTACGACGGCAAGGCCATCTCGGTCGAACTCCCCACCAGCGTCAACCGCGAGATCACCTGGACCGAGCCTGCCGTCAAGGGCGACACCTCCGGCAAGGTGCTCAAGCCGGCCAAGCTGGCCACTGGTTTTGAAATCGGTGTGCCGATTTTTGTGGCGCAGGGCGACGTGGTTGAAATCGACACGCGTACCGGCGAATACCGCAAACGCGTCTGACCCGCCCCTTCCCGGCATCCTGGCAAAAAGGCTCCTGACGGAGCCTTTTTGCATCCCGAAAACTTTCAGAGCGACGTATGGAACAAACAGACGACTTATCCGGCAGCCGACTCGCGGACGCGTGGGCGGAACTGCAGGCCCACTCCGACCGGGGCATCCCGCTGGAGGCCAATGCCTACCGGCTGGCTTTCGCCGATCCCGAGTTCCTGCTGCGACGCGAAACCCGCGGCATCCGTTTTCAGCTGGAGATGCTCAAACCGGACATGGAGCAGCAGGCCCAGGGCATTGAAAACACCATCGTGGTGTTTGGCAGTGCACGTTTCCCGGCGCCGGAACAGGCCGAACAGGCACTGAAACTCGCCCACGCATCCGGTGATGCGCAGGCCCTGGCGCTGGCCGAGCGGCAGGTGCGCAACGCCGCCTTCTACGACCAGGCCCGGCTGTTCTCGCGCCTGGTCGGTGCCCACAGCAAAACCCGGTCACCCGAAGAGCAGCTGTTCATCTGCACCGGGGGCGGTCCCGGCATCATGGAAGCGGCCAACCGGGGCGCGCAGGAAATGGGCGTGCCGACGGTGGGCCTGAACATCGCGCTGCCGCACGAGCAGAACTCCAACCCCTACGTGACGCCGTCGCTGAATTTCAAATTCCACTACTTCGCGCTGCGCAAGATGCACTTCATGATGCGCGCCAAGGCACTGGTGGCGTTTCCGGGCGGCTTTGGCACACTGGACGAGCTGTTCGAGGTCATCACGCTGGTGCAGACGCGCAAGGCCAAACCGGTGCCCATCATCCTGTTCGGCTCGGAGTACTGGCAACGCCTGATCAACTTCGACGTGATGATCGATGAAGGCGCGATTTCGCCCGAAGACCTCAAGCTCTTCCAGTATGTCGACGACCCGCAGGTGGCCTGGGACGCAATCAGGACCTTTTATCAGCTGTAGCTGGCCGCAGCAGCCAGGCGGCGCGGCTGCCCGCGCCCACCACCGCACCGGTGGCCCAGAACACGCCGGTGATGCCGATGACGGCGCCCAGGGTGCCGAACAGCATGGGCATGACCACGCTCGACGCATTGATCGCCATCAGGCGCAGGCCCAGCGCCTCGCCGTGCCTGGCCTCTGGCGTGATCTGGTGCAGCATGCTCATGATCATGGGCTGCACCGTGCCGAGCGCCAGGCCCAGCAGCACCGAACAAATGCCCATGCCCAGCGTCGTCTGCATGAACGGGTAGACGCCGAACAGCACTGCCGTCACCAGCATGGCAACCACCAGCACCCGCCACTCGCGCAGGTGCGCTGCCACCAGCGGCATCACCATGCGGATGGCGGCTGCGGCCACGGCAAAGGCGCCCAGGATGGAACCGATCACCGAGGCGCTGATGCCTCGTTCAAAGCCGAGCACCGGCACGACAAAAGTGTGCACGTCCCAGCAGGAGGAGAGAAACCAGTTCACCAGCATCAGGCGGCGGAAGGTGGTGTCGCGCAGCAGATCCCAGGCGCTGCCCCGCCCGGCGCCGTGCGCGGCAATCACGGGCGGCAGCTCGCGCGTCTTGCGCACCAGGAACCAGCTGGCCAGCGGCAGCACCGCCATCAGGAAAAAAGCCGCCCGGTAGCCTGACAGGCTATTGGGTACGGCGCCCGCATGGTCGATCAGCAGACCGGCCGAAAACGGTCCGACAAAATTGGAAATCGCCGGGCCGATGGACAGCCAGCTGAACACCTGCCGCAACTGCAAGCCCCCCGTCGCGGCCCGGCCGACGTGGCGCTGCAGCGAAATCACGGCGGCGCCCGTTGCCCCGCCGGTCAGCAGCGCCGCCAGACAGAGCACCGGGAACACCGGAAAGGCCACCGCCACCCCAGCCCCCAGCACGGCCGCCACGACGCTGTAACCCATGGGCCGGCGCAGGCCGTGCCGGTCGGCAAAACGTCCTGCGGGCAATGCCAGAAACACCTGGGTCAGGGCAAACAGCGCCAGCAACACGCCGACCGCGGCCGGGCTGTAACCCTCGCGCAGCGCCAGCAAGGGCGCAGCCATGCGGGTGCCAGCCATACAGGCGTGCAGGCAGATCTGGGCCAGGATCAGGCGGGCCAGTTCAGGTGTCATGCGGTCACCAGGATGCCGGTCAACCCTCGTCCGGGTCCTTGTCCATCGGAATCAGCCGCGCCGAGTCCAGCTCCGGCAAGGCCTCGACGTTGCGCAGGGCCTTGCCCATGACCCGGCTGCGCTGCTCGGCACTGCTGAGCGTATTGAGCACGGTTTCAGTCTGCGACTTGACCTTGGCCAGCACGTCGCCGAACTTGCCGAATTCGGTCTTGACGGCGCCCAGCACCTGCCAGACTTCGCTGGAACGCTTTTCGAGCGCCAGGGTCCGAAAGCCCATCTGCAGCGAGTTCAGCATCGCCAGCAAGGTGGTCGGGCCGGCCAGCGTGACGCGGTGCTCGCGCTGCAGCACCTCCATCAGGCCAGGCCGGCGCAGGACTTCGGCATACAGGCCCTCGGTCGGCAGGAACAGGATGGCGAAGTCGGTGGTGTAAGGCGGTTCGATGTACTTCTCGGACATCGATCTGGCCTCAAGGCGAATGCGCATTTCCAGTGCCTTGCCGGCGATTTCGGCGCCCGCCACGTCGGCGCGCTGCTGAGCATCGAGCAGGCGCTCGTAGTCTTCGTTGGGAAACTTCGCGTCGATCGGCAGCCAGACCGGCTCGCCGTTGTCCGAGCGGCCTGGCAGCCGGATCGCAAAATCGACCGGGTTCTTGCCGCCGCGGCGCGTGATGACCTGCGCCGCGTACTGGTCCACGGTGAACACCTGCTCAAGCAGGGCCGAGAGTTGCGCCTCGCCAAAAATGCCGCGCGCCTTGACGTTGGTCAGCAAATGCTTGAGGTCGCCCACGCCCTGCGCCAGTGTCTGCATTTCGCCCAGGCCCTTGTGCACCTGCTCGAGCCGGTCGGCCACCTGCTTGAAACTTTCGCCCAGACGTGTTTCCAGGGTGGTCTGGAGTTTTTCGTCCACCGTCTGGCGCATTTCGTCGAGCTTGGCCGAGTTGGTCTGCTGCAGTTGCGCGAGCTGTTTCTCCAGCGTTTCCCGGACCTCGCCCATGCGCCGCGCATTCGATTCGCTGACGGACTGGAGCTGCGTGGTCAGCGTGTCGGACAGGGTTTTCTGCAGCAGCGTCAATTGCTGGGCAAACGCGTCGATCTGCGCATTTTGCGTGCGGATGGCCTCGGCGCTTTGCTGCACCAGGGTTTGCTGGAAAGTGGCAAAACTCGTCGCCAGTTCCTGGCGGCTGGCGCGCGCGCTGTCGCCGATTTCCCGCCGCAGCTCACGCTCGAGCTTGTCGTTGCCGGCGGCCAGGCCGGCGAGCAACTCCTCCCGGCTACTCCCGGCCGGCTTGCGCAGCAGCAGCCAGACCAGCAGGAGCAGGACCAGCAGCAGCGCCGCGAGGATCAGCCAGGCTTGCAGGGGGTTCATCAGTGCTATTTACTTCGTAGCAAGAACCGCAGGGTTCAGGGGCGTCAGTGGCCTTTTTTCCTTGAAAAATCCGATCAGGTTGTCAGCCGCCAGCATGGCCATGGCCATGCGTGTGGGCACCGTGGCACTGGCAATGTGGGGCGTCAGCACGACGTTGGGCACCGTCAACAGGTCAGGATGGACCTGGGGCTCGCCTTCAAACACATCGAGGCCCGCGGCCGCAATGCGCCTGTCGCGCAGCGCAGCCGCCAGCGCGGCGTCGTCCACAATGCCGCCGCGCGCGATATTGACCAGCGTCGCCGTCGGCTTCATCAGCGCCAGCTCGGCAGCACCTATCGTGTGGTGCGAGGCCGGTGAATACGGCAACACCAGCACCACATGGTCGGCGGTGCGGAGCAGTTCGTCCTTGCTGACGTAACTCGCCTTGCACTCGGCTTCCAGCGCAGCGTCCAGCCGCGAGCGGTTGTGGTAAATCACCTTCATGCCAAAGCCGTGCGCGCCGCGCTTGGCAATGCCCTGCCCGATGCGACCCATGCCCAGCACGCCCAGGGTGCTGCCGTGGATGTCGGAGCCGGCAAACATGTCGAAGCTCCATTTGGTCCACTTGCCGGCACGCAGGTAATGTTCGCTTTCGGTGATGCGCCGGGCCGTGGCCATCAGCAGCGCAAAACCGAAATCGGCGGTGGTTTCGGTCAGCACATCGGGTGCGTTGGTGGCCAGCACGCCGGCCGCGGTCATGGCATCGATGTCGAAGTTGTTGTAACCCACGGCCATGTTGGCGCAGATCTTCAGTGTCGGACAGGCGGCCAGGACCTCGGCGTCGATGCGGTCGCCACCGGTGGTGAAGGCGCCGTCCATGCCGCGCAGCTTGTCAATCAGTTGGGCTTTCGACCAGGTTTCGTCGGCCTGGTTGGCATGCACCTCAAAGTGCTGCTGCAGATGCGCGATGACCTCAGGAAAGATGGCGCGGGCGACGAGGATGTTGGGTTTGCTCATGGGATTTTTTCGAGGTGTTGAAAGGAATTTACCGGAACCAGATGAGGGTCATGACGATGAACAGCGGAATCAGCACCGCGCCCGACCAGGCCATGTAGCCGAAAAAACTCGGCATCTTGACGCCGCGGTCTTCGGCAATGGCCTTGACCATCAGGTTGGGCGCGTTGCCGATGTAGGTGTTGGCGCCCATGAACACGGCACCGGCCGAGATGGCTGCCAGCGTTGGTGCCAGCGTCGTCATCAGGATCGCAGGGTCCCCGCCTGCCGTGTTGAAAAACACCAGGTAGGTCGGCGCGTTGTCGAGAAAGGAACTCAGCGCGCCGGCGGCCCAGAAATACATGGCCGGGTCGGGCTGGCCGTCGGGCCGGGTGACGGCCGACACCACCGCACCAAAAGGCCCGGCGGTCCCGGCCTTGAGCATGGCAATGACCGGGATGATGGTCAGGAAAATGCCGGCAAACAGTTTGGCCACCTCGGCCATGGGCCCCCAGGAAAACTGGTTGTCCTGGTGCACCTTGTCGGCCGTCATCTTTAGCGACAGCAAGGTGATGGCAATCAGGCCGGCATCACGCACCAGTCCAGGCAGGCCGACCTCGGTGCCGAAGACATCGAACACAACGGCCGATTTCCAGAAGCCGCTGAGCAGCACCAGGCCAGCGACGCCGGCCAGCAGCGCAAAATTGAAGGCACCGTCGAAGCCCAGGCGGCCGGTGTCCGGCGTCGGGTCCACCGGCTGCACGCCCTCCCTGCGGTAATACCAGCTGTCCAGCAGGTAAAAGATCACCAGCAGGCTGCCGATCAGGAACAGCGTTTCCGGGAAAATATGCTTGACCGTCCAGAAGAAGTCGACGCCTTTCAGGAAGCCCAGGAACAGAGGCGGATCGCCCAGCGGCGTCAGCGAGCCGCCGGCGTTGGAGACGATGAAGATGAAAAACACGACGATGTGGGCGGCGTGTTTGCGGTTGTCATTGGCGCGGATCAGCGGACGGATCATCAGCATGGAGGCGCCGGTGGTCCCCATGAAACTGGCAAGCACGGCGCCGATCAGCAGCAGGCCGGCATTGAGCCCGGGGCTGCCATGCAGGTTGCCGCGTATGAAAATGCCGCCGGCCACCGTGAACAGCGCCGTCAGCAGGATGATGAAGGGAATGTATTCGGCGACCAGCGCATGCACAAGGCTGGTGCCCGCCAGTGCCGGGCCGAACAGCACGGCAAACGGCAGGAAAAATGCCAGGGTCCAGGCCGCCGACACCTTGCCGAAATGGTGGTGCCAGAACGAGGGAAGCAGCAGCGGCATCACGGCGATCGACAGCAGCAGGCCTGCAAACGGAATGCCCCAGAGCGGCGACAGCTGGCTGCCGTCAAAGTCGGCCGCCATGGCCAAGCCAGGCAAAATGGACAACAACGCCGCGAGCGCGATCCAGCGCAGTTTTTTCATGAAGTCTCCTGTTTTTTTTAAGTGGGGCCAGACGGCTGCTTCCGACCACATGCGGTCGCGTACGCCCGCCTATTGTCCATCTCATGCAATGTCAAAAACCTGACGCAGGTAAGCCAGGTACTTTTCGTCATCACACATGTTTTTCGACGGCGTGTCGGACAGTTTGGCCACCGGCTGGCCGTTGCAGCGCACCATCTTGATGACAATTTGCAGCGGTTCGTAGCCGAGGTCATTGGTCAGGTTGGTGCCTATGCCGAAGGCGAGCTGGCAGCGGTCCCGGAACTGCTGGTACAGCTCGATGGTGCGCGGCACCGTCAGGGCATCGCTGAAAATCAGCGTCTTGGTCCGGGGGTCCACCCGGTTCTTGCGGTAGTGCTCGATCAGGCGCTCACCCCAGGCGAACGGGTCGCCGCTGTCGTGACGCGCACCGTCGAACAGCTTGCAGAAATAGAGGTCGAAGTCGCGCAGGAAGGCGCTCATGCCATATACATCGCTGAGGGCAATGCCCAGGTCGCCGCGGTACTCCTTGGCCCAGGACTCGAAGCCGAACACCTGGCTGTCGCGCAGGCGTGGCCCCAGCGCCTGGCAGGCCTGCAGGTACTCGTGCGCCATGGTGCCCAGCGGTGTCAGGCCCAGCTTCATGGCAAACAGCACATTGCTGGTACCGGCAAACTGGCCGGCAGTGCCGGCGCCCAGGCGGGCAATCAGCGTGCGCAGCACTTCTTCGTGCCAGGCCTGGCCGAAGCGGCGGCGCGTGCCGTAGTCGGCGATCTTCAAAGTGGACAGGCCTTCGGCCTTCAACAGCCCGATCTTGGCGTCGAGCCGCTTGCGCCCTTCCATCACGTCGGCGAGCTTTTGCGTGTTGCGGAAATAGACCTCGTTGATGATGGCCAGCACCGGGATCTCGAACAGGATGGTGTGCAGCCACGGCCCTTCGATCACAACCTCGATTTCGCCCGAGGGCAAGGCCTTGACGCTGACGTATTTCTCGTTGAGGTGAAACAGCCCCAGGAAATCGACAAAATCGCTTTTGATGAACCGCATGCCGCGCAGGTAGGCGAGTTCGGCATCCTGGAAATGCAGGCTGCACAAGGCGCGGATTTCCTCGCGGATTTCATTGACATAAGGCGCGAGGTCGCTCACACCGGGCGCGCCAGCGTTGCGGCACTTGAAACGGTATTCGACCTGCGCACCGGGAAACTGGTGCAGCACCACCTGCATCATCGTGAACTTGTACAGATCGGTGTCCAGCAGGCTGGTGATGATCATGGTCGGGCACCTCCATAAATCCATTTTTTGGGCGAATTGCTTCGTTGCGCGGTGCTCGGAATCCTCATGCACGCAAGTGCATTCCGGTATCCTCCGCGCCGCGCGCCTTGCACTTCATCCCAAAAAACTGAATTTCTGGAAGTGCCCAGGCCGCGTGGAATCACAGAACACTTAACCCAGAAAATCGACTTCGAACAGCAGTGTCGCGTTCGGCGGGATCACGCCGCCCGCGCCGCGTGCACCGTAACCGAGTGCGGCCGGAATGACGAGACGACGCGTGCCGCCCACCGACATGCCCTGCACGCCTTCATCCCAGCCCTTGATGACCTGGCCGGCGCCGAGCGAAAACTCGAAAGGCTGGCCGCGGTCCTTGCTGGAGTCGAACTTGGCGCCCTGCACGCCGTCGTTGTAGAGCCAGCCGGTGTAATGCACCTTGACGTTCTGGCCGGCCTTGGCGATCGCGCCGGTGCCCAACACGGTGTCTTCGTACTGCAGGCCGGAGGGAGTGGTGTTCATGGGGATTCTTTCTGTAAAAAAATGGAAACTACGCTGTTTGGCGCCAACCCCTGACTTTACCCGCAAGTGGCACACCGAAGGCGGGTTAAGAACGCTGGCCGGGGCTCTTCCACTACAAGCAGGGGCCGCGGATCTGGCTTCGCCAGTCCGCAGGCGCAGCGGCCCCTCGGGGGGGCAGGGAGCGACACGCAGTGAGCGACCGTGGGGGCCATTCAATCCAGCCAGGTCGTGAAGGCCTGCACGCCGACGCGCGGCGTGCGGAAGGTGTTGACCAGTGCGGACTCGTCGGCATAACCCAGCGCCATGCCGCAGACCAGCATTTCGTCGTCGCCGGCGCCGATGTGCGGCAGGATGATTTTGGCAAAACCGTTCCAGGCCGCCTGCGGACAGGTGTGCAGGCCGTGGCCGCGCGCGGCCACCATGATGTTCTGCATGAACATGCCGTAGTCCACCAGGCTGCCGCGGCCCATGACGCGGTCCAGCGTGAACATCAGGCCGACGGGTGCGTCAAAAAACTGGTAGTTGCGCTGGTGCTGGGCATGCATCTTGTCCTTGTCACCCTTGCCGATGCCGAGCAGGCCGTACAGGCCCCAGCCGTTTTCGCGGCGCCGGTCGATGTAGGGCGAGACCCATTTTTCGGGGTAGTAGTCGTACTCCTCCTTGTACTGCGCAGCCAGCTCGGGGTTGGCGCGGATGGCGTCGTGCGCGGCGCAGACCTTGCCGACCAGGCTGTCGCGGCTGCCGCCCTGCAGCACATACACCTTCCACGGCTGGGTGTTGGTGCCCGAGGGCGCGCGGCTGGCGATCGCCAGCAGGTGCTCCAGCGTCTCGCGGGGCACGGCTTTCGGCAGGAAGGCACGCACGGACATGCGGCTGTGGATGGCTGCATCCACAGCATTGAGGGGTTCGGTCACTTCAGGGTCTCCAGGGTGGTCAACAGTTGGGGCGGCAAGGGCACGGGCCGGCGGGTGTGCCGGTCCACATACACATGGATGAAGTGGCCCCTGGCGGCGCTCCGGGCAGCGCCATCCTGGCCAGGGAACAGCCCGACCTCGTAGCGCACGCTGGACGCACCCACGTGCGCCACGCGGATGCCGGCGAGCACCGGCTCGGGAAAGGACAGCGGCGCAAAATAATTGCACTGCGTCTCGATGACCAGCCCGATGACCGGGCCGGCATGGATGTCGATGGCGCCGCGCTCGATCAGGTAGCCGTTGACCGCGGTGTCGAACCAGCTGTAATACACGACGTTGTTGACATGGCCATACACATCGTTGTCGGACCAGCGTGTGCCGATGGGACGGAAGACCTTGTAGGCGCTGCGGGGTTCGGCCTGGGGGCGGATCGGGGACGTCATGAGCATGCATTCTGCCAGCGCCGGTGGCCAGGCCGGACAGCGCGCGGGATCAGCCGTTCCAGCGTTTCCAGTACGCGAGTGCCACGCGGTAGGTATTCATCTGCACCTGCACCGTCTCGTCGATGTTGATGCCGTAACCGCCGGCCATGGCGAAGGCCAGCGGAATGCGGCGCTGCCAGGCCCAGTCAAACACGCGCCGGTCCCTGGCCTCCAGGCCGTCATAACTGAGCTTGAGGCGACCCAGCCGGTCTCCTTCGAACGGGTCGGCGCCCGCCAGGTAGATCACGAGGTCCGGCTCGAAGCGGCGCTCCAGCTCGTCGAGCGCATGCTCCAGCGCCTGCAGGTAAGGCGCATCGGTGCAGCCGTCCGGCAGGTCCACGTCGAGGTCGCTCGCCTCCTTGCGAAAGGGGAAATTCTTCTGACCATGCAGCGACAGCGTAAAAACACCCGGATCGTTTCTGAAAATGCTGGCCGTTCCGTTGCCCTGGTGCACGTCCAGGTCGATGACCGCCACCCGCAGTGGCGTGCGTTGCCTGCGTGCCCACTCCATCTGCATCTGGCGGGCTGCGACGGCCGCATCGTTGAACACACAAAAGCCCCCGCCCTTGCCTGCCGACGCGTGATGGGTGCCGCCCGCCATGTTGGCGGCCACGCCTTCGACACGACCCTGCAGCCCCAGGGCAGCACGTGCCGCCGCCACCGTGGCGCCCACCGACCGCCGTGAACGTTCGACCATCTCCGTGCTCCAGGGAAAGCCGATCTCGCGCATCAGCGCCGCGTCCAGCGTGCCCTCGGCCACGGCCTGGATGTAGGCCGGTGCGTGCGCCAGCGCGAGCTCGCCGTCGCTGGCCCGCGGCGCCACGCCCATGCGCACCTGCGGCAACTCGCCCGCCACGCGATCGCGCAGCCGCTGGTATTTGGCCATCGGAAAGCGGTGCCCGGCTGGCAAGGGCAGAACAAAGTGGTCGGCGTAAAAGGCTTGCACGGTGGTTCAAACAGAGGAGTTACCAAGCGGGAGTGCGCTGCCCGTGATGGCGGGCCCCCTGGATTGTGGCCGGAACCCCAAGACCCACGTTTTCCCTCTGTGGCTAGAGCTTGACCTCTAAAATGGTGCGCTGCAGCAAAAATCGCTTGCAATCGTGCGCCCGATCCCTATACTTAAGTTATGTTGCAGTGCAGCAATCGACAAGACCGGCCAAACAGCAGATTGTCCAGCAGCGCAACTAATTGAATTCTTAACCCACCTCTTGGAGATTTAACTATGTTGACCGCTGAACAAATCATGGCTTCCCACAAAGCAACCGTTGAAACCCTGTTTGGTCTGACCAGCAAGGCTTTCGAAGGCGTCGAGAAACTGGTTGAACTCAATGTCCAGGCATCCAAGGCTGCCCTGGCTGAAACCGCCAACCACACCCAGACCCTGCTCGGCGCCAAAGACGCCCAGGAACTGCTGGCCCTGCAAGCCAGCCTGATGCAGCCCCTGGCTGAAAAAACAGCCGCCTACAGCCGCCACCTGTACGACATCGCCACCGGCACCGGTGCTGAAGTCGGCAAGGCCTTCGAAGGCCAGGCCGCTGAAGCCCAAGCCAAATTCATGGGTCTGGTCGACAGCGCCGCCAAAAACGCACCGGCCGGTTCCGAATCCGCTGTGGCCGTGATGAAAGGCGCCGTGGCTGCCGCCACCAACGCTTTCGAGTCGGTCCAGAAAGCCGTCAAGCAAGCCAGCGACATGGCCGAAGCCAACCTCACCGCAGTGACCAACACCGCTGTGAACGCCACCAAAACCGCTTCCAAAAAGCGTTAATGAACAGGGCTTGAATTTGCGGGCCGAACCGCCAACTGATTCAAGCCGGGTTTGAAAAACTCAAACCCTACAGATTCCGGAGCTTGCTGCCGATAAACAATTACCGGAGCGCAAGTTCCAGCCGTTTGTCTCCTCGGGTCCTTCCAGAAATTCAGTTTCACGGACCCTTCAAAGCCCGATCGCAAGATCGGGCTTTTTTTTGGCTAAAAAAGGCCTTTATCCCTTGCCGGCATTACGATGGCAGCTATTAAAAACAGAGCATCAGCGCGCTGCCGTGCGCAAGGAGTCCATCTTCGCCCTGAGTGCGGGCAGCGCCGCCCGCATCGCCGCCCGGCCCGCATCGATGGCACGTTGCCGGGCCGAGAAGTCGGCGCTTTTCAGGCCCACTTGGGAAGGCTGCACCACCACATCGGCGTCCTTCAATTCATACTGGTTGATGCTTTTGCCCATGATGGCAAAGGTCTGCAGCAGGATCTGCAAGGTGCCGTCGGCGGTGTTGGCTTCGGGCGGGTTGGAGATATCGACGGCAATCACCAGCTCGGCGCCCATCTGCCGCGCAAAACGCACGGGCACCGGCGAGACCAGGCCGCCGTCCACGTACTCGCGGCCATTGATTTTGACCGGCACAAACACCGCCGGCACGGCGCTGGAGGCGCGCACCGCCATGCCGGTGTCGCCGCGCTGGAACAGCACCGGCTGGCCGCTGCCCAGGTCGGTCGCCACGATGCCCAGCGGAATGGCCATGTTTTCCATCAGCCGGCCGGCGACCAGATCATTCACATAACGGCTAAGGGCCTCGCCGCGAAACATGCCGCGGCCGAAAATCGGCAGCATCCAGTCGGTGATCGCGACCTCCTCCATGTTCAGTGCCGTCTGCTGCAGCTGCGCACTGCTTTTGCCGCTGGCATACAGCGCTGCGACCAGGCTGCCGGCCGAGGTGCCGACCACCACGGCGGGCCGGATGCCGGCCTCTTCCAGCACCGCAATCACGCCCACATGGGCAAAACCGCGCGCCGCCCCGCCGCCCAGCGCCAGACCGATGCGCGGCAGTCGCTGGGCCGGGGTCTCAACCACCGGCCCGGCGACGGGCGCACCCGAGCCGGATGGACCCGCCGGCAGGCCGGCGCAACCGGCCAACAGGGCCAGTCCGACCGCGGCAGCCGCCAGTGCGGCCCCGCGACCCAGCGCGCCAGCCGCCGACCGTGCGGCCGCCCGAACAATCGCAAAGCTATTGAGAATAATTCGCGTTTGTATTACACTAACTTCCATTCCAACTTTCACAGCTAACACCATGTTGAAAAAATCCCCGATTCTGGCCACCCTGGCCGTTGCTGCCACCCTGATGGGCGGCGCAGGCGGCGCCAGCGCGCAGGACCAGGTGGTCAACCTGTATTCTGCCCGCCACTACCAGACCGATGAGGCGCTTTACAGCAATTTCACCAAAGCCACCGGAATCAAAATCAACCGGGTCGACGCCGACGATGCCGGCATCCTCGCGCGGCTGAAAGCCGAAGGTGCAGCCTCGCCTGCCGACGTGATTTTGCTGGTGGACGCAGCGCGGCTGGCCAAAGGCGACAGCGAAGGCCTGTTCCGGCCCATCAAGTCGCCCCTGCTGGAAAAGGCGATTCCGGCGCAACTGCGTGCCCAGGCCACGCCCGAAGGCACGACCTGGTTCGGTTTTTCCACACGCGCCCGCGTCATCGTTTATGACAAGCTCAAGGTCAACAAAGCCGATGTCGATACCTACGAAGAACTCGCCGATCCGAAAAACAAGGGCCTGCTGTGCACGCGCTCGGGTTCGCACCCCTACAACCTGTCGCTGTTCGGCGCGGTAACCGAGCACCTGGGCGCCGCCAAGGCCGAAGAGTGGCTCAAGGGCATGGTGGCCAACATGGCCCGTCCGCCCAAGGGCGGCGACACCGACCAGATCAAGGGCGTGGCCAGCGGCGAATGCGGCATCGCGATCACCAACAGCTACTACCTCGCGCGCATCCTGAGGTCTTCCGCACCGGAAGACAAGGCCATCGCCGACAAGGTCGGCGTGGTGTTTCCCAACCAGCAGTCCTGGGGCACCCATGTGAACATCGCCGGTGCGGCCGTCGCCAAGAACGCCAAGAACCCCGCCAACGCGGTGAAATTCATGGAGTACCTGGCCAGCCCCGATGCGCAGAACTATTTTGCCAACGGCAACAACGAGTGGCCCGCCGTCGCCGGCGTGAAGGTCAGCAATGCGGCCCTGCAGGCCATGTCGGGCGGCAGCTTCAAGTCCGAAACCATCCCGATCAGCACCGTCGGCGCCAACCAGGTGAAGGTGCAGCAGATGCTGGACCGGGTCGGCTACAAATAAGACGTCAGCCCCAGCCTCCCATCAAAAAAGCCCGGTTCGCCGGGCTTTTTTATGCGTGATTGTTATGCGTGATAATTGCCCTTGACGTTGACGTTAACGTCAACTCCGAAACACCCCTCCCCTCATCATTTCCCCAAGGAACATCTCATGGACATCGCAGGCAAAGTATTCATCGTCACCGGCGGCGCATCGGGTCTCGGCGAAGGCACGGCACGCATGCTGGCGGCCAAGGGCGGCAAGGTCGTGATTGCCGACATGCAGGTTGACAAAGGCGAAGCCATCGCCAAAGACATCGGCGGCGCCTTCGTCAAGTGCGACGTGAGCCAGGAAGCCGACGGCCAGGCCGTGGTCGCCAAGGCCGTGTCCATGGGCAAGCTGATGGGCCTGGTCAACTGTGCCGGCATTGCACCGGCAGAAAAAACCGTCGGTAAAAACGGCGCGCACAACCTCGGCGTGTTCAGCAAGACCATCACGGTCAACCTGATCGGCAGCTTCAACATGATCCGCCTGGCCGCTGACGCGATGTGCAAGAACGAACCCGAAGCCACCGGCGAGCGCGGCGTGCTGATCTCCACCGCTTCCGTCGCGGCCTACGACGGCCAGATCGGCCAGGCCGCCTACAGCGCGTCCAAGGGCGGCATTGTCGGCATGACGCTGCCGATCGCGCGCGACCTGGCACGCAACGGCATCCGCAACATGACGATTGCGCCCGGCATCTTCGGCACGCCCATGATGTTCGGCATGCCCAAAGAAGTGCAGGACTCGCTGGCCGCCTCCGTGCCCTTCCCCAGCCGCCTGGGCACGCCACAGGACTACGCCAAGCTCGCGCAGCACATCTTTGAAAACGACATGCTCAACGGCGAGGTGATCCGCCTGGACGGCGCGATCCGCCTGGCACCGCGCTAAGCCCCGCCTGACAGCTATCGTATTGATAGCTGCTTGCGACCGCCCTGTCTGGGCTGAAGGCCGATCTGACTGTGAACCCAGCCAGGTCGGCCTTTTGTTGCTTGCTCCCATCCTCCGTCAGAGCGGAGCTGTCCCTGCAGCGCCGCGCGGAGCATGGGTTTACCATGACCCATCCCCACTGGAGAAGCCATGAAAATCGTCGCCCCCGCGTTCACGTCCAAGCGCCCTGCGGTCCTGTCGCCACTGTCCGGCCTGGCCCTGGCCGCCGCCTTGCTGGTGGCCGGCTGCGCCACGGCCCCGCCCTTCGCCTACAGCGTGCCGGCGCAGCCTGAAGGCGCGTCGGGCTACACCGAAAAACCCGGCTGGGCGAACGCGAGCTATGCCGTCGCCGCTGCCAACCCGCTGGCCACCGACGCCGGCTACCAGGTACTCAAGGCTGGCGGCTCGGCGATCGACGCGGCGATTGCCGTGCAGATGGTGCTCACGCTGGTCGAGCCGCAATCGAGCGGCATAGGCGGCGGCGCGTTTTTGCTGCATGCCAGCGGCAGCAAGGTCGAGGCCTTTGACGGCCGCGAAACCGCACCGGCGGCCGCCGATGACAAACTCTTTGTCGGCGCCGACGGCAAACCCATGACCTTCATCGACGGTGTGGTCGGCGGCCGTTCGGTCGGTGTGCCGGGCACGGTGCGCATGCTGGAGATGGCGCACAAGCAGCACGGCAAGCTGCCCTGGGCGCAGCTGTTTGTGCCGGCCATCACGCTGGCCGAGGGCGGCTTCAAGGTCAGCGCGCGCCTGGCCACCTTGCTCAAAACCGAGCCGCACCTGAAGAAAGACCCGGTCGCCGCCGCCTACTTTTACCAGCCCAACGGCGAGCCGCTGGCCGCCGGCAGCCTGCTGCGCAACCAGCCGCTGGCCGATGTCCTGAGAAAAATCGCCGCCGGCGGCTCCAAGGCCCTGCTCGAGGGCGACGTCGCTCAGGCCATCGTGACCAAGGTGCAGGGCCACCCGACCAACCCCGGCAAACTGAGCCTGGCCGACCTGGCCGGCTACCAGGCCAAAAAACGCGAGCCGATCTGTCACGACTACCGGGCGCAGGCGCGCGACTACCGCATCTGCGGCATGCCGCCGCCCAGCTCGGGCGCAATTGCGGTCGGGCAGATCCTGGGCATCCTGAACCACACGCCCGCCGCGACGCTGGCCCTGGACACCGGCATGGGCGGCATGCCCGGCACGGCAGGCGCGGCGCCGTCGGCCGACTGGCTGCACCTGTACACCGAGGCCTCGCGCCTGGCCTTTGCCGACCGCGCGCAGTATCTGGCCGACCCCGACTTCGTGCAGCCGCCGGGCGGCAACTGGCTGAGCCTGCTGGACCCCGCTTACCTGGCCGAACGCGCCAAGCTGATCGCCGCGCAGCCCGGCGGGCAAAGCATGAAGGTCGCCAAACCCGGCACACCGGGCGGCGCGCGCATGGCCTATGCCCCCATGCCCGAGCAGCCCGAATACGGCACCTCGCACATCAGCATCGTCGATGCTTATGGCAACGCGATTGCGATGACCACCACGATCGAAGACGCCTTCGGCGCGCGCCAGATGGTCAACGGCTTTCTGCTGAACAACGAGCTGACCGACTTCAGCTTTGCGCCAACCGATGCCGATGGCAAGCCAGTGGCCAACCGAGTACAGCCGGGCAAGCGGCCGCGTTCGTCAATGGCGCCCACGCTGGTGTTTGACAAGGCCACCGGCCAGCTGGTGATGAGCGGCGGCAGCCCGGGCGGCGCGCTGATCATTCACTACACCGCCAAGACGCTCTACGGCGTGCTGAACTGGGGCTTGATGCCGCAGCAGGCCATCAACCTGCCCAACTTCGCCTCGCTCAACGGCCCGACCCTGCTGGAAGAAAAACGCTTTGCGCCGGCCACCGTCGAGGCGCTCAAAGCCCGCGGCCACGAAGTGCGTGAGATGGCCATGACCAGCGGCCTGCAGGCGATTGCCCGCGGCCAGGCGCACGGCAAGCCGCTGTGGCTGGGCGGCGCAGACCCGCGCCGTGAAGGTGTGGTGATGGGAGATTGATGGCACTTTGTCATTGCGGACTGCAGGCCTCACTCAGCCCGTCCGCATCGGCTCGGCCGGCGCCTCCTGCTTGCTCGTGCCTATGCGTTCGTATTCCGAAATCACCTGCGCGCCCAGCAGCAGCAGCGTCGCGGCCAGCTCCAGGCTCAGCAGGACAATGATGGCCGTGGTCAGCGAGCCGTACACCAGGCCGACCTGCGACAGTGTGTCGAAGTACCAGACCAGCAGATGGCGCGTCACTTCCCACAGCAGCGCCGCCGTGATGCCGCCCAGCAGCGCGTGGCGCAGCGAGAGCTTGCCGACCGGCATCACCATGTAGACCGAGGTCAGCACAAAAATCTCGCCGGCCAGACCCAGCAGGTAGAGCAACACGCCCGAGAAACCGCTGAGCGACCAGCGGTAGCCCAGAAACTCCAGGCTCTGGTCGCCCAGGGCCTGGAAGCTGCCGGAGACCAGCGTCACCAGCAGCAGGCCCACGCCCAGGCACAGGATGTAGACGTAAGGCAGCAGCGCAGACACCAGAAAATGGCGGCGCCGGATCGCCACGCGGTGCAGGAAAATCACCGACATCGCGTTCTCCAGCACGGTGAAGGCCAGGGAGCTGAAAAACAGCATGGTGGCCAGCAGCACCCAGCCCATGAGCTCCCGATGGGCGAGAAAGTTTTCCAGCTCACCCACGATGAAGTCCGACTGGCCCGGCGCCAGCCAGCCGATGTAACGGCCCAGCGCCTCGAGCAAGGCGGCCTGGTCGATCACATGCGACAGCGCAATCGCCATCAGGATCAGCAGCGGAACAATCGACAGCAAGGCGTAATAAGCCACCGCCCCCGCCAGCAGCAGGCCCTGGTTGGCGCGAAAGCCCAGCAACACACGCAGCGCAAAGGCACCAGGATGCCGGATCACATAAGCGGCCTGGGGTCCGGGGGTCATGGTTGCGGCCTTTTTACCATCAAAAATGCCTAAAACCCTCGCCCGACGTGAGCGAGCAGCTATCCTTGTGATAGCAGTAGCGCATGGCGTCACACAGCGATCGCGGCCGCCGAGCCGGCCAGCTTGCGCAGCTCGAACTTCTGGATCTTGCCGGTGCTGGTCTTGGGCAGTTCGCCGAACACCACCGCGCGCGGCACCTTGAAGCCGGCCAGGTGTTTCTTGCAGTGCGCCACGATGTCCTCCTTGGTCGCCGTCGCGCCGGCCTTGAGCTCGACAAAGGCGCAGGGGGTTTCGCCCCAGCGTTCGTCGGGCTTGGCCACCACGGCAGCGGCCAGCACGTCGGGGTGGCGGTAAAGCACGTCTTCGACCTCGATCGAGGAGATGTTTTCGCCGCCGGAGATGATCACGTCCTTGCTGCGGTCCTTGATCTTGATGTAGCCGTCGGGGTACATCACGGCCAGGTCGCCGCTGTGGAACCAGCCGCCGGCAAAAGCCTCTTCGGTCGCCTTGGGGTTCTTCAGGTAACCCTTCATCGCAATATTGCCCCGGAACATGATCTCGCCCATGGTCTCGCCGTCTTGCGGCACCGGCTGCAGGGTCTGCGAATCGAGCACGCGCACATCGCGCTCCAGGTGATAACGCACGCCCTGGCGCGCGTTGAGGCGGGCGCGCTCCCCGATGTCCAGCCGTTCCCAGCCGTCCTGCGCGGCACATACCGTCGCCGGGCCGTAGACCTCGGTCAGGCCGTAGACATGGGTCAGATCAAACCCGAGCGCCTCCATGCCCTCGATCATGGACGCCGGCGGCGCCGCACCGGCCACCATGGCCTTGACGCCGCGCGGCAGGCCGTGTTTCATGCTGGCCGGCGAGTTGACCAGCAGGCCGTGCACGATGGGCGCGCCGCAGTAGTGGGTCACGCCGTGCTGGCGGATTGCGTCAAAAATCGCCTGTGGCTCGATGCGGCGCAGGCAGACATTGACACCAGCACGTGCCGCCACCGTCCACGGGAAACACCAGCCGTTGCAGTGGAACATCGGCAGCGTCCACAGGTACACCGCATGTTTGGGCATGTCCCATTCGAGGATGTTGGACACCGCATTGAGCGCCGCGCCGCGGTGGTGGTAAACCACGCCCTTGGGGTTGCCGGTGGTGCCGCTGGTGTAGTTCAGCGCAATCGCATCCCATTCGTCGGCGGGCAGGCACCAGGCAAACGCCGCGTCGCCGCTGGCGAGGAACTCGTCGTAACGGAGGCTGCCGATACGCTCGACCGGCCCGGTGTACAGCGCGTCTTCCACGTCGATGACCAGCAGCGGCGCGCTGGACTGGCGCAGGGCCAGCGCCTTTTTCATGACGCCGGCGAACTCGGGATCGACGATGACCACCTTGGCCTCGCCATGGTCCAGCATGAAGGCAATGGTTTCGGGGTCGAGCCGGGTGTTCAGCGCATTGAGCACCGCCCCGGTCACCGGAATGCCGAAATGCGCCTCCACCATGGGCGGGGTGTTGGGCAGCATCACGGCGACGGTGTCGCCCTTGCCAATGCCATGCCGCTGCAGCGCACTGGCCAGCTGGCGGCAGCGCATGAAAACCTCGGACCAGCTGCAGCGCAGGCCGCCGTGCACCACCGCCAGCCGGTCCGGGTAGACCTCGGCGGTGCGCTCGATGAACGACAGCGGCGACAGCGCAGCGTAATTCGCCTCGTTGCGGGGCAGGTCCTGGTCAAAAATGCTGGGCATTGAAGTCTCCTAGGGATGGGGCGGTCTGTGAAGCCATGGTAGCCGCACCGGCCCGGCAGCGGAACGCGATGGCCTCGGGGCACAATACAGCCGTGGCCATTCCCCAATCATTCATCCAGGAACTGCTGGCGCGCGCCGACGTGGTGGACATCGTCGGGCGTTACGTGCAGCTGAAAAAAGGCGGCGCCAATTTCATGGGGCTGTGCCCCTTCCACGGCGAAAAATCGCCCTCTTTCAGCGTGAGCCCGTCCAAGCAGTTCTACCACTGCTTCGGCTGCGGCAAAAACGGCAACGCCATCAGCTTTTTGATGGAGCACGGCGGCATGACTTTTGTCGAGGCCGTGAAAGACCTGGCCCAGCAGTACGGCCTGCAGGTGCCCGAAGACGACGTCTCGCCACAGGAGCGCGCCCGCGCCGCCCAGGCGCGCGAGCAGCAGGCCACGCTGACCAGCGTGCTGGAAAAAGCCGGCATCGCCTACATCAAGCACCTGCGCAACGCGCCGCGCGCCATCGACTACCTCAAGGGCCGCGGCCTGTCGGGCGAGATTGCCAAAACCTTCGGCCTCGGTTACGCGCCGGAAGGCTGGCGCGCGCTGGCCAGCGTGTTCCCCGACTACAACGACCCGCTGCTGGTCGAAAGCGGCCTGGTCATCACCGGCGAGCCGGGTGAGGAAAACGCCCAGGGAAAATCGGGCGAAGCCAAGCGTTACGACCGCTTCCGCGACCGCATCATGTTTCCGATCCGCAACGTCAAGGGCGAATGCATCGGTTTCGGCGGGCGTGTGCTGGGCGACGAAAAACCCAAGTACCTGAACTCGCCCGAAACCCCGGTGTTCAGCAAGGGCCGCGAGCTCTACGGCCTGTTCGAGGCGCGCACCGCCCTGCGCGAACACGGCTACGCGCTGGTCACCGAGGGCTACATGGACGTGGTGGCGCTGGCCCAACTCGGTTTTGCCAACGCCGTGGCCACCCTGGGCACGGCCTGCACGGCCGACCATGTGCAAAAGCTGTTCCGTTTCACCGATTCGGTGGTCTTCAGCTTCGACGGCGACAGTGCCGGCCGGCGTGCCGCGCGCAAGGCGCTGGACGCCGCCCTGCCCTTTGCCACCGACGTGCGCACCGTCAAGTTCCTGTTTTTGCCGGCCGAACACGACCCCGACAGCTACATCCGCGAACACGGCCAGGAAGGTTTTGCCGCCTATGTCGCCAAGGCCGTGCCACTGAGCAAATTCATGCTCGACGCCGCCGGCGAAGGCTGCGACCTGGACACCGCCGAAGGCCGCGCCCACATGGCCAGCAACGCGCGCCCGCTGTGGAGCCTGTTGCCCGACGGCACACTCAAGCACCAGTTGCTCGCCGAGATCGCCGACACCGTGCTGATCGACAGCCGCGAACTGCTGCAGATCTGGCAGCCGGCCGCGCCGCACTATAAAAACAGTAGCAGCTCGCGTCCACAGGGCAAGGGTCAGCGGCCAAAACAGCCTGAATACGCCGACGCCGCTCCGCATTTCGAGGAATTTTCCGGCAACTTTGCCGACCTGCACGATGAAGGCGCGTATGCCGCGTCGCTGCCCGCCCCCTCGGCCGCGGGCGGGTCCGCCGGCCGCAGCTTCGGCGCCAAGCCCGGTGCCAGCCGCCCGCCGCGGCGCATCGCCGGGCGGGTGCTGCCGGCCGGCCGGGAAGACCGGGTGCTGCGGCTGATGCTGACCGACCCACAAAGCTGGGACAAGCTCAGCGGGGAAGAACACGTGTTGCTGTCGGAGCTACCGGCGCCGCACGGGCCACTGTTCGTCTGGCTGGAAAGCCAGCTGCACGAACACGGGCCACAGCCCTGGGCGGCCCTGCGCGAGGGCCTGCGCGAGCACCCGCAGGAAAAACACGCGATTGACCAGATCGCCCAGCTCCACGAGGGCATCGAGTGCGACTGGAACGAGGTCCGCGCCATCCTGGACCAGCTCCTCAAGCTCAAACGCCAGCAGGAAATGGTCGATTTGCTGCCCCGGGTCCTGGCCGACCCGGCGGCCAGGCAGCGTTACGAAGAGTTGTCCGCCCTGCTGAAAAATAGCTGATTTGGCCTTTTTTGTTGCCCAAAAATGAGGCAACAGGGTATAATCCGATTTTCCGCTACGGCAAGCGCGACAGCAGCACCTCCGGCACCAGCCCCCCGCAAGAACGGGACCTCACAGGTTGAAGGGCCACCTCCCCGCAAGGACTGCACACCAAATGTTCGCCCAAACAACTTGCTGTGGAGCCTGGCGGGCTTGAGACACCTCTCAAGTCCGACAGATTCCTGAATGCCCAGCCATCCGGCGCGGGCATTTTTTGTGCCTGTAGCCCGACCGCTGTCGGGCGCCAGGAACCCAAGTCTGTTGAGGAAAGTTTCACACCGGGGGAGTTCGCCATGCCTGCTCAAAAGTCCAGCAAGACTGCCAAAACCGTGACCAAGCCCAAAGCGGCAGCCAAGGCGGCCGTCCGACCGCCGGTCAGGAAGACAGCCAGCAACCAGCTTGAAAAACCCGGAAAACCCGCCATATCCAGACCAGTTCCTGGCAAAAAAGATGCAGCCAGCAAAGCACCCCTGAAATCTGAAAAGCCTGTCAAGAAAGTGTCCCCCGTGCCGACCAAGTCACCCGCCTCCACCGCCAAACCCGCTGCCAAAAAAGAAGCCGAACTGAAGGTCACCCCGACCGCAGCCGGTACCGACGTGCCTGTGAAAAAGAAACCCGGTCGCCCGCCGAAAAACCCCGCTGCCGCGGTGGAAGCCGGCGGCGCCAAGCGCGGCCGCAAGCCCAAGGTGGCCATCAAGGGTGACGGCGACGAGGACATGTCCGACATCGAGGACGATCTGGTCGGCGAACCGGTGGTGGAAACGACCGAAAAGGTCAAGCCGCTGCGCATGAAGATCAGCAAGGCCAAGGAACGCGCCTTGATGAAAGAGTTCGGCCTGGACGAAACCGTCCTGTCCGAAGAAGACATGGCCAAGCGCCGTGCACGCCTGAAGGCGCTGATCAAGCTCGGCAAGACCCGCGGCTACCTGACCCACGGCGAAATCTCCGACCACCTGCCCGACAAGCTGATCGACGCCGAGACGCTGGACGCGGTGATCGTCACCCTGAACGACCTCGGTGTGGCCGTGTACGAGCAGACGCCTGACGCAGAAACCCTGCTGATCACCGCCAACGCGCCCGCCGGCTCCACCGAAGAGGAGGCTGAGGAAGCCGCCGAAGCCGCCCTGTCCACCGTGGACAGCGAGTTCGGCCGCACCACCGACCCGGTCCGCATGTACATGCGTGAAATGGGCACGGTCGAGCTGCTGACGCGCGAAGGCGAGATCGAGATCGCCAAGCGCATCGAGGGCGGCTTGATGAAGATGATGGAAGCCATCTCCGAAAGCCCGGCCACGATTGCCGAAATCCTGCGCCTGGGTGAAGACATCCGCGAAGGCAAGGTGGTCATCTCCACCGTGGTCGACGGTTTTTCCAACCCCAACGAAGCCGACGATTACGTGGCCGAGGAAGACTTTGACGAGTTCGACGAGGAAGACGACGACGACGGCAAGGGCGGCTCCAAGGCGCTGACCAAGAAGCTCGAAGAGCTGAAGAAGGAAGCGCTGAGCCGCTTCGACACCATCGCCTCCCTGTTCGAAAAAGTCCACAAGACCTACGACAAGGAAGGCTGGGGTACACCCGCCTACACGAAAGCACAGAAAGCCCTGAGCGACGAGCTCATGACCGTGCGTTTCACCGCCAAGACGATTGAAAAACTGTGCGATCTGCTGCGCGGCCAGGTGCTGGACGTGCGCAAGAAAGAGCGCGAGTTGCGCCGCATCATCGTCGAGAAATGCGGCATGCCGCAGGAAGTCTTCATCAAGGACTTTCCGCCCAACCTGCTGAACCTGAAGTGGGTCGAGAAACAGGTGGCTTCCGGCAAGCCCTGGTCCGTCATCATGGCGCGCAACATTCCGCCCATCCAGGAACTGCAGACCAAGCTCGGCGAACTGCAGGCCCGCGTGGTCGTGCCGCTGGCCCAGCTCAAGGACATCAACAAGCGCATGAACGAAGGCGAGACCAACTCGCGCGACGCCAAGAAAGAGATGATCGAGGCCAACTTGCGCCTGGTGATCTCGATCGCCAAGAAGTACACCAACCGCGGCCTGCAGTTCCTGGACCTGATCCAGGAAGGCAACATCGGCCTGATGAAGGCGGTCGACAAGTTCGAATACCGCCGCGGCTACAAGTTCTCGACCTACGCCACCTGGTGGATTCGCCAGGCGATCACACGTTCGATCGCCGACCAGGCCCGCACCATCCGTATCCCGGTGCACATGATCGAGACCATCAACAAGATGAACCGCCTGTCGCGCCAGCACTTGCAGGAATTCGGCTTCGAGCCCGACGCCAGCATCCTGGCCGAGAAGATGGAGATTCCCGAGGACAAGATCCGCAAGATCATGAAGATCGCGAAAGAGCCGATCTCGATGGAAACACCGATCGGTGACGACGACGATTCGCACCTCGGCGATTTCATCGAGGACAGCGCCAACACCGCACCGCTGGAAGCAGCGATGCAGGCCGGCCTGCGCGATGTGGTGAAAGACATCCTCGACAGCCTGACGCCGCGCGAAGCCAAGGTGCTGCGCATGCGTTTCGGCATCGAGATGTCCACCGACCACACGCTCGAAGAAGTCGGCAAGCAGTTCGACGTGACGCGCGAGCGCATCCGCCAGATCGAAGCCAAGGCCTTGCGCAAGCTCAAGCACCCTTCGCGTTCGGACAAGCTGCGCAGCTTCATCGATACGCTGTAATCAGCAGCTACATCAGCCAATAGCGCTTCAATCCCTTGTCGAAAGGGATTGAAGCGATTTTTTTGACCGCTTACCGCTTCACGCCAAACGTCATCCAGTATTCGCGTGGCACACAGATCCCGATCTCCGTTGGAAAGCCGTCGTGAAAGGCAATGAAGTCACGTCGCAACTCTGCGCGTTTGACCTCGTCCAGGCTGGCAGCCAACATCTTGGTCGGCCCATAGCCGACCGAAAAGGTGTTCCAGGCGGCCTCCCCGCTGGACTCTCGGTAATAGGACACGCCTTTCTCGAATTTCAAGTCGAAATTTCCTCCCAGTAATTCCCGAATCCGCTCGGTACGTCCCCACTCGAATGGCGAGGGTGGAGGCGGACTCGGCGGTGCGGCCATGTACGGCTTCATCACCTGGAACATCTGGAACAGGTTGCTGTCGCTCAGCCAGGTGGTCAGCGCGATGCGGCCACCTTGGCGGGTAACGCGTGCCAATTCGGCGGCCGCGGCTTCGGGCCGGCTGGCAAACATGATGCCGCAGGTCGAGATAACAGCATCGAACTCACCGTCGGCAAAGGGAAGCGCCTCGGCGTCACCCACCTGGTACTCAATGGCCAGCCCTTCGGCCTGCGCACGCTCTCTGGCGGCTGCGAGCAGGCCGGATGCAATGTCGGCGCCAATCACTTTGGCGCCGCGCTTGGCGACCTGCCGCGAGGTCATGCCCGAGCCAGTGGCCAGATCGAGAATGCGCTCACCGGGCTTGGGCCCAAGCCGCAGGACGCAATGCGCGATGGAGTCAGCGATACCGCTGCTGACCTGGTCGTAGTCCGCCCCGCCAGAACTCCAGACGGCGGCCGGGCGCTGGTTGTGGGTTTGAATCGATGTGTCCATAAAAACCTCCCGTTTCTGCTTGCTGAGTTTCACGCTGCCGGGCCAGGCGGGAGCCCGTCAATTCATAGCCCGGCCAATGGCCGGGCTATTTTTTTCTCGGATCATCTGCCGGATTGACATAGTTGATGCCCCACGGACCCATGCCATGAACCTGAACGATGGTTTCTTCCCTGGTCCACGCAAAGTGGTGGGTCCTGGGCGCCATGATCGCGACACTGCCCGCGGACAAGGGATTTGTTTTCGCCGCATCAAGCTTGTCGCCGGTACCCATGTTGAAGGTGCCGGACATCACCGTGACATGCTCAATGCCGGGATGCCAATGGGCGGGAAGCTTGTAATCGGCGGGAAACTTCAGGCGGAAGGTGATGGGTACCGCCTCGTTCAGAGGGCCCTCGATCACCGCAATTTTCACGCCCGGCGGTAACGATGGAACATCCGCCCACTTCAGTTCAGCGGGACTGACCATCACGTGATGCGCCGGCTCCGCCCGGCTTGCGGGCGCTCCCAGGACGACACCGGCGACAGCAACGGATAGGGCAATAAGTGCATTTTTCATTGTGCGTTTCTCCTGATCGTGATGGAGCCCCTAAGAAATGATCGTGCGAGCATCGGCTCCGACAAGCTCGCCTGACATGGTGGACACGGCAGTACAGGCAGCAACTCCAGCGCTGCATGCGGCAATAAGCAGACATTCCCTGAAAGCACCTGACATTTATTTCTTTAAAAATGGTTATAAAAACTAGAACCCTCCAAAAGCGCAGAGGTTCGGATACTCATTGCACTTTGCGGGTCAGTGAACCCGCGGTCGAGCAGAATGAACGGAATTTCTCCCTGTTCATGGCCGGTTGTGGTAACGATGTTCTGTTGACCGCACCGGCAGAGCAATCCCATCGGCCTGCCAACAGTGTCTGGCGCCTGCCCGGACCATGCAATGAAACGCCTGTGAAAAGTTGTGAAAAAAACGTGAAGCTGTTAGGCTGTCACAGGGCACCACACCCCTTCGCCACTGCCCTCCTTGTGATTGACACCATGTCGTCTTCCACGCACGCGTATCGCTTCGGTCGCTTTGAAATCCGCCCCACCGAGCGGGCAATTTTCATTGACGGTCACGCCACCGCACTCGGTGCACGTGCTTTTGACTTGCTGCTGACACTGATCGAGCACCGTGATCGTGTGGTCAGCGGAAAAGAGCTGATGGATGCCATTTGGCCAGGACTGGTGGTCGAAGAAAACAATCTTCGGCAACAGGTCTCGGCGTTACGCAAAATTCTCAGTCCGCAGGTCATCATCACGATCCCCGCGCGAGGCTATCGGTTTGGGATAACGCTGGAGGGCGAAGCAACTAGCGTGAATGGAAGCGCTGGCCTTGAGCCTGCCACGCACTCGCCCCACGACCCAGCCCATCCAATGGTGGAAGGTCGGCCGACCATTGCAGTACTTCCCTTCGTCAATATGTCCGGAGACCCGGGCCAGGAATATTTCTCGGATGGAATCACGCAGGACATTGTCACCCGCTTGTCGAAATACCACTGGCTCAATGTCGTGGCCCGCAACACCACCCTGGCCTACAAGGGTCTGACAATCGACGTACGTCGTACGGCCAGGGACCTTCGTGCCCACTACGTGGTCGCGGGCAGCGTGCGACGCGCCGGCACCCGGATCCGGGTGACTGCAGAGCTCATCGATGCTGGTACCGGAGATCACAAATGGGCCGAGCAATATGACCGTGAACTTGAGGACATTTTTGTCGTTCAGGACGAGATCACGGAAAACGTTGTTGCTCAATTGGAGCCGCAGATCGGCCTTGCTGAAAGACAAAAGGTAGCGCGCACGGAACCCACCGACCTGAAGGCCTGGGATTGCTACCACCTGGGAGTCGCACATTTCTTCAAGTTCACCGCGCAAAACAATCTGGAGGCGCAACGCCTGTTCCAGAAAAGCCGGGAGATGGATCCTGCTTTTGGCGAAGCCCAGGCCTGGTGGGCGTATGCAACGATTTTGGGAATGATCTACTGGGATACAGAGCCCGCGCGTGATCTTCTTGATGCCGCGCTGGCGGCAACGGAGCGGGCCCTAGAGCTCGACGATCAGAACGCAGTCTTTTACATGCTCAAGGCGCGGGTTCAACTGGCGCGGCGCGAATACGACAGTGCGCTGATCGGAAACGAGATGGCCGTCAGCCTGAATCCAACCCTCGCGGCGGCGCATTGCGGCCTCGGCGACACCTTGGCTTATCTCGGTCGTTATGAGGAAGCCAGGATCAGATTCGAAAAGGCGCTTGAACTGAGCCCGCGTGATCCCCAGTTGTGGGCGTTCCTGACCTATGGCGCGCTTGCCATGATTTTCAAGCGTGACTTTGAAACTGCGGTGAAATGGACCAACAAGGCAAGCGAAATTCCGAACCACCAATACTGGACGGCAGCTCACAAGGCCGTCGCGTTGGGTTACCTGGGTCGGCGTGAGGAGGCCCGCGCCTGCGCTGCCCAATTGGCTGTCGAGAATCAGAGCTTCACGCGTGCCTTTGCCGAGCGCAAGTTGTTTTACCTGAAACAGCCTGTGCATTTGCAGATGTATCTGGATGGCTTGACCATGGCCGGGGTTCGTTAAGCGCGGCGCCACCAAACTGAGCCAGCTCAGCGGGCTAAGCCCGGCAGTTGCTCAAGGCGTGGCGGTTGCTCGCGCAACCGGCTATTTGTCGGCGTTGACGACCAGCACTTGCAGGAGTTCGGCTTCGAGCCCGACGCCAGCATTCTGGCCGAGAAGATGGAGATTCCGGAAGAAAAGATCCGCAAGATCATGAAGATCGCCAAAGAGCCGATCTCGATGGATACGCCAATCGGTGACGACGACGATTCGCACCTCGGCGACTTCATCGAGGACAGTGCCAACACCACCCCGCTGGAAGCGGCGATGCAGGCCGGCCTGCGCGCATTGACCGACCTGCCATGAGCGCTGCACGACATGTCTGAACCCACCAACTTCCTCATCATCGGCGGCGGCATCGCCGCCGCCTCCGTCGGCTACTGGCTGGCGCCACACGGCCGCGTCACCCTGCTCGAGCGCGAGCCGCAGCCGGGCTACCATGCCACCGGCCGCTCGGCCGCGCTGTTCATGGAAAGTTATGGCACGCCCCAGGTGCGCGCCCTCACCATGGCCAGCCGGGCCTTCCTGCAGTCACCGCCCGAGGGCTTTGCCGAACACCCGCTGCTGGGCCCGCGCGGCGCCATGATGGTGGCCACGCATGGACAGGATGCGCTGCTCGCCGCGCACTGGGACATCCTGCGCGCCATGACGCCGCATGCGCAGCTGCTGGACAGCGCAGGCGCCTGCGCCAGGGTGCCTGCGCTGCGCCCCGGCAAGGTGCTGGGCGCGGTGTACGAACCCGAGGCCGCCGACATGGACGTGCATGCCATCCACCAGGGGTATCTGCGCGGACTGCGCCAGGCCGGCGGCCGCGTGGTGTGTGATGCGGAAGTGACCGCGCTGGCACGCGTGGGCGGGCTGTGGCGGGCGCAGGCGGGCGGCCAGGTGTACGAAGCACCCGTGGTCCTTAATGCCGCTGGCGCCTGGGCCGACGTGGTCGCCGCCCTGGCCGGCCTGCCCGGCATCGGCCTGGAACCGAGGCGGCGCTCGGCCTTCATCTTCGCGCCCCCGGAAGGCGTGAACACGAGCGGCTGGCCCCTGACCGCCGGCCTTGATGAGGACTGGTACTTCAAGCCCGACGCCGGCATGCTGCTGGGCTCACCGGCCAATGCCGACCCGGTGGCGCCGCATGACGTGCAGCCCGAGGAAATGGACATCGCCCTGGCCATCCACCGCATCGAGGAGATGACCACGCTGTCCATCCGCCGGCCCACGCGCACCTGGGCCGGCTTGCGCTCCTTCGTCGCCGACGGCGACCTGGTGGGCGGCTTCGATGCACACGCGCCGGGCTTCTTCTGGGTTGCGGCCCAGGGCGGCTACGGCATCCAGACCTCGGCCGCCATGGGCGAGACCTGCGCCGCGCTGGCACGCGGCCTGCCCGTTCCCGGACGCATCGCCGCCTTTGGCCTCACGGCCGCCATGCTCAGCCCGTCCAGGTTGGGCAGGGCGGCCTGAACCACGCTCGGTCCAGCGGGGCCAGCACTGGCCGGCGCTGCATCGGGCTGGAAATTTCAAGCCAAAGAGGCCGTCAGACCTGGTGGATATTTCGCCAGCAGCTATCAATAACGTAGCAACCCTGGTCCTCGGACTCGGCTCCTCACAATCTGCGCCTTGCCAGCTCGTGGAGCGCTGTCGCCGCAGAGGCGGTACGGAATCCGTACAACAAAAAAGCCCCAGCCCGCATGCACGGCCTGGGGCTTTTTTATTTTTATCGCGAATAGGTTGAGCTCAGCGCGCCCGCTTGGGCAACAGCGGTGCGGTGACGCCATCCACACCCACCAATGACAACACCGTCAGCAGGGTGCTCTGCGGTCCAAGCCAGGCATTGACCGGCGAGAACCACTCGCCGGGCCCGTGCGAACCACCGCCGACGCCGCCGGCACCCAGCGTGACAGCCGGGATGCCAAGACTGATGGGCAAGTTGGAGTCCGTGCTGGAAGCAGCGATGCTGCGCACTTCCCCGCCCACCGTCGCCACGCTCCGACGCGCTGCGTGGACCATGGGTGAATCCACCTGCCCCGCACCGGCCGGCCGGTCGCCCACCAGCTTGAAGTCGACCTTGATCACGTCTTTCTTGTCCCAGCGCTTGTTCTCATCATCAGCAGCCTCACGGGCCAGCACCATGATGCGGTCTTCCAGTTTCTTGAGCTCGACGGCGCTGTTGGACCGCATATCCAGCCCCAATTCGGCCTCCGCTGCAATCGCATTGACCGAGGTGCCCCCCTTCAGCGTACCCACGGTAAATGTGGTTTTCGGCTCATCGGTTGTACGCACTTCGCTGATCTTGGCAATCGCGCGGCCGAGTGCATGTGTGGCTGAAGGCAGGCCAAAGGCTGAAAAACTATGCCCGCCGGGGCCGGAGTAAATGATGCGGAAGCGGCGGCTACCGGTGGCCTGGTTCACGATACGCCCGATGTCAAGGCCGTCCAGCGAAATGAAACCGTCGATACCCTTGTTGTCGCGAAACAGCGCCTTGACGCCGCGCAGGTCTCCGAGCTCTTCTTCCCCCACGGTGCCCACAAAAACGATGTCGCCCACGGTTTTCAGGTCCGCCTGGTTGAGCGCACGAAGCACGCTGAGCAGCGCCGCCAGACCGCGCCCGTCGTCATAAATGCCCGGGGCTTCATAGCGGTTGCCTTTGATCTTGACCTTGACATCCGTGCCTTCTGGAAACACAGTATCCAGATGCGCGGACACCACCAGCACAGGTCCGTTGCCGCTGCCCTTGCGCACGGCAATCACGTTGCCTTCGGAATCGATGCGCGCGTCGGTCAAGCCCAGCGCTTTCAGCCGCTTCTGGTATTCCAGAGCGCGTACCGCCTCTTTGAACGGCGGCGCCGGAATTTCGGTCAACTCAATCTGGTCCTTGAGCGTGCGCTCGTCATCGATCTTGATGAAGTCCACCGCTTGCTTGACGCCTGCGTGGGCCGTCAGCTTGACAAACGCGGCCTCGGTCGCCGGACTGACAGGCGGCAAACTCGCCTGGGACCAGGCAGCGGTCACCGTCAGCGTGGCGGCGGTAAAAAAGAAAAGGCGTCGTAACATGGAATCTCCATTTGAGTTCATTTGAGGCTGGCGGGCACCGCTTCGACCAGCCGGTAAAACACACCACTGGGATCGTTGTCCAGAAGCATCAGACGCCCCTCGACCACAACCGGGTCGATCGAATATTTCACGGCTGTGCGCGCACGCACCTCCACCATGGCTTCAGGCCCCGCTGTCTGGCAGAACGGACAGGTTGGTGACCAGGCCGATAGCAGGAAATAGCTGTGCTCCCGCCCGGCTTCGATGGGCAGGATGTAACCCTGCAGCTTGACAGTTTTGCCATTCAAAGGCCGCAACGCAGCCGGAAAGGCCGGGCCCAGCTTGCCATTGCTCATCTTGATGGTGGCTGCACTCAGCAGAGACCAGGGCACCGCACCCCGGGCATCGGGCAGCATGGATTTGCTCGGGTCATGCGCAGGCCCTGCCGAAGCCGGCACCACTGTTTGCGCTTGTGCCGGCAGCAACAGCATCGAGGTCCACAGACAAATCAAAAACAGGAACGCTCGGGAAGCGATCGGGACAAAACACAGGCGTCTCATGCAATGAGTGTATCAAGCGGGTTCATTGGGCTCATCGCAAGCTGCCATTTCCATAGCAGATCGATCTTCACCGCAGGCCCGTGCCCTGGCGCAAATTCAAGTTTCAAACTCCTCTGTGTCGACTTCGCTGGCACTCTGCGCGCTGTAGCGGTGGCCGGTGACGGTGCGCTGGTTGACCAGCGCTTCCAGCCTGGCCAGCAGGCCGGCGTCCAGCCGGACGTTCACCGCACCGAGGTCGTCGTGCAGATGCGCAACGCTGGTGGTGCCGGGAATCGGCACGATGTGCGGCGCCTTGTGCAGCAGCCAGGCCAGCGCGAGCTGGGCCGGCGTGCAGCCCGCCTCTAGCGCCAGCGCCTTGTAAGGCGGCAGCAACTTGAGGTTGGCCGCGTAGTTGTCGGGTGCAAAACGCGGCATGGCGCTGCGGATGTCCTTGGGCTGGAGCGTGCCGACGTCGTGCAGCGCATCGCACAGAAAGCCGCGTGCCACCGGGCTGAAGGCCACAAAGGCCGCGCCCAGTTCCCGGCAGGTATCGAGCACCGCGATCTCGGGGTTGCGCGTCCACAGTGAATACTCGGTCTGCACGGCCGCAATCGGGTGCACCGCATGGGCCTTGCGCAAGGTGGCGGCCGACACTTCGGACAAGCCGATGCTGCGCACCTTGCCTTCGCGTACCAGTTCCGCCATCGCGCCCACGCTGTCCTCGATCGGTACCGTCTTGTCCCAGCGGTGCAGGTAGTAGAGGTCGATCACATCGGTCTGCAGGCGCTGCAGGCTGTCTTCGCAGTTCTTGCGGATGGTCGCGGGCCGGCCGTCGATGACGCGTTTGACGCCGTCCTCAAACTGCACGCCGGCCATGCCGCCCTTGCTGGCCAGCGTGAAACGGCTGCGGTGTCTGGACAGCACCTTGCCCACCAGGGTTTCGTTGGCGCCGAAGCCGTACAGCGCCGCCGTGTCGAACAGGGTGACGCCGGCATCGAGCGCGGCCAGCAGGAGGCGTTCGCCCTGCTCCGCCGACGGCGGCGCACCGTAGGCGTGGCTCAGGTTCATGCAGCCCAGGCCGATGGCCGAGACGTCGATGGGGCCGATGCGGCGGGTGGGCAAGGAGATGGGCATGGCTTACTTCAATTGCTGTTCCAGGTCGTGCAGCACCTGGTAACAAGGCAATACCCTGGAGACGCTGGAATTGGGCTCGCGGCCCTCGCGGATGGCGGCAAAAAATTCGCGGTCCTGCAGCTCGATACCGTTCATGGACACGTCCACCTTGCTCACGTCGATTTTTTCTTCCTTGCCGTTGAACAGGTCATCGTAACGCGCGATGTAGGTGGCGCTGTCGCCGATGTAGCGGAAGAAGGTGCCCAGCGGCCCGTCGTTGTTGAAGGACAGGCTCAAGGTGCAGATCGCGCCGTTGGCCGCCTTGAGCTGGATGCTCATGTCCATGGCAATGCCCAGCACCGGGTGGATCGGGCCCTGGATGGCATTGGCTTTCACGATGGGGCTGCCGCACTGGTACGCGAACAGGTCCACCGTGTGGGCCGCGTGGTGCCACAGCAGGTGGTCGGTCCAGCTGCGCGGCTGGCCCAGTGCGTTCATGTTGCTGCGGCGGAAGAAATAGGTCTGCACATCCATTTGCTGGATGTTGAAGCGGCCCGCCGCAATTTCCTTGTGCACGTACTGGTGGCTGGGGTTGAAGCGGCGCGTGTGGCCGCACATGGCGACCAGCCCGGTCTGCTTCTGCAGGGCCACCACCTCCTGGGCGCCCTTCAGGGTGTCGGCCAGTGGGATCTCCACCTGCACATGTTTGCCCGCCTTCATGCAGGCAATGCTTTGCTCGGCATGCATCTGGGTCGGCGTGCACAGGATGACGGCATCCACCTCCTTGAGCGCCAGGCTGTCGGCCAGGTTGGTGGTGACATGGCCGATGCCGTATTTGGCAGCGACTTCTTTCGTCTTCTCCAGATCGCGGCTGATCAGCGAGATGACTTCCACGCCGGCTATGTTCTTGATGCCGTCAAGGTGCTTGATGCCGAAGGCACCGGCGCCTGCCAGTGCGACTTTGATGGTTTTGCTCATTTACTTGTTCTCCAGAATCAGGTGGCCCACCGCCGTATTGCTGGCGGGCACATGGTAAAAGCGGTGGGCGACCTTGGGCGCGGGGCCGCCGGCCACGTCGGACATGGCGCCGCGGGCGATCAGCCACATCACGAGCTCAATGCCCTCCGAGCCGGCTTCGCGCACATAGTCGATGTGCGGCTTGGCGGCCAGGCCTTCCGGGTCGGCAATCAACTGGTCGAGGAAGGCGTTGTCGAACGCCTTGTTGATCAGCCCGGCGCGCGGGCCCTGCAGCTGGTGGCTCATGCCGCCGGTGCCCCAGATCTGCACCTTCAGCGGCTTGTCAAAACTCTCCACCGCCTTGCGGATGGCCTTGCCCAGCTCGAAGCAACGCCGGCCCGACGGCACCGGGTACTGCACCACGTTGACGGCAAACGGAATCACCGGGCAGGGCCAGGCCTGTGGCTGGCCGCACATCAGCGACAGCGGCACGGTCAGGCCATGGTCCACGTCCATCTTGTTGACGATGGTCAGGTCGAAGTCCTGCTGGATCACCGACTGCGCAATGTGCGCGGCCAGCTCGGGGTGGCCGATGACCTTGGGCACCGGCCGCGGGCCCCAGCCCTCGTCGGCCGGCGTGAACTCGGCAGCAGTGCCGATGGCGAAGGTCGGAATCATCTCCAGGCTGAAGGCCGTGGCGTGGTCGTTGTAGACCAGGAAAATCACATCGGGCGGGTTGTCCTTGAGCCACTGTTTGGAGTAGTCGTAACCCTTGAACACGGGTTGCCAGTAAGGCTCGCCGCTTTTGCCCAGGTCGAGGGCCGCGCCGATGGCGGGCACGTGCGAGGTGTAAACGGATGCGGTGATTTTGGCCATGTTCAGGCACTCGCTTTCTGGCCGGCTTTGCCTTGGGGTTGGTGCTGGGCCTGTGCGGTCCCGTCTTCACCGACCACGCGGTTGCCCTCGACCGAGCGGCCGCCGGCAATCATCATGTCGCGGTATTCCTCTTCGGTCATGCCGGTCATGCTGCCCGCCATTTGCTGGAAGCTCTTGCCGTCGGTGGCGCCTATCTTGGCCAGGAAGTAGATGTTGCCGCCGGCCTTGATGCAGCGATTCAGGTCGCGCGCCAGCACCGCCTGCTTCTGTTCTTCGGTCATGGGCCACTCGTCGAGGTAGGCGCGTTCATTGGCCTTGAAGCGTTCGCGGTTGGCGGCCTTCATCAGCGACATGCAGAACTGGTTCAGGTGGTAGCCCAGGCGGGATTGCTCGGCATCAAAAATGGTGGTTCCGGGGACGTCGAGGTAGGGTTTTTCGAGTGACATGATGGTTGGCCTTATCCGTTCTTCCCGCGCCTGTCGAAAAGGGCTCCAACAGGCTCAGCCCGAACGGGTGTGGGTTCTTAACTCCAATACAAACGGGTCGGGTTGTCCACCAGCAGCTTTTGCTGCAATGCGGGCGTGGTGGCGATATGGGGAATGTAGTCCACCAGCAGGCCATCGTCGGGCATGTGGTTTTTCAGGTTGGGGTGCGGCCAGTCGGTGCCCCACAGCACACGGTCGGGAAAGGTCTCAACCAGGCGCCGGGCAAAGGGCACCACGTCGCGGTAGGCATTCTGCTCGCCGTTCAGCGCCGGCGGGCCGCTCACGCTGAGGCGCTCGGGGCAGCTGACCTTGCTCCAGATGTTGTCGTGCTCGCGCATCATCTTGACGAACAGCTCGAACTCGGGGCCGTCCACCGGCTTGCTCACGTCGGGCCGGCCCATGTGGTCCACCACCACCGTGGTCGGCAGCGCGGTGAAAAAGTCATACAGCTCGGGCAGGTCCTGTGCCTCGAAATACACCACCACATGCCAGCCCAGGGGCGCAATGCGGTTGGCAATCTCCAGCAACACCTCGCGCGGCGTGAAGTCGGCCAGGCGCCTGACAAAGTTGAAACGCGTGCCGCGCACGCCGGCCGCGTGCATCTCCTGGAGTTCGGCATCCGTCACGTTGCGGTTGACAGTGGCCACACCGCGCGCCTTGTTGTTCGAGTGCCGCAGCGCATCGACCAGCGCCCGGTTGTCGCTGCCGTGGCAGGTGGCCTGCACGATCACGTTTTTATCGAAGCCCAGGTGGTCGCGCAGGGCAAACAGCTGGTCTTTGGAGGCGTCGCACGGTGTGTACTTGCGCTCGGGCGCATAGGGGAACTGCGCGCCCGGGCCGAACACATGGCAGTGCGCATCCACCGCGCCGGCGGGCAGCTGGAAGCGGGGTTGGGCGGGGCCGGCATACCAGTCGAGCCAGCCGGGTGTCTTGGTGAATTCCTGGGTCATCTTGGTCAGTCTCAGTCAGGTTTGATGTTGGCTTCGCGCACCAGTTTTTCGTAGCGCTGACGCTCCGAGCGAATCAGGGCCGCAAACATCTCGGCGCTGCCCGGCAGGACCTCGCCGCCGACAGCCGTCATGCGCTCACGCACTTCTTTGGTCTGCAGGGCTTTTTGCACTTCGGCGTGGAGCCGGGTCACGATGGCCTTGGGCGTCGCGGCCGGCGCCACCAAGCCATACCAGACCGAGGCCTCGAAACCGGGGAAGCCGGACTCGGCAATGGTCGGCACGTCCGGAAAGATGGCCGAACGGTTGGTGCTCAGCACCGCCAGCACCTTGAGCTTGCCGCTCTTCACATGCGGCTGCACCTCCAGTGCATTGACCGCCAGCAGCGGCAGTTGGCCGCCGATCACATCGGTAATGGCCTGCGAACCGCCCCGGTAGGGAATGTGCAGCAGGGAGATGCCCGCCGCACGCTTGAAGAACTCCACCGCCATGTGCGGCGTCGAGCCGTTGCCCGGGCTGGCGAAGGAAATGCTGCCCGGCTTGACCCTGGCCGCGGCGATCAGCTGCTGGATGTTGGCATAAGGGGCGCTGGCATTGGCGGCAATCACCACCGGCACGCGGCCGATCAGCGACACCGGCACCAGGTCGCGCTCGGCATCGAAGGGGGCGGGCTGGTACAGCGCCATGTTGGCGGCCAGGGCATTGGCCGCCATCATCAGGGTGTAGCCGTCGGGCTCGGCCGCGATGACCGATTTGACGGCGATGTTGGTGCCGGCCCCGGGTTTGTTGTCCACCACAAAGCTCTGCCCCATGCTGGCCGACATGGCCTGGCCCACGGTGCGGGCCACCGCATCGACCGCACCGCCGGCCGAGTAGCCGACCACCACCTTGACGGGTTTGGCGGGATAGGACTGGGCCGACGCCAGCAGCGGGAAGGCGCCGGCAAGCGCGGCTGCGGCAAATGCCATGGACAGCCTGCGCGACACACAAAGGGTTGCAATGAACATGAGGGTGACCGGGTTAAACAGGCTGTTGATAAAAAAAAGAAGGGAAAAAGCGAAGATGCAAAAAAGCGGAAAAGCGCCTCAGTCGATGTACTTGAGGCCGGCCTTGGCCAGCGGTTCCCGCATGTTGTACATGTCCAGGCCCAGCACGCCCGCGGCGAGTTTGGCGCGTTTTTCGCCTTCGTTGGCTTCACGGGCTTCGGCAGCGTCGGCCACCGTTTTCACCCATTCGGCCGGCACCACCACCACGCCGTCGTCGTCGGCCACCACGGCGTCGCCGGGGTTGACGTTCACGCCCGCGCACACCACCGGAATGTTCACCGAGCCCAGTGTGGCCTTGATCGTGCCCTTGGCGCTGATGCCCTTGCTCCACACAGGAAAGCCCATTTCCTCGAGCGTCTTGACGTCACGCACGCCGGCGTCGATCACCAGCGCCTGGGCGCCGCGTGCCATGAAGGACGTGGCCAGCAGATCGCCAAAGAAGCCGTCGCAGTTGTCGGCGGTGAGGGCCGCCACCACGATGTCGCCGGGCTGGATCTGCTCGGCCACCACGTGCAGCATCCAGTTGTCACCGGGATGCAGCAGCACGGTCACTGCGGTGCCCGACACCTGCGCGCCGCGGTAGATGGGGCGCATGTAGGGCTTCATCAGCCCGACGCGGCCCATGGCCTCGTGCACGGTGGCGGCGCCCAGGCGGGTCAGCCGGTCGACGGCGGCCTGGTCGGCGCGCACGATGTTGCGTTTGACAATTCCCAGCGTGGTCATGGTTCGTCCTTCCTTCAATTACAGGCTCTTGGCCTTGAGGCGCGCGTCGAGGCGCGGAAACACACGGCGCACATTGGCCTCGTAGATCTGGTGGCGGTCGTCGGCGCTGAGGATCTTGCTGGCCTCGATGTAGCGCTTGGTGTCGTCGTAGTAGTTGCCGGTTTCGGGGTCGATGCCGCGCACCGCGCCAATCATCTCGGAGGCAAACAACACGTTTTTCACCGGGATCACCGTGTTGAGCAGGTCAATGCCCGGCTGGTGGTAGACGCAGGTGTCGAAGTAGATGTTGTTGAGCAGGTGCTCGGACAGCAGCGGCTTTTTCAGCTCCTGCGCCAGACCGCGGAAGCGCCCCCAGTGGTAAGGCACGGCGCCGCCGCCGTGGGGAATCAGGAAGCGCAGCGTCGGGAAGTCCTTGAACAGGTCCGAGGTCAGGCACTGCATGAAGGCCGTGGTGTCGGCGTTCAGGTAGTGCGCGCCGGTGGTATGAAAGCAGGCGTTGCACGAGGTCGAGACATGGATCATCGCGGGGATGTCGTACTCGACCATCTTCTCGTAGATCGGGTACCAGTGTTTGTCGGACAGCGGCGGCGAGGTCCAGTGGCCGCCCGACGGATCGGGGTTGAGGTTGATGCCGACGTTGCCATACTCCTTCACGCACTTTTCCAGCTCGGGGATGCAGGTGGCCGGATCGACGCCGGGCGACTGCGGCAGCATCGCCACCGGCACGAAGTTGTCGGGAAAGAGCTGGCTGACGCGGTAGCAGAGTTCGTTGCAGATGGCCGCCCAGGTGGACGAGACATTGAAGTCACCGATGTGGTGGGCCATGAAGCTGGCGCGCGGCGAAAACAGCGTGATGTCGCTGCCACGCTCTTTCATCAGGCGCAGCTGGTTGGTCTCGATCGACTCGCGCAGCTCGTCGTCGCTGATCTTCAGGTCCGCCACCTTGGGCATCAGGGCCGGGTCCTTGATGCCGGCGATCTGCCGGTTGCGCCACTCTTCCAGCGCCTTGGGCGCCGTGGTGTAGTGGCCGTGGCAGTCGATGATCAATGATTTTTTCATAAAGGTCTCCTGGGAATGCGATGCAATGCAATGGGTGTCGGTCAGGCGGCGGGGTCCATACCCTGGCGGCGCTTGGCCTCGGCGGCCTGCGGCGTGTTCATGGAGGCGAGCATGGCGCGCACCGCTTCTGCGTTGCGGGTGCCGCTGCACACGCCGGCAGAAAAAATGGTGATGATCTGGATCGCCGGCGGCAAGGGGCCCAGCACGGTGATGCCCTCCAGGTGCATCAACTCGCTCAGTTGCTGGAAGCCCAGCTCGACCTCGCCGCGCGCCACCAGCGAGCCGACCGGCACGCCCGGCGGCGGAGTGACGATACGGTTCTTGATCTCGTCGGCGATGCCCCAGCGCTCGAACAAGCCGGCCAGCGCCACGCCGCTGGGCCCGGTCGAGTAACTGATGCTGCGCGCGGCGCGCACGGCCTCGCGCAATGCGTTTTCCGTCGAGATGTCGGGCCTGGGCGCACCGGCGCGCACGGCCACGGCCACACCCGAGCGGACCAGGTCCACCCTGCTGCCGGCAAGCACATGGCCGGAGGCGATCAACTTGTCGATCGCGTCGGACGCCAGGACAACCACATCAAAGGCCTCGCCAGCCTGCACGCGCCGGGCCGCATCGACCCCGCCGACCGACTCGATGGCCACGTGGCAGCCCGATTGCTGCTCGAAGGCCGCCACCAGATCGGCCAGCACCAGGCGGGTGGCCATGGAGGAAATGCCCTTGATGTCGGTCGTCATGGCAGTCAGTCAGCGTGGGTGGTCATGCCCTTGATTGTGACGACGGCACTGCCCCGCGCCAAGGCGGGGCGGTTTCTAGCTGATATAACATACCGGCATTGATCGACGCCTGTTATATCCATTCAGGACAACCCCAGGACAACCCGCTTCCCTTCCCGCCATGGACCTCAAGCAGCTTGAATACTTTGTGCGCGTGGCCGAACTCGGCAGCTTCACGCGCGCCTCCATTGCGCTGGACATTGCCCAGCCGGCGCTGAGCCGCCAGATCCGCCTGCTGGAGGTGGAGCTGCGGCAGAACCTGCTGACCCGCAACGGGCGCGGCGCCATCCCGACGGAAGCCGGCAAGTTGCTGCTCAAGCATGGGCGCGGCATTCTGCACCAGGTGGAGGTGGCCCGCGAAGAACTGGGCGCCGCACGCGGCGCCCTGGCCGGACGCGTGTCCATCGGCCTGCCGCCCAGCCTGTCCAAACTCATCACGGTGCCGCTCACCCGGGCTTTCCGCCAGCAGTTGCCGCACGCCCAGCTGACGCTGACCGAGGGCTTTTCCGTGCTCATGCACGAGGGCCTGCGTGTGGGCAACCTCGACATGGCCGTGCTCTACAACTCGGAGCGCTCGCCCGAGCTGGACATCACGACACTGCACACCGAAGAACTGGTGCTGATTTCCCCCCGGACCAGCATCAAGCCCGGTGCTGCGAAAAAAGGCAAGGCAGGCAAGCGCCAGCCCATCAGCCTCGCCGAGGTGGCCGAGCTGCCGCTGATCCTGCCCAGCCGCCCGAACGCCTTCCGCATCCTGATCGAAAGCGAGATGATCACGATAGGCCGCAAGCCGCAGATCACGCTGGAGGTGGACGGCCTGAACGCCATCCTGAGCCTGGTCAAGGAGGGCATGGGCCATGCCGTCTTGCCAAGCTACACGCTGAGCAACGTCCATGATCCCGAGCCCTTCCTGCTGCGCAGCATCCATTCCCCGCGCATCATGAGCGAGCTGATGCTGGCGCGCTCCTCGCGCCGCGCCAGCACCGACACGCAGAAAATGGCGGTCGAGGTGGTCAAGTCGGTGGTGGTCGAGGCCATCAAGCCTTACGCCTGACCTTGACCGGACCCTTTGCGCCTGGACAGGCGCCCGCGGTCTCTGGAGCTTGTCGCCAGTGCAATCACCGGCGCCAAAGCGCTGAGGCTGTCACGCTGGCGCTACGGCGCCTTCGGCACAGCGGCCAGCAAGCGGTCCGCGTAGTCCTGCCAGCGGGCGTCCTTGCCAAGGCCGGCAAACACGCCGGCCTTGGCCTGGTCGGCCACCCACTGCTGCTTGTCGGCGATGGCCGACGCCATGAAGGGCGCGAAGCCGCCGCCGGCCTCGCGCACGGTGTTGGCCGCCTCGCGCATTTCCTCGGCACGGCGCTGGCCGTGCTGCACCACGCGGCTGAAAAAATACGCGCCCTGCGTCTCCCAGTCAATGCTGGGAAAGGTTTCGGCCAGCGTCGGCAACACATGGTCCTCCACGCCGTAGGCGCGGGCCGTGGTGTAACTCTCGATCACCAGCGCCTCCAGGCCCTTGATCATCACGCTGCGGCACATTTTGATGGCGCTGGCCACACCGAGCTTCTCGCTGACCGCTTTCGCATCCATGCCCCAGCCCGCGAGCACGCCGGCCAGTTCGGCCGCATGCGCGCCGCCCAGCAGCATGGGCACCTGGATGCCGTAGGGCGGCACCGAGGTCATCACACCGGCTTCGACATAGTGCCCACCCGCAGCGTCGATCAGGGCCGCGGCCTGCTGCTTGGTGCCGGGCGACGCCGAATTGAGGTCCAGAAAAATCGTGCCACGCCGGACATGGGCGGCCGCCGCCTGCGCCACCGCCAGCGTGTTGGACGCCGTGACCGCCGAGATGACCAGGTCGGCCCGCCCGCACAACTCTGCCATGGACGCACACGCCGCCACACCGGCCTGCACCGCGTGGGCGCGCTGCGCCTCGCGCAGGGCCGGCGCCTCGAAGGTCAGGTCCCAGGCGCTGATGCCCGCCACCTTGTCCTTGAGGCCGGCGGTGAAAATTTTGCCGACCTCGCCATAACCCACCATGCCGATATGTTCAAACTTCACGGATGCTTCTCCTGTGGTTGATGGGTCCGCCTTGTCGCCGGCCCGGCCGCTTCAATTCATCACTGTGTCGGAATCCTGGCGCGCCTGATCACCTCGCCCCAGCGCCTGGTTTCACCGGCCAGCAGTTCGGCGGCCTGTTCGGGCGAGCTGCCGCGCGCTTCGACGTTCAGCTCGGCCAGCTTCTTGCGGACCTCCGGCGCGTTGACGGCGGCCACCACCTCCCGGTTCAGCCGCGCGATCACGCTGGGCGGTGTTTTGGCCGGCGCGGCCAGCGCGTTCCAGCTGGAGGCCAGGAAGGTGGGCAGGCCGCTTTCTTTGGCCGTCGGCACCTCGGGCAGCACCGCGGCGCGCCTGTCGCCGGTGACGGCCAGCGCGCGCAGGGCTCCGGCCCGGATCTGCGGCAAGATGGGGCCGAGGATTTCCACCGCGGCATCAATCTGGCCGCCGCGCAGGGCCGTGACCACGGCCGGCGTGCCGTTGAACGGAACAATCTGCACATCGGCGCCGGAGCTGATCTTGAACAGCTCGGCCGCGAGGTTTTGCGTGCTGCCGATGTTGATGCTGCCGAGGTTGAGCTTGCCGGGGTTGGCCTTGGCAAAAGCCAGCAAGTCGCCCAGGGTCCTGAATTTCGAATCGGCGGGCGTCACCACGGCGATGTCAAAAAAGCCCAGCGTGGAAACCGGCGCGAAGTCGCGCAGCGCATCAAACGGCAGCGACTTGAACAGGCCCGCACTGACCGCCGTGCCGTTGGACATCAGCAGCAGGGTGTGGCCGTCGGGCTCGGCCCGGGCCACCATCTCGCCGGCCACCACGCCGCCGGCACCGGGCTTGTTGTCAATTACCACGGGCTGGCCCAGCGACTCGCTGAGTTTTTGCGCCACCGTGCGCGCGGTCAGGTCGGCCACGCCGCCGGCCCCGAAGGGCACAACGATGCGGACCGGCTTGCTGGGAAAGGTCTGGGCCGCGGCCGGCAAGGCCAGCATCAAGAGGGCCAGCAGGCTGCCGGCCAGGCGTTGAAAAATCATGGTGTCCTTGCAGTCGTTGGCATCACGTCATTTTGGTCCATCCGGCGGCGCGGCCGGTGCCGGCCACGGATTGCGCCGGCAGGAATATGAATCAAAAGCGCCTCCAGCCCTTATCCATCGTACGCAAACAGCTATCAATTAAATAGCAGTCCATCCACCCCTCAGGGTCAGCGCGCCACGCCCAGCAGTTGCTCGAGCAGTTGCGGCTGGTCGAGCAACTCGTCCGCCGTGCCGGCATGCACCACCGTGCCGCGGTTCAGCACCACCGCGCTGTCGGAGATTCTCAGGATCGCCTGCGGATGCTGCTCGACGATGATGGCCGACAGCCCCTCGTCCCGCGTCACGCGGCGAATCGCCAGCAGCAGCTCCTCGACAATGATGGGCGCCAGGCCTTCGAGCGGCTCATCGAGCAGCAGCAGGCGCGGGTTGAGCACCAGCGCGCGGCCGACCGCCAGCATCTGCTGCTCGCCGCCCGACAGCTGCGTGCCCAGGTTGCCCTTGCGTTCGCCCAGGCGCGGGAACATCTCGTACACCCGGTCCGGCGTCCAGCGGCCCGGCCGCGCCACCGCGGTCAGGTTTTCATGCACCGTCAGCGACTTGAAGATGTTGCGCTCCTGCGGCACCCAGCCTATGCCGGCGGCCGCGCGTTCATGCGGCGCCATCTTGTGCAGGGCCTTGCCCGCCAGCGTGATGCTGCCGCCGTGCTGGCGCGTGGCGCCGGCCAGCGTGTTGATCAGCGTGGTTTTGCCGGTGCCGTTGCGTCCCAGCAGCGCCAGCGTCTTGCCTTCGGCCAGCGACAGCGACACACCCTGCAGCACCACCGCCTCGCCGTAGCCGGCGCTGAGGTTGTCAACCCGAAGCAGTTCAGTCATGCCGGGCCTCATCGCCATGTCCAAGGTAAACGGCCTTGACTTCGGGATCGTTGGCGATCTGGTCCGGGTCGCCTTCGGTCAGCACCGTGCCGTTGACCAGCACCGTCATGCGTGTGGCAAAGCTGAACACCAGGTCCATGTCGTGTTCGATCAGCAGCACCGACACATCGGCCGGCAGGGCCGCCACGGTTTGCAGCAACTCCTCGCGTTCGCCGGCCGGCACACCGGCCACCGGCTCGTCGAGCAGCAGCACGCGCGGCTCGCAGGCCAGCGCAATCGCAATTTCCAGCAGCCGGCGCTTGCCGTAGGCCAGCACGCGGGTCGGTTGGTCCATCACCTCGGTCAGGTGAAACTGCTCCAGCAGTTGCGCGCAGCGCTCGCTCACCGCGGCGTTGCGCCCCAGCGCCTGCCACCAGCGCAGGCCCAGGCCCTGGTGTTGCGACACCGTCAGCGCCAGCGTCTGCAGCGGGGTCAGGGAGTCGAACAGCTGGTTGATCTGGAAGGTGCGCACCATGCCGCGCTGCACGCGCTGGTGCGGCGCCAGTTGCGTGATGTCTTCGCCGAGCAGGGTGATGCGCCCTTCGGTCGGCTGCAGCACGCCCGTCAGCAGATTGATCAGCGTGGTCTTGCCGGCGCCGTTGGGGCCGATCAGCGCGTGGCGCGCGCCTTTTTGCAGGTTCAGCGTGACGTTGTTGGTTGCCGTGATGCCGCCAAAACGCATCACCAGGCCGCTGGCCTGAAGCACGGTCTGTGTCATGCGCCGCCCCGCTTCCGGAACCAGGTCCAGGGCCGCAGCAGGCGCTCACGCCCGACCAGCACCAGCACCACCAGGAACAGGCCGATCCAGAAGGTCCAGTACTGCGGCGTGATGCTCGAGAGCGTGTCCTGCATCAGCTTGAACACCACCGCACCGACGATGCCGCCGTACAGCCAGCCGACACCACCGACCACCAGCACCAGCATCACGTCGGCCGAGCGGTGAAAGTCGAACACGTCGAGCGAGGCAAAACCGGTGGTCTGCGCCAGCAGGGCACCCGCCGCCCCGGCCACACCGGCCGAGACCGTGTAGACCAGCGCCAGCCGCGAATGCACGGGAATGCCGATGGCCATGGCGCGCAGGCGGTTGTCGCGAATCGCCATCAGCGTGGCGCCGAACGGTGAATGCACCAGGCGTCGGGCCAGCACAAAAAACACCAGGCCGACACACAGCGAGTAATACGCCGCGGTGCGGCCGCTCATGTCGAACTCGAAGCGGCCGAGCAGCGGCCCCATGACCACGCCCTGCAGGCCGTCGGCGCCGCCGGTGAGCCAGTCCAGCCGGTTGGCCAGCTCCAGCAGGATCAGGCCCATGCCCAGCGTGACCATCAGCCGCGTCAGGTCGCTGCCGCGCATGATGGTCAGGCTGCAGATCGCGCCCAGCAGCGTCGAGACGGCGATCCCGAAGGCCAGGCCGACCAGCGGATCGGGCATCACATGTTTGGCAAACAGGGCGGCCGCATAGGCGCCCATGCCGAAAAATGCCGCGTGGCCCAGCGAGACGATGCCGGTGTAGCCCAGGATCAAATCCAGCGAAATGGCAAACAGCGCCACGATGGCGATCTCGTTGATGATCAGCGCGTGGCTGGACAGCAGCAGCGGCGAGGCAAAGGCCAGCAGCCACAGCACCGGCTCCCAGGGCTTGAGGCGCGAGGTGTGGAGCAGGGATTTTTGGGTCGCGTTGGTCATCACTTGCCCCCCTTGCGCACAAACAGGCCTTGCGGGCGCCAGATCAGGATGACGATCATCAGGCTGTAGACGATGAAGGCGCCGAGCTTGGGCATGTAGTACTTGCCCGCCACGTCGGCAATGCCCAGCAGCAGCGCCGCCAGCAGCGGCCCGGTGATGGACGAGGTGCCGCCGACGGCGACAACGATCAAGAAGTAAATCATGAATTTCAGCGGAAAGGTCGGGTCCAGCCCCAGCACTTCGGCGCCCAGCGCGCCGCCCAAGCCGGCGAGGCCCGAGCCGACAGCAAAGGTGGAGAGAAACACCACATTGACATTGATGCCCAGGCCGGCGGCCACACGCTGGTCGTCGACCGAGGCGCGCAGGCGGCTGCCGAAACGGGTGCGGGCCAGCACATACTGCAGCGCAACCGTCAGCGCCGCACACACGGCAATGATGAACAGCCGGTAGTGCCCCATGCCCAGCACCCAGGCGCCGCTGCCAAACTCGGTGCGGCCGCGCAGCCAGTCGGGCAGCTGGATGATCTGCTGGGTCGAACCCATGAAGTAATCCATGCTGGCCACGGCCATAAAGGTCAGGCCGATGGAAAACAGCACCTGGTCCAGGTGTGGCTTGGCATACATGGGCCGGTACAGCGTGCGTTCCAGCACCCCGCCCAGCAGCGCGGCGCCCAGGAAAGCCAGCGGCAGGCACAGCAGGAAAGGCACGCCCAGGCGCTGCATCAGCAGCACCGTGATGTAGCCGCCGACCATGGCAAACGCGCCATGCGCAAGGTTGATGAAATTCATCAGGCCCATGGTGACCGCCAGGCCGACCGCGAGCACAAACAGCAGCATGCCGTAGGCGATGCCGTCGAAAAGAATGGTGAGCATGAGTATTGTTCAGGAACGCCGCGGAACCGGCTTCGCCGGGCCGCTGGCGTTGCCCCCAGCAGGGGGGAGGCGGCGCACAGCGACGCTTCGGGGGGTTACTTTGTTTTTCCCGGGTCTTTCACGTCCTTGATCGTTTCGAACTCGACGTTGTAGAGCTGGCCGCCGACTTTTTCGACCTTGCGGATGTAGACGTTCTGCACGATGTCGCGGGTCTGCGCGTCGATGAACACCGGGCCGCGCGGGCTCTCGAAGACCTGGCCCTTCATGGCGCCCAGCAGCGCCTCGCCGCCGCCGTTGCCCTTGGTGGTTTTCAGGGCTTCGTAGATCACGCGCATGCCGTCGTAACCGCCGACGGCCATGAAGTTGGGGCGCAGGCCCTTGTTGGCCTTGCTGAAGGCATCGACAAACTTCTGGTTCAGCGCCGACTTGTGTGCTGCCGAGTAGTGGTGCGAGGTCACCACGCCCACCGCGACTTCGCCCATGTCGTTGAGGATGTCGTCATCGGTCACGTCGCCGGTGGCAATCAGCTTGATGCCGGCCTTGTCCAGGCCGCGTTCGGCAAACTGCTTCATCAACGCGGAGCCGGCGCCCGACGGCACAAAGGCAAACACGGCGTCGGGCTTGGCGTCACGCACTTTCTGCAGGAACGGGGCGAAGTCCGGGTTGCGCAGCGGCACCCGCACGGCCTCGACCACGGTGCCGCCATTGAAGGTGAAGCGGTCCTTGAAGGTGCGCTCGGCGTCGATGCCGGGGCCGTAGTCGGAGACCAGGCTCACCACCTTCTTGATGCCGTTTTTTGGCGCCCAGTCGGCAATGCCGATGGTGACCTGCGGCAAGGTGAAGCTGGTGCGCACGATGTAGGGCGAAGCCTGCGTGATGCTGGAGGTGGCCGCCGCCATTACCACCATCGGTGTCTTGGACTGCGTGGCCAGCGGCGCGGTGGCAAAGGCCAGCGGCGTCAGGCCGAAGCCGGCCAGCACGTTGACCTTGTCGTTGACGATCATCTCCTGCGCCAGGCGCTTGGTCACGTCGGGCGTGCCGGTGTCGTCCTTGATGATCAGTTCGATTTTCTTGCCGGCCACGTTGTCGCCGTTTTGTGCCATGTAAAGCTTGGCCGCCGCTTCGATCTGGCGCCCGGTCGAGGCGAAAGGACCGGTCATGGGAAGAATCAGACCGACCTTGAAGGTGTTGGTCTGCGCCACCGCGCCGCCTGCGGCCAGGGTGGCAACAGCCAGGGCAAGGGTGCCGAGAAAGATTCGTTTGTGCATGGTCTCTCCAGAGGGTTCGAAAAAAGGGGGCATTCAACGGGTCACCCGGCACTATCCCCCGCTATGGTCAGATGCGCAAGATGGATTTCAGCCTTGCAGCTATAGCAAATATGCATATCAAGGCCTGGGGGTTGCAGCGCTCAGCCGCGCTTGCGAATCAGCCGCACACCAGGCATGCGCTCCAGGTCCTGGCTTTGCATGGCTTCGAGCAGGTTGCGCTGGGCGATGCGCGAGTGCTCGCGCATGATGGCTTCGGCGCGCGCGCCTTCGCGCCGCTCGATGGCGTCCAGCACCTGGCGGTGCTGGTCCTGCGCAACGATCAGCATGTCACGCGCCTGTGGCGAGTTGGCCTGCGCCACGACAAAACCCGAGGGAGAGGCAAACGGCAGATTCACGACGCGCTCGAGTTCACGCGCGATCACCGTGCTGCCCGCCATCTCGCTGAGCAGGTTGTGAAAGCGCTGGTTCAGCGTGACGTAACGCAGGAAAGACTCGTCGTCGAGGGCCGGCTGGCTCAGCACGCCGTCGATCTGCCCGAGACAGGCGCGCGCCTCGGCCAGCACCGCGGCGGCCGCGCCGCGTTCGGCCGCCAGCCGGGCGGACAACCCTTCGAGCGTGCCACGCAGTTCAATCGCCTCGGACACATCGCGCTCCGAAAACGTGCGGACGGCATAACCGCCATTGACCAGTCCTTCCAGCAGGCCCTCCTGCTCCAGCCGCATCAACGCCGCGCGAATCGGCGTGCGCGACACCCCGAGCTTCTCAACAATGGCCAGCTCGGCAATACGCGCGCCGCTGGGCAGCTCGCCGGCCAGAATCATTTCGCGCAGCCGCAGCTGCGCCTTGACGGTCTGGGAGGCGCCCGGCTCCTGCGCGTCAGCGGCGGCCAGGAAAGTGGTTTTGTCGTTCATCTGGATCTTCTGATGTATACAGTCAACATCTTTTAAGACTGACTTTCAGGCTATTGAACACGAATTTTGCTAACTTTCCAAGTCCAATGTATACAATAAATCCATTTCTTTGCATAATCGCCGCCTGAGACGTCCAGCCGCTCCAGGCGGACAACATCGCCAAAAACCTCTCCACCCCCTCATCCTTCAGGACAAGCGTCATGTTTCCCAAAAACACCTGGTATGTTGCCTGCACCCCCGCCGAAATCGACGACAAGCCGCTGGGCCGGCAGATCTGCGGCGAGAAGATTGTTTTCTACCGCGGCCCCGAAGGCAAGGTCGCGGCGCTGGACGACTTCTGCCCGCACCGCGGCGCGGCCCTGTCGCTGGGAACCGTCTGCGAAGGCAAACTGGTCTGCGGCTACCACGGCCTGGTGATGGAATGCGACGGCAAGGTGGCGTCCATGCCCGGCCAGCGCGTGCACGGCTTTCCGCGCAACCGCAGCTTCCCGGTGGTGGAGCGCCACGGCTTCATCTGGGTCTGGACCGGTGACGAAAAACTGGCCGACGAAAGCAAAATCCCCCAGCTCGACTGGGCCAACAACCCCGAATGGGCCTATGGCGGCGGCCTGTACCACATCCACTGCGACTACCGCCTGATGATCGACAACCTGATGGACCTGACCCACGAGACCTACGTCCACACCACCAGCATCGGCCAGAAGGAAATCGACGAAACGCCGGTGAGCACCAAAACCGAGGGCGAGAGCGTGGTGACCAGCCGTTTCATGGAAAACGTGATGGCACCGCCCTTCTGGCGTGCCAACCTGCGCGCCAACAACCTGGCCGACGACGTGCCGGTGGACCGCTGGCAGGTCTGCCGCTTCACGCCGCCCAGCCACGTCCTGATCGAAGTCGGCGTGGCGCACGCCGGCAAGGGCGGCTACCACGCCGACCCTAAAGACAAGGTCAGCAGCATCGTGGTGGACTTCATCACGCCCGAAACCGAAACCTCGATGTGGTACTTCTGGGGCATGGCGCGCAACTTCAACCCGAAGGACAAGGCGCTCACCGCGCAGATCCGCGAGGGCCAGGGCAAGGTGTTCGCCGAAGACACCGCGGTGCTGGAAGCGCAGCAGCGCAACCTCACGCTGTTCCCGCAGCGCAAGCTGCTGATGCTCAACATCGACGCCGGCGGCGTGCAGTCGCGCCGCATCATCGACCGCCTCATCGCGCAGGAACAGGCACCAGCGCAAGCCCCAGCCCCAGCTCAACATCAGGCCGCCTGACCATGGACAGTCTTGAAGTCAAGGTCATCCGCAAAACCCTGGAAGCCGAGGGCATAACCAGCTTCGAGCTGGCCCGCGCCGACGGTGCGCCGTTGCCGGCCTTCAGCGCGGGCTCCCATGTCGACGTGCAGATTCCCGGCGGGCTGACGCGCCAGTACTCCCTGTGCAACGACGCCATCGAGCAGCACCGCTACCGCATCGCCGTGCTGCGCGACCCGGCGTCGCGCGGCGGCTCGGTCGCCATGCACGAGGCCGTGAACGAAGGCGACGTGATCCGCATCAGCCCGCCGAAAAACCACTTTCCGCTGCAGCACGCGCCGCGCACGCTGCTGCTGGCCGGCGGCATCGGCGTGACGCCGCTGCTGTGCATGGCGCAGCGGCTGGCGGCCATCAACGCGGACTTCACGCTGCACTACTGCACCCGCTCGGCCGAACGCACGGCCTTCCGCCAGGAGATCAGCGACTCGGCCTTTGCCGACAAGGTGCGCTTCCACTTCGACGCGGGCCCGGCCGAACAGAAGCTGGACCTGCCGGCCGCACTGGCCGGCGCTGCGCCGGAGCACCAGCTGTATGTCTGCGGCCCCGCCGGTTTCATCACCCACGTGGTGGACAGCGCCAAAGCCAGTGGCTGGCGCAGCGAGCAGATCCACCTCGAGTATTTCGGCGCCGCGCCGCAGGACACCGCGGGCGACACTGGCTTCGAAGTGAAGATCGCCAGCACCGGCAAAAGCTACACCGTGGGCGCGGAGCAGAACATCATCCAGGTGCTGAAGGACAACGGCATCGAGATCCTCACCTCCTGCGAGCAGGGCGTCTGCGGCACCTGCATCACACGTGTTCTCGAAGGCGAACCCGACCACCGCGACATGTACTTCACCGACGAGGAGAAGGCGAAGAACGACCAGTTCACGCCCTGCTGCTCGCGCGCCAAAAGCAAAACCCTGGTGCTGGACCTGTAGACCGACCACCGGCGGCTGTGCCCTAATATTTACGTTCACCCTCCTCTGCCTGACTTCATCGACCTCAAAGGAAAAAGAGACATGACCCAGCTCCCCGCCCGTTACGACCACGTTGGCAGTTTTCTGCGCCCCAAATACCTGCTGGAGGCCCGCGAGCAGAAGGCCAAAGGCGAGATCACGCCCGAGCAGCTGCGCAAGGTGGAAGACAAGGCCATCACCGAGATCGTCAAGTTCCAGGAAGACGTGGGCCTGAAAAGCATCACCGACGGCGAGTTCCGCCGCACCTACTTCCACATTGATTTTCTCGAGCAGATCGGCGGCGTGAAAACCGACATCCCGGTCACCGTCATCCGGCCCGACGGCACGCAGGAGCTGGCCCCGCCGGTGATGCGCGTGATCGACAAGGTGCGCCACGTCAAAGACATCCAGCTCGCCGACTTCCAGTACCTCCAAAGCCAGGTCTCTGCCGGCAACACGCCCAAGGTGACCATCCCCTCGCCCACCATGCTGCATTTCCGCGGCGGCCGCGCCGGCATCAGCCGCGAGCACTACCCCGAGCTCGACCCGGAGTTCTACCAGGACGTGGCCAATGCCTACGGCGACGAGTTGCGCAGCCTGGCCGCTGCCGGTTGCACCTATGTGCAGATGGACGACACCAACCTGGCCTACCTGTGCGACGAAAAAATGCGCGAAGCCGCCCGCCAGCGCGGTGACGACCCCAACGAGCTGCCGCACCGCTACGCCAAGTTCATCAACCTGGTGGTCGCCCAGAAACCGCCCGGCATGCTGCTGGCCATGCACCTGTGCCGCGGCAACTTCAAAAGCACCCACGCCGCCAGCGGCAACTACGAGCCGGTGGCCGAGGCGCTGCTCAAGGAAATGAACCTCGACGCCTACTTCATGGAGTACGACGACATTCGCAGCGGCGACTTCAAACCCCTGCGCTACCTGCCCAAAGGCAAAACCGTGGTGCTGGGCCTGGTCACCACCAAGTTCGGCACGCTGGAAGACAAGGACGAGCTGAAGCACCGCATCGAGCAAGCCGCCAAGTACGCTCCGCTGGAGCAACTGGCCCTGTCACCGCAGTGCGGCTTTTCCAGCACCGTGCACGGCAACGACATCGCGGTGGAAGCCCAGCGCGCCAAGCTGCGCCTGGTGATCGAGACGGCGCAGGAGGTGTGGGGTTCGGTCTGATCACCTCGCCGACTGCTCAATAAAGAAAAGCCGCTGGCAACTGCCGGCGGCTTTTTTTAATGCCGCCGAATTTGGTTTTAGCCTATGCCGAACAAGGGCGAGCAGCTATGAATTAAGTAGCAAATCCAGAGGCCAAAACACGGTACAGCCCTGTTGGCGCGCTCAAACCATCAATGCCGCTTGTTGCAATGCCGGATGCAGCTTGCTACGCAACAGCACAAGCAGTTCCGGCAGCGGCGGCGCCACCAACCCGCTTTTACTCAGAAAAGCCCGCCAAAGCGCCCGGCGCGATGTATCAAGGGCAAACTCATCGCTTAACCCGATGGGCAATTCGGTCGGGACGAGCATGGCGCGACGGTTGAAGGTGGCAGCAATGGCCGTTGCCAGGATGTCCGCATCCAGCGCCTCGCGCTCCAGCAACACCGACAGATCCAGGTAGTCTTTCAGCCGGCTGTTGGTCATGCCCAGCAAAACGATGGCGTGGAGCTTTTCGGCGATGACGGAGTACACCGGGTAGGTTTGCAGCGTAGGGGCCGGAAAGTCGTCAAGCAGTACCGGGTAGTTCGCCTGGACCGACCCAGGCGTCACCGCATCGCCAAAGCCGACATCCACCTGCGTCTTGATGTGCGCACCCGCCAGCTCTGCACTGATGAGCACCCGTGCACCTGCGTAGCCGGACTGCTTGCGAATTTCTTCCGCGGTCACGCTGTCCGGGTCAAATCGGATGCCGTCTTCAACCCCGATCGAGACGATGTCCCTGAAAGTTTGCTTAATCGAAGGAAGGTCGCTTGCGCCAAAGCCCAGCAGGTCCACGTCGCGCGTGGGCCGGTGGGGCATGTCGTACCAGAGCGTGAAGAGCATTGCGCCTTTGAGCAAAAAGCGGTCGGCGTGTGCGGACTGGCTAAGACGGTACAGCAGGCGCTCCAGCGCATAACGAACCAGAACGCCATTGAGGTCCGATTGCTCGGCCTTCGCCACATTCAGCAGGCGCGCGCGTACCGAGGCAGGCAGATCTTTACTCATTCAATCGCCTCGAGGTAAGGGCGCATCACGTTGGCCACGCGGCAGATTTTTGCGAAGTGCCAGAGCTCGTCGGCCGAGGCTTTTTTTTGCGAGCGCGCATCACGCAGCGCCTCCAGCGCCACGTCAAGGCCAATCTTGTTACGGTGCTTGAAGCAGTCGGCCACTGTTTTGGCCACGCCGTACACCTTCAGGGACACCTGGTCGCGTTCGAAAACCTCTATGCCTGCGGCATAAGCCTCACCGGTGGACTGGATCATCTTCACCGGTGGGTAATCGATTTTGGGTACATGGCTGCCGCGCGGCATGGCGATCCAGACCTGGCGCGGAAGCTGCGTCGTGATGCCGTGGAATTGCAGCGCGGTGAGCAGGCAAAACACCGCCTGGGGGACCCTGGCCGCAATGGCGGCGAGAGTTTCGTGCTCGGATGTGGGAGTGCCCGGCAGCCTGTACAGGCCACGGCCCACTTTTTCGAGTTGACCGCTGGCAGTCAGCCGCGTCAGCGTCACTCGCGCGGCACCCGTTTCCTTCAGATCGCCAGGGCGCAGCATGCCCTTCTGGCGCGCCAGATCAAGGATGCGTTGGCTGTGAGTGTCGGTGTGCATGGGGGTGGAGTATGTTCCAATAATTCGTCGAATGCAAGTATTTGACGAACTATTGGAACAAATCAAATTGCATCCGTGGCCGCCGGATCACTCGGAGATTTTATGCAAAATCGGGCTCCAGCCCAATAACCATGGTCGCAAGCAGCTATGGCTTTAATAGCAAACCATGCATCGCCCGCATGCCAGCAGTCCCGCCGGCGCCCCAACCTTGCCGCTGCCGGGGCTTCCCGCAGTGGCGGCGCGGGCCGGCCGAGCCCGAACGATACTCAAGGCCCATGCCAAACACCCTGATCACCCGCTTCGCCGCGCACTGGCGCAACAACTGGAAAAGCCATCTGGCCCAACTGGCCATGCTGGTGGCGATCGTGGTTGCGGTTCAGGCCTGGCAAACGCGGCATGTGCCGGCCGGGCCGGCGCCCGATCTGGCCATCAGCGTGCTGCAGCCTGACGGCACGACGCACAGCACCACGCTGGCCCAGTGGCGCCAGGCCCACCCCGGCCAGCCGGTCGCCCTGCACTTCTGGGCGGAATGGTGCCCCATCTGCCGCACCGAGGAGAACAGCGTCACCCGGCTCGCGCAGGACTGGCCGGTATTGACGGTGGCCATGCAGTCCGGCCCGGCCGACAAGGTGCGGCAGGTGCAGCAGCAGCGCCAGCTGCCCTGGCAAACCGCCGTCGATACGCGCGGTGAGCTGACACGCGCCTTCGGCTTTCAGTCTGTGCCCTCTTTTGTGGTGATCGACGGGCAAGGCCAGTTGCGAAGCGCCAGCGCCGGCTACACCACCGAACTGGGCATGCGCCTGCGCCTGTGGTGGGTCAGGCTGTTCTGAGCGGGTTCTGAGCCTGGGCTGACAGGGCTTGCCCATCTGGCGTCACGGCTTGTGCCTGTCGCCAGGCTGGAGGTCACGTTTTGTGATTTCAAGCTCCTGATACCCCGTCGCCGCATCCGGCGCACACGAAAATTCCCACTCCGGCAGCAGCGCCAGCAACACCTCCGCCGTGGTCCGCACCATGCAGCCCGGTGCCACATGCCCGCCCAACACTTCGCCGGTGGCGGTGGACAGCGCCATGTGCAGGTGCGAGCTGCTGCGTGCACCCTCACCTGCGCCGTTGAACGCCACCGTGCCCGACAGGCTCAGGATTTCCATGTCGCCCGTCAGGCGCCGCGGCTGCTCCGCGCCCGCAAAACGCAGGCCCGCGCTGGACAGGCTGCCGATGCCCGACAACACAAACGCCGCGCGGCAGTTCGCGCCGCGGACGGCTGCCTCGATGGCGATGCGCAAGTCCTGGCCGGGGCTCAGGCGGATGGGCAGGGTTTGCATGGTTTTCTCACAAGAAATTGGCCTCCAGACCTTATGCGTATTGCGCAGGCAGCTATCAAATCAGGAGTGACGCGCCCCTCACCCACCCTGCTTCGGGTCGGTGATGTCCGAGTACTTCTGGCTGGAGCCGCGCGCACGCTCCACCGGGTACTTGCCGGCATTGACAACCAGCTTCAGCCGCGCCGCCTCAAGCAGGTCAATCTGCAGCTTGTCGCAAAGCTGCAGCAGGTACAGCAACACATCGGCTGCCTCGGCGGCCACCTCGGCCTTTTTGGGCGCAGCCAGGGTGCGGCTTTGTTCTTCCGTCAGCCATTGGAAGTGCTCCAGCAACTCCGCCGCTTCCACCGACAGGGCCGCCGCCAGGTTCTTGGGCGAGTGAAACTGCTCCCAGTCACGCGCCTGGGCGAAGTCGCGCAGGGACTGGGTTAGGGAGGGGAGATCGTTCTTCATGGGTTCCCGGGTGGCGGTAGTTCGCCCAGCTTGGCTGCGACTTGTTTGGATGCGAGTATCAGGTCGGCGACCAGGCGGGAGTCCACCTCCAGCATGCCCTCATATTCGCCGAGGTTTCGCGCGTCGTGACATCTGGAAAGCACCCGCCACACTTCAGGGCCCAGTCCCAGAGTGTGCGGCAGCAGTTGAAACACCATGAAGCGGTTGCCCGAGCGGTAACCCTGCCAGCGCAGGGCCGCCAAGCACAGGGCATGGGCTGCGTTGTAGGCCAGGTCAAACCGGCTCTCCAGCGCCAGGCTGTCGGTTTGCGCGTCTTTGAGTCGCGCCAGTCCCAATTGCTGCAGGCCGGCGAACTCTTTGGCGTCGGGTGGCTCGGCCCGCAAGGGCTTGCCGGGGCCAGTCAGGTTTTCAAATGGCGATGTCATCTTCCCCTCCTATCAACCATACCTTGGGTTGCTCCAGCACACGTGACACAAAGGAACCCTCCTCCTGCCGGCGTCTGGCAAAGTCCTGCAGGGTGAAGATGGTTGGGTTGACTTCCCGTCCAAGGCGCTTCGACGCCTCATCCAGGGCCAGATAAGTATCCCCAAAAGTCAGGGTGTCGCTGACCAGCATCAGATCAATGTCGCTGCGGGCGGAGTCCTTTTTTTTGGCGATAGAGCCATAGACGAATGCCGCCCTGATTTGAGATGCCAGCGGCGCCAGTGCCTGGCGCAAGGGCTCTGCCAAACCCACTGTTTTGCGCGCAATGCCGCACAGCTCGGCGAAGATCGGGGAGTCAGGGTTGGCCTGGTAATGCTTCTGGTTACCCACAGGCCGCAGCGTGACCAGGCCACTTTGCGCAAGCCGCGCCAGTTCCCGCTGGACTGCACCCGAGCCCACATCCGCCAGCGAGATGATCTCGGTCGCATAAAAACTGCGATCCGGCTGCCCGAACAACAGGCCCAGCACACGCTGCTGTGTGCCGGTGAACAAGGCGCCAGCCAAACCTGCTGGTGGCTTTGACTGGATTGGAGTTTTTGATTTACCCATTTTGGGCATTTTAATACCCAAAATGGGTTTATTGTACTTTGCAACTCAAATCTACGAACAAAACTGCGGCTCAGCGCCCATAGCCATTGCGTCGACAGCTATCAAAACACTAGCGATCGGCAGACTTCGCCGACAAGTCGGCAGTAAAACCAATCGGCCGGTTGGCCGGTTTGGGCTGGGCCATCAAGGCGCGAATGGCATCAATCACTTCGACCAGGGAATTGTCGTGGTGTGAAACGCGCCGCTCCAGCGCGGTCAGTTTGTCCGCGAGCGCTTTGTGCTCCAGCAGCGCTGCACGCAATTGCACAAAGACGCGCACCACGTAGACACTCATTTCCACGGCCCGGTCTGAGTTCAGCACACTGGCGGCCATGATGGCGCCGTGCTCGGTGAAGGCCAGAGGCAGTTTGCGACGCCCACCCCAACTTGATGTCACAGATTGTGATATCAAGTTTTCAAATTCATCGGCACTCAACTGAAACATGAAGTCCGCAGGAAATCGACGTAAATTTCGTCTGACGGCCTGGTTAAAGACCCGCGTATCCACCCCATAAAGCCCCGCAAGATCAGCATCCAGCAAAACCCGCTGCCCGCGGATCACCAGAATGGGGGGGATCGACTTCCCGCTTTTTTCATGCCGGCCAATAGACTTTTCGCAGCGGAATCAGGCGTTGCATGTCGATATCCATCTTCTCGTAATGATCCAGTAGCGACTTGACCAGATCATCCAGGTCCATCAATGTCAGCGGGATAGACGCCCGCTCGGCTTCATAACGCGCATCTTTCGTAAAGCCGCCGGTACTCACGTAGAGCCCCTTGTCGTTGGCGTGTCTGCCGCCCAGGAAGCTGCGAATTTCCTGCGAGCCCATTGCAGCACCACGGTGCTTGACCTCCACCACAATCCGCGGGTCTTCAAAACCGAGCCCATCCGGCGAGGCCACGATATCTTTGCCGCGATCCGCACCGTTAGGCGATATGCGGGTCTTGTAGCCCATGGCGCGCAACAACCCTGCCACCAGTTCCTGCATGTCCTCCCAGTCCAGCATGTTCACTTTGTCTTTGATGAACTCAAAGCCTTTTCCCTGGATATCTTTGTAAAGATCTTCGACCTGTTCAGTTTCCGTCACACCAGGGACAGCCTGCGTTTCTGCCTGAGGCGCGGGTTTGCCTTGGAGCAAGGCATGAATTTCTTCTGCTACCTCTGCGGGCACCTGAAATAGCGTGAGCGTCGAACCCAAACTGTTACGGGCACCAACCGACAACGAATCGCGTGACACTTGCCCATGCCACTTCACTACACGAATGTTCGGTTGTTCTGATGAGAGTTTCGGCGAAAATTCGTACTCACCCGATACAGTTCCCACCAGATAGACCCGCTCGCTGGGACCGTAGGTAATCACAGCATCCCCCACCTTGATCTCTCGCACAAAGCGATACAAGGTACTTGCAGCAGAGATCACCTGCCCCTTGCGGGAGTTTGGGTATGCCGCAGACACAATCTTGCTGAAATCTTCCCTCGACCGCAGAGCACTCAAGGAGCCGATCTCGTGCCAACCAATACTGACGCGCGACCCGTCCTTGAAATCATCAAACCTGAAACCGCCCTCGCCCGCCCTCACCATCCACATTGTTTTTGCGGTCATGTTGTCATCCCTTCTAACCATCGTTATTTCACAAGCAAACGGATCAGGCTTTATTTGCTCCGTTGCAAGTTGAGCGCAAGCAGATGCTTCAGAATCTCTTCGTCCGGCATGTCGGTGCTGTAGTCACCCCAGCCGTAGGCCGCCGCCACTGCGGCGTCGAGTTCCTTGTGCGCCGCGTCCAGCCACGCCGGGCGCAGGTTGTAGAGCTTGGTCAGCGTGCGCTCGGCCAGCTCTTTTTCAAAGCCGTCTTTGGGCAAAATCCGGTCCGGATACGGGCTGACCGTCACGCCCAACGGGGTCACCTCGGGCACACGCTGCGTCCACTCGGGCGGATTCAGCCAGGCTTCGCGCAGGTCATTCAGGCGTTTGGCGGCGCGGGCGATGGCTTCGGCGGCTGCGCGAACCGCTACTTTATTCATAGCTGCTGGCGCCTGTCCCTTCTGGGCTGGAGGCACATTTGACGCTGAAATCCCGGCGGGAATCAGCGCGCCGCCATCGATGACTTCAGTGGTCTGGTGTGCTGTGTCGGCGGGCGTCAGGCCTTCGGGGAATGGGAAGGTTCGAAAGGTGGTGGTTGACGTGTAGCGCGGCCTATTTTCCAACGAGGTCCCATATCGCAGTGCCCATAGGCTGTGTATTCGACTCTGGAGAACTCCAAAGGTAACGTCGTCTGAACGAACAACGACAACTAGATTCTTGTCCGCACAGACGGGTGTCGGAAGCCAGCACCAGAGACGGTGCTTGGATACCTCTGGCGTAACCAACAATCGAGGCAACGCGGAAGCTACAAGCCTTAGTTTGGGTGCGGTTTCATTGAAAAGCCACCAACGATGCCTGCGAGACTCGCGCGCCTGGGCCAGTTTCCCTGGCCTGACATGCACCTCAACATGACGGAATGGCGCTTCATACAAGGATGCTTCAGCCAATGAATATTCTGAAAAATCAACGATCCATTCATCGCCCGAGCGCCCCGTAATACTTGCGCCGTTGAACCATGGCAGTAGAACTTCGGCAGAGGATTTTCGGTTTGGGTTGGGTGAATGCAGGAGCCAATCACGCGCCTGCGCCCCGGAAACCTCAAAAGAACCGCCTTTTGTTGGCCCTTGAAGCGCGCAGTCAGCGTTCTGAGCCAACGCTGCGGGAAAGTTGCTTCTGTCGTTCTCCGCATCTTCGGCAATAGGGGTAAGTGAAGTCGAGATGCTGAAAACTTGGAACCCGTCGAGCACCGCCGTTTGCTGCGCATGGCCAAAAGCCACCAGAGACACATGCACCGCCGCACCCTCGTTGACCCAACCCTCATCACTCCAAGCTTCATAAATGCGCGTGGTCTGGACAATCGCGTCAAGCACCGCGCGGTTCTTGCCACCGCGAATGCTGTTGGTCGCTACGAGCCCCGCCGCACCCAGACCGTTGGTTTCAATCGCTTTGCGCGCCTTTTCAAACCAGTAGCAGACCAGGTCGGCACCGCCGGGTACGCGGCCCTTGTAAATGGCGCGCAGCGTTTCGGTATAGTCACCGCCCAGTTCGGCACGCATCTTCTTGTCACCCAAAAACGGCGGGTTGCCGATCACGACACTGGCCTTGGGCCACATGGCTTCGACAGGCTCAGCCCGAACGGGGTCGATGGTGACAAGCGCATCGCGGCACTCGATGTGATCCAGCGGTTCCAGCACCGGGTTAGTCTTGAACTCGTAGCCGTGGAGCAGACGCCATTGCAGCTCGCCTATCCACACCGTCACGCGCGCGAGTTCGGCGGCATATTCGTTGAGCTCTATGCCCAGCATGTTGTGCGGGCCGGTCACGAGGTCAGCCTCGCGGTCCAGGCCCAGCATGGCGGCGTCGATGTGGCTCTGGTGCTCGATGTCCTTGAGCGTCTTCAGGCCGAGGAACAAAAAGTTGCCGCTGCCGCAGGCGGGGTCTAGCACGCGGTAGCTGCTCAGTTGGTCCAGCCAGCCGATGAATCTGGCCTTTGCGGCCTTGTAGTGTTTGTCGCCCTTTTTGGTGTTTTTGGCCATCAGCCCCCGTATCTCCTGCGCAGTCTGATCCCATATCTGTAGCAGCGGTCGCTTGAGAACGGGCTCGACAATGCGCATGATGGTGGCCGGGTCGGTGTAGTGGGCGCCGAGCTGGCTGCGTTTGCTCGGGTCCAACCCGCGTTCAAACAGGGTGCCGAAAATGGACACGTCAATCGCGCTCCAGTTCAGGCCCGCGGCGTTGCGCAGCTCGGTCATGTCCAGCACGGTGAGCGCCGGCACCTTGATCTTTTTGAACAAACCGCCGTTGAACCACGGAATGTCGTCGTTGCCGTACAGGCCGCCGTCACGCATGACGGTGAACAGGTTGCGCAGGCCGGTGGTGAGCTTGTCGCTGGTGAGCTGGCGGTTGTTGACCAGCCCCTCGAACATACGGCCGGGCAGCAGGCCCACGTCTTCGGCAAAAAAGCAGAACAGGCACTGCGTGAGGAAGTGCGCCACCTCGTCGGCGTGGGTTTGTGCCTCCAGCGGCTGCGTGCTTTTGTCGGGGCCGCGCTTGCGCAGGCCGTCGGCCAGGGTGGCAAAACTGCGGGCCGCGGTTTCGGTGATGTCGCGGCTGGTTTTCTTGGGCCTGAAACTCTCAGGGTTTGTCCAGATGCGGCGCAGCAGGGCCAGTTTCTCCGGCTGGTCCAGCTCGGCCAGCGCCACATTGAAAGTCTCGGTCGGGTGGCCGGTGAACTGGGTGTGGATGCGGATGGTCAGGCGGTCGCACACCACCAGAATCGGCGGGTTGCTCAGCGCCAGGCTGTAGGTCAGCAGTTGCTTGAGCGCGGCGTCCAGGTTTTTGCCGGGGGCCTTGTTCTCCCATGCAAACGCGCCGCTTTTGAAAACATCGGCATAACCGGTCCGCCCACCGATGACGGCGTTTTTTTCCTCAAACAAATAACCGGCCTCGCTGCCGGGTTTGGGCACGGCCAGCAGTTCGCACAAATCAATGAAGTGGCTTTGCGCGCCCTGCTCTTCGTTCAGGTGAAAGGCTGGCCCCCCTGGCCCCCACTTGGCGATAAATTTTTGTGGTGTCATCGGTCTCTTGATGGGTTGCTCGACACGGCGACATCTCTGCATCTAGCCAGACTGCCTTCGGCATCATACCCAGATGGGCTAGCGGTGAACGGAGCGGAGTTGCGACTTGAGGATTCCAGCGGAACCTCAAGAAACGCGCTTCAACCCCACCCCAAACCCCCGCGCCACCCCCGGCCGCGCCATCATCCCCCGGTACCACCGCTGCACATGCGGAAAATCCGCCAGATCAATCTTGTGCCGCTCATGCCGCCAAGCCCAGCCGACGATGGCGAAGTCGGCGATGGAGATTTCTTCCCCTGCAAAGAAGGCGTGGTCGGCCAGGCGGCGGTCCATGACGCCGTAGAGGCGGCGCGTTTCGGCCATGAAACGCTCCAGGCCGTAGCGGCGGTCGGCTTCGTTCTCCAGCCCGGCGAAGTGGTGCACCTGGCCGGGCATGGGGCCGAAGCCGGCCATCTGGAACATCAGCCACTCCATCACGGGCACGCGGGCGCGCAGGTCCTGCGGCCAGAACTTGCCGGTCTTTTCGCCCAGGTAATACAGGATGGCGCCGGATTCGAAGACGCTGATGGGCTGGCCGCCCGGGCCGTCGGGGTCGATGATGGCGGGAATCTTGTTGTTGGGGCTGATCTTGAGGAAGTCGGGCGCGGTCTGCTCGCTCTGGGTGATGTCCACCACGTGCACCTCGTAAGGCAGGCCCATTTCTTCGAGGGCGACACTGATCTTGCGGCCGTTGGGGGTGTCGAAGGCATAGAGCTGGATGGGCATGGTGTCTTTGTGTTGTTGGGTGGGTGCGTTCAGTGGGAGGCAGTCTGCCACAGGATGGGGGATGGTGCTGGGGTTCAGATGCGGGGCGGGGACGGAATGACACTCCATTCGGGTTGGCACCGGCAGCCGGCGCGGCGATACTGAGCCCATGATCCGCCTCCTCGCCCTTGCCACCTGCTGCCTCGCCCTGGTGCTGGCCACTGTCAGCAGCTTCGCCCTCGCCGCACCGCCGGCCAACGACACGCTGCGCATAGGCTCCAAACGTTTCACCGAGTCCTACATCCTCGCGCAAGTGCTGGCGCAGACGGCCGCGCCGCACACGCCCACGCCGCCTTCGGTGCTGCAGGGCCTGGGCAACACGGCGATTGTTTATGAGGCGCTGCGCTCGGGCAGCATCGACCTCTACCCGGAGTACGTGGGCACCATCAGCCAGGAGATCCTCAAGGGCGACGCGGCCATGACGACGCAAGCCATGAATGCCGCGCTGGCGCCGCTGGGCCTGGGGGTGGCGGTGCCGCTGGGGTTTAACGACGGCTACGCGCTGGCCATGCGCGAGGACACGGCGCAGCGGCTAGGCGTCGCCTCGCTGAGTGACCTGGTCAAACACCCCGAGCTGAAGCTGGGCCTGTCGAACGAGTTCATTGGCCGGGCCGACGGCTGGCGCGGGCTGGCGCAGCGTTATGGCGCGCCGCAGGTGCCGGTGGCGCTGGACCACGGGCTGGCCTATGACGCGATTGCGCAAAAGCAGGTGGACGTGATCGACATCTACACCACCGACGCGAAGATTGGCCACCTGGGCCTGCGCGTGCTGAAGGACGACCAGGCTTACTTTCCGCGTTACGACGCGGTGCTGCTGTACCGGCTGGATGTGCCCACGCGTTTTCCGCAAGCCTGGGCGGCGCTGCAGAACTTGAAAGGCAGCATCGACGAAAACGCGATGATTGCGATGAATGCGCGGGCCGAGTTGCAGGGTGTGGCCTTCGACGTGATCGCCCGAGATCACTTAGCCAGCAAAACAAGCGGCGTACCCGCCGTCACCAGCACAACACAAGACCCGAACCAGCGCGGCTTCTGGGCCAAGCTGTTCGGCCCCGACCTGGCGCGGCTGACGCGGCAACACCTGGCGCTGACCTTGATCTCCGTCGGGCTGGCGGCGCTGATCGGCATTCCGCTGGCGGTGTGGGTGTTTCCGCACCCGCGCCTGCGCGCCGTGGTGCTGGGCGCGACCGGGCTGATGCAGACCGTGCCTTCGTTGGCGCTGCTGGCGATGCTGATTTCATTGATGGGCGTGATCGGCACGGTGCCGGCGCTGATGGCGCTGATGCTGTACGCGTTGCTGCCCATCATGCGCAACACGGTAGCGGGGCTGAACGAGGTGTCGCCCGGCCTGCGCCTGGCCGGGCAGGCGCTGGGCATGACGGCCAGCCAGCGCATGCGCCTCATCGAGCTGCCGCTGGCGCTACCGACGATTGTTGCCGGCGTGCGCACGGCCACCGCCATAGCCATTGGCACGGCGACGATTGCGGCTTTCATTGGCGCGGGCGGTTATGGCGAGCGCATCGTCACCGGGCTGGCGCTCAACGACGGCCAGTTGCTGCTGGCCGGCGCCCTGCCCGCCACCTTGCTGGCGCTGCTGAGCGAAGCGCTGTTTGAAGGCGTGGACTGGCTGATGCGGCGGCGCCGGGGCTGAAACGCCCATGTTGGCGTTTTTTGATAGACAAATTGGCCGCTATCCCTTATGGAAAAAGCGCGAGCAGCTATCAAATCAATAGCTTATCTTCAGTCCAGCTTGATGCCGGCCTGGGCCACCACTTCGGCCCAGCGCTTGCGCTCCTGGTTGAAGAACTTGTCCTGCTCGGCGGAGGACATGGTCACCACCTCGGCGCCCTGCCCGCTGAGCCTGGCGCGGATCTCCGGGCTGCGGATGACCTTGATCAGCTCGGCGTTGAGGCGGTTGACGATGGGCGCGGGCGTGCCGGCAGCCACCAGCACACCCTGCCAGGTGCCGGACTCGAAGCCGGCGATGCCCTGCTCTTGCAGCGTCGGCACATTGCCGATCAGCGGCATGCGCGTGGCCTTGGACACGCCGAGGATCTTGAGCTTGCCGCTCTGCACAAAAGGCAAGGTGGCCAGCATGCCGTTCATCAGCACCTGGGTCTGGCCGGCGATGGTGTCGTTCACCGCCTGGGAGCCGCCCTTGTAGGGGATGTACTGCCACTTGGCCTGGCTGGCCCGCTCGACCGCCACACCGGCCAGGTGCGGCGCGCTGCCCATGGCGGTGACGGCAAAGTTGAGCTGCGTCTTTTGCGACAGCGCCACCAGCTCCTTGAGGTTGTTGGCAGGCACCGAGGGGTGCACCACCAGCAGGTGCGGCGAATAGGCCAGCATGGTCACGCCGCGCAGGTCCTTGCTCGGGTCGAAGGGCAGCTTGGTGTAGACCGAGGGGCTGATGGCCAGCGCGCCGGTGTCGCACAGCAGCAGCGTGTAGCCGTCGGGCGCGGACTTGGCGACCAGGTCGGCGCCGAGGTTGCCGTTGGCGCCGGCGCGGTTTTCAACAATGACGGGCTGCTTGAGCGCTTCGGACAGCGCCTGGCTGATGGAGCGGCCGATGATGTCCGACGAGCCGCCCGGTGGGTAAGGCACGATCAGGCGGATCGGTTTGGACGGCCAGGCCTGGGTTTGCGCCTGGACGCCGGAAGCGGCCAGGCCCAGGGCCACGGACGATGCGAGAACCTTGCGGCGATTGATGGTCATGTCTTGTCTCCTGAAAAAATCTTGTTGAAAACTGCCCGGTGCGTATGCCGTGCCTTGTGCCGTGGCCTTATGCCTTGGCGACTTCGTGGTTGGCCATCAGCTCCAGTGCGCGCACCAGGGCCGAGTGGTCGAGGTCCTGCATGCCGTTGGCGCTGCAGACCTGCATGAGTTGCGCGGCGCTGGCGGTTTGCGGCAGCGCCACACCGAGGGTGCGCGCACCGCTGAGCGCCAGACCCAGGTCTTTCTGGTGCAGGCCGATGCGAAAACCCGGGTTGAAGGTGCGTTTGATCATGCGTTCGCCATGCACTTCCAGAATGCGCGAGGCAGCAAAACCACCCATCAGCGCCTGGCGCACCTTGGCCGGGTCGGCGCCGGCCTTGCTGGCAAACAGCAGGGCTTCGCCGACGGCGGCGATGTTGAGCGCCACGATGATCTGGTTGGCGACCTTGCAGGTCTGGCCGTCGCCGTTGCCGCCGACCAGCGTGATGTTTTTGCCCATGAGTTCGAACAGCGGCTTGACGCGTTCAAAGGCGGCGTCCGGCCCGCCGACCATGATGGTCAGGCTGGCGGCCTTGGCGCCGACTTCACCGCCAGACACCGGCGCATCGAGGTAGTCGCAGCCGAACGCATTGATCTTGGCCGCAAACTCCTTGGTGTCCATGGGCGAGATCGAGCTCATGTCGACGACCGTCTTGCCTTTTCCGTTGTCCGCCAGGCCGGCCGCGACGCCCTTGTCGCCGAACAGCACTTTCTGCACATCAGGCGTGTCGGGCAGCATCATGAAAATGATGTCGGCCTTCTCGGCGACTTCCTGCGCCGAGGCGCAGGCCACAGCCTGGCCGGTCAGCAGCTCGGCGGGCACCTTGCTGCGTGTGGCCAGAAAGACCTCATGCCCGGCCTTGATGAGGTGTGCGGCCATGGGTGCGCCCATGATGCCCAGACCGATAAAACCCAGCTTGCTCATTTCAATTCTCCTGTGTCGGTAAAAAATGCTGAAACTCGTGCAACCTGTCGGTCATCTCATGAACCGTTCGCCCTGAGCCTGTCGAAGGGCTTCGACAGGCTCAGCCCGAACGGGGAGAGGTACCCCTTGCCGGGGCGCACGTCAAAAAAACTAACTCGTGTACTTGTCACGCAGCGCCTGCGTGGCGCCGCGGAACACACCCAGGTCGCTACCGACGCCCACAAAGGTGGCACCCATGGCCATGTAGCGGCGTGCGTCGGCCTCCACCGGCGCGAGGATGCCGGTCGGTTTGCCGCAGGCTTTCGCATCGGCAAACACCGCGGCAATGGCGGCCTGCACCTCGGGGTGTCCGGCATTGCCCAGGTGGCCCAGGCCGGCGGCCAGGTCCGAGGGGCCGACAAAAATGCAGTCCACGCCGTCGAGCGCCGCAATGTCACGCGCTGCCGCCACGCCGGCGCGGCTTTCGATCTGCACCATCACGCAGATGTGGTCGTTGATCGACTTGAAGTAGTCGGGCACCGTGCCGTAGCGGTTGCTGCGCTGGGACACCGACACGCCGCGTATGCCCTGGGGCGGGTAACGGGTCGCGGACACGGCGCGTTTCGCTTCGTCCACACTTTCGACAAAGGGCACGAGGAAGTTGTAGAAACCAGCGTCGAGCAGGCGCTTGATCTCCACCACGTTGTTGGAAGACGGCCGCACCACGGGTGCACTGGCGCTGTCTTTCAGCGCCATCAGTTGCGGGATGAAGGTGGCGATATCGTTGGGCGAATGTTCGCCGTCGAGCAGGATCCAGTCGAAACCGGCCACGCCCAGCACCTCGGTGGTGATGGCATTGGACAACGAGGACCAGCAGCCGATCAGCTTTTTGCCGGCCCGCAGGTCGCGCTTGAAGCTGTTGGGGAAGGACTGATAGGGAATAACTTGTGTCATGAGGAGTTGGCTTTTTTAAGAAGTTGGGGTACGGGGCGATACAGGGGTAAGAGGATCAGGTCACCGGCGCCGGGTTGAACAGCACCAGCGCGTTGTGCAGCTTCCAGTGTTCGGCCCAGGTCTTCTTGCGGCCGCTGGCGACGTCGAGCATCAGGTGAAACAGCTCCCAGCCGACGTCTTCGATGCTGGCCTGCCCGTCGGCGATGCGGCCGGCGTTGACGTCCATCAGGTCGTGCCAGCGCCTGGCCAGGTCAGAACGCGTGGCGACCTTGATCACCGGGCACTCGGCCAGGCCATAAGGCGTACCGCGGCCGGTGGTGAACACATGCAAATTCATGCCGGCGGCCAGCTGCAGCGTGCCGCAGATGAAGTCGCTGGCCGGTGTGGCGGCATAAATCAGGCCTTTTTGCTTGAGCTTTTCGCCGGGCGCGAGCACGCCGCTGATGGGTGCACTGCCTGACTTGACGATGGAGCCCATGGCTTTTTCGACAATGTTGGAGAGCCCACCCTTCTTGTTGCCGGGCGTGGTGTTGGCGCTGCGGTCCACCTGGCCTTTGTGCAGGTAGGCGTCGTACCAGGCCATCTCGCGGATCATCGCTTCGGCGACTTCCGCTGTGCTGGCGCGTGAGGTCAGCTGGTCGATGCCGTCGCGCACCTCGGTGGTTTCGGAAAACATCACGGCAGCGCCGGCGCGCACCAGCAGGTCGGTGCAAAAGCCGACCGCCGGATTCGCGGTGACGCCGGAAAACGCGTCGCTGCCGCCGCACTGCACACCGACCACCAGTTCGCTGGCGGGCACGGTCTCGCGGCGGCGCGCATTGAGCTTTTCCAGGTGCAGCACGGCGGCCTGCATGATGGAATCAATCATGGACATGAAGCCCACGTGGTTCTCGGACTGCAGGCAGACCACGTCGAGCGGTGCCTCGGCATTGAGGCCGACATCGGCCACGCTGCGCTCGTCAACGATCTGGATGCTGCCGGGCGGCAGCAGGCGCTCGGGCTGCAGCTTCTCGCAGCCCAGGCTCACCACCATCACCTCGCCGCCGAAGTTGGGGTTCAGGCTGATGTTGCGCAAGGTGCGGATCGGGATGATGGCGTCGGGCGCGTCGATGGCGACGCCGCAGCCGTAGCTGTGTTCGAGGCCGACCACGTCATCGACGTTGGGGAATTTCGGCAGCAGCTCGTCCTTGATGCGTTTGACCGCGAAGTCCACCACGCCGGCCACACACTGCACCGTGGTGGTGATCGCCAGGATGTTGCGCGTGCCGACCGAGCCGTCGGCATTGCGGTAGCCCTCGAAGGTGTAGCCTTCCAGTGGCACCAGCGCAGGCGGCTTGACGGTGGCCATCGGCAGGTCTTCGAGCCCGCGCGCGGCCGGCATCTCGAGCAGGCGCTCGTGCACCCAGCTGCCGGCAGGAATGTCCTTGAGTGCGTAACCAATGGGCACGTTGTAACGCAGTACCGCCGTGCCCTTAGGTAAATCAACCAGCGCGACCTTGTGGCCTTGCGGCACGCGGTCCACAAGCGTCAGCCCGCCCTCGAACACAACGCCCGGCGGAAGACCGCCGTCGTTGGCAACGATGGCCACGTTGTCCGCATCGTGCATGCGGATGAAAATGGGTTTGGGTGTTTCAGCGGTCATCAGAAATCGACAATTTCGACCCAGTTGGGGTTCTTGCCGGCCGGCTGGCTGTTGCCCGTTCCCGGCAAGCCGGTGGCGCTGTCGATGACATGCAGCGAAACGCCGTGCGAGTCCTGGCCTGCCGCAATCAGGAAGCGTCCGGTCGAATCGATGGCAAAGCCGCGTGGCGTCTTTTCGGTTGCCGTCTGACCCACGACCTGCAGCCGCCCAGTGGCGCCATCGACCCTGAAGGTTGTGAGTGTGCTGGAGCTGCGCTCCGAGCCATAAAGGTATCGTCCGTCCGGCGACATCTGCAGGTCTGCCGCCCAGACCTTGCCGCCGAAGCCCGGGGGGACCACCGTGCTGCGCTGTACATGACTCAAAGCGCCCTTGCCGGCGTCGTAACCGAAGACGTCCACCCCGCCGTCGAGCTCGTTGATCAGGTACACGTACTTCTGCGCCTTGTCCCACAGGAAGTGGCGCGGCCCGGTTTTGGCCGGAGACACATTCACCAGCGGCGGATCATTGGCGCTGAGTTGGCCGCTGGCCGGATCGAAGCGCCAGCTCGACAGGTGGTCACCGCCCAGGCTGGTGGCAAACACATAACGGCCGGATGCATCAGCGTGGATGGCATGGGCATTCGGCGCCGTGTGTATCAGTTGCTGCACCGCACCCACCGCGCCGTCGCTGCCTACACTGTTGACGGTGATCTTGTTGCCGCCGTAGGACGCCGCAAACAGCCACTTGCCCGTCGGGTCCAGGTCGATGTTGGCCATGCTGTCGGCCAGCGCCGCCTCGCGGATCTTCTTCAGCCCGCCGGTGCTGCCGTCGATGGCAAAAGTGACCACACGGTAGGGCTGCGACCGCAGCGCCACGTACAGGAATTTTTTGTCCTTGCTCACCACCATGGGCATGGCGGTGCCGACCACTGGGACCGTGGCCACCGGCGTGAGTCGGCCCGCCACCCGGTCCAGCTGCATCACTGAGATGTCCTGGCTGTCGGCGTTGGAGACGTAGACCCAAGTGGCGGCGTTGCTGGTGCCCGCTGTCATGGCTGCGGCAAATGCGGTGAGCGCCAAGCCCTGGCGAATTGGTTTGTCTTTGAACATGGAAGTTTTTTTCGTTGCGCGATTGCGAATGGACAGGAGAGTCCGTCTTCAGAATCCATACAGCACCTGGGGGTTATCTACAAGAATACGCCGCACGGCAGCATCGGTGGGAGCCCACGAGCGCAGCAGGTCCAGCAGGGCGGCGTCATCTGGCACGGGCTGGCGATTGGGATGCGGCCAGTTGCTGGCCCAGAGACAACGCTCGGGGTAATCGCGCGCAAGCTCTGTGGCCAGTGCGCTCACGTCGGTGTAGCCGGGGGCACCCGACTGAGAGCTTTCATAAGGCGCCGACAGCTTGACCCAGCAGCGACCGCCATCCAGCAGCGCCCGCAGTGCGCGGAAAGCCGGCGCGTCGACGGCGGGCGGTGGCAGGAACTTGCCGAGATGGTCGATCACCAGAGACACTGGCAGCCGCGTCAGACGGTCCGCAAACTGCGGCAGGTCGCAGCCATTCATCTGCAGGTTGATGTGCCAGCCAAGCGGCTGGATGCGGGCCGCGACGGACTCCAGCGCGTCCCAGGACAACACCCCTCCAGCCAGCATCATGAAGCGCACGCCGCGTGCACCGGCCGCATGCAGTGACTGCAGCGTTGCATCGTCTGCTGAAGCATCAATGACCACCACCGCGCGACCCGCGCCACCCAGCGCCGCCAAAGCGGCCAGCGTGCAGCGGTTGTCAAAGCCATAACCAGTAGGCTGCACCACCACTGCACGCGTCAGGCCGAGCGACCGGTGCATGGCCATGAGTGCCTGCACCGGCGCAACGGGCGGCACAAATGTGGCCGTTGACACCAGCGGGTAGGCCGGGTCATAGACATGGACATGACAGTCGCAGGAGAGATCTGGCGCGTTCATGCGAACACGCCTTGCAAAATGCGTGTTGCATGCGCTGCGTTGACCGCACCAGCCGGGATGCGGCCCTGCAGGATGGCCGCTGTCTGTGCCACCGCCTCCAGCGCCTGGTGTTCAATGGCCGGTGGCGTCAGGCCGCCGATGTGCGGCGTGGCCAGCACATGCGGGTGCCGGGCCACAGCGAGCGATGGCATCTGGTCGGGTGCGCGGCCCACGTCGATGGCTGCGCCACCCAGGTGGCCTGAATCGAGCGCCGCAATCAGGGCGCTCTCATCGACGAGGCTGCCGCGCGAGGCATTGATGAAGAAGGAGCCGCGCTTCATTGCAGCAAACGCCCGCGCATCCATCATGTTTTCAGTGTCAGCATTGGCAGGCGCCAGGCACACCACATAGTCAGCGCTGGCCAGAAGTTCATCCAGCTCCACCTGTGCGATGCCGACCTGATCTACCCGTGCAAAAGGGTCAGCCACCACCACCTGCATGCCTAGCGCCAGTGCCAGCGGGCAGAGGTAGCGTCCGATGTGGCCGTAGCCGATGACGCCGAGTCGCGCGCCTCGCAACTCGCGGCCCATGCGCGCCTGCGCAGCACCGCCATGTTGGTATTGCGCGCTTGCCATGCTGATGGAGCGGCTCAGGTCAATCATCACACCGACCACCCATTCCGACACTGACACCATGAAGCCTGGGCTGGCCTGTGTGACCAGCACGCCCCGGGCGCTGGCCGCAGCGACGTCGATGGTTCGGATGTCCATGGCACAACGCACCACAGCCCGAAGTTTCGGCAACGCGTCGAACACATCAGCGCCTACCGGCGTCTGCCGGTATGCCAAGATGACATCGCAGCCTTTCGCGGCCTCCACCAAGGCGCGCCCCTCCAGATCTGTCTCCAGAAGATTGAGCCGTACCCGGGCCACTTGCTGCAGTTGCTGCAGCGCCCTTTCACCGAGGTACATGGCCAGCCGCGGAGCCGGGTGCGTTACCAGTACCGTGGGCAGATCATCCAGGGGTTTGTCTCGCATGGCCGTGTACTCAAACGCCCACCGCGCGCGGCAGCCAAAGCGAAATTGCGGGCACGTAAGTCACCAAGATCAGCACGAGCAGAAGAATCAGGAAGAACGGCCCCATGGCCCGCACAACCTGCTCGATGCGCAACTTGGCCACCGCGCTGCCGACAAACAGCACCGCACCCACTGGCGGCGTGATGAGCCCGATGCCCAGGTTGACCATCATGATCATGCCGAAGTGCACCGGGTCCACACCGAGCATCTTGACCACCGGCAGCAGGATGGGCGTGAGGATCAGGATCAGAGGCGCCATGTCCATCAGCGTGCCCAAGGCCAGCAGCATCAGGTTGATCATCCCGAGAATCACGTAGCGGTTGTCGCTGAACGTGGTGAAGGCGGTGGTGATTTTCATTGGAATCTGCATCAGCGTCATGATGTATCCAAAGCTGGCCGCAAAGCCGATCAGGATCATGACGATGCACACGGTCTTGACTGTGCGGTGCATGAGCTTGGGCAGGTCGCCCCATTTGTAGTCGCGGTAGATGAACATCGTGACAAAAAACGCCCAGACCACAGCGATCGACGCCGACTCAGTGGCGGTGAACACGCCCGACATGATCCCACCCAGAATGATCAGCATCGTCATGAGGCCCCACATGGCGTCGACGCAGATGCGAAGTGCCTCACGCATCGGGATCACCCGCCCCTTGGGGAAGTTGCGCTTGCGCGCCACGAACAGGCAGTACACGGCCAGGCTCAGGCCCAGCAACAGGCCGGGAAAGACACCAGCCATGAACAGCGCCGCGACCGACACCGTGCCGCCAGCCGCCATGGAATAGATCACCGCGTTGTGGCTGGGCGGGATAAGGATGGCCTGGACCGAACCGCTGACCGTCACGGCGGTGGAAAAGTCGCGCGGGTAGCCTTCTTTTTCCATGGCCGGGATCAGCACGGAACCAATGGAGGCGGTGTCCGCTACCGACGAGCCGGAGATGGCGCCAAAGAAGGTGGACGCCAGAATGTTCACCAGCGACAGCCCGCCTCGCACAAAGCCCACCAGCACGCCGGCAAACGCCACCAGCCGCCGCGCCATGCCCCCCTCGGCCATGATGGCTCCGGCGAGCACAAAGCACGGAATGGCCAACAGCGAGAACTTGTTCACGCCGCTGGCGATCTGGATCATCACGCCGTCCAGCGGCAGGTCTATCCAAAGCGCGCCCACCAATGCAGCCAGCCCCAGCGCATAGGCTACCGGCATGCCGACCAGCATGAGCACCGAGAAGCAGCCCAGAAGTACGAGTGCGTCCATGTCAGACCGCTTCTGCAGGCACTTCGCCCGCTTCATGGTCAAAGCGGACGACGGCCCGGTCCTGCTGGGTACCCAGCAGGGTTTTTTCCAGCACGAACACCAGAGTCAGCAGACTACCCAAAGGCAGCGGCAGGTAGGTCAAGCCCACCGGCATCCAGGGCAGGTCGGGCAAGGACTGGTTCATGGTCTCCAGGGCCAGCTTGCCGCCCCAGATGACCACGAACAGGCAGATCGCCACCATCAGCAGGTCCACCAGTTTTTCGCAGACCCAGCGCGGCTGCGACGGCAGGCGGTCGGTCAACATGCCCACCGCAATGTGGGCACCGGCGCGATAGGCCGCAGCAGCACCGATGAAGGTGAAGGTCACCATCAGCAGCACGGCTACCGGCTCCGGCCAGTGTGAGCCCGTGCCCAGCACGTAGCGCGCAAAGACGCCCCACGGGATGATCAGGCTCATGGCGGCGATGGACATTCCGGCCACCCAGATACATGCCAGATAGACGCTGTCGAGGAGCTTGGGGATCTTTTGGTTCACGGTGACTCTGGGTGGTTCGTGGGCAGCCATGATGGTTTACTTGACCGCTTCGATCCGCTTGATCAGATCGGCGAATTGCGCGCCGTATTTGGCCCGTACCGGCGCCGTCGCTTCATAAAAAGGCTTCTTGTCGATCGACGCGAACTGGATGCCGGCCGCCTTGAGCTTGATGCTGTAGTCGGCCACGCTCTTGTCCCACAGCGCACGTTGCTCCATCTGCGCCTCGCGCGAGAACTTGGTCACCAGCGCCTGCTCGTCCTTGGTCATCTTGTCCCAGGTCACCTTGGACATGACAAAAATCTCCGGAATGATCAGGTGCGTGGTTTGGGTATAGAACTTCACCCCAGCCGTGTAGTGGTTGGCGGTGAACAGCGTGGGCGGGTTGTTCTCGGCCCCATCCACCACGCCTGTCTGCAGCGCGCTGAAGGTGTCGTTGTGCCCCATGGTGATGCCGTTGCCTCCCATGGCATTCAGGGTGTCCACGAACAAGGGGTTGCCCATCACCCGGATCTTCAGGCCCTTCAGGTCAGCAGGCGACTTGATTTCCTTCTTGGTGTAGAGGCTGCGTGAGCCGCTGTCCATCCAGCCCAGGGCCACCAGGCGCGCGGGGCTGGCGGTGATCTTGTCCAGCAGTTCGCGCCCTATCGGGCCGTCGATCACGGCGCGCATATGGACTTCGTCACGGAACACGAAGGGCATGTTGAATACGTTCACGTCGGGCACCACGGGACCGAGCGGGCCGAGCGAGATGCGCGCGATCTGCAGCGCGCCAATCTGGGCCTGCTCGATCATTTCCTTTTCGCTGCCAAGCACACCGCTGGGGAACATCTGCAGCTTGTACTTGCCGTTGGTCGCGGCTTCGAGTTTCTTGCCCAGGCTCTCGATGGCCACCACGTTGGGATAACCCGGCGGGTGCACGTCAGCGGCCTTCAGCACGGTTTGCGCAAAGAGCGGTGTTGAAACAGAAAACGCCACTGCGGCAAGGGCAGCGACGACACTGGCGATGAAGGTTCTGCGAAAGTTCATGGTTGTCTCCTCTTGGTAAAAGTTGGGATCAGGAAAAGCGCACTGGGAAAGTGGACACCGGCTCAGACAGTCGGCGTGACAAGGCGGAGTGCATATACACCGCCGTCATGGAGGGACAGCGCCTGTCCGGCCACATGCCAGACCGGGCTCTCGCCGGTTGCGTTGCGGCAGTCCACCAGGAGTTCGGCGCCGGTGCTCATGGCATCAATCGGCAAACGGGCCGGCTTTGACAAAGCCGCCGCCCTGAAACTGCACCGCCGGGTCGTTGAGGTCGGGCGCCGGGGTGCGGGCGTACACCGCCTCGCGGAAGATGTCCGAGCTGTCCTGCGGCGCATAACCGATGTGGCGCGCACGGCTGTTGTCCCACCAGGTGACGGCGTTGTCGGACATGCCGAACACAATGCTGTGGCCCAGCACCGGTGTGGTCAGGCAGGCGGTGACCAGGCGGTGCAGGTCGTCAAAACTCAGCCAGGTCGCCAGCATGCGGCGGTCTTTCGGCTCGGGAAAGGAGGAGCCGATGCGCACACAGGCCGTTTCAATGCCGTAGCGGTCAAAGTAAAAGCGCGACAGGTCTTCGCCAAAAGCCTTGCTGACGCCGTACAGGCCGTCCGGACGGGCGGGCGCATCGGCATTGATGGTTTCGCTCTGGCGGTAAAAACCGGTGACGTGGTTGGAACTGGCAAACACCACGCGTTGGACGCCGTGTTTGCGCGCCGCTTCATACAGGTTGTAAAGGCCCAGGATGTTGGCCTGCAGGATGGGACCAAACGGCCCTTCGACCGACACGCCGCCCAGGTGCACGATGGCCTGCACGCCCTGGACCATGGCGTCAACGGCCGCGGCGTCGGCCAGGTCGGCCAGCACCACCTCTTCGCCCGCGCCGGCCGCGCCGAAGGCGACCCGGTCCGACAGGCGCAGCACGCTGCAGTTGGCTTTCAGGCGCTCACGCAGGGCCTGGCCCAGGCCACCGGCGGCGCCGGTGAGCAGCAGTTTTTCGTGGGCCCGGATGCTCATGTGTGTCTCTGGTTGAAAATGGGTGGGTGGCAAACACTGGACTTTTGCATCAGGTTTGCTAAAGTAGCTTCAATTCAATAAGATATCAGTCATACGTTGTCTGATGACCAAGAATTTTTAATGAGACAGCATCCCCTGTCAAGTGTTTTCTGGTCCGATCAAGGCAAACCCCTACCCGAGCAAACCCGATGGAATCGAACCTAACGGCCACCCCTCTTGACGACGCACCACGTGTGCGCCGCCCTCGCGGCCTGGTCACGGAAATTGTTGAAAGCCTGGCGGCCAGCATCCGCGCGGGGCAGCTCCAGCCCGGCGACAAGCTGCCCACCGAGGCCGAAATCATGGCCCGCTTCGACGTGAGCCGGACGGTGGTACGCGAGTCGATTTCCAAACTACAGGCCTCCGGCCTGGTGGAGACGCGCCACGGCATCGGCACCTTTGTGATCGAGAACCGCGACGCCGGCAACTTCAAGATTGCCGCGGCCGACTTCGCCACGGTGGCCGATGTCATTTCGGTGCTGGAGCTGCGCATCAGCCTGGAAACCGAAGCCGCCGGCCTCGCCGCCCAGAGGAGAACCACAAAAAACCTCGAAGCCATGGCCACGGCCCTGCGGGCTTTCCAGGACTCGATCCACGCGGACTCCGATGCCGTTCCGCCCGACTTCCAGTTCCACATGGAGGTGGCCCGCGCCACCGGCAACCGCCACTTTGCGGACCTCATGACCTACCTGGGCACCATGATCATTCCGCGCACCCGCGTGAACACGCCGCAGAGCGCGCCCGAAGGCCGGCTGAGTTATCTGCAGCGCGTCAACAGCGAGCATGAAAACATCTACAACGCCATTCGCAGCCAGGATGCCGAAGCCGCCCGGGCGGCCATGCGCACCCACCTCTCCAACAGCCGCGAGCGGCTGCGCAGGGGCCAGGCCTTGGAGCCCGCAAACCCGCCTGCAACCAGCTGAGCCGCGCTGGGCTGGCATGCCGGCTTGGGCAGAATCAGGGAATTCCCCGAGCGCATCAATCCTCTCATGTTGTACGATGACTGATCTTTAAACCGTTGGTTGTCCTATTTCCTGCCTTATGCCTGACGCCCGTTCTCCCGCCCCGGCAGCTTCGCAAACGCCGCACATCACCCGCCTGCAAGTCATTCCGGTCGCCGGCCATGACAGCATGCTGCTCAACCTGAGTGGCGCGCACGGCCCGTTTTTCACGCGCAACCTGCTGCTGCTGACCGACAGCGCGGGCCGCACCGGCGTCGGCGAAGTGCCGGGCGGCGAAAAAATCCGCAGCACGCTGGAGGACGCCCGTGCGCTGGTCGAAGGCCAGTCCCTGGGCCACTGGAACCAGGTCCTGAACAGCCTGCGTACACAATTTTCCGGGCGCGACAGCGGTGGCCGCGGCAACCAGACCTTTGACCTGCGCGTTGCCATCCACGCCGTGACCGCCGTGGAAAGCGCCCTGCTCGATTTGCTGGGCCAGTTTCTCGGTGTGCCGGTCGCCGCCCTGCTGGGCGAAGGCCAGCAACGCGATTCCGTCGCCATGCTGGGTTACCTGTTCTACATTGCCGACCGCCGGCAAACCAAGCTGGCCTACCGGGGCGAGCCGGCCGCGGACGACGACTGGCTGCGGCTGCGCCATGAGCCCGCGATGGATGCCCGGGCCGTGGTCCGGCTGGCCGAAGCGGCGCACCAGCGTTATGGCTTCAAGGACTTCAAACTCAAGGGGGGCGTGCTGCGCGGCGAGGAAGAAATCGAGGCCATCGTCGCGCTGTCGGAGCGTTTCCCCGACGCGCGCATCACGCTGGACCCCAACGGTGGCTGGCTGCTGAAAGACGCGGTGCGTTTGTGCCGCGACCGGCAGCGGGAACTCGCCTATGCCGAAGACCCCTGCGGCGCCGAAGGGGTTTTCTCGGGCCGTGAAGTGATGGCGGAGTTTCGCCGCGCCACCGGCCTGAAAACGGCGACCAACATGGTCGCGACCGACTGGCGCGAACTTGCACACGCCGTTACCTTGCAGGCGATCGACATTCCGCTGGCCGACCCGCACTTCTGGACCATGCAAGGCTCGGTGCGGGTGGCGCAGATGTGCCAGACCTGGGGCCTGACCTGGGGCTCACATTCGAACAACCATTTCGATGTGTCGCTGGCCATGTTCACCCACGTGGCGGCGGCGGCACCGGGCCAGGTCACCGCGATCGACACCCACTGGATCTGGCAGGACGGCCAGCGCCTGACAAAACAGCCTTTGCAGATCGTGGACGGCAGCGTGGCTGTTCCCACAGTCCCCGGCCTGGGCGTGGAACTCGACATGGCAGAGGTTGAAAAAGCCCACCAACTTTACCTGCAGCACGGCCTGGGCGCGCGCGACGACGCCATCGCCATGCAGTACCTGCTGCCGAACTGGAGCTTCAACCCCAAGATGCCCTGCATGGTCCGGTGATTCCTGCCCTGTTTTCGCGCCTGACTTTCATCACCACAAGAAGGAGACACACCATGAAACGCCGCTCATTGCTTCAAACCGCGCTGGCCTCGGCCGCACTTCTGCCGCTTCTCGGCTCCGCCGCCGCCTGGGCTCAGGACAAATGGCCATCCAAACCCATCAGCTACATCGTGCCCTTCCCGGCCGGTGGCACGACCGACATCCTCGGGCGGCTGATCGGCCAGAAGCTGGGCGCGGCGCTGGGCACGACCATCGTGATTGAAAACAAGGGCGGTGCCGGCGGCAGTGTCGGGTCGGAAGTGGCCGCGCGCGCACCGGCCGACGGCTACACCCTGCTGGGCGGCACCATCAGCTCACACGCCATCAATGTGAGCCTCTACCCCAAACTCGGCTACGACCCGATCAAGTCCTTTTCACCGGTGGTGCTGATCGGCTCGAACCCGGTGGTGCTGATTGTCAAGGCCGACAGCCCTTACAAGACCTTGCAGGACGTGTTGGCTGCGGCGAAAGCCAAACCGAAAACCATTTCCTCGGCATCGGCCGGCAACGGCACCTCGCAGCACATGACGCTGGAACTGCTGGGCTTCAAGTCGGGCACGCAGTTCGTCCATGTGCCGTACAAGGGCAGCGGCCCGGCCATCCAGGACGTGATCGGCGGCCAGGTCGACATGATGTTTGACACCACGGTGGTGGCCGGCCCGCATATCCAGAGCGGCAAGGTACGCGCCATCGCGGTGAGTTCGGCCAAACGTCTGGAGTCATTGCCCAACGTGCCGACCATTGCCGAGTCCGGCGTGCCCGGCTTTGAGGTGGTGTCCTGGCAGGGCATTTTTGTGCCGGCCGGTGTGCCCAAACCCCTCATTGACCGGCTGCACGCGGAGATCATGAAGATCCTGCAGACCCCCGAAATGCAGGACCGGCTCAAAAGCCTGGGCATGCAGCCTTCCAGCATGACGCCCGATCAGGTGGCAGCCTTCCAGAAGGCGGAAGTTGAGAAGTGGGCCCAAGTCATCAAGGCCGCCGGCATCAAGCTTGAGTAAAACCGATTCGGCTACGCTTGGGGCCATGAACCCCTCGCCCACGTCCGCACCGCTGCATTTCTACTTCGACTTCATCTCGCCCTTCGGCTACTTCGCGTCGCTGCGCATCGAGGCGCTGGCGGCGCAGCACGGGCGCACCGTCGAATGGCACGCGATGTTGCTCGGCGTCTCGGTGCTCAAGGTCATGGGGCTCAAGCCCCTGCTCGACACGCCACTCAAGGGCGACTACATCCGCCGCGACGCCAGGCGCTACATGCGCCGCCACGGCCTGCAGGTGAAACGTGATCTGGACGCCCCCGTGATGGACCCGCGCGCTGCGGGCCGCGCGTTTTACTGGGTCAAGCAGCACCACCCCGCCCTCGCCGCGCCGCTGGCCCACGCGATCTACCACGCCTACTGGGCAGAAGGCCGGGATCTGTCCAGCGCGGAGGCGGTCGCGGCCATCGACCTGCCCGCGGGCCTGGAGGCGCAGGGCTTGCGCGAAGGCATCGAGAGCGAGGAAGCCAGGCAGTGGCTGCGCAACGCGGTCGAAGCCTCGCTGAAAGCCGGCATTTTCGGCTCGCCCACCGTGGTGGTGGACGGCGAGCCCTTCTGGGGTGTGGAAAACCTGGGGCTGGTGGACCAGTGGCTGGACAGCGGCGGTTGGTAAGAACCTGTTCTAAGCGCTCAGGCTTCAGAAAAAACAAATTCCACCGGAACCGCAATCGCGGCCAGGCGCTCGCGCAGCCGGCGCTCCAGCGCCTCATCACGCGCCGACGCGATGGCCACCACGGCGGACAGGCTGCCGCCTCGCTCCTCGCCCCGCACGGTGGCGCCGGCTATGTCCGCCAGCATCTCGGCCAGCTTGACCTCGATGGCACGCAGGCGCAGCGCCGGCTTGTAGATCTTGCCGATGGCCGTGACCGGCATTGCCTCGATGATGGTCACGCGTTTGGGCGCCGCTGGCCGCTCGTACACATGGGGCACCACCTCGGCCAGCAGCGTGGCCGGGTCGCAGTGCATGCCGGGCCTGAGCGTGACAAAGGCCACCGGCAACTCGCCGGCATAGGCGTCGGGCTCGCTGACCACGGCGCACAGGGCCACCGCCGGGTGCGCCAGGAAAGCGTCTTCGACGAGGCCGGGGTCGATGTTGTGCGAGCCGCGAATGATCACGTCCTTGGCGCGGCCGGTCAGGTGGATGTAGCCCTGCGCATCGATGTGGCCGAGATCACCGGAGACCAGCCACGGGCCCTCAAACATGCCGGTGTTGCGCGCGGCCTCGGTGTAGCCCGGGCTGACGTGCGGGCCGCGCAGCACGATGACGCCGGTGTCGCCGGCCGCACAGGTCTCGCCCAGTTGCGCCACGCCGTCGCGCCAGGGCACAGCACACACCTCGGTATAGGGCAGGCGCAGGCCTGTGGAGCCGGGCACACGCGGCGCCGCCAACGGCTCAATGGACACCAGGCCCGCACACTCGGTCATGCCCAGGATGTTGCGCACCGCAATCCCCGGTTTGCGCTCGAACTGCGCCGCCAGTTCCGTGGGCAGCGGCGAGCCACCGGTGTAGGCGACCTTGATCGACGAGATGTCCGCATCGACCGGCAGGTTGACCAGCGTCGCGAGAATGGTCGGCACGCAGGCCAGCGCGGTCACGCGTTCGCGTTCGCAGAACTTCCAGTAGTTGGTGGTGAACGCGGGGTTGCGCATGCCGCTGAGCGTGGGCAGGATCTGGGTCGCGCCGATGGCCAGCATGGACAGGCCGTAGACAAAGGCCCCGGCCACATGGAACAGCGGAAAGCCATTGAGCTCCACCGTGTGCTCGTCGAAGCCGTAAAACTGATGGGCAAACCAGCCGGTGTGCGCCTCGTTGCCGTGGGTGTGCTGCGCAAGTTTGGGGGAGCCGGTCGTGCCGCCGGTATGAAAGCAGGCGGCGATGCGCTCCGGCGTGAGTTGTGGATCAAATGCCAGCATGTCGCCGTGTTGCGCCAGCCGATCCTGGAACACCGGCACGCCGGGCGCTGCGTTGTCACCGACGCGAATCTGCAGCACCGGCAGGCGCCGGATCGCCAGCACCTTCTCGACCATGGGCCAGAGCGGGAGTTCGTTATTGGAACCGAGCGCCACAATCACTTTGGCGCCGGACGCTTCGAGCAGGGCCGCAATGTGCTCGGGCTGCAGCAGGTAGTTGATCGGGCAGGCCTTGCCCGCCAGTTGTGCGCCCCAGAGCGCGAACTGCGTCTCGGGAATGTTGGGCGCCAGGATGGCCACGGCATCGTCAGGCCCGACGCCCATGGCACGAAACAGGTTGGCCGCCCGGTGAATCTGCGCCAGCAGCTCGGCGTAACTCACGGTCACGGCCGGCTGCTGCAGGTCGCCGCTGGGCAGGTAGCGAAACGCATCACGGCCGGCAAAACGCTGCGCCGCCTGGGCGATCAAGCCATAGGTGGTGCGCGCCGGCATCGCCTGCTCGTAAGGCGTGCGCTCCAGCGCCTCAATGTCGGCCAACCCCCGGAAGGCGGTGGTGGTCATGCGGCGGCAGCTTGCCCCAGGCCCAGCAGCCGCATCGCGTTGCCTTTCAGGATGCCGGGCATCACTTCCGGCTTGAAGCCGGCGTCTTCAAAATCCTTCATCCAGCGGTCCGGCGTGATCAGCGGGTAGTCGCTGCCGAACAGGATGCGGTCCTTGAGCAGCGTGTTGGCGTACTGCACGAGCTGCTTCGGGAAATATTTCGGACTCCAGCCCGACAGGTCGATCCAGACGTTGGGCTTGTGCGTCGCCACGCTGAGCGCCTCGTCCTGCCACGGGAAGCTCGGATGCGCCATGACAATCTGCATGTCCGGGAAATCGATGGCCACATCGTCGAGGTGCATCGGGTTGGAGTACTCGAGCCGCAGCCCGCCACCGCAGCGCATGCCGCTGCCGATGCCGCTGTGCCCGGTGTGGAAGATGGCCGGCATCTTGTACTCGTTGATGACTTCGTAAATCGGCCAGGCCATCCTGTCGTAAGGGTGGTAGCCCTGCACCGTGGGGTGGAACTTGAAGCCCTTGATGCCGTGTTCCTCGATCAGCCGGCGCGCCTCGCGGGCACCCATTTTCCCCTTGTGCGGGTCAATGCTGGCAAACGCCATCATCATGTCGCTATTCTTCTTTGCGGCTTCGGCGATTTCCTCGTTGGGGATGCGGCGCCGGCCCATCTGCGTCTCGGCATCCACCGTGAACATGATCAGCCCGATCTTGCGCTCGCGGTAGTAGGCCACGGTTTCCTCTATCGTCGGCCGGCGGCTGTTCTTGAAGTATTTGTCGGCGGCGCGGTCGTATTCCTCGCCGTAGTTGTCGAACGGGTTCCAGCAGCTGACCTCGGCGTGGGTGTGGATGTCAATGGCAATGAGGTTTTCGTAGTCCATGCTGTCTCCTGGTGGTTCGACTTGTTGCACATCTCATGCGGGTTAACACCGAGAAATGAGGCTGCAAAGTCAATTGAATTGGTTATTGTTTATAACAATAATCGATGCAACTTGCAAACCTCCCATGAGCACCAAAAAATCCCCCACCGACCTCCAGCTTGAGCTCCGCGGCGACCACCAGGAGATCGCCGTGATCCGCCTGAGCCGCCCCGCCAAACGCAACGCCCTCAACGACGGGCTGATTCTGGCGCTGCGCGACATGTTTGACAACCTGCCGGCCACCGTGCGCGCCGCCGTGATCCACGGCGAAGGCGCCCATTTCTGCGCCGGCCTGGACCTTGGCGAACTGCAGGAGCGTGATGCGGGCCAGGGCATGCACCACTCCCGCATGTGGCACGCGGCGCTGGAACGGGTCCAGTACGGCCCGGTGCCGGTGATTGCCGCGCTGCACGGCGCCGTGGTCGGCGGCGGGCTGGAGCTGGCCAGCGCCTGCCACATCCGTGTGGCCGATGCGTCCGCGTTTTATGCGCTGCCGGAAGGTTCGCGCGGCATTTTTGTCGGCGGCGGTGGTTCGGTGCGTATCCCCAAGCTGGTGGGTGTCGCCCGCATGACCGACATGATGCTGACCGGCCGGGTCTACAACGCCGAGGACGGTGAACGCGCCGGTTTTGCGCAGTACCTGGTGCCCGAAGGCCAGGCCTTCGACAAGGCGCTGGCGCTGGCGCAGCGGGTGGCCGCCAATGCACCGCTGACCAACTACGCGCTGATGCACGCCCTGCCCCGCATCGCCGAGCAACCGGCCGACCAGGGCTTCTTCACCGAGTCCCTGATGGCAGCCATCGCACAAAGCGCGCCCGAGGCCAAAGCCCGCGTCAAGGCCTTCCTCGATGGCAAGGCCAACAAGGTCAGCAAAGACTGATCCCCTCCCCAGCCCCGACAAGAAAACACATGAGCGAGACAAAAACCCCTTCCGCCCCCCGCTACCGCCCCCTGACCTTCGGCGTGACACGTATCGCGGTTCGCGAAGGCGCCGGTGGAACGCGTTACATCAAGGCCGACCAGACCCTGGGCGACTATGCGGCGCGCATCACGGACCGCTTCCTGCACTGGGCGGAAAACGTGCCGGAGCGCAGCTTTCTGGCGCGCCGGGTCCGCCAGGCCGACGGCAGCACCGGCGACTGGCAACACCTGAGTTATGGCCAGGCGCTGGCCAGCGCGCGCGCCATTGGGCAGGCGCTGCTGGACCGCGGCCTGAGCGCCGACCGGCCGGTGGTGATCCTCAGCGAAAACGGGCTGGAGCATGCGCAGCTTGCGCTGGGCTGCCTGTATGCGGGCATTCCTTACTGCCCGGCCTCGCCGGCGTATTGCCTGGTCAGCCAGGACTACGACAAGCTGCGCCACATTCTTGACACGCTGACCCCGGGGCTGGTGTTTGCCACCGATGCCGCGCGTTACGGCAAGGCGATCCAGGCGGCCGTCGGCGCCGACGTGGAAGTGGTGCTGCACGAGGGTTCGCTCGAGGGCCGGCCGACGACGTCGCTGGCCTCGCTGCTGGCCACCGCGCCGACCTCGCAGGTGGACGCCGCGATGCAGGCGACCGGGCCGGACACGATCAGCAAGTTCCTGTTCACCTCGGGCTCGACCAAAATGCCCAAGGCCGTGGTGAACACACACCGCATGTGGTGCGCCAACCAGCAGCAGATGCGCCAGTCGATGCCGGTGCTGGCTGCAGAGCCGCCCGTGCTGGTGGACTGGCTGCCGTGGAACCACACCTTTGGCGGCAACCACAACGTCGGGCTGACCCTGTACAACGGCGGCACGCTTTACATCGACGACGGCAAACCGACGCCGGCGCTGATGGGTGAAACCCTGCGCAACCTGCGCGAAATTGCGCCCACGCTGTACTTCAATGTGCCGACCGGCTTCGAGGCCATCGCCAACGCCATGAAAACCGACGACGTTCTGCGCAAAAACCTGCTGTCGCGCGTGAAGATGTTTTTCTATTCCGGCGCGGCACTGGCCCAGCCCGTGTGGGATGCGCTGCACGAGACCCAGGAGCGCGAGATCGGCGAACGCATCGTCATGGGCACCGGCCTGGGCATGACCGAGTCCTCGCCTTTTGCGGTGTTCGTCACCAACCCCAACGTCAGGGCCGGCCACCTGGGCGTTCCCACACCCGGGCTGGAGCTCAAGCTGGTGCCGGTCGACGGCAAGACCGAGGTGCGCTACAAAGGCCCGAACATCACGCCGGGCTACTGGCGCAATGACGAAGCCACCCGCGAGAGCTTCGACGAGGAAGGCTTTTTCTCGACGGGGGATGCCGTGTTGTGGATCGACGAGAGCGACCCGCACCTGGGCCTGCGCTTCGACGGCCGCATTGCCGAAGACTTCAAGCTCGCAACCGGCACCTTTGTCAGCGTGGGGCCGCTGCGGGCCAAGATCATTGCCGCCGGCGCACCTTATGTGCAGGACGCCGTGATCACCGGGCTCAACCTCAATGAAGTCGGGGCGCTGATTTTTCCGACCCCGGCGGTGCGCAGGCTGGCCGGCCTGCCGGACGATGCGCCCCTGCAGCAGGTGCTGCAAAGCGCACCGGTGCAGGCGCATTTCCAGCAGGTAGCCAACACGCTGGCCGCCGGTGCCACCGGCAGCGCCAGCCGCGTGGCCCGGCTGCACCTGATGGCCGAACCGCCGTCCATCGACAAGGGCGAGGTCACCGACAAGGGCTCCATCAACCAGCGCGCCGTGCTCAAACACCGCGCCGCGCTTGCCGACGCGATGCATGGCGGCACGCTGCCTTTCACGGTCCAGCCACAACAGGACAAGCCATGAAGATCAACGGACAAGCCGCACTCGTCACCGGCGGGGCTTCGGGCCTGGGAGAAGCCACCGCGCGCGAACTCGCGCGGCTGGGTGCCAGGGTCGCGGTGCTCGACGTCAACCTCGCACTGGCCGAAAAAGTGGCGGTCGATATCGGCGGCGTGGCCTGCCCCTGCGACATCACCAGCCCCGACAGCGTGGCTGCAGCGCTGGAAAAGGCCACGGCCGCCCATGGCCCGGCGCGCATCCTGATGAACATCGCCGGCATCGGCTCGGCCAAACGGGTGGTCGGCAAGGACGGCCAGGCCGCGCCGCTGGAAGACTTTGCGAAGGTCATCAACGTCAACCTGATCGGCAGCTACAACATGAGCCGGCTGTTTGCGGCCGACTGCGTGAAGCTGGACCCGCTGGAAGATGGCGAGCGCGGCGTCATGATGTTCACCGCCTCGGTCGCCGCTTTCGACGGCCAGGTGGGCCAGCAGGCCTACAGCGCCTCCAAGGGCGGCCTGGTCGGCATGACCCTGCCGATGGCGCGCGACCTGGCGCAGCACGGCATCCGCGTCTGCACCATCGCGCCCGGCCTGTTTGCCACGCCGCTGATGAAGCAGTTGCCCGAACCGGTGCAACAGTCGCTCGCCGCATCAATCCCGTTTCCGCCGCGCCTGGGAAAACCCGAAGAGTTCGCGCAGCTTGCATGCCATATCGTCACCAACACCCACCTCAACGGCGAAGTGATCCGGCTCGACGGTGCCCTGCGCATGGCGCCGCGCTGAAACAGGCACAGGCGCAACACGCCTGCCGGACCTTGCTGACCTCGTTCTCACCTTGATTTTCGTGTCCATTTTTACAACAGGAGACCTAGCATGACCTTTACCAAATCCCTACTCGCCCTTGCCCTGGCTGGTTCGGCGGCAGGCGCCGCCCTGGCCGACATCAACATTGGCGTCAGCCTGCCGCTGACCGGGCCGACCTCGGCGCTGGGCATCCCGATCAAGAATGCCATCGCGCTGTGGCCCACCAGCATTGGCGGCGAAAAACTCAACGTCATCATTCTTGACGATGCCACCGACCCCACCAACGCCACGAAAAACGCCCGCCGCTTCGTGACGGACGACAAGGTCGACATCCTGATGGGCTCGGCCGCCACGCCGCCGGCCAACGCCGTTGCCGCCGTCGCCGCGGAGACCGGCACCATGCACATGACCTTTGCCCCCATCGACGTGTCCACCGGCAAGGCCCCCTGGTCCTACAACACGCCGCAGTCCACGCTGGTGATGTCGCACGCCATCGCGGCCCACATGAAAAAAACCGGCATCAAGACGGTCGGCTTCCTGGGCTACGCCGACGCGTACGGCGAACTCTTCCTGCGCGACATGAAGGTCAAGATGGCCGGCACCGACATGAAGTTTGTGTCCGAAGAGCGTTTTGCCCGCACCGACACCAGCGTCACGGGCCAGGCCCTGAAAGTCACTGCCGGTAACCCGGACGCCATCCTGATCGTCGCTTCGGGCAGCGGTGCCGCCATGCCGCACAAGGCGCTGATCGAGCGCGGCTACAAGGGCAAGATCTACCAGACGCACGGCGCAGCCTCGCGCGACCTGATGCGTGTCGGTGGCAAGGACGTGGAAGGTGCGTTTGTGGTGGCCGGTCCCGGCGTCGTGGCCGAGCAGTTGCCCGCCAACCATCCGAGCAAGCAGGTGGCCATGGCCCACGTGACGGCCTGGGAAAAGATCTACGGCCCGAACAGCCGCAACCCGTTTGCCGGCCACGCCTATGACGCGTCCGTGATCCTGCAGAAAATCATTCCCATCGCCCTGAAGACCGCCAAGCCCGGCACCAAGGAGTTCCGCGGTGCGCTCAAGGCAGCACTTGAAAACGCCGGCCCGATCCCGCTGTTCCACGGCACGGTGAACTACACCGCGACCAACCATGCGGGTTACACCGACGACACCGGCGTGATCATGCAGATCGTCAATGGTGACTGGAAGTTGCAGCCTAAATAAGCAAGCGGCATTGCGGATGCCAGCGGGCGGGTCGGCCTTCAGCCGCCCCGCCCAGCACCCACCGTTTTGACGGATTTCCTGAAGGTAGTTATGGACTTTTCAATTGCCAGCATCCTGCTGGTCGATGGCCTGACCAATGGCGCGATTTATGCGCTGCTGGGACTGGCCACCGTGCTGGTGTTTGCCGTGACCCGCGTCATCTTCATTCCGCAGGGTGAGTTCGTCACCTATGGCGCGTTGACGCTGGCCATTTTGCAGACCGGCCAGGTGCCGGGCACGATCTGGCTGCTGATGCTGCTGGCCGGCCTGGCCGCGCTGGCCGAGGCCTGGCAAACCTGGAAGCGTTACCGGCTTGCCGGCACCGCACTGCTGGCCGGACTCAAGGTGCTGGTCGCCCCTGTTGTGGTGTCGCTGGTCACGCTGTGGGCCGCACCGCAGCAGTTTTCGCTGCTGGTGCAGGCCCTGCTGTCGGTCTGCATCGTCACCTGTTTCGGGCCGCTGGTCTACCGGCTGGCCTACCAGTCGCTGGCCGATGCCAGCTCGCTGGTGCTGCTGATTGTGTCGGTGGGCGTGCATTTTGCGCTGACCGGCCTGGGCCTGCTTTTCTTCGGCGCCGAAGGTTTTCGCAACCCGCCCTTCTGGAACGCACGTTTCAGCCTGGGAGCGGTCAACCTGTCCGGCCAGGCGGTGATCATCGCGCTGGCGTCGATGGCGCTGATCGTGATGCTGTGGCTGTTTTTTGAACGCACGCTGTACGGCAAGGCGCTGCGTGCGACCGCGGTGAACCGGCTGGGTGCACGCCTCATGGGCATCTCCTCGCAGACCGCGGGCCAGTTGACCCTGGCCATGGCGGCGCTGATAGGCGCACTGTCGGGCCTGCTGATCGGACCCACCACCACCGTGTTTTACGACTCGGGTTTTCTCATCGGTCTCAAGGGTTTTGTGGCGGCCGTCATTGGCGGCCTGGCCAGCTACCCGGGCGCGGCCATAGGCGCGCTGGCCGTCGGCATCATCGAAGCCTTCGGCTCCTTCTGGGCCAGCGCTTTCAAGGAAGTCATCGTCTTCACGCTGATCCTGCCGGTGCTGCTCTGGCGCTCGCTCAAGGGCGGGCACTCGGATGAGGAGCACTGACATGAGCATCCGCAAATGGGGCCCGTGGGTCCTGGTCGCCGCGCTGCTGCTGGTCTGTGTCCTGCCCGTGCCGGAGTTCTGGATCACCCAGCTCAACTACATCGGCATCTCCAGCCTGACCGTGCTGGGCCTGATCCTGCTGACCGGCGTCGGCGGCCTGACCTCCTTCGGGCAGGCGGCCTTTGTCGGCATAGGCGCCTACACCAGCGCCTACCTGACGGTGAACGCCGGCCTGTCGCCGTGGGTCACGCTGCTCGTCGGCCTGGGCCTGACCGCGGCCTGCGCCGTGGTGCTGGGCTGGATCACGCTGCGCATGTCGGGCCACTACCTGCCGCTGGCCACGCTGGCCTGGGGCCTGTCGCTGTACTACACCATGGGCAACCTGGACGCACTGGGCAAATACGACGGCATTCTCGGTGTCACCGGCCTGACGCTGTTCGGCTGGGAGCTGGGCCAGGGGCGGGTCTACCTGCTGCTGACCTGGTCGCTGGTGCTGCTGGGCACGCTGGCGCTGATTCACCTGCTCGATTCGCGCGTGGGCCGCGCCATCCGTTCGCTCAAGAGCGGCTCGCAGATGGCCGAATCCATGGGCATCGACACCCTGCGCTTCAAGATCGGCATCTTCCTGATTGCCGCGCTGTTTGCCTCGGTGTCCGGCTGGCTGTTTGCGCACTTCCAGCGTTCGGTCAACCCCTCGCCGTTCGGCGTGCATGTGGGCATCGAGTACCTGTTCATGGCCGTGCTCGGCGGTGCCGGCCATGTCTGGGGCGCCATCACCGGCGTGGCGATCACCAAACTCATGGCTGACCAGCTGCAAGTGCTGCTGCCCATGCTGATTGGCACCAGCGGCAGCTACGAAACCATCGTGTTCGGCGTGCTGCTGGTGCTCACGCTCAAGTACGCGCCTGACGGCATCTGGGCCTTTGTGGACCGCAAGCTGCCCAAGGCCCCACGCAAGGTGGACTGGCAGGATGCCGCCCCGCTGCCCCACCGCGCCAAGCCGGCCGCCGGCGAGATCGTGCTGCAGGCCAGCAACATCCGCAAGGAGTTCGGCGGCCTGGTGGCGGTCAACGACATCAACTTCTCGGTGGCCTCGGGCCAGATCGTCGGCCTGATCGGCCCCAACGGCGCCGGCAAGTCCACCACCTTCAACCTGATCACCGGTGTGCTGAGCCTGACGCGCGGCAGCGTGACCTTCCGCGGCGAAACCATCAGCAGCCTGCCTTCGCGCGAAATCGCCAAACGCGGCATTTCACGCACCTTCCAGCACGTCAAGATGATTGCCGACATGACGGTGCTCGAAAACGTGGCGCTGGGCGCGCACCTGCGCGGCAGCAAGGGCGCACCATCGGCCATGCTGCGGCTGGACCGCACGGAAGAACAGCGCCTGCTGCGCGAGGCCGAGCAGCAGTTGCGCCGCGTCGGCATGGGCCAGCACCTGCATGAACTGGCCGGCAACCTGGCCATGGGCCAGCAGCGGCTGCTGGAAATTGCGCGCGCGCTGTGCAACGACCCGGCCCTGCTGCTGCTCGACGAACCCGCCGCCGGTTTGCGCTACCTGGAAAAGCAGGCGCTGATCGACGTGCTGCGCCAGCTCAAGGCCGAGGGCATGAGCATCCTGCTGGTCGAGCACGACATGGACCTGGTGATGCAGGTCACCGACCGCATCGTGGTCATGGAATTCGGCACCCGCCTGATCGAAGGCACGCCCGAAGAAATCCAGGCCAGCCCGGTGGTACGCGCCGCCTACCTCGGCACGGAACATTGACCCCATGACCTCACCTCTTCTCGTCGTCAAAAACCTCCACGCCGGCTACGGCAAGGCCGAGGTCCTGCGCGGCATCGCCCTGCAGGCAGAAGCCGGCAGCATCATCACCGTCATCGGCCCCAACGGCGCCGGCAAGTCCACCCTGCTCAATGCGCTCATGGGCGTGTTGCCGGCCACCGGCAGCATCGAATACGCCGGCCGCTCCATCATCGGCCTGCCGCTGGAAGAACGCGTCATGCTGGGCATCGCCCTGGTGCCTGAAAAACGCGAGCTGTTCGGCAGCATGTCGGTCGAAGACAACCTCGTGCTCGGCGCCTTTCGCCAGGTGCGGCTGCACAACAAGGCCTGGCGCGACCAGATGGAGGTGGTGTTCGAGCTGTTTCCGCGCCTGAAGGAGCGCCGCGCGCAGGAGGCCGGAACACTCTCCGGCGGCGAGCGCCAGATGCTGGCCCTGGGCCGCGCCCTGATGTCGCGCCCCACGCTGCTGATGCTCGACGAACCCAGCCTCGGCCTGGCGCCGCTGATCGTGCGGGAGATTTTCCGCACCATCGAGGCGCTGCGCCAGACCGGCGTGACCACCCTGCTGGTGGAGCAGAACGCGCGCGCCGCCCTCGAAGCGGCCGACCACGGCTACGTGCTGGAAATGGGCGAGATCGGCCTGAGCGGCCCGGCCGCCGACCTGGCAAAAGACCCGCGCGTGGTGGACACTTACCTGGGCGCGTCGCGCAAACCTGCGGCGGCGGCCTGAAGCCTGACGCATGAACGGCCAGACCTGCCTCGACAACATCCGGTGCATCCGGCACAAGGTGCTGGACGCCCCGGCGCAAAGAACGGGCTGCGCGGCCCGCTGACAGAGTCACCTTCGCGACATCCAGGCACAAAGAAAGACCCCAAACCATGAGCGCCCGCGATCTTCCCAAACCTCCCGGCCCCGCAGCCACGGCCACGGTGGACCAGGTCGACACCAGCTACCTGGAAAGCCTGATCGGCTACAACGCCAGGCGCGCGGCGCTGGCGGTCATCGAGGTGTTCATGGAGCGTATGGCGCCTTATGACCTGCGGGTGGTGGATTTTTCGGTGCTGTCGCTGGTCACGCACAACCCCGGCATCACCTCGCGCCAGCTCTGCACGGCGCTGGGCATCCTGCCCCCCAACCTGGTGGCCATGGTCAACAGCCTGGAAAAGCGTGAGCTGATTGCGCGCAGGCCGCACCCGCGTGACGGCCGGGCCATGGGCCTGCACCTCACCGCCAGCGGCAGCAAGCTGATGCGCGACGCCGAACACACCGCGGCAGCGCTGGAAGCCGAAGTCGCCTCCCGGCTCTCGGCCAGCGAGACCAAAACCTTGCTCAGGCTGCTGCAAAAGATCTACCTGTGAGGCCTGGCAACCCGCACCCCTAACGCATTCGTTCCAACTTTTCAAGCCCTTTTGGCTGTGAAGCTACACCCTGCGGGCGCAGGCAGCTATAAAACTAGTAGCAGTCCGGAATTTGCGCTATATTCGCCTTCCAAGCCCGCGCTTGCCCGCCCGTGCTTGCCGATCAACTCTGACAAAAAAACGTGACCAGGAGATGCCCCCATGAGTGCCAAAGAAAATGCCGCCGTCGGACAGCTGTTTGAACTGCTTGAATCGCGTTACGCCCTGCGGGTGTTGTGGGCGCTCAAAGACGGTCATCCGCAGACTTTCCGGCTGCTGCAGGACAGCGTGGGCAGCATTACCCCGAACACCCTGAACACCCGTATCAAGGAACTGCGCGCCGCCGGCCTGATGGGTCACGGCAACGACGGCTACATCGTCACCGCCCTCGGTGCCGACCTGCTCAAACGCCTGAACGACGTGCAGGCCTTCGCCGCCAAATGGACCGCCAGCCAGACCAAGGTCGCGGCCGTCAAGAAAAAATAAGGCACCGCCGTCCCCACAAAAGACAGGCCCTGCGCCTGTCTTTTTATTTGTGGCGGCCGCTTTCAGTACCTGTTTTCAGGCATAAAATCTGGCTCCAGCCCTTTTACAGCTTGCGCAGCCAGCTATTGATTTAATAGCGCCGGTCCGCGACCAGTGGTGGCAAACAACGCAGCACCTGGCTGCTATTCCTTGTCTTGAAAAGGGCTTTGCCGCCCCAAGCTGCCCCTCTTGTCCTCCTGAACAACCGCCTTCGACCATGTCCGACAACAAACAACCTGAACAAAATCAAGACCTTAGCGGCGCCCCCAGCCCGGAAGAGCTGGAGGCCGCCCAGGCCGCCAACGAGGCCGACGCACTGAGCGCAGCGCAGGCTGAACTGGCTGCGCTGCAGGCCAAAAACACCGAACTGGCCGACAACTTCCTGCGCGCCAAGGCCGAGGCCGAAAACGCCCGTCGCCGCGCCGACGACGAAATTGCCAAGGCGCGCAAATTCGCCGTCGAAAGTTTTGCCGAAAGCCTGCTGCCGGTCACCGACAGCCTGGAAGCCGGCCTGCTGCAGGCGGACGCCACGGCTGCCCAGATCCGCGAAGGCACCGAAGCCACGCTCAAGCAGCTCAAGAGCGCGCTCGAACGCAACAAGGTGATCGAGATCAACCCGGTTGCCGGAACCCGCTTCGATCCGCACCAGCACCAGGCCATCAGCATGGTGCCAGCCGACCAGGAAGCCAACACCGTGGTCGGCGTGCTGCAAAAAGGCTACCTGATCGCCGACCGCGTGTTGCGGCCCGCGCTGGTCACCGTGGCGGCGCCCAAATAAACGCCGCGAATCGAGGGAGGTGCACTTGAAACACGACAAGTTATCCACAAGTCAACATCACGGTCGCATGACCCCCGGCTGACATCCCCGGCCACCCGTCTTCAAACAACTTAACCAAGAAAATCTAGGAGTAAATCATGGGCAGAATCATCGGTATCGATCTGGGCACCACCAACAGCTGTGTGGCTGTGATGGAGGGCAACGTTCCCCGCGTCATCGAAAACTCCGAAGGCGCGCGCACCACGCCGTCGGTCGTGGCTTACCTCGAAAACGGTGAAGTGCTGGTCGGTGCCTCGGCCAAACGCCAGGCCGTGACCAACCCCAAGAACACGCTCTACGCGGTCAAACGCCTGATCGGCCGCAAGTTCACCGAAAAAGAAGTGCAGAAAGACATCGACCTGATGCCGTACAAGATCGTGGCCGCCGACAACGGCGACGCCTGGGTCGAAGTGCACGGCAAGAAGATGTCGCCGCAGCAGGTCAGCGCCGACATCCTGCGCAAGATGAAAAAAACCGCCGAAGACTACCTCGGCGAGCCGGTCACCGAAGCCGTGATCACGGTGCCTGCCTACTTCAACGACGCACAGCGCCAGGCGACGAAAGACGCCGGCCGCATTGCGGGCCTGGACGTCAAGCGCATCATCAACGAGCCCACCGCCGCGGCGCTGGCCTTCGGCATGGACAAGCAGGAAAAAGGCGACCGCAAGATCTCTGTCTATGACCTGGGCGGCGGCACCTTCGACATCTCCATCATCGAGATTGCCGATGTGGACGGCGAAAAGCAGTTCGAAGTGCTGTCGACCAACGGCGACACCTTCCTGGGCGGCGAGGACTTCGACCAGCGCATCATCGACTTCATCATCGACGAGTTCAAGAAGGAATCCGGCGTCAACCTCAAGAACGACGTGCTGGCACTGCAGCGCCTGAAGGAAGCCGCCGAGAAGGCCAAGATCGAGCTGTCCTCCAGCGCGCAGACCGACATCAACCTGCCTTACATCACGGCCGATGCGTCGGGCCCGAAACACCTGAACATCAAGATGACGCGCTCCAAGCTGGAGCAACTCGTCGAGGAACTGGTCGAGCGCACGATTGCGCCCTGCCGCGTGGCGGTCAAAGACGCCGGCGTCGCCAGCAGCGACATCCATGACGTGATCCTGGTCGGCGGCCAGACCCGCATGCCCAAGGTGCAGGAAAAGGTCAAGGAATTCTTCGGCAAGGAGCCGCGCAAGGACGTGAACCCCGATGAGGCCGTGGCCGTCGGTGCCGCGATCCAGGGCCAGGTGCTGTCGGGCGACCGCTCCGACGTGCTGCTGCTCGACGTGACCCCGCTGTCCCTGGGCATCGAAACCATGGGCGGCGTGATGACCAAGATGATCAAGAAGAACACGACCATCCCGACCAAGTTTGCACAGACCTTCTCGACCGCCGAGGACAACCAGCCGGCCGTGACGATCAAGGTGTTCCAGGGCGAGCGCGAAATCGCCTCGGGCAACAAGGCACTGGGCGAGTTCAACCTCGAGGGTATTCCTCCGGCCGCACGCGGCACGCCGCAGATCGAAGTGTCCTTCGACATCGACGCCAACGGCATCCTGCATGTGGGCGCCAAGGACAAGGGCACCGGCAAGGAAAACAAGATCACCATCAAGGCAAACTCGGGCCTGTCCGAAGCCGAGATCCAGCAGATGGTCAAGGACGCCGAACTCCACGCGGCCGAGGACAAGGAGCGGGTCGAGTTCGTGCAGGCCAAGAACAATGCCGAAGCCATGGTGCACAGCGTGAAAAAATCGCTGACCGAATACGGCGACAAGCTCGACGCCGGCGAGAAGGAAAAGATCGAGGCCGCCATCAAGGACATGGAAGAAGCGCTCAAGGGCGAGAGCAAGGACGCCATCGACGCGAAGAACGCCGCCCTGATGGAAGCCAGCCAGAAGCTCGGTGAAAAAATGTACGCCGACATGCAGGCATCGCAGGCCGCTCAGGCGGGCGGCGCGGCAGGCGGCGAAGAAGCTGCCGCCAAACCGGCCGCCGACGACAATGTGGTGGATGCCGAAGTCAAGGAAGTCAAGAAGGGCTGATCCCCTTTTTGATGCATCGCCTCCGGGCAGCGAAGCGGAATCGGGGGCTTTCCCCGCATTCCGCTTTGCCGCATCCGGGGCACAGGAATCCTTTCCACTGAACACGCAATTCCCATGGCCATCAAAAAAGACTACTACGACACGCTGGGTGTTCCGAAAAACGCCAGCGATGAAGACATCAAGAAAGCCTATCGCAAGCTGGCGATGAAGCACCACCCTGACCGCAACCAGGGCAGCGCCAGCAAGGCCTCCGAGGAGAAATTCAAGGAAGCCAAGGAAGCCTACGAGATGCTTTCCGATGCACAAAAACGCGCGGCCTACGACCAGTATGGCCACGCCGGTGTCGATCCGAACCGCGGCGGCGGTCCGGGTGCGGAAGGTTTCGGCGGTTTTGCCGAAGCCTTTGGCGATATTTTTGGCGATGTCTTTGGCGGCCAGCAGGCCCGCGGCGGCCAGCGCGGCGGCCGCCAGGTCTACCGTGGCGGCGACCTCAGCTATGCAATGGAAGTCACGCTGGAAGAAGCGGCCACCGGCAAGGACGCGCAGATCCGCATCCCGAGCTGGGACGACTGCAACACCTGCCACGGCACCGGTGCCAAACCCGGCACCAAGGTGGTCACCTGCACCACCTGCCACGGCCACGGCGTGGTGCAGATGCGCCAGGGCTTTTTCAGCGTGCAGCAGACCTGCCCGCAGTGCAAGGGCACCGGCAAGCTGATCCCCGAGCCCTGCGTCGCCTGCCACGGCGTCGGCAAGACCAAAACCACCAAGACCCTGGAAGTCAAGATTCCGGCTGGCATCGACGACGGCATGCGCATCCGCTCCACCGGCAACGGCGAGCCGGGCACCAACGGTGGCCCGCCGGGTGACCTCTACATCGAGATCCGCCTGAAGAAACACGACATCTTCGAGCGCGACGGCGACGACCTGCACTGCGTCGTGCCCATTGGCATGCCCGCCGCCGCGCTGGGCGGCGAGATCGAGGTGCCGACGCTGGCCGGCAAGGCCGCCATCGATATCCCCGAGGGCACGCAGACCGGCAAGCAGTTCCGCCTGCGCGGCAAGGGCATCAAGGGCGTGCGTTCGAGCTACCCTGGCGACCTGTACTGCCACATCACGGTGGAAACGCCGGTCAAGCTGACCGAGCACCAGCGCAAGCTGTTCAAGGAACTCGACGAGTCCCTGAAAAAGGGCGGCGCCAAACACTCGCCGACCGAAGAAAGCTGGACCGACAAGCTCAAGGGCTTCTTCAGCGCCTGAGGCCACGCCGAAGGCCGCTATCAAGAAGAGCGCTGCCTGCGGCCAATTGGCGACGGCTGCGGGCACTTTTTATTGTGAAAGCGGTGGATGGATCGGTCCGGTGGTACCACCCGGCCCCCGGACACACCCTTTGTCTCAAAATAGAACACCGGCGCAGCCGGGTCATGCAGCGCCCGGGCGGCGATCGTGCGGGCGCTGGCATATAGTGCCTTCTTTCCCTCCTCCCTCACACACAAGCCCCCATGAAAACCAAAGCCGCCGTCGCCTGGAAAGCAGGCCAACCCCTGACCATTGAAACCGTTGACCTCGAAGGTCCGAAGTTCGGCGAGGTGCTGGTCGAGATCAAGGCCACCGGCATTTGCCACACCGACTACTACACGCTGTCGGGCGCCGACCCGGAAGGCATCTTCCCGGCCATCCTCGGCCACGAGGGCGCAGGCATCGTGGTCGATGTTGGACCCGGCGTGACCACGCTGAAAAAGGGCGACCACGTCATTCCGCTGTACACGCCGGAATGCCGCCAGTGCAAGTTCTGCCTCTCGCGCAAGACCAATTTGTGCCAGCTGATACGCGGCACCCAGGGCAAGGGCCTGATGCCCGACGCGACCAGCCGTTTCAGCCTGGACGGCCAGCCCATCTTCCACTACATGGGCACCTCGACCTTCAGCAACTACACGGTGGCGCCTGAAATTTCGCTGGCCAAGATCCGCGAGGACGCACCGTTCGACAAGGTCTGCTACATCGGCTGCGGCGTGACCACCGGCATTGGCGCGGTGCTGTTCACCGCCAAGGTCGAGGCCGGCGCCAACGTGGTCGTCTTCGGCTTGGGCGGCATCGGCCTGAACGTGATCCAGGGCGCCCGCATGGTGGGCGCCGACAAGATCATCGGCGTGGACATCAACCCGGCCCGCCAGGCCATGGCGCGCAAGTTCGGCATGACCCACTTCATCAATCCGAAGGAAGTGGACAACGTGGTGGACGCCATCGTGCAGCTGACCGACGGCGGCGCCGACTACAGCTTCGAATGCATAGGCAACACGACCGTGATGCGCCAGGCGCTCGAATGCACCCACAAGGGCTGGGGCCGCAGCATCATCATCGGCGTGGCCGAGGCCGGCGCAGAAATCAGCACGCGGCCCTTCCAGCTCGTCACCGGCCGCAAGTGGGAAGGCTCGGCCTTCGGCGGCGCCCGCGGCCGCACCGACGTGCCGAAAATTGTGGACTGGTACATGGACGGCAAGATCAACATCGACGATCTGATCACGCACACCATGCCGCTCGAAGACATCAACAAGGGCTTCGAGCTGATGAAAAGCGGCGAGTCGATCCGCGGCGTGGTGCTTTACTGAAACGGATGTCATGCCCATGAACACGCTCCAGCCCCTGCGCCATGTCACAGCCGGCGTGCTGGACGTGGCCCTGCATGAGACCGGGCCAGTGGATGGCCCGCCGGTGTTCCTGATGCACGGTTTCCCTTACGACATCCATGCCTATGCCGAGGTGGCGCCCTTGCTGGCAGCGCAAGGCTGCAGGGTGTATGTGCCGAGCCTGCGCGGCTATGACGCCACGCGTTTTCTCAGCGACGCCACGCCGCGTTCGGGCGAGCAGGCCGCGCTGGGCGCCGACCTGCTGGCGCTCATGGATGCACTGGCCGTGCCACGCGCCGTGCTCGCGGGTTACGACTGGGGTGGCCGCGCGGCCTGCGTGGTGGCCGCCCTCTGGCCCGAACGCTGCGCCGGGCTGGTGTCGCTCAACAGCTACAACATCCAGAACATCGCCAAAGCGATGGTGCCGGACACGCCGGACAACGAGCACAGCCTCTGGTACCAGTATTACTTTCACAGCGAGCGCGGCCGCGCGGGCCTGACGGCCAACCGGCGTTCCTTCTGCCGCCTGCTCTGGAAACTGTGGTCGCCGACCTGGGCCTTTGATGACGCCACGTTTGAGCGCAGCGCCACCGCGTTCGACAACCCGGACTTTGTGGAGGTTGTCATCCACTCCTACCGCCATCGCTTCGGCCTGGTGGCCGGTGATCCGGCGCTGGCCGACATCGAGCGGCGCCTGGCGGTGCAGCCGCCCATCAGCGTGCCCAGCATCACCTTCGACGGCACCGACGACGGGGTGCGCCCGCCTGCCGCCGCAGACCAACACGCGCGCCTGTTCACCGGCCCGCGTTCACACCGCATCGTGCCCGGTGCCGGCCACAACCTGCCGCAGGAAAAGCCGCAGCTGTTTGCCGATGCCGTGCTTGAACTCGTGCAGCAGCGACTCCCGACATGAACACATCGCCCGAACTCCTCAGCGAACACGCCTGCTTCGGCGGTGTGCAGCGTTTCTACCAGCACGCCTCCAGCACCATCGGCCTGCCGATGAAGTTTTCGGTGTTCCTGCCGCCGCAGGCCGCGATAGACGCCGCCGGCGGCACCGTGCCCGCGCTGGTCTACCTGGCGGGACTGACCTGCAACGAGGAGACCTTCATGGTCAAGGCCGGCGCACAACGCCTGGCCGCCAGCCTCGGCCTGGCGCTGATTGCGCCCGACACCAGCCCGCGCGGCGCGAACCTTCTCGGCGACGCCGAGAGCTGGGACTTCGGCGTCGGGGCCGGCTTTTACCTCGATGCCACGCAGACCCCGTGGTCGCAGCACTACCGCATGGAAAGCTACCTCACCGGCGAGCTGCTGCCGCTGCTGACCGGCACCCTGCCCCTCAATGCCAGCCGCATCGGCATCTTCGGCCATTCGATGGGCGGCCACGGCGCGCTGACGCTGGCGCTGCGGCACCCCGGCCTGTTCAAGTCGGTCTCGGCGTTTGCACCCATTTGCGCGCCCAGCCAGTGCCCCTGGGGCCACAAGGCCTTCACCGGCTACCTGGGCACCGACAGCGCCGCCTGGTCCGCGCACGACGCCACGGCGCTGATGGCCGCGCTGCACACCGCGCCCTACCCGGGCGGCATCCTGATCGACCAGGGCCTGGCCGACAAATTTTTGTTGGAGCAGCTGCACCCGCAGCTGTTTGAAGCGGCCTGCACCCAAGCCGGCCAAGCCTTGCAGCTGCGCCGGCATGCGGGCTACGACCACGGTTATTACTTCATCGCCACCTTCATGGCCGACCACCTGAACCACCACGCGCGGCAGCTTTCACAGTGAACAGCTAAAAGAGGCTGCCCTGCGCGGACGGCCGCACCGGCGGCCTGAACTGGCTGAAGTCCAGCTCGGTGCGCTGGCGGTTCAGGCCCAGCCGGTGGCAGGTCTTTTCAAAACGCTGCTTGATCAGGTCGGACCACAGGCCGCTGCCTTTCATGCGTGAGGCAAAGTCGCTGTCATAGTCCTTGCCGCCGCGCATCTCCTGGATGCGCGCCATGATGCGGTCCGTGCGCTGCGGGTAATGCAGCGCCAGCCACTGTTTGAACAGCGGCGCCACTTCCCAGGGCAGGCGGACCACGGTGTAAAACGCCGTGCGTGCGCCGGCCTCAAAGGCGGCCTGCAGCACCTGTTCCATGTCGTCGTTCACAAACGGGATTTGCGGGGCCACACTCACACCCACGGGAACGCCCGCGTCGGCCAACGCCCGGATGGTGCGCAGGCGCCGGTGCGGCGCGGCCGCGCGCGGCTCCAGCTTGCGGGCAAGTTCGCCGTCCAGCGTGGTGATGGTCACGTAGACCGCGGCCAGATGGCCGGCCGCCATGGGTGCCAGCAGGTCGAGGTCGCGCTCGACGCCGCTGGACTTGGTGACCAGCGCCAGCGGGTGCCGCACCTCCTGCATCAATTCGATCAGGCCGCGTGTCAGGCGCAGCTCACGCTCGACCGGCTGGTAACAGTCGGTGGCCGAGCCGATGTTGATCAGCTTGGGCACATAGCTGCGTTTGCCCAGGTCGGCGCGCAGCATGGCGGCGATGTTGCGCTTGGCGATGATTCTGGTTTCAAAGTCCAGGCCCGGCGAGAGGTTGAGGTAGCTGTGCGTCGGCCGCGCGTAACAGTAGATGCAGCCATGTTCGCAGCCGCGGTAGGGGTTGACCGAATAATCGAAGTAGATGTCGGGCGAATCATTGCGGCAGATGGCGCTGCGTGCGTCCTCGAACACCACCTCGGTCGGGATCGGCGCCTGGTTCGCGGTGGCCTCTTCCAGCGTGCCCCAGCCGTCGTCATAAGCGGCGCGCGTGTCCTTCTCGAACCGGTGGGCCAGGCGCGTGGCCATGCCGCGACCCTTGATGGCGTGCAGGGGAAGGGTGACTTCGGTCATGGGGTACGGTGGAATATACTGTACAAACAAAAGGGGTATCCGCTTAGCTCCACTAGGTCATTTCAGCGGCTTTTTCGGCGGGTAACACGATGTCGGCGTAGGTCACCGGATCGGTGACCACGGCTTGTTGCATCAGCCTGTAGAACAGCATCCCGCGAGAGCTGGAGGTGCGGCGGTTGAAGCGGAAGACGAACTCGTCCAGATAGGCATCC